>Ga0163152_10000299_pt1 | contig 88723 bp, 88 predicted proteins | sample OliLakLV19MP8IB2_FD_148635 | JGI IMG/M metagenome (GOLD analysis project Ga0163152, IMG submission 148635) | Freshwater microbial mat bacterial communities from Lake Vanda, McMurdo Dry Valleys, Antarctica - Oligotrophic Lake LV.19.MP8.IB-2 | ecosystem: Environmental > Aquatic > Freshwater >...
GGGTTGGAGGTGTTCGTGCACGACGTGATCGCGGCGATGAGCACATCGGCCGAGCCGACTTCCGTGCCGTCGAAAGCCTTGAAACGCTTGCCGAGATCCTCGGCCTTCTTCGCAAAGCCGCTTTCGGGCACCGGCGCCGAGAACAGCTTGGTGAACTGGTTCTTCACGTTGCCGATCTCGATGCGGTCCTGCGGCCGCTTGGGGCCGGCGAGCGACGGGGCGACCGTGCCGAGATCGAGTTCGAGGGTCTCGCTGTAGTCGATGGCGCCTTTCTTGGGGATGCCGTAGAGCTCCTGCGCCTTGAAGTAGCTCCTGAACGCCTGCACTTCCTCGTCCGTGCGTCCCGAGCCGACGAAGTACTCGATGGTCTTGTCGTCCACCGGGAAGAACCCCATGGTCGCGCCGTATTCCGGCGCCATGTTGGCGATCGTCGCGCGGTCGGGCACCGAGAGCGACTCGGTGCCTTCGCCGAAGAACTCGACGAACTTGCCGACGACCTTGGCGCGGCGCAGCATCTCGGTGACGGTGAGCACGAGGTCGGTGGCGGTCACGCCGCCGCGCAAGCTCCCCGTGAGGTTCACGCCGACCACGTCCGGCGTGAGGAAATAAACCGGCTGGCCAAGCATGCCGGCTTCCGCCTCGATGCCGCCAACGCCCCAGCCGACCACGCCGATGCCGTTGATCATCGTGGTGTGGCTGTCGGTGCCCACGAGCGTGTCGGGATAGTAGAGGCCGTCCTTCTTGTGCACGCCGCGCGCGAGGTATTCGAGGTTGACCTGGTGAACGATGCCGATGCCGGGCGGCACGACCTTGAAGGTGTCGAACGCCTGCATGCCCCATTTCATGAACTGGTAGCGCTCGACGTTGCGCTTGAATTCCAGTTTCATGTTGAGGTCGAGCGACTCCTTGCTGCCGTAATGGTCGATCTGCACCGAGTGGTCGACGACGAGGTCCACGGGCACCAGCGGCTCGATGGTCTTGGGATTCTTGCCCATCCTGTGCGCAACGCCGCGCATCGCGGCCAGGTCCGCCAGCAGCGGCACGCCGGTGAAATCCTGCAGCACGATGCGCGAGAGCACGAAGGGGATCTCCTCCGAGCGCTGCGCCTTGGGCTTCCAGTTGGCGAGCTGCTTGACGTGCGTCTCGGTGACTTTCTTGCCGTCGCAGTTGCGCAGAACCGACTCCAGCACGATGCGGATCGAAACCGGCAGGCGCGAGATGTCCACCCCGAGCGCCTTGCCGAGCCTGGGCAGCGAGTAGAACTTGCCGGCGCCGTGACCGCCCGCGATTCTGAAGTCCTGGAGCGTGTTGTGCAGGTTATGCGGCATTGAAGCCTCCGTCGTTGATCCACATGTTTTCGGGACTGCAGGCCTTGCCGGGACGGCTGGCCTGGTCGATCTTCTGAATGAGGGCCGAGCGCTGCTCGAGCAGCGCCGTGAGCTGCACGTCGCAGCGCGCGATCGGCGTGGGATAGCTGCGGATCTCGGCGCAGAGTTCCGCCAGGCGGCTCTTCAGTTCGCTCATTGCTTCCCCCCAGCTTTGAACATGCGGTGCTAGATCACCATCAGGTCGACGAACTCGTTGACCGGCGTCGCCTGCAGTTTTTTCGCATCCAGGCAAAGCTCGAGTATGGCCTTCTGCTGCCGCGCCGGAAAGCGGCGCGCGAGGTTGGTGCGGAATTTCTCCACCAGTACGGGCATCCCTTCCTTGCGCCGGCGCTTGTGCCCGATCGGGTATTCACAGACGATTTCCTTCATCTTCGTGCCGTCCTTGAACTCCACGGTCAGCCCGTTGGCGATCGAGCGCTTGGCCGGGTCGTGGTAGTCCCGCGTGAATTCCGGGTCCTCGACGCACTCGATCTTGTCGCGCAGCTGGTCGATGCGCGGGTCGTTGGCGATCGAGTCCTCGTAGTCGCCGGCCGTCAGGCGCCCGAACAGGATCGGCACCGCCACCATGTACTGGATGCAGTGGTCGCGGTCGGCCGGGTTGTCTAGCGGACCCTTCTTGTCGATGATGCGGATGCACGCCTCGTGCGTGCGAATGGTGATCCTTTTGATGTCCTCGGGCGACTTCTTGAGCTTCCTGATCAGCTCGTGGATCTGCATCGCGCACTCGACCGCAGTCTGCGAGTGGAATTCGGCCGGGAAGGAAATCTTGAAGAGCACGTTCTCCATCACGTACGAGCCGAACGGGCGCTGGAACTTGAATTCGTTGCTCTTGAAGAGCACGTCGTAGAAGCCCCACGTCTTGGCCGACAGCACCGAGGGATAGCCCATCTCGCCGGTTTTCGTGATCAGCGCGAGGCGCACCGCGCGGCTGGTCGCGTCGCCGGCCGCCCACGACTTGCGCGAGCCCGTGTTCGGGGTATGGCGATAGGTGCGCAGGCTCTGGCCGTCGACCCACGCCTGCGAAACGGCGTTGACCACTTCGTCGTAGGTGCACCCGATCATGTTGGCCACCACCGCGGTCGATGCGACCTTGACCAGCACGACGTGATCGAGTCCGACGCGGTTGAAGCTGTTCTCGAGCGCGAGCACGCCCTGGATCTCGTGCGCCTTGATCATCGCGGTCAGCACGTCGCGCATGACGAGCGGCTTCTTGCCGTTGGAGAGGGCAACGCGCGAGAGCCAGTCGGCCGTGGCGAGGATCCCGCCAAGGTTGTCCGAGGGATGGCCCCATTCGGCCGCCAGCCAGGTGTCGTTGAAGTCCAGCCAGCGGATCATTGCGCCGATGTCGAAAGCCGCCTTGACGGGATCGAGCTGGAACTGCGTGCCCGGGACCTTCGCGCCGTTCGGCACCACCGTGCCCTGCACGATCGGGCCCATGAGCTTGGTGCAGGCGGGGTATTCGAGCGCCTCGAACCCGCAGCCGAGCGTGTCGATCAGGCAGTAGCGCGCGGTCTCGAAAGCTTCGGCCGACTTGACCGAATACTTGGTCGCGTAGTCGGCGATCTTGGTGAGGACGGGTTCGGGCTTGGGGCGGACGTTGGAGATGTGAGCGGACATTGGGCGGTTTCCGTAAGAGCGGATTTGGGGTTGGCAATCACGTTGCGGCAGCGCCAGCGGCGCCTGTGCGGCTCAAGCCTTGAAGGTGTATTCGGCACCGCCGGATTTGGGCGAGTTCTTCGCCATGGGCGGCTCGGTGCGCTCCCTCGCGTCCTTGTCCCACCACACGCCGCGGCCCTTGCGCTGGGAGACCACTTCTTCGGGGTGCTGGGCGAGAAAATCGCGCATGAACGTGGTCGTCTCGGACTCGTACCGCCGGCCCGAAGGGCCGAGGATCCTGCTCAGGAACTGCATCAGCCTGGATTCGGGCACGGCGACTCTCCTATTTGCGGTTGCGCAAGGCAACCCACTGCATGTTTTCCGGGCCGGTGTAGTTGGCCGCCGGCCGGATGATCTTGCCATCGATGCGCTGCTCGATCACGTGCGCGGCCCAGCCGCTGGTGCGCGCGATCACGAAGATCGGCGTGAACATCGCGGTGGGCACGCCCATCATGTGATAGCTCACCGCGCTGAACCAGTCGAGGTTGGCGAACATCTTCTTTTCGCGCCACATGACGGTCTCCAGGCGATCGGCAATTTCGAACAGCTTCAGGCTCTTCCTGGTTTTCGACAAGCGCTGCGCGACGTCCTTGATGACCTTGTTGCGCGGGTCGCCGGTCGTGTAGACCGGGTGGCCGAAGCCGATGACGATCTCCTTGGCCTGGATGCGGCGGATCGCGTCGGCTTCCGCCTCCTCCGGCGTCGCGTAGCGCGACTGGACTTCGAAGGCCACTTCGTTCGCGCCGCCGTGCTTGGGGCCGCGCAGCGCGCCGATGCCCCCGCAGATCGCGCTGTACATGTCCGAGCCTGTGCCCGCAACGACGCGGCAGGTAAACGTGGAGGCGTTGAACTCGTGCTCCGCGTAAAGGATGAGCGACGTGTGCATCGCGCGCACCCACTCGGCCGACGGCTCCTTGCCATGCAGCAGCCGCAGGAAATGGCCGCCGATCGAGTCGTCGTCCGTTTCGGTCTCGATGCGCTTGCCGTTATGGCTGTAGTGATACCAGTACAGCAGCATCGACCCCAGCGAGGCCATCAGGCGGTCGGCAATGTCCTTCGCGCCCGGGAGGTTGTGGTCGTCCTTCTCCGGGATCAGCGTGCCGAGCACCGAAACGCCGGTGCGCATCACGTCCATGGGGTGCGCCGAGGGCGGGATCCACTCGAGGGCCGCCTTGAGGTTGGCCGGCAGCCCGCGCAGCGCCTTGAGCTTGGCCTTGTAACCGGCGAGCTCCGCGGCATTCGGCAGCTTGCCGTGCACCAGCAGGTAGGCGACTTCCTCGAACTCGGCCTCGTCGGCGAAGTCGAGGATGTCGTAGCCGCGGTAGTGCAGGTCGTTGCCGGTGCGGCCGACGGTGCAGAGCGCGGTATTGCCCGCGGTCACGCCGGACAATGCGACGGATTTCTTGGGTTTGGGGCCGGCGGTGGCCGCTGCGGGTGCTTCGCTCATCTGCTTTCCCCGGTCAGCCAAGCAGGTTCTTCACGCCGTCGCGCTCTTCGTGCAGTTCCTTGAGCGTCGCATCCATGCGCTTGCGGCTGAACTCGCTGACTTCCAGCCCTTTGACAATTTCGTAGCTGCCGCCCTTGCAGGTCACCGGGAACCCGTAGAGCACGCCCTCGGGAATGCCGTAGCTGCCCTCGGAGGGGATGCCCATGCTGACCCAGTCGCCGGCCGGCGTGCCGAGCGACCAGTCGCGCACATGATCGATCGCGGCGTTTGCGGCGCTGGCTGCCGAGGAGAGGCCGCGGGCCTCGATGATCGCCGCGCCGCGCTTCTGCACGGTGGGGATGAAGGACGTCTCGAGCCAGGCCTGGTCGTTGATCATCGGCCAGGCCCGTCTGCCGTCGACCTCGGCCTGGAAGATATCCGGGTACTGCGTGGACGAGTGGTTGCCCCAGATCGTCATCTTCTTGACCGAGGACACCGGCTTGCCGACCTTCTGCGCGACTTGCGTGAGCGAGCGGTTATGGTCGAGGCGCATCATGGCCGTGAACTGCTGCGGCTTGAGGCCCGGCGCATTCTTCATCGCGATGAGCGCATTCGTGTTTGCGGGGTTGCCCACCACCAGCACTTTCACGTTGCGCTCGGCCACCTTGTCGAGGGCCCGGCCCTGCGGCGCGAAGATCTTGCCGTTGGCTTCGAGCAGGTCTTTCCTTTCCATGCCGGGACCGCGCGGGCGCGCGCCCACGAGCAGGGCAACGCCGACGTCCTTGAAGGCAACCATCGGGTCGGAGGCTGCGACCATGCCCTGCAGGAGCGGGAACGCGCAGTCGTCGAGTTCCATCATCACGCCCTTGAGGGCCTTCTGCGCCTTCTCGTCGGGGATCTCGAGCAGCCGCAGGATGACCGGCTGGTCCTTGCCGAGCATTTCGCCGCTGGCGATGCGGAAGAGGAGGGCATAACCGATCTGGCCGGCGGCGCCGGTAACTGCGACACGAACGGGGGCTTTGGACATGGGGAATGACTCCGGTGTGGCGTTGCGGTTGACGACCGTTGGGCTGTGAGAAACGCGATGGTAAGCGCGCAGGTCGCGGCGCGTCAAATCGTCTTGTGTCTTTTATAAGACAAATAACACTAGATAGACGAGTGCATCGAAACTGTGCTCAAATCGTTCGCATGAGTTCATCGACGAGTTCGCCGACCTTCAGCCCGCTCTACCAGCAGATCAAGGCCCTGCTGCTGGAGGAGCTGCGCTCGGGCTCGTGGCGGCCCGGCGAGGCGATCCCGAGCGAGATGGACCTCGCGAGCCGCTACAAGGTAAGCCAAGGCACCGTGCGCAAGGCGATCGACGAGCTGGCCGCCGAGAACCTCGTGTACCGCCGGCAGGGCAAGGGCACGTTCGTCGCGACCCACGGCGAGCGTCAGGTTCGATTCAGGTTCCTGCGCCTCGCGCCCGATTCGGGCGAATCCGGCGCGGTGGAGCGCCAGCTGCTCGAATTCCGCCGCGCGCGCGCGAGCGCCGAGGTCGCGCGCATGCTCGAGCTCAAGGCGGGCGATCCCATGGTCGTCATCAAGCGCCTGCTGGTGTTCGGCGGCGACCCGGTCGTGCTGGAGGAAGTCTGGCTCCCGGGACTGGTCTTCAAGGGGCTGACCGCGGCGGCCGTGTCGGAGCACAAGGGCGCGCTCTACAACCTGTTCGAAACCCAGTTCGGCACGCGCATGGTGCGGGCCGAAGAAAAACTCAAGGCCGCGGCCGCGGACAAGACGAACGCCGAGCTGTTGCATATCGAATCCGGACACCCGCTGCTCGCGGTCGAAAGAGTTTCATACACGTATGCCGACAAGCCGGTCGAGTGGCGGCGCGGCCTGTACAAGACCGACCGCTACTTCTATAAAAGCGAGCTCGGATGAGCCTGCGCATGCGGGCCGAACTGGCGCGAAGCGCGCCGGGCTCCGGCGCTATAATTACGGGTCCGAGTCTGCCTGCGCATTCCTGGCTACCGGGGCGGGTCCTCAATACGGTTCTCCGACATGTCCATCGTCGCTACTAAGAAAAAAAGACCGGTTTACCTCAATCTCGTCCAGATCCGGCTGCCCGTGCCGGCATTCGTTTCGATATTGCATCGGATCAGCGGCGCCCTCCTGTTCGTGGCCGGTGTCTGGCTCCTCTACATGCTGGACCGGAGCCTCGTCTCGCAGGAAGGCTTCGACGCGGTAAGGCGGTATGCGGACCATGTGCTGGTGAAGCTGGCCATGCTCGCGCTGATCTGGGCGTACTGCCACCATTTCTGCGCCGGCATCCGCTACCTGCTGCTCGATCTCGACAAGGGGGGCGACCTCGCGACCGCGCGGCTCACGAGCTGGATCGTGCTGGCGGTAAGCGTTGTGATGACGCTCTTCCTCGGAGCCAAGCTATGGTGAACCGCGTGGTTGTCGGCGCGCACTACGGCCTGCGCGACTGGCTAGCCCAGCGGATCACGGCCGTCATCATGGCGGTCTATACGCTCGTCGTCCTCGGCGTGGTCCTCACCGGGCCGCCGATGACCTTCATTGCGTGGCGCGAGCTTTTCGCCACCGGCTGGATGCGCGTGGCGACCCTGCTGTTCGCCGCGAGCCTCGCCTGGCATGCCTGGGTCGGCGTGCGCGACATCATCATGGATTACGTCAAGTCCACCGCCGTGCGGTTGACGCTCGAGGCGCTGGTGCTGCTGACGATCGCGTGCTACGTCGCCTGGGCCGTGCAGATCCTGTGGAGATAAAAGCGTGTCGCTTCCCGTAAGAAGATTTGATGCAGTCGTCGTGGGTGCCGGCGGCTCCGGCATGCGCGCCTCGCTCGAGCTCGCGCGTGCGGGAATGAAAGTGGCGGTGCTGACCAAGGTCTTTCCCACGCGCTCCCACACGGTGGCGGCGCAGGGCGGCATCGCGGCGCCGCTGGCCAACTCGACCGAGGACAACTGGCACTGGCACATGTACGACACGGTCAAGGGCTCGGACTACCTTGGCGACCAGGACGCGATCGAATACATGTGCCGCCGCGCGGTCGAGGTCGTGGTCGAGCTCGAGCACATGGGCATGCCTTTCGACCGCCTGGAAAACGGCAAGATCTACCAGCGCCCGTTCGGCGGCCATACGCAGGAGTACGGCAGCGCCAAGATGGCGATGCGCTCGTGCGCGGCGGCCGACCGCACCGGCCACGCGATGCTGCACACGCTCTACCAGAACAACGTCAAGGTCAACACGCAGTTCTTCGTCGAGTGGATGGCCCTCGACCTCGTGACGGATGCCGAGGGTGCGGTCTGCGGCGTCGTCGCCATGGAGATGGAGACCGGCGAGGTCATGATCCTGCAGGGCAAGTCGACGATTCTTGCCACCGGCGGCGGCGGGCGCATCTACGCCGCCAGCACCAACGCGTTCATCAACACGGGCGATGGCATCGGCATGGCGGCGCGCGCCGGCATCCCGCTCGAGGACATGGAGTTCTGGCAGTTCCACCCGACCGGCGTGGCCGGCGCCGGCGTGCTGATCACCGAAGGCGTGCGCGGCGAGGGCGGATACCTGCTCAACAAGGATGGCGAGCGCTTCATGGAGCGCTATGCGCCGAACGCCAAGGACCTCGCGAGCCGCGACGTCGTTTCGCGCGCGATGACCACCGAAATCAAGGAAGGCCGTGGCTGCGGCAAGGATGCCGACCACCTGCTCCTCAAGCTGGACCATCTCGGCCCCGACGTCATCAACCTGCGCCTGCCGGGCATCCGCGAGATCGCGCTCAAGTTCGCGAACGTCGACCCGATCAAGGACCCGATTCCCGTGGTGCCCACAGTCCATTACCAGATGGGCGGCATCCCGACGAATTACCTGGGCCAGGTGGTGGTGCCCAAAGGCGGCAACCCCGAAGTGCCGGTGCCCGGATTGTTCGCGGTTGGCGAGTGCGCGTGCGTCTCGGTGCATGGCGCGAACCGGCTGGGCACGAATTCGCTGCTCGACCTGGTCGTGTTCGGCAAGGCGGGCGGGGAGAGCGCGGTGGAAGAAATCCGCCGCCAGCCGCTCGCGCACCGCGACCTGCCGAAAGACGCCGGCGACTACTCGATGTCCCGGCTAGCGCGGCTCGATTCCGCGATGTCGGGAGAGCGGGTGTTCGACGTCGGCAACGACCTGCGGCGCTCGATGCAGGCGCATTGCGGCGTGTTCCGCTTCCCCGACATGCTGGTCGAGGGCGTTACGCGCATGAAGGAAATCGCCGAGCGCGCCGGCCGCACCTACATCAAGGACAAGTCCAAGGTGTTCAACACCGCGCGGATCGAGGCGCTGGAACTGGACAACCTCGTCGAGACCGCGATGGCCACGGTCGTATCGGCCGAGGCGAGGCGGGAGTCCCGCGGCGCTCAGGCGCGCGAGGACTATCCGGACCGCGACGACAAGAACTGGATGAAGCACACCCTGTGGTTCAAGGTAAACAATCGCCTCGAGTACAAGCCGGTGCACCAGAAACCGCTGTCGGTCGAAGCCTTCGAGCCGAAGGTCCGGACGTACTAAGCAAGGATTAAGGGAACCCAAGCACCATGCGATTCAGCATCTACCGCTACGACCCCGACAAGGATTGCGCGCCGCGCATGCAGGACTACGATTTGGCGCTCGAGCCCACCGACCGGATGCTCCTCGACGCGCTGGCCCGCATCAAGTCGGAAGACGACTCGGTGTCTTTCCGGCGCTCCTGCCGCGAGGGCGTCTGCGGCTCGGACGCGATGAACATCAACGGCAAGAACGGCCTCGCCTGCATCACCAAGCTGGCCGACCTGCCCGACCACGTCACGCTGCGCCCGCTGCCCGGGCTGCCCGTGATCCGCGACCTGATCGTCGACATGACGCAGTTCTTCAAGCAGTACCACTCGATCAAGCCCTACCTCATCAACGACGAGCCCGCGCCCGAAAGGGAAAGGTTGCAATCGCCCGAGGACCGCGAGGAACTCAACGGCTTGTACGAGTGCATCCTGTGCGCCTGCTGCTCGACCGCGTGCCCGTCGTTCTGGTGGAACCCGGACAAGTTCGTCGGGCCGGCGGGCCTGCTGCAGGCCTACCGCTTCATCGCCGACACGCGCGACCAGGCCACGAGCGAGCGGCTGGACAACCTCGAAGACCCGTACCGCCTCTTCCGCTGCCACACGATCATGAACTGCGTGGACGTGTGCCCGAAGAACCTGAATCCCACGCGCGCCATCGGCAAGATCAAGGACCTGATGGTCAAGAGGGCTGTCTAGCCCGGTGCGCGATGCATGACCTTGCGCCTGACACCGCCGAACAGCACCGGTTGAAATGGAAGTGCCGCCGCGGACTGCTCGAGCTCGACCTGGTGCTCGGCCGTTTCCTGCACCAAAAGGCGGCGCGGCTGGATGCGGGAACGCTGGTTTTGCTGAACGAACTGCTCGACTACCCGGATAACGACCTGTGGGATATCGTCAACGGCCGAAGCGAGGACTATGCTCCCCGCCACAAGCAGTTGGTCGACGTGCTGCGCGCTAGCTGAATTTCCTCGCGAGACGAACCGCGATACCTGACTGGAGAAGCCCTTGGACAAGAAAGCCACCCTGACGCTCGCCGACGGAAAAACGCTCGATTTCCCGGTGCTCTCCGGCTCGATCGGCCCGGAAGTCATCGACATCCGCACGCTTTACGGCAAGTCGGGCATGTTCACCTACGACCCGGGCTTCCTCTCGACCGCGAGCTGCAACTCGAGCATCACCTACATCGATGGCGATGCCGGCGTGCTGCTCTATCGCGGCTACCCGATCGAGCAGCTCGCGCAGCACTGCGATTTTCTCGAGACCTGTTACCTGCTGCTGAACGGGGAGCTGCCGAACACTTCGCAGAAAGGGAAGTTCGTCGACACGGTCACGCGCCACACGATGGTCCATGACCAGCTGACCCGCTTCTTCACCGGTTTCCGGCGCGACGCGCATCCGATGGCGGTGCTGGTCGGCGTGGTCGGCGCGCTTTCGGCCTTCTATCACGACTCGCTGGACATCGCGAACCCCGAGCACCGCAAGATCTCGGCCTTCCGCCTGATCGCAAAGCTGCCGACGATCGTCGCGATGACCTACAAGTACAACGTCGGCCAGCCATTCGTTTACCCGCGCAACGACCTTTCGTACTCGGCCAATTTCATGCGCATGATGTTTGCGGTACCGGCCGAGGAGTACAAGGTCAACCCGGTGCTGGTCCGCGCGCTGGACCGCATCCTGATCCTGCACGCCGATCACGAGCAGAACGCCTCGACCTCGACCGTGCGCTTGTCGGGCTCGTCGGGCGCCAATCCCTTTGCCTGCATCGCGGCGGGAATCGCCTGCCTTTGGGGCCCCGCGCACGGCGGCGCCAACGAGGCGGCCCTCAATATGCTCGAGGAAATCGGCGACGCCTCCAAGATCCCCGAGTTCATCAAACAGGTGAAGGACAAGAATTCCGGCTCCAAGCTCATGGGATTCGGCCATCGCGTCTACAAGAACTACGATCCGCGCGCCAAGCTCATGCGCGAAACCTGCTACGAAGTGCTGACCGAGCTGGGCCTCGGGAAAGACCGCCTGTTCAAGCTCGCCATGGCGCTCGAGAAAGTGGCCCTCGAAGACGAATACTTCGTCTCCCGCAAGCTCTACCCGAACGTCGACTTCTACTCCGGCATCGTGCAGCGCGCGCTGGGCATCCCGGTATCGATGTTCACCTGCATCTTCTCGCTCGCGCGCACCGTGGGCTGGATCGCGCAGTGGAACGAGATGATCTCCGACCCGGAGCAGAAGATCGGCCGCCCGCGCCAGCTTTACAAGGGCGCTGGCCGCCGCGAAGTGCAGCCCATCGACCAGCGCTGAGCAGGAGGACCCCGCCATGATGAAGCAGCTCGCCGGCAACTCCTACCTGTTCGGCGGCAACGCGCCGTTCGTCGAGGAACTCTACGAGCAGTACCTCGTCAACCCGGGCGCCGTGCCCGAGGGCTGGCGCGAGTATTTCGACCAGATGCAGCTGATGCCCGGCGCCCAGGGCAACGGTGGCAAGGACGTGGCCCACGCGCCGGTGGTCGAATCGTTCGTGCAGCGCGCCAAGGCCGGCCAGCTCGGCGCCAATCGCGCGCCGGTCGAGTTCGTTATGCACGAGCGCCTGCAGGTCGCAGCCCTCCTGCTGGTGACCTCCTACCGCATCGCGGGCTCACGCTGGGCAACGCTCGACCCGCTCAAGCGCATGCCGCGCCCGCCCGCGCCCGAGCTCGAGTCGGCCTATTACGACCTGTCGGAGGCCGACCTGGACCAGGAGGTGAACGCCGGTTCGTTCGTGAGCCTCGAGCGGGTCACGCTGCGCACGCTGGTCCAGGCGTTGCGCGACACATACTGCCGCAACATCGGCTTCGAATACATGTTCATCGGCGAGCGCGCCCAGCGGCTGTGGATCCAGGAGCGCATCGAGCCGATCCGCGCGACGCCCAGTTTCACCCCTGAATTCAAGAAGCGCATCCTGCTCAAGCTCACCGAAGCCGAGACGCTCGAGAAGTACCTGCACACGCGCTTCGTCGGCCAGAAGCGCTTCTCGCTCGAAGGCAGCGAGAGCTTGATTCCCTCGGTGGACGAACTGATCCAGCGCGCAGGTGCTTCCGGCGTTCAGGAAATCGTGATCGGCATGGCGCACCGCGGCCGCCTCAATGTGCTCGTCAACGTGCTGGGCAAGATGCCGCATGAGCTCTTCTCGGAGTTCGAGGGCAAGAGCAACACCGAGCACACCTTTTCGGGCGACGTGAAGTACCACAAGGGGTTCTCGTCGGACATCACGACGCCCGGCGGCCCGGTGCATATCAGCGCGGCTTTCAACCCTTCGCACCTGGAAATCGTGAACCCGGTCGTGGAAGGCTCGGTCCGCGCGCGCCAGCGCCGTCGTGACGACAAGACCGGCGACCAGGTGCTGCCGATCCTGATCCACGGCGATGCCGCGTTCGCGGGGCAGGGCGTGGTCATGGAGACGCTGAACCTTTCGGGCACGCGCGGCTACGGCACCGGCGGCACGGTGCACATCGTGGTGAACAACCAGATCGGCTTTACAACGTCGGATCCGCGCGATGCGCGCTCGACGATCTACTGCACCGACGTGGCGAAGATGGTCGAGGCGCCGATCTTCCATGTGAATGCGGACGACCCCGAGGCGGTCCAGTACGTGACGCAGCTCGCGCTCGACTTCCGCAAGCAGTTCCACAAGGATGTCGTGATCGACATGGTCTGCTACCGGAAACTGGGGCACAACGAGCAAGACGAGCCGTTCATCACCCAGCCTCTGATGTACAAGAAGATCGGTCAGCACCCGGGCACCCGCAAGCTCTACGCGGACAAGCTCATTACGCAAGGCGTGATCAAGCCGGAGGAGCCCGACGCGATCATCAAGAAGTTCCGCGCCGACCTCGACGCCGGCACGCACACCTCGAACCCGGTGATCTCCAACTTCAAGAGCAAGTTCGCGGTCGATTGGGTGCCGTTCGTCGGCGCCAAGTGGACCGATGCCGCGGACACGCACGTGCCGCTTGCGCAGCTTCAACGCCTGGCCGAGCGCCTCACCACGCTGCCCGAAGGATTCAAGCTGCATCCGACGGTCGAGCGGCTGGTCAACGCAAGAAAGCAGATGGGCGAAGGCAAGCTCCCGGTCGACTGGGGCATGGCCGAAACGCTTTCGTACGCCTCGCTCGTTGCAAACGGCTACAACGTGCGCCTGTCGGGGCAGGATTCCGGCCGCGGCACGTTTGCGCACCGGCATTCGGTGCTGCATGATCAGGACCGCGAGCGCTGGGACTCGGGCAGTTACGTGCCCCTGAACAACATCGCCAAGGACCAGGGCGATTTCGTCGTGATCGATTCGGTGCTCTCGGAAGAAGCCGTCCTCGGTTTCGAGTACGGCTATTCGACCGCCGAACCCAACGAGCTCGTGATCTGGGAGGCGCAGTTCGGCGATTTTGCCAATGGCGCGCAGGTCGTGATCGACCAGTTCATCTCCTCGGGCGAAGCCAAGTGGGGCCGTGTCTGCGGCCTCGTGATGCTGCTGCCGCACGGCTACGAAGGGCAGGGGCCCGAGCACTCCTCGGCGCGGCTGGAACGCTACCTGCAGCTTTGCGCCGAGCACAACATGCAGGTCGTCGTCCCCTCGAACGCAGCGCAGATTTTCCACCTGCTGCGCCGCCAGATGCTGCGCGCTTTCCGCAAGCCGCTCATCGTGATGACGCCCAAGTCGCTGCTGCGCAAGAAGGAGGCCGCCTCGCCGCTGAAGGACCTGGCCAAGGGCACCTTCCAGACCGTCATTCCCGAGATCGATGCATTGGACACGAAGGCGGTCACGCGCGTGGTTGCCTGCTGCGGCAAGGTCTACTACGACCTGCTTTCGGCCCGTCGCGAGCGGCGGCTGGACAACATCGCGATCATTCGCGTCGAGCAGCTCTATCCGTTCCCGCACAAGCCGTTCGCAGCCGAGATGAAGAAGTACCCGAACGCGCTTGAAGTGATCTGGTGCCAGGAAGAGCCGCAGAACCAGGGCGCGTGGTACCAGACCGCGCATTACCTCTCGGAGAACATGCGCCCGGAACAGAAACTGCATTACGCGGGGCGGCCGCCCTCGGCCGCGCCGGCAGGGGGGTACCTCTCAAAGCACAACGAACGCCAGAAAGCGCTCGTCGACCAGGCTTTCGGGAAGTACAAGTAACGAGAAGAAAGTAAAAAGCAGAAAAGCCCGGCGCGTTACGCGCCTGTTTTTTCACAACCCGTGGCGAGGCTTAGCCGGACCCGGGGAAAAACGGAACGGGGAATAAAGATGATCCTTGAAGTAAAAATACCGCAGCTGTCCGAATCGGTTTCCGAAGCCACGCTTCTTGCATGGCACAAGAAGGAAGGCGAAGCCGTGGTTCGGGATGAAAACCTGATCGACATCGAGACCGACAAGGTCGTCATGGAGCTGCCCTGCCCGGCCGACGGCGTGCTGGTCAAGATCCTCAAGGGCGAGAAGGACACGGTGACCTCGGGTGACGTGATCGCGCAGATCGACACCGAAGCCAAGGCCACCGTTGCGGCTGCACCCAAAGTCGCAGCGCCCGCGCCAGCTCCTGCACCCGCGGCTTCCAGCGCCCCGGTGATGCCGGCCGCGCAGAAGATTGCGGCCGAGAAAGGCGTCGATACCTCGACGATTTCCGGCACCGGCCGTGACGGCCGCGTGACCAAGGGGGACGTGCTTCAGGCGGCACCGTCGCCTACGCCTACGCCCGCGCCCGCGCCCGCGCCCGCACCGCGTCCTGCGCAGCCCGCTGCGCTACCCCATCCCTCCATGCCGGTCAATGTGGACGCGCTGCTCGCGAACCGTCCCGAGCAGCGCGTGCCGATGTCCCGCCTGCGGGCGCGCATCGCCGAGCGCCTCGTCCAGTCGCAGTCCACGGCCGCGATCCTGACGACCTTCAACGAGGTCAACATGCAGCCGATCCTCGACATGAGGAAGAAGTACCAGGAGCGCTTCGAGAAGGAGCACGGCGTGAAGCTCGGCTTCATGTCGTTCTTCGTCAAGGCGGTTGTTGCCGCGCTCAAGAGGTACCCGGTGGTCAACGCGTCGGTCGACGGCAACGACATCGTCTATCACGGTTACTTCGACATCGGCATCGCCGTGGGCAGCCCGCGTGGCCTCGTCGTGCCGATCCTGCGCGACTGCGACCAGCTGAGCTTCTCCGGCATCGAGAAGAAGATCGCCGAGTACGGCAAGAAAGCCTCCGACGGCAAGCTTTCGATCGAAGACCTGACCGGCGGAACGTTCTCGATCTCCAACGGCGGCGTGTTCGGCTCGATGCTCTCGACGCCGATCATCAACCCCCCGCAGTCGGCGATCCTCGGCGTGCATGCGACCAAGGACCGCGCGGTCGTTGAGAACGGCCAGGTCGTGGTGCGGCCGATGAACTACTTCGCGCTCTCCTATGACCACCGCATCATCGACGGCCGTGAGGCCGTGCTGTTCCTCGTCGCGGTCAAGGAAGCCCTCGAGGATCCCGCGCGCCTGCTGATCGAGGTCTGACATGGCCCAGGCCTTCGACGTCATCGTCATCGGGTCCGGCCCGGCGGGTTATATCGCGGCGATTCGAGCGGCGCAGCTCGGTCTTGACACTGCCTGCGTGGAGGATTGGAAAGGCCCCAAGGGCGACCTGCGGCTGGGGGGCACCTGTCTCAACGTGGGTTGCATCCCGTCCAAGGCATTGCTCGAATCCTCCGAGAACTACGAGCACGTCACCGGCCATTTCAAGGAACACGGCATCACCGCCACCGGCGTGAAGATTGATCTGCCCACGATGCTGGAGCGCAAGGACAAGATCGTCGCCAAGATGACTTCGGGCATCGCTGGCCTGTTCAAGAAGAACAAGGTCACCTGGCTGCAGGGGCGCGGCAAGCTGTCCGGTGCTGGCGCGGAGGGCTGGCAGGTGCAGGTCGCCGGCGCCAAGGCGACAGACACCGTGACCGGCAAGCATGTCATCGTCGCCACGGGCTCGAAGGCGCGTCACCTGCCGGATGCGCCGGTGGACAACGTGCTGATCTGCGACAACGAAGGCGCGCTGTCCTTCGACTCGATCCCCGAGCGGCTCGGCGTCATCGGCGCCGGCGTGATCGGGCTGGAGCTGGGGAGCGTGTGGCGCCGGCTCGGCTCGAAGGTCAAGGTGGTCGAGGCGCTGCCGAATTTTCTCGGCGCGGCCGACGAGTCGGTGGCTGCGGAAGCCTGGAAGATCTTCACCAAGGGCCAGGGGCTCGACATCGAGCTCGGCATCAAGATCAGGTCGGTGAAGAAAGGCAAAAAGGATGTCACCGTCGAGTACGAAGGCTCGGACGGCGCCGCGAAAAAGCTCGAATGCGACCGCCTGATCGTTTCGATCGGCCGGATACCGAATACCGACGGGCTCGGCGCGGCCGACGTGGGCCTCAAAATCGACCCGCGCGGGTTCGTCGAGGTCGACGAGCACTGCCGCACGAACCTCGCCAATGTCTGGGCGATCGGCGATGTGGTGCGCGGCCCGATGCTCGCGCACAAGGGCGAGGAGAGGGCGTGATGGTCGCGGAGATCATCGCCGGCCAGAAGGGCCACGTGAACTACGACGCGATCCCCTGGGTGATCTACACCTCGCCCGAGATCGCCTGGGTCGGCAAGACCGAGCAGCAGCTCAAGGCCGAGGGCACCGCCTACCGCGCCGGACGCTTCCCGTTCGCATTTAACGGGCGCGCGCTCGGCAAGGGCGCGTCGGAGGGCTTCGTCAAGATTCTCGCGGACGAAAAAACCGACCGGGTGCTAGGCGTGCATGCCATCGGCGCGCTCGCCTCCGAGATGATCGCCGAAGCGGTGATGGCGATGGAGTTCTCGGCCTCGTCCGAGGACATCGCACGCATCTGCCATGCGCACCCGTCCATGTCCGAGGTGATGCGCGAGGCCGCGCTCGCCGTCGACAAGCGTTCGCTTAACAGTTAGATGCGCAGTTAGATGCGCAGCTGGATACGCAGCTGGATACGCAGCTGGATGCGCAGCCGGATGTCCCGCAGGTACCCACGCACGGAGGCGGTCCGGCCGGATGCGTGACAGCGCTTTCGACCCGGACTCCGGGTCGCAGGATGGCCAAGGCGGCGCCCGCCTGGATGTCGTCTCCCTCTACCAGCAGAGCCTCGCCAAGCGCGGGTTCGTCTCCGATGCGGCGCAGTGGCGGGCGGTAGAGCGCCTGCAGAATCTTTACGACGAGTGGACCGCGTACAAGAAGCTTCGCAACACCGCGTGGAAGCGCATGCTCGTCAAGCCGGAGCTGCCGCGCGGGGTCTACCTCTGGGGTGGCGTCGGGCGGGGCAAGAGCTTCCTGATGGATTCGTTCTACCGCTGCGTGCCGCTGATCCGCAAGCGCCGGGTGCACTTCCATCACTTCATGCGCGAGATCCATCGCGAGCTCTCGGAGGTCAAGGGCACCGAGGACCCCATCGCGGCGGTCGCGGAGCGCGTCGCCAAGCGATTCCGGCTCATCTGCTTCGACGAATTCCATGTCTCGGACATCGCGGATGCGATGATCCTCGGCCGCTTCCTCGACCGGGTGATGGATCGCGGCGTCGTGTTCTGCATGACGAGCAACTATTGCCCGGACCAGCTCTACCCCCACGGGCTGCAGCGCGAGCGGTTCCTGCCGACGATCGAGCTCATCAAGAGCCGCATGGACGTGCTCGAAGTGGATGCCGGCAACGACTACCGGCGCCGGGCGCTCGAGCAGGTGCGCGTCTATCACGCACCCCTCGATGCGGCGGCTGAAGCCTCGCTGGAGCGCATCTTCGCCAACCTCAAGGACGTCGAGGAGGAAACCCACCCGCTGGACGTCGAGGGTCGCGAGATCGCCTACCGCAAGCGCGCGGGGGGCCTGGTCTGGTTCGACTTCAGCGTGCTCTGCGGCGGGCCGCGCTCGTATGCCGACTACGTGGACCTCGCGCGGCGATTCCACACGGTGATCCTTTCGGGAATCCCGCGGATCTCGGCAAACAACGCGGATTCGGCGCGCCGCTTCACCTGGCTGGTGGACATCTTCTACGACGAGAGCATCAAGCTCATCTGCTCGGCCGAAGCGGACCCGGAAGAGTTGTACATCGCCGGCCCGGCGGGTGAAACTGCGAGCGTGGAATTCGCCCGCACGGTGAGCCGGCTGACCGAAATGCAATCGAGCGACTACCTGCAGGCCGAAAAGCCCAGGCACTAGAATCGGCGCATTGGATTGCGCACCAGGAGAAGGCAATGGAAAAGTTCAGGGCATACAAGATCACCGAGGTCGACAAGAAGGCCAGCGCGGCCTTCACCGACTTCACGCTCGAGGAGCTCGACCCGGGCGAAGTCGTGGTCCGCGTCGCGTACTCGGATGTCAACTTCAAGGATGCCCTTGCCGCGACCGGCAAGGGCCGCATCCTGCTGCGCCCGGAATGCATCGGCGGCATCGACCTTTCCGGCACGGTCGAATCGTCCACCGATGCGAGGTTCGCCAAGGGCGACAAGGTGCTCGCCACGGGCTTCGACCTCGGCGTGAAGCACCATGGCGGCTACGCGGAATATGCGCGCCTCCCGGCCGACTGGCTGGTGAAGCTTCCGCAGGGGCTCAGCCTCCTGGAGGCGATGGCGTTCGGCACCGCGGGCTTCACCGCGGGGCTTGGCATCGTGCGCATGGAGCAGAACGGCCTCAGGCCGGCGAACGGCCCGGTGATCGTCAATGGCGCGACTGGCGGCGTAGGGTCGGTGGCGATCGATGCACTCGCGCGCCTCGGTTACCACGTCGTCGCGCTGACCGGTAAGGAAGCCGAGACGGATTACCTGAAGAAGATCGGCGCGAAGGAAGTGATGCTGCGCCAAAGCCTCGATCTCGCGAAGATCCGTCCGCTCGACAAGGCGCAATGGGCCGGCGCAGTGGACAACCTCGGTGGCGAGGTGCTCGCCTGGATGGCCAGCGGCATGAAAGTCGGCGGCACCATTGCCTCGATCGGGCTGGCCGCGAGCCACTCGCTGAATACCACGGTGCTGCCGTTCATCCTGCGCGGCGCGAGCCTGCTCGGCGTCGATTCGGTGAATTGCCCGATGCCGCTCAGGCAGGAGGTCTGGCGGCGCCTTGCGACCGACATGCGGCCGGCGCACCTCAAGGAGATGACCAAGACGGTGAAGTTCGACCAGCTGCCCACGGTCTTCAACGCGTTCATCGAGTCGAAAGCGACAGGGCGGACGGTGGTGGAGATTGGGGGAGGTTGAGGGTCGGGCCCGAGCGTATTTTGTTTTCTCCGGTCTCGTGATTTCGAGAGATCCTTCGGTTGCGCGACGCGCAAGCGTTAGATTTCTCGAAATCACGAGATTTGTGAAAGTCAAAAACCAGAAGGACATCAGAATCGGCACCATGCAGGAGGAGCAATGCCCACCATAAAGGATTTCCACCGCCGCTCGATCCAGGATCGCGAGGGATTCTGGGCCGCGGAGGCCAGGCGCATCGACTGGCACAAGCCGCATTCGAAGGTGCTCGATTTCTCGCGTCCGCCGTTCGCAAGATGGTTCGTGGGCGGGGAGACGAACCTCTGCCACAACGCGGTCGACCGGCACCTCGAAAAGCGCGGCAACCAGAAGGCGATCGTCTGGATCTCCACCGAGGTCGACAAGGAGCTGAGCCTGACCTATCGCGAGCTGCACTCGCAAGTGCAGTGCGTCGCCGCAATGATGATTTCGCTTGGGGTGGGCAAGGGCGATCGCGTGATCATCTACATGCCGAACACGCCCGAAGCGGTCTTCGCGATCCTTGCCTGCGCCCGTATCGGGGCGGTTCACTCCGTTGTCTTCGGTGGTTTTGCGGCGGCAAGCCTCGCCGCGAGGATCGACGACGCCAGGCCCGCGCTCATGGTCACCGCCGACGGCGGCAGCCGCATGGGCAAGCCCGTGCTCTACAAGGCGCTGGTCGACGAGTCGATGAAGCTCTCCAAGTCGCCGCCGAAGCATGTGCTGATTTTCAAGCGGGGGCTGGACGCGCGGATGCCCGTCGTTGCGGGGCGCGATGTCGACTGGGCGGCGCTGGCTTCCGAATACGCAAATGCCAAAGTCCCGTGCACGTGGCTCGAATCGAACGAGCCGTCTTACATCCTCTACACGTCGGGCACCACGGGCAAGCCCAAGGGCGTGCAGCGCGACGTCGGCGGGCATGCGGTCGCGATGGCCGCGTCGATGGAATACATCTACTGTGGCGAGCCCGGCGAGACGATCTTCACGACCTCGGACATCGGCTGGGCGGTCGGGCACTCCTACATCATCTACGCGCCGCTGATTGCGGGCATGACGAGCATCCTCTACGAAGGCGTGCCGGTCCGCCCGGACGCGGGTGTCTGGTGGAAGATCGTGCAGGACCATGAGGTCAGCGTGATGTTCTCGGCACCCACCGCGATCCGGGTCCTCAAGAAGCACGACATCGCGTGGCTCAAGAAATACGACCTCTCCTCGCTCAAGCACCTGTTCCTTGCGGGCGAGCCGCTCGATGAGCCGACCCACGCATGGATCTCCGAGGGACTTGGCAAGCCGGTGATCGACCACTACTGGCAGACCGAAACCGGCTGGCCGGTGCTGACCTCGATGCCTGGTGTCGAGAAGACGGCGATCAAGTTCGGCAGTCCTTCATTCCCGGCCTATGGCTACGACCTGAAGCTCCTGCGCGAGTCCGACGCGAGCGAGGCTGGCGCCGACGAGAAGGCCGTGGTGGTGATCGAGCCGCCGTTGCCGCCGGGCTGCATGTCGACGCTGTGGGGCGACGACGAGCGCTTCGTGAAGACGTATTTCTCGACGATTCCGGGACGCCTGCTCTACACCACGTTCGACTGGGGCATCCGCGACAAGGACGGCTATTACTTCATCCTCGGGCGTACCGATGACGTGATCAACGTCGCCGGCCACCGCCTGGGCACGCGCGAGATCGAGGAAGCGGTGAACATGCATCCGGGCATCGCGGAGTGCGCCGTCGTCGGCGTGGCCGACCAGCTCAAGGGCCAACTGCCGATGGCGTTTGCCGTCGTGAAAGATGCCGCGCAGGTGGCCAGCGCCGAGGGCCGCATGAAGCTCGAAGGCGAGATCATGAAGACCGTCGACAAGCAGCTCGGCGCGATCGGGCGGCCGAGCCGCGTGCTGTTCGTCACGCTGCTGCCCAAGACGCGCTCGGGCAAGGTGCTGCGCCGCTCGATCTCGGCGCTGGCCGAAGGCCGCGACCCCGGCGACCTCACCACGATCGAGGACCCCGCATCGCTCGAGCAGATCAAAACCGCCCTCAAAGGAAACGCATGAAAACCCGTCCCGCGCTCACGCTAGACGATTGCCGCAAGATCAGCGCCGCTGCCGAAGCCGAGGCGAAGAAGAACAAGTGGGAGGTGGCGATCGTCATTCTCGACGACGGCGGGCATATTCTGCATGCGCTGCGAAGCGACGGCGCCACGCCGGCCAACATCACCATCGCCACAGAAAAGGCGCGCACCGCAGCCCTCACGCGGCGCACGAGCAAGATGTGGGAGGAGCGGGTCGCCGCCGGTCGGGTGTCCATGCTCAAGATGCCCGGCGTGCTGCCGGTCGAGGGCGGGCTGCCGATCATCGCCGAGGGCACCTGCGTGGGGGCGATCGGGGTTTCGGGCGTTGCCTCGCACGAGGACGCCCAGATCGGGCAGGCCGGGATCGACTCGCTCGGCCTGCGCTAGGGGAATATCATCAGGACGGCGCGGATCTCCGCGCCGTTTTCATTCTAGGGAGGCTGTCATGGCAGAAGGCGTACCGACGAAGCTGATCGACAACGAGCGGGTGAGGGTGACCGAATGGCGGTTTGCGCCCGGCGCCTCGACCGGCTGGCACCGGCACGAGCACGACTACGTAGTGGTGCCGCTCTACGACGGCAACCTCAAGATCGTCGAAGGCGGCGAGGAGAAAATCGCCGAGCTCAAAAAAGGCGTGCCGTACTTCCGCAATGTGGGCGTCGAACACGACGTGATCAACGCCAACGCGTTCGAATACGCCTTCATAGAGGTCGAGTTGAAATAGAAATCATTGACTTTATATTTGTAAGAATGGCTCCAGTATTGGCTTCCATGCAGGTTAACTTTCCTGAATTGGAAAATTTATGAGGATGTGGACCCGCGATCCCGTTGGATCGGGCACCGGCGTAGTCGCGCTCGACCGTTCACAAGAGCCTGTGCAATTCTTCGCGACTCATCTCACAATCGCGGACGATTTTCGAAAGAAGCCCTGGACCAATTGTTTCGCCGGATTGCACCGGGACAACTGTGGTCCGACCATCAGCATGCTGAAGAAAATGATGACTACCCTTCACCCGCGACACGCTGAAACCAGCTTTCGATAGGGCGGTGATCAACTCTTTGCCCGTAATGGCAGGAAACGTGCTCATGCCTCAACGGTTACACGCTGAATGCCGACGAAATTAAGCTTTTCGGGTGATTGACCGCGGACTTCGATACAAAGCTCGATGGCTTCCTGGATGCGGGACATGAGCTCGTCGAGCGATTTTGATTGCGTGTGGCAACCAGGCAGGGAAGGAACAGAAGCGACGAAATAGCCCTCGGAATCCCGCTCAACGACAACGTCGAATTGTTGGGCCATTGTCAGATCCTTGATATGATTTTGTGTCGTGTGCTGCGTTTAAAAATCCTGCAAAAGACGCTTTCATTCTACGCCCGGTGCGCACGCCTTCCTGACCTTCGTTAACTCAGCTACCTTCGTTCATCAGCCGCCGGACCTGTCCCGTCGGATCAGCTTAACCGCAGGATCGACTCATGCCGAAATCGCCTGTCAAAGAACTCATTCTTTCGCGCGAGAAGGTCCGCAACGCGCTCGACCTCGAGACGACCGAGCGCCTGATCAGCGCGCTTGACTCGGCGCGCAAGGACTCCGGAGTGCGCGCAGTGCTGCTGCGTGGCGAAGGCGCGGGATTCTGCGCCGGCAGCGACATCAAGGAGATGGCGGCCGCCTCGATGGCAGAGCGGCTGCGCATCGCGGAGCGCAAGGCGCTGCTCATGCGCGCAATCGCCGAGTTGGACAAGCCGGTGGTGTGCGCGGTGCACGGCTTCGCGCTTGGCGGCGGTTTCATGCTCGCCATCGGCTGCGACGTCGTGGTCACCGCAAGCGATGCCGCGTGGCGATTGCCTGAGGTCGGGCTGGGTTTCTTCCCGCCGTGGGGCATCGAGGCGCTGGTGCGGCGCGTTGGCGCTGCCCGGGCGCGCTGGCTGGTCTGGGGCGAGACTGCAATCTCCGGAACCGGCGCGGTGAGTCACGGCCTCGCGGAGCAGGACGTGTCCGAGGCGCGGGTGCTCCAGGTCGCCAGGGAACTGGCCTCACGCCTGGGGCAGCTGCCGCCGCAGTCGGCGCAGGCCACCAAGCGCTTCTTTCGCGAGAACGTGCCGACCGCCGGGCTCGACGACTTGGCGCGCGAGGTTTACCGCCAGAACTTCGAGGCCGGCTCGGCCGACTTGGGAAGGATGAAGGGCGGCTTCAGAAACGGGGAAGGTTGACGAGCTTCGCGCCGGTCTCGCTCGCTTCGAGATAGCTGTCACCATCGAGTCCTCGCAGCAGGTCGTTCTGGATCGCCACGATGGCAGCAATTTGACCTGTCAGCGGCTTCTAGAGCGGACTTACCCAGGAAAATGGCAGTATTTCAATCTTCGGACGGCTCCCGCTTGAGCGCCTCGAGCGCGCGCTCGAGTGCCAGTCGGTCGAAACGGTCTTTTTCGCGTTGCGATTGCTTCGTCTTGAGCATTCCTTCGAGGTCGAGAGTCCTGACGGGGACGCCATCCAGATCAATCGTAACTGCATGCGCCAGCAGGGATTCATACGTCTGGCCGCACGCGTTGAACATCAGATCGATCACGAATTCGTCGGCCACCCGGATCGTGTCGCCTTCCTCGAACCAAGCAGGGTCGAGATCTCTTGCGACACCGTCCGGCAGACCCAGCAATGCGCGCTTCACTCTGGCGCCCGTGACCGCGGAACGCGGCAGCAACAGGTCGATGTCTGTCGTTGCACGCTGATAGCCAAGCGCGTTTAGTGCATAGCCGCCAATCAGGAGATAGTCGGCATCCTCGGCATGCAGCGCTTTCAGCAGACGCTTAAGGTCTTCGACCGTCGCAGGACGTGAAGCGCGTTCGTCCATATCGCACTTTACTGGGCGCCGATTCGCGCCCGGTTGTTCTCCACGATTGCGCGTACCAGTGCTTCGTTCGAATGTGCATTGGCCTCGGCGTGCGTAGCGAACCGGTAGATTCCGCGCTTAACGCCAGTCGTTGCAACTGCGCTCAGGGCCAGAGTCGTGGTCTGATGCACGGCCCCCGCCTTCAGGGCTTCCGCCGAAGGGGTTGCGCTGATCAGATACTGCGGTCGTTTTCCGATGGTGCGCATGGCGGCAGTATAGTCCGAACTTTCCCCGCCTTCGGCGCTTCAGAAACGGGGAAGGTTGACGAGTTTCGCGCCCGCCTCGTCCATCTCGAGGTAACCGCCGCCGGTGTACCAGGCGTGCAGCACCCAGCGCTCGCACGCGCGTCCGTCCACGTCGAGGACGTGATGCGCGGGGCGATGGGTATGGCCGTGGATCATGCGGGTGCAGCCGTGGCGTCGCAGCTCTTCGCGCACCGCCTCTTCGTTGACGTCCATGATGACCGGGGGCTTGGTGCGTTTGTCGGCTTCGCTCTTCGCGCGCAATTGGAGCATGCGAGCGCGGCGCGCTTCGAGCGGCTCGGCGAGGAAAGGCTTTTGCCAGCCTTCACTGCGGCAGGTCTTGCGCCAGACCTGGTACGCCACATCGTCGGTGCAGAGCGTGTCGCCATGCATGAGGAGCGCGCGCGTGCCGAAGAGGTCGACGACGGTCGGGTCCTCGAGCAGCGTCGCGCCCGCGGCCCGGCAAAACGCGTCCGCCATGAGGAAATCCCGGTTGCCATGCATGAGGTACACGGGTGTCCCGGCCTTGGCCGTATTCGCGAGGAAACCGGCGACGATGGCGTTTAGCGGATCGCCGAGGTCGTCGTCGCCGACCCAGAACTCGAACAGGTCCCCGAGGATGTAGAGGCCCGCGGCGCCCGGCGCCTCGCGCTCGAGGAACTCGAAGAACGCCTCGTTCGCGGCCGGCCGCTCGCTGGTGAGGTGCAGGTCGGAGATGAACAGGGCGCGCATGGTTCGGGGCGCGCCCCGCGGCGGATTTACTTGCCGCCGACCACGGAGATCGATTCGATCACGACCTGGGACTTCGGCACGTCGCCGGCCCCGGTGGCCGAATTGCCGATCTTCATCACCACATCCATGCCCGAGACGACCTTGCCGAACACTGCGTAGCCGTAGCCCTGCGGCGTCTCGCCCGAGTAGTTGAGGAAGTCGTTGTTCTTCGTGCTGATGAAGAACTGCGAGGTCGCCGAATCGCGCACCGAGGTGCGCGCCATGGCCACCGTGCCGATGTCGTTCTTGAGGCCGTTGGTCGACTCGTTCTTGATCTGGGCGCGCGTGGGCTTCTGGCGCATGTCCTTGTCGAACCCGCCGCCCTGCACCATGAAATCCTTGATCACGCGGTGGAACACGGTGCCGTTGTAGTGGCCTTCCTTCACGTACTGGAGGAAATTCTCGACCGACCTGGGCGCCTTGGCCGCGTAGAGCTCGAGGCGGATGGTGCCCTCGTTGGTCTTGATGTCGACCTGCGGATCCGCCGACGCAGCATGTGATGCGGCGCTGTCAACCGCGCCGGCCATCGACAGCATTACGAACGGGATCAAGTACTTTGCGAATTTCATGAGGTTCCTTTACGCTGAGCCTTCGTAGATGATTTTCCAGCGCGCGCCTTCCTTCATCCAGTACTGGCGCTTGCGCATCGAGTTGGACAGGTTGCTCGAGCGGTAGCCCTGCTCGAAGCTGACGACGACGAAGTCGTCCTTGCCCGGGTTGCGGAACATGCTCACCCCCGTGAGAGAAATCTTGATCCAGTCCTTGCCGCCGTTGACCTTGCGCTTGTGCGCGGCCCACTGCGCATACGACTGGTCGGCGGACTGGAATTTCGTCGAGTAGTGCCGCAGGTACTTCTCCGTGTCCACGGTCTCCCAGTCGGTGCGCCAGGCCTCGATCGCCTGCGCGAGCGACTTGCGCTCCTCTTCCTGCGCGGTGCTGTCGGCCCACTTGATCTCCTCGGAGATGATGACCGGCGTTAGGCCGACCTGCAGTTCGGCGCTGAGGAAATCGAGGTCGATGTTGGACAGCACGATGCAGCCGTCGCTTGCGCGCGGCGGGCGCGAGAAGGTGTCCGATGGCGTGCCGTGCAGCCAGATGCCGTGGCCGTTGCGGCCGTGGCGCTTGTCCCATTCGTTGGGGTAGTTGATCGGGAATGCGCCCGACCCGTAGAAATCGGCGAGCTTCTTGCGCGGCAGGTTCGCGGTCACGTGGTACACGCCGATCGGCGTTTTCTGGTCGCCCTCGCGCGTCTTGTCCACGCCACGCTTGCCGAGGGTCACGTAGTAGTCCGCGACGAAACGCGGGCGGCCGCGTTCGTTCTCGTACACATAGAGGCGCGAGCGCTTCGAATCGACGACAAGCGCATGCGTCTGGTCCTGGCGGAACTGGAGCACGTAGCTCGGCACCTGTCCGGCCTTCGGACGCTCGCGCATGGCGCGCAGGCGAGAGAGCGCTTCGGCGCGCAGGTCCTCGACTTTCTCGCGCGGCACGTTGCCGGCATTGCCGAAAGTGGTGATCGGGCGCGTGCGCGCCAGCAGCAGGTCGCCGCGGATCAGGTGCGCCAGCCGGAAATTCGGGTTGGCCTTGAGGAGGGCCTCGACGCGCTCGAGGGCCTGGTCTAGCTTGCCCTGCTCGATGGATGCGAAGATCTGCGAAAGCGCCTTCTCCGCCTGCACCGGCTGTGACGCGCTCTGGGCCTGCGCCGCCGGGAGGCAAAGGAGAAGGAAAAGGGCGGGGAGGCTTGCGCGGAGGAGGGCGGCGATCGCGCCTTTCAATTCGCCACCTTCTCCTGCTGGATCCGCCAGCCGCCGTTGACCTTGACGAGCACCAGCGTCTTCATGCTGTTGGCGTTGATGTTGTCCGAGCGATAGCGCTGGCGGAATGTGACGCTGGCCTGCCTGTCGCCGGTCATGCTGACCTTGGGCGAATCGGTCTCGACCGAAATCGTCTTGGGCGCGAGGATGCGCGTGCGCCGTCCCTGCTCCCATTCGGCGCGCGGCTCGCCCTTGGGCGTCTTGAAATCCTTGGCATAGAACGCGAGGTAGGCGTCTACATTGCGCTTCGACCAGGCCGAGGCCCATGCATTCAGGACCTGGATGACTTCGTCGCTGCCTGAGTCGGATGAGGCGGCCTTGGGCGCCGGCTTTTCCGGCGCTGCGGGCGCGACCGACGGTGCGGCAGCGGCCGGCTTGGTCTCTGCAACTACGGGCGGAGCGGTCGGTGCCGGCGCAGGCGTCGCAGCTGGCGGTTGGGCCGCGGCGGCGGCGACGGTGACCGGCGGTTTTGCCGGCGGCTTGGCGGCCGTGGCCGTGCCGCGAGGCGCGCCACCGACGAGCTCGCGTACCAGCGCGAGCTTGTTCTGCGCAACCGAGTTCGAGGAGTCGAGTTGCAGCGCCTTGTCGTAAGCCTGGCTCGCGAGCTTGGAATAGACGTCGCCGAGGTTCTCGTAGGCCGTTGCGTAGCTCGGGTGCGTGCGGATCGATTGCTCGAGCGAGGCGCGCGCCTTGTCGTACTGGCCCTGCGCTGCGTAGATCACCGCGAGGTTGTTGTAGGGCTCCGGCAGGTCGGGATAGTCCTCGGTGAGCTTCTGGAAGATGGGCACCGCTTCCTTGGTGTTGCCTTGCTCGGTGAGGATGAGGCCCTTGAGAAAACGCGCCTGCGCATCGCGCGGCTTGGCGGCGAGAACCTTGTTGACCCTTTCGAGCGCCTGCTGGTGCTGGCCGGAGCGCAACAACTGTCCGGCGTTCTGGATGTCGTCCGCGCGCGCCGGGTTCACGGCGATTGCCATCGTTAAAGCTGCGACGAAGGCCGCGCACCCTTGCAGCAGCCACTTTCCGGAGGCTTGGGCCGACCCGGCTAATTTGAGCATTGTGTTATACTTTTCAAGGCCATACGGAACAATACGTACCAGGCGGCATTGTACTCCAGAGGTACCCCAACACCAATGTTCCACCTCCCGTCCGGAAACAAATTTATCGAACACCCGGAGTGATCCCGGGGCAGCTCGCCGGGATACCGGAAAGGCCGCCCGGCCGCCCTGTCGTCGAAACCATGCTGAGAATCTACAACACCCTCGCCAGAGACAAGCAGGACTTTGTTCCGCTGCGCAAGGATCGCGTCGGCATGTACGTCTGCGGCATCACCGTCTACGACTACTGCCACCTCGGCCACGGCCGCATGATGGTCGTGTTCGACACGGTGCAGCGTTGGCTGCGGGAGAGCGGCTACGCGGTCACTTATGTGCGCAACATTACCGATATCGAGGACAAGATCATCCGGCGCGCGGTCGAGAACAACGAGACCATCGGCGAGCTGACCGAGCGGTTCATCCGCGCGATGGACGAAGACCTCGAGGCGCTCGGCGTGCAGAAGCCCGACCACGAGCCGCGGGCCACGCGCTTCGTGCCGCAGATGCAGGACATCATCCGCGCGCTCGAAAAGAACGGCCTCGCCTACCAGGCTCCGGGCGGCGACGTGAACTATGCGGTGCGCAAGTTCCCGGGCTACGGGAAACTCTCAGGCAAGTCGCTTGACGAATTGCGCGCCGGCGAGCGCGTCGAAGTGGACACCGGCAAGGCCGATCCGCTCGACTTCGTGCTGTGGAAGTCGGCCAAGGACAGCGAACCCGATGAGGTCAAGTGGGATTCGCCATGGGGGCGCGGTCGCCCCGGATGGCACATCGAATGCTCGGCGATGAGCTGCTCGCTGCTGGGCGAGACCTTCGACATCCATGGCGGCGGGCAGGACCTGCAGTTCCCGCACCACGAGAACGAGCTCGCGCAGTCCGAGGGCGCCATGGGAATAAACTCGGGAAAGCGCTTCGTGAACACGTGGATGCACAACGGGTTCGTGCGCGTCGACGACGAGAAGATGTCGAAATCGCTCGGCAATTTCTTCACGTTGCGCGACATCTTCGCCAAGTTCGATGCCGAAGTGGTGCGCTTCTTCCTCGTGCGCTCCCACTATCGCAGCCCGCTGAATCATTCGGATGCGCACCTCAACGACGCCCGGGGCGCGCTCACACGGCTCTATACGGCGCTGAAAGGCGTGCCAGTTTGCGTTGCAAAGGTCGATTGGAACGAGCCACATGCGGCGCGTTTCAGGGCCGCGATGGATGACGATTTCGGCACGCCCGAAGCGGTGGCCGTGCTTTTCGAGCTGGCTAATGAAATCAATCGCGGGCGCCGCGAGCTTGCGGGCCAACTCAGGGCGCTCGGCGGCGTGCTCGGGCTGTTGCAGCGCGACGCGCAAGCGTTCCTTCAGGGCGGGGTCACCGAAGGGCTGGCGGATGAGGAAATCCAGTCGCGGATCCATGCCCGCCTGGCCGCGCGCAAGGCGAGGAATTACGCCGAAGCCGACCGCATACGCGATGAACTGCTTGGGCTCGGTATCGTGCTCGAGGATGCCGCCGGCGTGACGAACTGGAGACGGGGCTAGAACTTGAACCCGCCGTCCTTGCCGATGATGGTCAGCTCGACGAACGAGCTGCCGTTGTGGTCCTTTGGCGTGAAGCCGACGACATAGCCGCCGGTGTCGAAGCTGTTCAAGTTGTCCAGGGCCTGCAGGAAGTTTTCGCGTGTGAGCTTCGGCCCCGCGCGGCGCAGCGCCTCTACGGTCGCCTTTGCGGCCACGAAAGACTCGATCGACGTAAACGAGAAATCCTTGCGGTCCATGTATTTCTCCATCGCCGCGCGGTACTCGTTGACCACCGGCAGCGACATGCGCGCATAGGGCGGCACCACGGTCGCGACGATCACGCCCGCGCCTTCCTTGCCGAGTTCCTTCGCCAGCTGGTTCGCGCCCGGGAAGGAGTTCGTCGCCACGAAGGCATGCGACCCCAGCTTGCGGACCGCCTTGATCGAGTCCGCGGTCGCCTTGTAGAGCGTGGTGAAGATGATGACCTCGGGATTGCCCTCGAGCACCGCTTTCATGCCGCCGTCGATGTCGGGCTTGGCGCGATCCTTGAAGACGCCGGTCGAGACGGCCGCCAGGCCCCGCTTCTTGAGCGCGCGATCGACCGCGGTGAAGTTCTCGCGGCCGACGACGTCGTCGTAGTAGACGATCGCGAACCGCTTCACCGAGAGCGGCGCGAAGTGGTCGACGATCTTCTCGAGCTCGTCCGCGTAGCTCGCGCGCATGTTGTAGACGTAGCGGTGATAGACCCGCATCGGGTCCGCGCCGGTGAACGGGCTGAGGAACGGGATCCTGTGCTTTTCCACATGCGGCAGGGCGGGGCGCGACAGGGTCGCGCTGGCATAACCGAAAAGCGCGAAGACGCCCTTCTCTTCGATGAGCTTCTGCGTATTCTCGCCCGCGCGCTGAACGACGTTGCCGTCGTCCATGGTTTGCATTTCGATCTTGCGCCCGTTGACGCCGCCCGCCTCGTTGACCTTGCGGAAGTAGGCGAGCGCCCCGTCGCGGATGTCGATGCCCAGGTCCTTGTTCGCCCCGGTCAGCGGGACCGATTGGCCGAGGATGATGACGTTCTGCGCGTTGGCCGCGCCGAGGGCCAGTGCAAGCAATGCGCCGGCAAGTATTCTTTTCATTGGGTGGAGTCCGCTTTCCTTAGCGCAGGAATTTCCCGCCGCGACCGATGATCGTCAGGTCGACGTAGCGCGAGGCATTGTGGTTGGTGGGCGAGAAGCTCACGTTGAAGCCGCCGAAGTCGACGTCGTTGATCGCCTCGAGCCCGGCAATCAGGGTTTCGCGCGTCGGGACCTTGCCGGCGCGCTTGAGGCCTTCGACGAAGACCTTGGCCACGAGGTAGCCCTCGACGCTCGAGAAATTCACGTCGATCTTCGACTTGGCCGCGAGGTCGCTGAATTCGCGGATCACGGGAATCGCCTGGCTGTACGGAAAGGGCACGACCTGCGAGATCACCACGCCCTGGCCGTCGGCGCCCAGCTCGTCGGCCAGCGCCTTGCTGCCGACAAACGACACGTTGTGGAACTGGCCGGTGTAGCCCTGCTTCTTCATCGCCCGCACGAATGCGGCGATCGACTTGTAGGCGCTGACCATTACGATCGCATCCGGCGATTTCGGGCGGATCTCGCCGACCGCCTTGGCCACGTCCACGGTGTTGCGCTCGACCGTCGAGCGCGAAACGATCTCGCCGCCGCGCGACTTGACCGCGCGCTCCATGCCGGCGAGCCCGGCCTGGCCGTAGGCGTCGTTCTGGTAGAACACCGCGAAACGCTTCATGCCCACCGTGAGCAGCTGCTCGACGATCTTGTCCGTCTCGTCGTAATAGCTTGCGCGCACGTTGAAGATGAAGCGGTTGAGCGGGGCGCGAAGCAACTCGGCGCCGGTGAACGGCCCGATGAACGGGACCTTGGCCTCAGTGAAGATCGGCATCGACGCCGCGCTGGTGGGCGTGCCTACGTAGCCGATGAGTGCGAAAACCCTGTCTTCGTCGATGAGCTTTTTGGTGTTCTCGGCGGAGAGCTTGGGCTCGTACTGGTCGTCGCGCGTGACGAGCTGGATCTTGCGGCCGTTGACGCCGCCTTGGGCGTTGACCTGGTCGAAGTACGCTTTCATGCCATCTCGCATCTGGATACCAAGCTGCGCAGCGGGGCCGGTGAAAGCGGCGGACTGGCCGAGTGTTATCGAGGTGGGCGTCACGCCGGGGGACTGCGCGTGTGAAACCAGGGCGCAGGCAAGGGCTGCGAATGCGAGTACGGGGCGCAGAAGGGCAAGACTCATTGCAATTGCTCCTCGAGGGTCCGCGCGCCATGTGGATCCGGCGCTGCGTTGAGACGAGGGGATTCTACTCAATAACGGTGCGCAGGGGCCGCGCCTGAGAGGCGCGAACTTGCAAGCGCGGCGCGCCTTTAGCCTTCGAAGAATTCCTTCACGCGATCGAACCATGACTTGGCGCGCGGATTGTGGCGCCCGGCATCTTTTTGCGTGATCGCCTCGAATTCGCGCAATAGCTCCTTCTGCCTTTCGGTCAGGTTGACCGGTGTTTCCACCACGACATGGCAGAAGAGGTCGCCCGGCGCGTGGCTGCGCACGCCCTTGATGCCCTTGCCGCGCAGGCGGAAGGTCTTGCCGCTCTGCGTTTCGGAGGGCACCTTGATGCGCGCCGAGCCATCGAGTGTGGGGACATCGACGTCGCCGCCGAGCGCCGCGGTTGCGAACGACACCGGCATCTCGCAATGCAGGTCGTCGTGGTCGCGCTGGAAGACCGAGTGCTGCTTGATGTGGACCTGCACATACAGGTCGCCCGAGGGCCCGCCATTGACGCCGGGCTCGCCTTCGCCCGTCAGCCTGACGCGGTCGCCTTCGTCCACGCCGGCCGGGATCTTCACCGCCAGTGTTTTCTGCTGCTTCACGCGGCCGCTGCCGCCGCATGCCGTGCACGGCGTCGGGATCATCTTGCCGGTGCCGTGGCAGCGCGAGCAGGTCTGCTGGATCGAGAAGAACCCCTGCGTCATGCGCACCTGGCCCTGGCCGTTGCAGGTGGTGCAGGTGACCGGCTGGGTGCCGGGCTTCGCGCCCGAGCCCTTGCAGGTCGTGCATTCCGACATGGTCGGGATGCGGATCTTGGTCTCGAAGCCGTGCGCGGCCTGCTCGAGAGTGATCTCGAGGTTGTAGCGCAGGTCCGCGCCGCGGAACACGTTGGAGCGTCCCTGCCGGTTGCCGCCGAAGATGTCGCCGAAGATGTCCCCGAATGCGTCGGCGAAGCCTCCCGCGCCTGCCCCCGCGCCCGCGCCGGCATCGACGCCGGCATGGCCGTAACTGTCGTACGCCGGGCGCTTTTTCGCGTCCGAAAGCACCTCGTAGGCTTCCTTGGCCTCCTTGAAGCGGTCCTCCGCCTTGGGATTGTCCGGGTTGCGGTCCGGATGGTGCTTCATGGCGAGCTTGCGGTACGCCTTCTTGATGTCCTCGTCGGAGGCGTCCCGGTTCACGCCGAGTACTTCGTAATAGTCGCGCTTGGCCATTTTCTTTGTGCTCAAAACGCGAAAGGCGCGGGGCTCCCTCGCCCCACGCCCGTCGCTGTGGATCCCCGCAGTTTACTTCCTGCCGCTTTACTTCTTGCCGTCTTTGACTTCCGTGAACTCCGCATCTACGACATCGCCGTCGTCCTTCTTGCCGCCTTCGGCCTTCGCACCGCCGGCCGCCCCCGAGGCGCCTTGCCCGCCTGCCGCGCCCCCGGCCGCCGCGGCCTCGGCCGCCTGCTGGTCGGCGTACATTTTCTCACCCAGCTTCTGCGAAGCCTTGCCAAGCGCCTCGGTGCTTGCCTCGATCTTCGCCTTGTCGTTCGACTTGAGCGCTTCCTCGGCTTCCTTCGCCGCGGCTTCGATGGCATCGGACTCGCTCTTCTCGATCTTGTCGCCGTAGTCCTTGAGCGACTTGCGCACCGAGTGCACCAGCGCTTCGAGCTGGTTGCGGGCGTTGACGAGTTCGAGCGCCTTCTTGTCTTCCTCGGCGTGGACTTCGGCGTCCTTCACCATGCGCTTGATCTCGTCTTCCGAAAGGCCCGAGCTTGCCTGGATCTTGATCTTGGCTTCCTTGCCCGTGGCCTTGTCCTTGGCCGTGACATGCAGGATGCCGTTGGCGTCGATGTCGAACATGACCTCGATCTGCGGCATGCCGCGCGGCGCCGGCGGGATGTCGGTCAGGTTGAACTGGCCAAGGCTCTTGTTGCCCGAGGCCACGTCGCGCTCGCCCTGCAGCACGTGGATCGTCACCGCATTCTGGTTGTCGTCCGCAGTCGAGAAGACCTGCTGCGCCTTGGTCGGGATCGTGGTGTTCTTCTGGATGAGCTTGGTCATCACGCCGCCAAGCGTCTCGATGCCCAGCGAAAGCGGGGTCACGTCGAGCAGCAGCACGTCCTTGACCTCGCCCTGCAGCACGCCGGCCTGGATGGCAGCGCCGACTGCGACGGCTTCATCCGGGTTCACGTCCTTGCGCGGGTCCTTGCCGAAGAACTCCTTCACCTTGTCCACGACCTTGGGCATGCGCGTCATGCCGCCCACGAGGATCACGTCGTGGATGTCGGAGACCTTGACGCCCGAATCCTTGATCGCGATGCGGCAGGGCTCGATGGTGCGCTCGATGAGGTCGTCCACGAGCGACTCGAACTTGGCGCGCGTGAGCTTGAGCGCGAGGTGCTTGGGCCCCTTGGCGTCGGCCGTCACGTAGGGCAGGTTGATCTCGGTCTGCTGGGTCGAAGAGAGCTCGATCTTGGCTTTCTCCGCCGCGTCCTTGAGGCGCTGCAGCGCGAGCACGTCGTTGCGCAGGTCGATGCCCTGTTCCTTCTTGAACTCATCGCAGATGTAGTCGATCAGGCGCTGGTCGAAGTCCTCGCCGCCGAGGAACGTGTCGCCATTGGTGGAGAGCACCTCGAACTGCTTCTCGCCGTCCACATCGGCGATTTCGATGATCGATACGTCGAACGTGCCGCCGCCGAGGTCGAACACCGCAATCTTGTTGTCGCCCTTGGTCTGCTTGTCCATTCCGAACGCAAGCGCCGCCGCGGTCGGCTCGTTGATGATGCGCTTCACGTCCAGGCCGGCAATGCGGCCCGCGTCCTTGGTGGCTTGCCTCTGCGAATCGTTGAAGTAGGCCGGGACCGTGATTACGGCCTCGGTGACTTCCTCGCCGAGATAGTCTTCGGCGGTCTTTTTCATCTTGCGCAGCACATCGGCCGACACCTGCTGGGGCGCGATCTTCTTGCCGCGCGCTTCGACCCAGGCGTCGCCGTTGTCGGCCTTGACGATGCCGAAAGGCATGAGCTCGATGTCTTTCTGGACTTCCTTTTCCTCGAAGCGGCGGCCGATGAGGCGCTTCACCGCATAGAGGGTGTTCTTGGCGTTTGTGACCGCCTGCCGCTTGGCCGAGGCGCCGACGAGCGTCTCGCTCTCGTCCGTGTAGGCCACGATCGAGGGCGTGGTTCGCGCGCCTTCGGAGTTCTCGATCACCTTGGGCTTGCCGCCCTCCATGATCGCGACGCACGAGTTGGTGGTGCCGAGGTCAATGCCGATTATTTTTCCCATGACTGTGTCCTTGAATCTGGCTTAAACATAGGTTGCAAATGGGGTTTGGCTCAGGCTTTTCAAGCCGCCTGCCTAAGCTGCGCGCGCCTTGGCCACGACGACCAGCGCCGGGCGGATCAGGCGGTCGTTGAGGCGGTAGCCTTTCTGCATCACCTGCACCACTGTGTTCGGGGCGGCATCGACTTCCACCGCCGACATGGCCTGGTGGTAGTGCGGGTCGAATTTTTCCCCGGGCGCCGGGTCGATCTCGGCCACGCCTGTTTTATCGAACGCCGCCTGCAACTGCTTGGCGGTGATCTCGACCCCGCTGCGCAGCGCTGCCGGGTCGGAGGATTCGTCGGCAAGCGCCGCCTGGAGGCTGTCCATGACCGGCACCAGCGCCTCGGCTATGCGCTCCACACCATATTTATGGGCGTTGGCGATGTCGGCCTGGGCGCGCTTGCGGGCGTTTTCGGCGTCCGCGAGCGCTCGCAGCCAGGCGTCCTTCTGCTCCTGCAGCTTGGATTCGGCGGCGGTCAGCAGGTCTTCTAGGGATTTGGCTGGCGGGGGCCCGGCGTCTGCGGCGGGCTGCGTAGTGGTTTCTGCGGACATGGCTGCTCGGTGTTTTTGGCAATCACCACAAGGTGGGGATGGAATTGGCGCGTTCAAGAGTGGGATCGCAAGTTATTGATAAAAAATGCGATATTGCAAACCCTTCCCAGGGAGAAACGTCCTAATGAGGTCAGAGTTGAATTCCCGGCCCGGCCCGGCCCGCCGCGGCGACTGCCCGACGACGCTCCCCGGACTTAGCGCGGGAAAAGTGGTCGGGGTCGGGGCCCGATTGCCCGGGCCGCAGAGAGGCGCGTTTTCCTCCCGGTATACTGCACCCATCTGACTAGTCAGGAGCACGCAGTGGAAAAGGTGAGTGTCTACGACGCCAAGGCGCATTTCTCCGAGCTCGTCGAGCGCGCCGAATCCGGGCGCTCGACTGTGATCACCAAGCGCGGGCGCGTGGTGGCGAAGATCGTCCCGGCGAGCGCGCCCGATTGGGATCGTGCCGCCGTGCTCGACGAGGCCGAAGCGTTTCGCAAGAGCGTCAGCATCAAAGGGAAGGTCAGCGTTCGCAAGCTGGTCGAGGACGGTAGGCGCTGATGGCGTTCGTACTCGACGCCTCCGTCGCAGTCGGGTGGGTGGTTGCAAGGCAGTCGACAGCGTATAGCCGCGCGGTCCGGCTGCGGGCGCGGCGCGAGCCCTACCATGCTCCTTCCCTGTGGCGCCTCGAGGTTACCAATGCCATTCGCTCGCTCGAACGCCGTCACGCGCTTTCCGCTCAGGCGGCGGTCACGGCGATCGACATCCTGGACCGCATGCAGCCCGTGATCCATGAAGCCGCGATGCCGCTGGCCGAACTGCTGGGTCTAGCGCGTAAGTTCGACCTGTCGGCCTACGACGCAAATTACCTTGCGCTCGCGCTGGAACTGAAGATGCCCGTCGCCTGTACCGATGGTCCTTTGAAATCTGCCCTGACGAAGGCTGGCGCGAAGCTCGCCTGACTTGCCTGGTTTCGTATCGCGGGATAGCTGCCCGCATCGAACAAGCCTGGCGAACCGGTCGGTCTTGCGCGGAGTATCGGTCGGGCCGCGTAGAAATTGGCCTTAGCTAAACAATCTTAAAGATTAGGTACTTAAAATTTAGTCCAGGAGCCACTATCCCGTCAATTCATGTTCCATTTTTAGCAACTACAGCTTACGACTTACGGCAGCCGTAGTTGATTCCGCCGCCCGCATCGCGATATCCGCCATGGCCTCGATCCAGGACTCGTCCTCGTTGAGGCACGAGAGGAGATTGAACTCCTTTCCACCGGCCTTGAGAAAGGCGTCCCGTGCGCCTATGCCCAGCTCCTCGAGCGTCTCGAGGCAATCGGAGGGAAACCCCGGGCAGAACACGTCCGCGCGCTTGAGGCCGCCACGCGCGAGCTCGATCAGCGTTGGCTCGGTGTAGGGCTTCAACCATTCGGCCCGGCCAAAACGCGACTGGAACGTGACGATCCAGTCCGCGTCTGTGAGGCCGATTCGCTTTGCGAGGAGAGCGGATGTTTCGCGGCATTCCTTTTCATACGGATCACCTCGCTCGACCGAGCGCTTCGGGATGCCGTGGAAGCTCATGAAAAGCTTGCCGCCATGGCTGCGCGCGCTGCCATGCTGCTCCCAATGCTTCATCACGCGTTTTGCAAGTGCATCGATGTAGCCGGGGTCGTCATGGAAGCGATCAACAAAGCGAACATCGGGCGGGGCCTTGATCGTTTTGAGGTGCGCATCTACCGCGTCGTGCACGCTCGCCGTGGTGCTGCCGGCGTATTGCGGATATAGGGGCAATACGACGACGCGCGTACAGCCTGCGCCGCGCAGCTTTTCGAACGCGGCGGCAATCGATGGTTTCCCGTAGCGCATCCCGTACTCGACCGGAGGGGGCGCAGCAGGCTTGGCGCGTTCACCGAGCAGACCCGCGAGCAACTTTGCCTGGCGCGCCGTATGTACCGCTAGCGGAGAGCCTTCGGATGTCCAGACCTTTGCATACTTCTCAGCCGACTTTGCGGGCCGCGTGGTCAGTACGATTCCATACAGGATGGGCAGCCAGATCAGGCGCGGGATCTCCACCACGCGCGGGTCCGAGAGGAATTCGCGCAGGAAGGAGCGCACGGCGGCCGCGGTCGGAGCCGACGGCGTGCCCAGGTTGACGAGCAGGATGCCCGACTTCGCAGGCACCGGCATCAGGCGCGGCCGGCCTTGCGCCGGAAGGCTTCGAGTCCTTCGGCGGCCTGCTTGCGGACCGCGTTGCGGATGATGGGGCTCCAGCCGAGCAATACACCGGGTGCCCCCAGCGCCATGCGCGACCAGCGCCACAGGTCGAACCGGTCCGTATGCGTGCGGATCAGGCCGTCTTCGAACTCGAAGGAGGCATCGATGCTGTTGTTGACCTTGCGCCCGGTCTTGGTGAACGTGTAGTCCGCGTCCCAATGCGCCGCGCCGCGCTTTTCATCGGCATTTTTGACCTCGTAACGCACAACCAGGTCGATCGCCCGCGCGGCGAGCATGCGCCACATGTCGCGCGCCGCATCGCCTTTGAGATCGGGAAAGACGGGATCCGAGAACTCCACGTCGCGGTGGTAGCAAGCCGCCATGGTCTCGGCGTCGCGCCGCCCGAAAGCCTCATAGAAGCGCGAGATCAGCTTCGCGTTCATATTCATCGGACCCGCCTCCTCAGTTGTGGGACAACGCGCTGGACAAGAGCTTGGCGGTGATATCGACGATGGGGACCACGCGATCGTAGGCCATGCGCGTCGGGCCGATCACGCCGACCGTGCCGACCACTTCGCCGTCGACCTTGTAGGGCGCGGTGACCACGCTGACTTCGTCGGGGGCGGTGACGCCGGTCTCCCCGCCGATGAAGATCTGCACGCCGTGACCGCGCAATGAAAGGTCCAGGATCTGCACCAGCGACGACTTGCGCTCGAAAAGCTCGAACAACTGCTTGAGCCGCGTGACATCCGACGACAGGTCCTGCACCGAGAGGAGGTTGCGCTCGCCCGAAATCACGTACGGCTCGCTGCCTTCGGTCACCGCGCGGCCGCCGGCCTCGAGCGCCGCGCTCATGAGGCTGAACATGTCCTTGCGCAACTCGAACAGCTCGGACTGCAGCCGCGTGCGGACGTCCTCGAAGCTCTGGCCGGAATAGTTCTGGTTGATGTAGTTGGCGGCTTCGATGAGCTCGGTTGCGCCGTACTCGCGCTCGGTGACGAGAATGCGGTTCTGCACGTCGCCCTCGGGCGTGACGACGATCAGCAGGACGCGCTTTTCGGACAGGCGCAGGAACTCGATCTGCCGGAAGGTCACTGCCCTGCGGCGCGGCGTCATGACCACGCCAGCGAACTGCGTGAGCTGCGAGAGCAGGTTGGACGCCGAAAGGATGACGCGCTGCGGATTGTCCGGGTGCAGGCTGTCCTCGAGATGGTGGAGCTCGGCCGATTCGAGAGGCTTGGTGATCAGCAGCGTGTCGACGAAGAACCGGTAGCCCGCGGGCGTGGGCACCCGTCCCGCCGAGGTGTGCGGGCTCACGATGAAGCCCATGTCCTCGAGATCGGACATTACGTTGCGGACGGTGGCCGGGGAGAGGTCGAGTCCCGAGTACTTCGACAGCGTGCGCGAGCCCACCGGCTGGCCCTCGGTGATGTAACGCTCGATGAGCGTCTTCAGCAGCACCTGTGCGCGTTTGTCTAGCATGCGGACCATTTTACACACCGTGTGCCGCGCCCGGGGCGTCGTTCACTTCGACTGGGGGGTGTGGTTAAATCGCACGATGAAAACCGCAGGGTCGAAACCCGCATTTCGCCGCATCGCACTGATCGGCAAGTTCCAGAGCGCCGAAGTCGCCGAGTCGCTCCATGCGCTGGCCGGTTTCCTGGCCGAGCAGGGCTGCGAAGTGATGGTCGAGCAGGAAACCGCCAGCAGCATCGGCGCCACCTCCCGCGCGGCGGGCTATGCGGAGATCGGCGCCGGCGCCGATCTCGCCATCGTGGTGGGGGGCGACGGGACGATGCTCGCCGCCGCGCGCAACCTGGTGCGTTACCGCGTGCCCGTCGTAGGCATCAACCAGGGCCGCCTGGGCTTCATGACCGACATTGCGCTGCACGACATGCGCAAGTCGATCGGCGCGATCCTGGCCGGACAGTATTCGATGGAAGAGCGCTCGCTGATCGACGCCGAGTTGACGCGGGACGGCAAGGTGCTGCTGAAGACGCTTGCGCTAAACGACGCCGTCGTCAACAAGGGCGCGGAAGGGCGCCTGATCGAGTTCGAGATCCATATCGACGGGCAGTACGTCTACACGCAACGCTCCGACGGCGTGATCGTCTCAACGCCGACCGGGTCGACGGCCTATGCGCTTTCGGCGCAGGGGCCGATCCTGCATCCGTCGCTGCCCGCGTTTGCGCTGGTGCCGCTGTATCCCCATACGCTCTCGGCCCGTCCGGTGAGCATCAGCGACCGCAGCGTGATCGAGATCGTGCTGCTGCATGCGGTCGATGCGCGCGCGCATTTCGACGGGCAGGCGCTTGCCGATCTCGTCGAGGGCGATCGCCTGAAGTTGCGCAGGTCCAAGGACGCGATCCGGTTCGTGCACCCGCCCGGTTACAGCTATTTCGTCATGTTGCGCGAGAAGCTTCGCTGGAGCGAGTCGATCGACAAGGCGCAGCCGGCGGGCTGATGCTGCGCAGCCTCGCGATCCGCGATTTCGTGATCGTCGATTCGGTCGAGCTCGATCTTGCGCGGGGATTCACCGTGCTGACCGGCGAAACCGGCGCGGGGAAATCGATTCTCGTCGATGCGATCGAGCTCCTGGTCGGCGGGCGCGCGGACGCCGGCGTGGTCCGCGAGGGCGCCGAGCGCGCCGAACTCGCGGCGGAGTTCGAGGTCGGTAAGGGCGGCCCGCTCGAAAAGTATCTCGAGGAAAGCGAACTCGGCGGCGATCCGGGCGCGCTGCTCGTGCGGCGCGTGATCGACCGGACCGGCCGGTCGCGCGCTTTCGTCAATGGACGTGCGGCCACTCTCAGCCAGTTGAAGGAAGTGGGCGAGTACCTGGTCGACATCCACGGCCAGCATGCGCACCAGTCGCTGATGCGGCCGCTTGCGCAACGTGCTTTGTTGGATGGACACGCTGGCATCGAGGATCTGGCGCGCCAGTCCGCGGAAGCCTGGCGCGCGTGGCGGCGGCTCGAAGCGCTCGCGGCCGAGGCCGCGGAACAACACGCCCAGCGCGAACTCGAACGCGCCGAGCTGCAGGACAAGGTCACCGTGCTCAAGCGCCTTGCGCCATCGGAGGGCGAGTGGGATGCGCTCTCGGCCGAGCATTCGCGGCTCGCGCATGGCTCCAGCCTCGTCGCCGGGGCGGAGTCTTCGCTCGAAGCCTTGTCCGAAGCCGAGGACGCGACGCTGGTCAGGCTCTCGGCGGTCGCCGCCCGGATGCGCGGCTTGTCCGGTCACGATGCGATCCTCGTGCCGATCGTCGAAATGCTCGAGTCCGCGGAGGCGCAGGTCGCCGAAGCGGCGCGCGAGTTGCGCAACTACGCATCCAGGATCGAACTCGATCCCGAGGCCCTGCGCTCGGTCGAGGCGCGAACTGAGGCGCTGCATGCGGCCGGCCGCAAGTACCGCGTTAAGCCCGCGGATCTCCCGCAGCTCGCGCAGGACCTCGAGCAGCGGCTCGCCGAGCTCGAGCTCGCAGCCAATCCCGAGGCGCTGCAGAAACAGGTGGCGGCCTCCAAAGAGGCGTACCTCGTGCTTGCAAAGCGCTTGTCCGAGAAACGCAGGACCGCCGCATCCGGGCTGTCGAAAGCGGTGACCGAAGGCATGCAGGAGCTCGCGATGGGCGGCGGACGCTTCGCGGTCCAGCTGCCGCGGCTGGAAGAGCCCGCGGCACACGGGCTGGAGGATGTCGTGTTCGAAGTCGCCTCGCATCCGAGCCTGCCGCTGAGGCCGCTTGGCAAGGTGGCTTCGGGCGGCGAGCTCTCGCGCATCAGCCTCGCGCTGCAGATGGTCGCGAGCAAATCTTCGCCGGTTGCGACCCTCGTGTTCGACGAGATCGACAGCGGCATCGGCGGCGCGGTAGCCGAAATCGTGGGCCGATCCCTGAAGGCATTGGGCAGCAACCGGCAGGTGCTTGCGGTGACCCACCTTCCGCAAGTCGCTGCGCAGGGCGACGATCAGTGGACGGTGGCCAAGGCGGGCGGCAAGGACCGGGTGCGCACCAGCGTGCTCAAACTCGATCGCGCCGGGCGGGTGGAGGAGCTTGCGCGCATGCTGGGCGGCACCGAGATCACGTCGACGACGCGCAAGCATGCCGCGGAACTTCTCGGTCGCTGAAAGTGAAACATTATTTATCAGGAATGGCCTGTCAGAGCGGTTTTCATGCCGGTTGAGTTTCCTTATTTGACAAAACACTCAAGGGCAATCTGTGCCGCCCTTGGCATGCTGGCACTTGCGCAGGGGCTCGCGCCTGTGGCACGCGCGCAGGATCCCGACAAGATGGGCATCGCCGCGCTCGCCGGATTCGGCTCCGCGTCTTAGCGGGTCTTGCGGTAGACGCAGTCGGGCTTGGTGCAGTCGGCATACAGGGCAAGCGAGTGCCCATGCAGGTCGAATCCCTTTTCCCAAGCGATCTCGTTCTGGCGCGCCTCGATCTGCGCGTCGAAGAATTCCTCGACCCGTCCGCACTGCAGGCACACGAGGTGATCGTGGTGATGGCCTTCGTTCAGCTCGAACACCGCCTTGCCGGTCTCGAAGTGCTGGCGCGACAGCAGCCCGGCCTGCTCGAACTGCGTGAGCACGCGGTAAACGGTCGCCAGGCCGATGTCGATCTCCTCGGAGATCAGCGCCTTGTAGACGTCTTCGGCCGAGAGATGGCGGACCTTGCTGTTCTCGAAGAGCTCGAGGATCTTCTTGCGCGGCAGGGTGGCCTTGAGGCCGATGTCTTTGAGGCTTTGGGAGGTGTCCATCGATGCGGGTTCGCGTTCGGGCGCGGTGTTTCGGCAGCGGCTGCGGACCGGAACTTTCAGTCCTATCGGCTATCATATAGCCATTCTCCCGCAATTAAGAACCGCGACGTCGCGGCCGATGCGCTGAGTAACCCGAGGACGCAATGCGCGAAGTGACAAGAACCGATTCTGCCGGGCGCCCGCGTGCGGCGCGCACGCTGCTTGCGGCGGCAATGGCCGCAGCGCTGCCCGCGTGCAGCTACCTTCCCGAGTTGCCTTCGATGCCGACGCTCGGCTCCTTGAAGCCTTTTCGCATCGACATCCAGCAGGGCAATTTCCTGTCGGGCGAAATGGTGGCCCAGCTCAAGGAGGGCATGACGCGCGAGCAGGTCCGCTTCGTGCTCGGCACGCCGCTGGTCACCGATGTCTTCCACGCCGATCGCTGGGACTATGTTTTCTACCGCGAACTCGGGGATGGCCGGAAGGAAAGGCGCCATCTCACGGTGTTCTTCGAAGAGAACAAGCTCAAGCGCTTTACCGGCGAGAACCTGCCGGTCGCGGCGCCCGCGCCGGCGGCAAAGCCTGCGGCCGACCAGGCCGCCGCGAAGAACGCGGAAAAGAAGTAACAAGGAGGCTCGCGTGAGGATAGCAATCGCCGGCAGCTCGGGGCGTATGGGGCGCACGCTGATCGAGTGCGTGCTCAAGGATGAGTCGCTCGAGCTCAGCGCGGCGCTGGACCAGCCCGGCCAGGCGCTGATCGGCCGGGACGCAGGCGACTTCGTCGGCGTTGCGACCGGCGTGCAGGTCGGCACCGACATCGACGCCGCGCTCGCCCAATCGGATGCGATCATCGATTTCACCCGACCGGCCGGCACGCTTGCGCACCTCGACGGCTGCCTGAGGCTCGGCAAGAAAATGATCATCGGCACGACCGGCTTTTCGGAGGCCGAGAAGGCGCGCATCTCCGAGGCCTCCAAAAAGATCGCGATCATGTTCGCGCCCAACATGGCGGTCGGCGTGAACGTGACGTTCAAGCTGGCCGAGATCGCCGCCAAGGCCCTCGGCGACGAGTACGACGTCGAGATCATCGAGGCCCACCATCACCATAAGGTCGACGCGCCTTCCGGCACAGCCTTGAAACTAGGCGAAGTTGTCGCCTCTGCGCTTGGCCGCGACCCGGCCAGGGTGTTCGTTCACGGCCGCGAAGGCGATACCGGCGAGCGCGACCGCAAGGAGATCGCGTTCCACGCGATCCGCGGCGGCGACCTGGTCGGCGAGCACACGGTGATGTTCATCGGCATGGGCGAAAGGGTCGAAGTCAGCGTCAGGTCCTCGAGCCGCGCGACTTACGCCACGGGCGCGTTGCGCGCCGCCAGGTTCCTGAGGGACAAGCACAAAGGCTTGTTCGACATGCAGGACGTGCTCGGCCTGAGATAAGCCGCGCAACCGGTCTTCAGCTCCGGTTTGCGTTGCCGCGCGGGGTCCTTCGCGGTACAATTCCGCGCTTCTTACCGAAGCGGGAAAGGCCAGCGGCCTTTCCCGCTTCGTCGTTTGTAACTCGCGTATCTATTCCCGGAGTTTTCGTGTCCCAGATTCCCGCCGCCGCCCTCGTCCTTGCCGACGGGACGGTATTCAAGGGCAGGAGTATCGGTGCACCCGGCCTGGCCGTCGGAGAAGTCGTCTTCAACACCGCGATGACGGGCTACCAGGAAATCCTCACCGATCCGTCCTACTGCAGGCAAATCGTTACGCTGACCTACCCGCACATCGGCAACACCGGCGTGAACGCGGAGGACGCCGAATCCACACGCATCCATGCCGCGGGCCTCGTGGTTCGCGACGTGCCTTCGCTGCTCTCGAACTGGCGCTCGCAGGAGAGCCTGCCGGCCTATCTCGAGCGCAGCGGCGTGGTCGGCATCGCCGACATCGACACGCGCAAGCTCACGCGCCTGCTGCGCGAAAAAGGCGCGCAGAACGGATGCATCGTGGCGGGCGAGGCGATCGTCGCGTTCGACATCGATCGCGCGTTGCAGGAAGCGCGCAAGTTCCCGGGACTTGCCGGCATGGACCTCGCGAAGGTCGTGTCGACGACCTCTTCGTACCAATGGCGCGAAGGCTCCTGGAGGCTCGGCAAGGGATTCAAGAAGATCGACCTGCCGCCATTCCATGTCGTCGCCTATGACTACGGCATCAAGCGCAACATCCTGCGCCTGCTTTGCGAGCGCGGCGCGCATGTGACCGTCCTGCCGGCGCAGGCCAGCGCGGAAGAAGCCTTGGCGCTGCAGCCCGACGGGATCTTCCTCTCCAATGGCCCCGGGGATCCCGAGCCCTGCGACTACGCGATCCGCGCAACGCGCACGATCCTCGACACGACCGACATTCCGGTGTTCGGGATTTGCCTCGGCCACCAGATCATGGGCCTCGCCTCGGGCGCGAAGACCGTAAAGATGAAATTCGGCCACCATGGCGCGAACCACCCGGTCAAGGACCTCGACACCGGCGCAGTGGCGATCACTAGCCAGAATCACGGTTTCGCGGTCGACCCGGACACGCTGCCTTCGAACCTGCGCACCACCCACGTCTCGCTCTTCGACGGATCGCTGCAAGGCCTCGCCCGCACCGATCGCCCCGCGTTCTGTTTCCAGGGCCACCCCGAGGCAAGCCCCGGCCCGCATGACATCGGCTACCTCTTCGACCGCTTCTCGAAGATGATGGAAGCGCGCAAGCGCACTCTCGAAGGCGCACATGCCTAAGCGTACCGACCTCAAGTCGATCCTCATCATCGGCGCCGGCCCGATCGTGATCGGCCAGGCGTGCGAGTTCGACTACTCGGGCGCACAAGCCTGCAAGGCGCTGAAGAGCGACGGCTTCCGCGTGATCCTCGTCAACTCGAACCCGGCGACGATCATGACCGACCCGGAGATGGCCGACGCCACCTACATCGAGCCGATCACCTGGCAGACGGTCGAGCGCATCATCGAGCGCGAAAAGCCCGATGCGCTGCTGCCGACGATGGGCGGGCAGACGGCGCTCAATTGCGCGCTCGACCTGGCCAGGCACGGCGTGCTCGAAAAGCACGGCGTGGAAATGATCGGCGCCAGGCGCGAGGCCATCGACAAGGCCGAGGACCGCGAGAAATTCAAGCAGGCGATGACCCGCATCGGCCTGGCCTCGGCGCGTTCGTCGATAGCGCATTCGCTCGAAGAGGCGCTGCAGGTGCAGGCGGCCTTCGGCTACCCGGTGGTGATCCGCCCGTCGTTCACGATGGGCGGCTCGGGCGGCGGCATCGCTTACAACCGCGAGGAGTTCGTGGCGATCTGCGAGCGGGGGCTGGAAGCCTCGCCGACCAAGGAACTCCTGATCGAGGAATCCCTGATCGGCTGGAAAGAGTTCGAGATGGAAGTGGTCCGCGACCGCAAGGACAACTGCATCATCGTCTGCTCGATCGAGAACCTCGACCCGATGGGCGTGCACACCGGGGACTCGATCACGGTCGCCCCGGCGCAGACGCTGACCGACCGCGAATACCAGATCATGCGCGACGCATCGATCAACGTGCTGCGCGAGATCGGCGTCGACACCGGCGGCTCCAACGTCCAGTTCGCGATCAACCCCGAAGACGGCCGCATGATCGTCATCGAGATGAACCCGCGCGTTTCGCGTTCTTCGGCGCTGGCGTCCAAGGCGACCGGTTTCCCGATCGCGAAGGTGGCCGCCAAGCTGGCGGTGGGGTACACGCTCGACGAGCTGCGCAACGAGATCACCGGTGGCGCGACCCCGGCGTCGTTCGAGCCGACTATCGATTATGTAGTCACGAAGGTGCCGCGCTTCGCCTTCGAAAAGTTCCCGCAGGCCAACGACCGCCTGACCACGCAGATGAAGTCCGTCGGCGAAGTCATGGCCATCGGCCGCACTTTCCAGGAGTCGTTCCAGAAAGCGTTGCGCGGGCTCGAGGTCAGCGTCGATGGCCTCAACCAGAAGACCACTGACCGCGAGACGATCGAGAAAGAGCTTGGCGAACCGGGGCCGGAGCGCATCTGGTATGTCGGCGATGCCTTCGAGAACGGTTTCACGCTCGAGGAGGTCTTCCAGCTGACGAAGATCGACCCGTGGTTCCTAGACCAGATCAAGCAGATCGTCGACCTCGAGATGGAGCTCGACGACACGGACCTGGCCTCGATCGATGCCGAGCGCATGCGCAGCCTGAAGCGCAAGGGATTCTCGGACCGGCGGCTTGCCTACCTTTTCAACGCGACCGAGACCGATGTGCGCGCCGCACGGCATGCGTTCGGCGTGCGGCCGGTCTACAAGCGCGTCGACACCTGCGCCGCGGAGTTTTCCACCAACACCGCATACATGTACTCCACGTACGAGGAAGAGTGCGAGTCCGAGCCTACGGATCGCAAGAAGATCATCGTGCTCGGCGGCGGTCCCAATCGCATCGGGCAAGGCATCGAGTTTGACTACTGCTGCGTGCACGCGGCGCTCGCCCTGCGCGAGGATGGATTCGAGACCATCATGGTCAACTGCAACCCGGAGACGGTATCGACGGACTACGACACCAGCGACCGGCTGTACTTCGAGCCGCTTACGCTCGAGGACGTGCTCGAGATCGTCGACAAGGAAAAGCCCGTCGGCGTGATCGTGCAGTTCGGCGGCCAGACGCCGCTCAAGCTGGCGCGCGACCTGGAAAAGTACGGCGTGCCGATCATCGGCACCACGCCCGATTCGATCGACGTGGCCGAAGACCGCGAGCGTTTCCAGAAGCTGCTGCACAAACTCAAGCTGCTGCAGCCGCCCAATCGCACGGCGCGCAGCGCCCCGGAGGCGATCAAGCACGCGGAGGCGATCGGTTATCCCGTGGTGGTGCGACCCAGCTATGTGCTCGGCGGGCGCGCCATGGAGATCGTCCACCAGCAAGCCGACCTCGAGCGTTACATGCGCGAGGCGGTCAAGGTCTCCAACGACTCGCCCGTGCTGCTCGACCGCTACCTGTCGGACGCCATCGAAGTCGATGTGGACTGCATCTCGGACGGCAAGGACACCTTCATCGGCGGCATCATGGAGCACATCGAGCAGGCGGGCGTGCACTCGGGCGACTCGGCCTGCTGCATGCCGCCGCATTCGCTTGCCAGCCACCTCGAGCGGGAGCTGCGCCGCCAGACGGTGCTCATGGCCAAGGCCCTCAAGGTGGTCGGCCTGATGAACGTGCAGTTCGCCATCCAGCGCGACACGGTCTATGTGCTCGAAGTCAATCCGCGGGCGTCGCGCACCGTGCCGTTCGTGTCCAAGGCGACCGGCCTGCCGTTGGCCAAGATCGCGGCGCGCTGCATGGCCGGGATTTCGCTGGCTTCCCAGAATATCGGCGCCGAAGTGATCCCGCCCTACTTTTCGGTCAAGGAGGCGGTCTTCCCGTTCGCCAAGTTTCCGGGCGTCGACACCATCCTCGGGCCGGAAATGAAGTCCACCGGAGAGGTCATGGGCGTCGGCCGGACCTTCGGCGAGGCCTTCGTCAAGTCCCAGCTGGCGGCAGGGGTCCGGCTGCCTTCGGGCGGGCGGGCTTTCGTAAGCGTGCGGGACGGCGACAAGCTGCCCGCGGTGGCCATTGCGCGGGACCTCGTCGACCTGGGGTTCTCGATCCTCGCCACCCGGGGCACGGCGGCGGTCCTCGCCGCCCACGGGATCGACGTGAGCATCATCAACAAGGTGGCCGAGGGCCGCCCGCACATCGTCGACATGATCAAGAACGGGGAGGTGAGCTTCATCGTCAACACGGTGGAAGACAAGCGCACCGCCATCCGCGACTCGCGCTCCATCCGGATCAGCGCGCTGGCCCAGCGCGTGACGTATTACACTACGATCTCAGGCGCCCGCGCGGCTTGCACGGGGATGCGCCACCTCGCGGCACTCGAGCCCTATCGCTTGCAGGAACTGCATGCGCAACTGAAAGCTGCCTAGGAACCCAATACCGCCATGGCCATACCTCTCACAATCGTCGGCGCCGAAATGCTGCGCGCCGAGCTGCAAAAGCTGAAGACCGTCGAGCGCCCCAACGTGATCGCAGCGATCGCGGAGGCCCGCGCCCACGGCGACCTGTCCGAGAACGCCGAGTACGACGCGGCCAAGGAAAGGCAGGGGTTTGTCGAAGGACGCATCATCGAGATCGAGAGCAAGCTCTCGAACGCCCAGGTCGTCGACCCCAAACTCGTCGACGCGGACGGCGCCTGCGTGTTCGGCTCGACCGTGGACCTGCAGGACGTCAACTCCAAGGAAAAGGTCACCTACCAGATCGTCGGCGAGGATGAGGCCGACATCAAGCTGGCGAAGGTGTCGATTTCCTCGCCGATCGCGCGCGCCCTTATCGGGAAGTACGCGGGCGACGAAGTGGACGTTCAGGCGCCCGGCGGGGTGAAGCAGTACGAGATCCTGGACGTGCAGTACCTCTAGCAGGGCGTACATCGGCACGACCTGCAGCGGCCTTGGGTCCGGGCTTGCGGCCAGCCTTGCGGCCGGGTTTGCGCCTTGCGTCGCGATCGGGCTTGCTCTCGGCAGCCTTGCGGGCCTTGGCCTTGCGCGCCGCTTCCTTGCGGACCTTCTCCCTGTCCTCCGCCTCGGCTTGCCCGGGCGGACTGGCGCGGTAGACGACCAGCATCTTGCCGATCTGCTGCACGGCTGAGGCCTTGGACCTGCTGCAAATTTCCACGAGCATCCCCGCGCGATCGTCTCGCCCGGCCCGCACGCGGATCTTGATGAGCTCATGCGCGGCCAGTGCCCGCTCGATCTCGGCGAGCACGGCGGGCGTCAGGCCCTTGTCGCCAACGCGCACGACCGGTTCGAGGCAATGGGCACGGGCCTTGAGCGCCCGGCGCTCGGCTGTGGAGAGTTCTGTTGCTGGGTTGGTTTCAGTCATGGCGACACTGTAAGGCAAGCGATGGCGCGCTCAAAATCGAGCAAGGGCTGGATGAAGCGGCACGTGGCCGATCCGTACGTGCAAAAGGCGAAAGCACAGGGTTACCGTTCGCGCGCCGCCTTCAAGCTCGAACAGATCGACGCCAAGGACCGGCTGTTCCGTCCGGGGGCAAGGGTGGTCGACCTGGGGGCGGCGCCCGGCGGCTGGTCCCAGCTGGCGGTTTCCAAGGTTGGGTCAAAGGGAGTGGTGGTTGGCGTTGATCTGCTTGAAATCGCCCCAATGTCCGGTGTGACGGTGATTCGCGGTGATTTCCGTAAACCCGAGGTCCGCGCCGCAATAGGGGCGGCGCTGGGAGAGGGTCCCGCCGACATCGTGCTGTCGGACATGTTGCCGAATGTTTCAGGAATCCCGAGCGTCGACCAAGCCAACGCCGCTGCGCTGACCGAGCTGGCGATCGAATTCTGTTGCAAAGGCCTGAAACCGGATGGTGTTTTCGTGGTCAAGGTTTTCCAGGGCGAGGCCTATCCGGGGCTTCTGGCTCGCATGAAGGAGACGTTCCGCAACGTGATTACGCGCAAACCCGAGGCCTCCCGCGGCGAAAGCCGCGAAATCTACCTGTTGGGCAAGGGGCTGCGACCGGCGAGAGTCGCCGGTTCGGCACCGCAAGATTCGGATTAAAATAGCCTTTCCATGCAGTCCGCAGTTACTTCTGCAGTGAATCAGTCGCTCCAAGGAGCCGCATGAACAACATGATGAAGAACCTGGTGATCTGGCTCGTGATCGGCCTTGTGCTGATGACGGTCTTCAACCAGTTCAATACCCGCCAGGCCGTGCAGGCCCCGATGGAGTATTCGCAGTTCATCGAGGAGGTGAAGGCAGGCCGCATCGCCAAGGTCACCATCGAAGGCCGCCAGCTCAAGGCCACGACCAACGACGGCAAGAGGGTCACCAGCTATTCGCCGGGCGACATCTGGCTGGTCTCGGACCTGCTCAAGTACGGCATCAAGATCGAGGCCAAGCCGGAGGAAGAACCTTCGCTGCTGGTAAACATCTTCGTCTCGTGGTTCCCGATGCTGCTGCTGATCGGGGTGTGGGTGTTCTTCATGCGCCAGATGCAGGGCGGCGGGCGCGGCGGCGCGTTCTCGTTTGGCAAGTCGCGCGCGCGCATGCTGGATGAATCGACCAACACGGTCACGTTTGCGGACGTCGCCGGCTGCGAGGAAGCCAAGGAGGAAGTCTCCGAGCTCGTCGACTTCCTGCGCGATCCTTCCAAGTTCCAGAAGCTCGGCGGGCGTATCCCGCGCGGCGTACTCATGGTCGGCTCGCCCGGCACGGGCAAGACGCTGCTCGCGCGCGCCATCGCGGGCGAGGCCAAGGTGCCGTTCTTCTCGATTTCGGGCTCCGACTTCGTCGAGATGTTCGTCGGCGTGGGCGCGGCGCGCGTGCGCGACATGTTCGAGCAGGCGAAGAAAAGCTCGCCCTGCATCGTGTTCATCGATGAAATCGACGCGGTCGGCCGCCAGCGCGGCGCCGGCCTCGGCGGCGGCAACGACGAGCGTGAGCAGACGCTGAACCAGCTGCTGGTGGAGATGGATGGCTTCGAGCCGAACGTGGGCGTGATCGTGATCGCCGCGACCAACCGCCCGGACGTGCTCGACCCGGCTCTTATGCGCCCGGGCCGTTTCGACAGGCAAGTCGTGGTGCCGCTGCCTGATATCCGCGGCCGCGAGCAGATCCTCATGGTGCACATGCGCAAAGTGCCGCTCGCGCCGGACGTCAAGGCCGACATCATTGCGCGCGGCACGCCGGGCTTTTCCGGCGCCGATCTGGCCAACCTGGTCAACGAGGCGGCGCTGTTCGCGGCGCGCAAGACCAAGCGCCTGGTCGACATGGAGGATTTCGAGCGCGCCAAGGACAAGATCATGATGGGCGCCGAGCGGCGCTCTATGGTGATGCCCGAGGAAGAGCGCAAGAACACCGCCTACCACGAGTCCGGCCACGTGGTGGTCGCCAAGCTGCTGTCCAAGACCGACCCGGTGCACAAGGTCACCATCATTCCGCGCGGCCGCGCCCTGGGCGTGACCTTGCAGCTGCCCACCGAAGACCGCTACAGCCAGGACCGCGAGCGCCTGCTCAACACCATCGCGGTGCTCTTCGGCGGCCGCATCGCGGAAGAGATCTTCATGCACCAGATGACCACCGGCGCGTCCAACGACTTCGAGCGCGCAACCGACATCGCGCGCCGCATGGTGACCCAGTGGGGCATGTCCGACTCGATGGGCACCATGGTGTATGGCGAAAACGAGGGCGAGGTCTTCCTCGGCCGCTCGATCACCACGCACAAGAGCGTGTCGGAAGAAACCATGCGCCAGGTCGATGCGGAAATCCGCCGCATCATCGACATGCAGTACGCGCTCGCGCGGCGCCTGATCGAGGAGAATCGCGACAAGGTCGAGATCATGGCCGCGGCGCTGCTCGAATGGGAGACGCTCGACGCCGAGCAGCTGAACGACATCATGGCCGGCAAGCCGCCGCGCCCGCCTAAGGTGCCGACGGCGACGACGCCGACCCCGCCGCCGGCCGACGGGACTGCAGGCGCGGCCGCACCGGCCGCGAGCTGACCACGTTCCTCAGTTGCGGCAGGTTTTCGCTGCCGCTGACAGCTCCCCTGATCATGGGCGTGGTGAACATCACGCCCGATTCTTTTTCGGACGGCGGTGAGTTCCTCGCGCCCCAGGCCGCCATCGCGCAGGCACGGCGGCTGGTCGACGAGGGCGCGGCCATCATCGATATCGGCGCCGAATCCACCCGTCCCGGGGCCCTGCCCGTGGGCGAGGAGGAAGAACTCGCCCGGCTGATCCCGGTGCTGCGCTCGATCGCCGGCCTGCCAGTGCCGATCTCGGTGGACACGCGGCGTGCGCAAGTAATGCGCGCCGTGCTGGCCGAAGGCGCGTCGATGATCAACGACATCGAGGCACTGTCTGCACCGGGGGCGATCGAGGCGGTCGCCGGATCGGACTGCGCCGTGTGCCTGATGCACAAGAAGGGCGACCCCGAGACCATGCAGAAGGATCCCCACTATGATGACGTCGTGGCCGAGGTGGGTGATTTCCTGGCGGCGCGCGCGGCCGCGGCGGAGTCTGCGGGTATCGCACGCAACCGCATCGTGATCGATCCGGGTTTCGGCTTCGGCAAGACCAGTTCGCATAACCTCGAGCTTCTGCGCGAGCTTCGCAGTCTCGTGAAGCGGGGCTGGCCGGTGCTCGCGGGGCTGTCGCGAAAAGCGACGTTGGGGCGAATAACCGGGCGCGTGCCCGGCGAGCGGATGGTGGCTAGCGTCACTGCGGCTTTGCTCGCCGCGCAGCGAGGGGCGACAATATTGCGGGTTCATGACGTGGCCGGGACGCGCGATGCGCTCGCCGTCTGGCAAGCTGTGGAGGCGGGATGAGCAGAAAGTATTTCGGGACCGACGGCGTGCGCGGCACGGTCGGCCAGGCGCCGATGACGGCCGATTTCGTGATGCGGCTTGGGTACGCCGCGGGCAAGGTCCTCACCGAACGCAGGCAGGGGTCCGCGTCCGACCGTCCCACGGTGCTGATCGGCAAGGACACGCGCATCTCGGGCTACATGCTCGAGGCGGCGCTGGAAGCCGGGTTTACCGCGGCGGGGATCGATGTGCTCCTTTGCGGACCACTGCCTACGCCAGGGGTAGCCTACCTCACGCGCGCGTGGCGCCTGATGGCAGGCGTGGTGATCAGCGCATCGCATAACGCGTATCCCGACAACGGCATCAAGTTCTTTTCCGGCGACGGGTTCAAGCTGCCCGACGAGTTCGAGGCCCAGATGGAGCGGGCGCTCGAGTTCACGATGGGCTGTAACACGGCGGCGCAGCTTGGCCGCGCGAAACGCATCGAGGACGCGCCCGGCCGGTACGTCGAATTCTGCAAGTCCAGCTTTCCCGCCGAGCTCGACCTCAAGGGCATGAAGATCGTGGTGGATTGCGCCCACGGGGCGGCCTATCACGTGGCGCCGCACGTTTTCCACGAACTCGGCGCGGACGTGGTCGCGATTGGCGTTAAGCCCGACGGGTTCAACATCAACGACATGTTCGGCGCGACAGCCCCGGACCAGCTCGTCATGGAAGTGAAGCGCAACAAGGCCGATTACGGCGTGGCGCTGGACGGCGATGCGGACCGGCTGGTCATGGTCGATGCATCCGGAAAGATTTTCGACGGTGACCAGCTGCTCTATGCGGTCGTAGAGCATCGCGCACGGAAGGAAAGGGTGGTCGGCGTGGCCGGCACCCTCATGACGAACCTCGGCATGGAGCAGGCCATCGGCCGCCTGGGCATCGCTTTCGGCCGCGCCAAGGTCGGCGACCGCTACGTGCTGGAGATGCTGCGTGAGAAGGGCTGGCTGTATGGCGGCGAAAATTCTGGCCACATGATTTGCCTGGACAAGCACACCACGGGCGACGGGCTGGTGTCCGCATTGCAGGTCCTCACTGCGATCCGGGAATCGGGCAAGACCCTCGAGCAGCTCACCTCCGGCGTGACGCTCTATCCGCAGGTCCTCATCAACGTGAAGGTGGCCCGGGGCTTCGACTGGGAAAGCCATGCGTCCATTGCCAACGCGCAGAGGGAGGTCGAGCGCTCGCTCGAAGGCCGGGGCCGGGTGCTGCTGCGCCCCTCGGGCACCGAGCCCGTGCTGCGTGTCATGGTCGAGGGCGAGCCGCGTGAAGCCATCGAGAAGGGCGCGCAGGCCATTGCTGTGGCCGTCGAGCAGGCCGCCGGCGCCTAGCTTTCGTTTTCGATTCCTGGAGAAGCAAATGCATAACCTCGTCCGTTCGACCTCGCTTGCCATGCTGATCTCGCTGGGTGCCGCTGGGGCTTTCGCTCAGGCGCAACCCGCGTCGCCTCCTGGCGGTTATGAGCCTTCCGTCGGGCAGGAGGGCAAGGATGTGGTTTGGGTGCCGACGCCGCAGGCGCTGGTCGACAAGATGCTGGCCATGGCCAAGGTCACGCCCAGCGACTACCTGATCGACCTCGGGTCGGGCGACGGTCGCACGGTCATCACCGCGGCGAAACGCGGCGTGCGCGCGATGGGCATCGAATACAACCCCGAAATGGTGGACCTCTCCAAGCGCAACGCGCAGAAGGAAGGCCTGGGCGACAAGGTGAATTTCGTGAAAGCCGACCTGTTCGAAAGCGATTTCTCGAAAGCCACCGTGATCACCATGTTCCTGCTCGACCGCATTAACCTGCAGTTGCGGCCCAGGCTCCTCGACCTGAAGCCGGGCACGCGCCTCGTGTCCAACACTTTCACGATGGGTGAATGGAACGCGGACGAGAAGGTGTACGCCAACGAAAAGGAAGGCTGCACGAACTACTGCGTCGCGCACCTCTGGATCGTCCCGGCGAAAGTTGCGGGCACGTGGAAACTGCCGCAGGGCGAGCTCACCCTGAAGCAGGAGTTCCAGATGCTGACCGGGCAGCTCAAGACCGGTGACAAAGTGGTGCCGGTCACTGGTCGAATCCGAGGGGAGACCGCAACCTTCAAGGCCGGCGGAAATGAGTATTCGGCGCGCGTGAATGGCTCGCGCATGGAGGGAGCGGGCAAGGGCGGCGCCTGGACAGCGGCTCGCCTGCCGCGGTCCGCACCCGTGTCCGTGCCTGCGAAGACGTGAGCGACAGACCCGCCCCGGTCTTCCTGCCGTTCAGCTACAAATTGTTTCACCAATTACGAATTCAGGGGAGCGTTCCGGCCGCAGATGCTGTCATACGTAGCAATCATCGCAATGGAGAAAGCTCATGAAATCGGTACGCAACAAGGTGCTTTCGGGCCTGATGGCCACCGTCGGTTCGGTGCTCGTGGCAACGTCGGCCGGCGCGCAGTCGCCCGAGAACCATACGAACGTGCCCGATCTGGGCCGCACGCAAACCCTGCCGTACGCAGTCAATCCCGACACGGTGCCCAGCTATTCGCATCCGGTGCCGGGGGCTGGCTACTACGGGTATGGTTATGGATATCCCGGTGCCTACTATTCGGACGACTGGCGCGAGCGGCAGTGGCGTGAAGCGCAGTTGCGCGAGCAACAGTTGCGCGAGCAGGAATTGCGCGAAGCCCAGAGGCGCGAAAACCGCAGGCTACGCGGCCGCGACTATTAACCGGAACCTGTGCAGGAAACGCGCAATTTCTTGATTGCGCTTGGTTTTGGTTTGACCCGGTACTCGCCGCCACGGTAAAATCGCACGTTTTGCGTCTGGGTGCGTCTTCGAATGGCTTTGCGCGGTCGGCTGGTGGCCGGAAACTGGAAAATGCACGGCAACCGGGCGGATAACGCCCGGCTGCTGGATGCGCTTGTCGCCGGCGGCCACGCCGGCGTGGAGTACGCGGTCTGCGTACCCTTCCCCTACCTTTCAGAAACTTCCACGCGATTGTCCGGGACGAAACTCGCCTTGGGCGCGCAGAACGTCAGCGAGTTCGCTTCCGGCGCATATACGGGCGAAGTCTCGGCGCCCATGCTGGCGGAATTCGGCTGCACATGCGTGCTCGTAGGGCATTCGGAGCGGCGGTCTATTTTTCGCGAGACGGACGACCAGGTGGCGGGCAAATTCGTTGCTGCGCAGAAGGCTGGCCTGATGCCGATCCTCTGCGTGGGCGAGACGCTTGCGGAGCGCGAGGCGTCGCGCACCGAAGAGGTCGTGGCGAGGCAACTGGAAGCGGCAGTGAGCCTGGCAGGGGCTTCGGCGTTCGCAAAAGCCGTCGTTGCATATGAGCCAGTGTGGGCGATCGGCACGGGGCGCACGGCTTCCCCCGCGCAGGCCCAGGAAGTGCACGCGTTCCTCAGGCAAAGGATCGCAGGCAAGGACAAGGCGGTTGCGTCGGGATTGCGCATCCTCTACGGAGGCAGCGTCAAGCCCGCCAACGCCGCGGAAATTTTTGCGATGGACGATGTGGACGGGGGGCTGATCGGCGGCGCCTCGCTCGTGGCGGAAGATTTTCTCGCGATCTGCAAGGCTGCAGCAGCGAAGAGGTAACGAATGGACACCTGGTTGAACGTAATTCTCTCGATTCACGTGATCGTGGCGCTCGCGGTCATTGCACTTGTGCTGCTCCAGCACGGCAAGGGGGCCGACATGGGCTCCGGCTTCGGCGGCGGCTCCTCCGGCAGTTTGTTCGGCGCATCGGGCTCGGCGAATTTCCTCTCGCGCGCGACGGCGGTGCTCGCCACAGTGTTTTTCCTCACGAGCCTTGCGCTCGCTTACCTCGCCTCCCACAAGCCGAAAGTCAGTGGTGGGGTGATGGACGCAGTCAAGACCGAGCAGGCCGTGCCCGGTGCGGCGAAGAAAGCCGTCGAACCCGGCAAGGACGCAGCGAAAGTGCCTGCGACCGAACCCGCGAAGGACGCGACGGGGAACAAGGCAAAGCAGGTTCCGAACTGAACAAAACGCGCGCCGCGATTCTGTCGGCGCAGGAATTTAGGGGATAATTGACGCACCGCCCACGTGGTGAAATTGGTAGACACGCCAGCTTGAGGGGCTGGTGGCCTAAACAGCCGTAGCAGTTCGAGTCTGCTCGTGGGCACCAGAAAGAAGCGGAGCCGGGGAAGACCCCGGCTCCGTTGCAGCGAAAACAAACCGATTTCGGGAACCCGTAAAAAACTCCGGGCCAGACTTGCCGGACCCAGACGAATGCTTGCTGAGTACTTTCCGGTCCTTTTGTTCATCTTTGTCGCCGTAGCCGTCGGCGTCGTGCCCATGGTGCTGGGCAAGCTCCTCGGGCCTTCGCGGCCCGATTCGGAGAAGCTCTCGCCCTACGAGTGCGGCTTCGAGGCTTTCGAGGACGCGCGCATGAAGTTCGACGTGCGCTACTACCTCGTCGCCATCCTGTTCATCATCTTCGACCTCGAGATCGCCTTCCTGTTTCCGTGGGCGGTGGTGCTGAACGAGATCGGCTTGTTCGGGTTTCTTTCGATGATGGTCTTTCTTGCCATCCTCGTCGTCGGTTTCGTCTACGAGTGGATGAAAGGAGCGCTGGAATGGGAATAGAAGGGGTGCTCCACGAGGGATTCGTCACCACCACGGCGGACAAGCTGATCAACTGGACCCGCACCGGGTCGCTCTGGCCGATGACCTTCGGCCTGGCCTGCTGCGCGGTGGAAATGATGCACGCCGGCGCAGCGCGCTACGACCTCGATCGCTTCGGCATCGTGTTCCGCCCGAGCCCGCGCCAGTCCGACCTCATGATCGTGGCCGGCACGCTGTGCAACAAGATGGCCCCGGCCTTGCGCAAGGTGTACGACCAGATGGCCGAGCCGCGCTGGGTGCTTTCGATGGGCTCGTGCGCCAACGGCGGCGGCTACTACCACTATTCGTATTCCGTCGTGCGCGGCTGCGACCGCATCGTCCCGGTGGACATTTACGTGCCCGGCTGCCCGCCGACCGCGGAGGCGCTGCTTTACGGCCTGGTCCAGCTGCAGAACAAGATCAAGCGCACCAACACAATTGCGCGCTGAAGCGCTTAGACGATCGCTCGCCAACCAATGACCCCAAAGCTCCAGCGCCTGAACGACGCGCTCCAGGCAAAACTCGGGGCGCGCGCGGTCGCGCTTACCGAAGCACTGGGGGAATTGACGCTCGAGGTCAGGGCGACCGATTACATCGCAGTGTGCGAGCAACTGCGTGATGCCGCCGACCTGCGCTTCGAGCAGCTCATCGACCTGTGCGGCATGGACTATTCGACCTACGGCGACCGCGCGCCCGAAGAGGCCAGCGGCCGCCGCTACGCAGCGGTATCGCACCTGCTCTCGGTCACCCACAACTGGCGTGTGCGCGTGCGGGTCTTCTGCCCCCAGGACGATTTTCCGATCGTCGAATCCCTGATCGGCGTGTGGCCGGCGGCCAACTGGTACGAGCGCGAGGCGTTCGACCTCTACGGCATCGTATTCGACGGCCATCCGGACCTGCGCCGCATCCTCACCGATTACGGCTTCATCGGCCATCCGTTCCGCAAGGATTTCCCGCTCTCGGGCTATGTCGAGATGCGCTACGACCCCGAGCAGAAGCGCGTGATTTACCAGCCGGTCAGCATCGAGCCGCGCGAGATCATCCCGCGCATCGTGCGCGAAGAGCATTACGCGCAAGGCGAGTAGGCACATGGCCGAGATTCGCAACTACACGCTCAACTTCGGTCCGCAGCACCCGGCCGCGCACGGCGTCCTGCGCCTGGTGCTCGAGCTCGACGGCGAGGTGATCCAGCGCGCCGACCCGCACATCGGCCTGCTGCATCGCGCGACCGAGAAACTCGCCGAGCACAAGACCTTCATCCAGTCCGTGCCGTACATGGACCGGCTCGACTACGTCTCCATGATGTGCAACGAGCACGCCTACGTCATGGCGATCGAGAAGCTCGCCGGCATCGAGGTGCCGATCCGCGCGCGGTACATCCGCGTGATGTTCGACGAGATCACGCGCATCCTGAACCACCTGCTCTGGCTGGGCGCGCATGGCCTGGACATCGGCGCGATGACCGTGTTCCTGTACTGCTTCCGCGAGCGCGAAGACCTCATGGACTGCTACGAGGCGGTGTCGGGGGCGCGCATGCACGCGGCCTACTATCGCCCGGGCGGCGTCTACCGCGACCTGCCCGAATCGATGCCGCAGTACACGGCAATGAAAGTGCACAACGAGCGCCAGATCCGCTCGATGAACGAAAACCGGGGCGGTTCGCTCCTCGACTTCATCGAGGATTTCGTCAAGCGCTTCCCGGCCTGCATCGACGACTACGAAACGCTGCTCACCGAGAACCGGATCTGGAAGCAGCGCACGGTCGGCGTCGGCGTGGTGACGCCTGAGCGCGCGCAGGCCCTGGGGTTCACGGGCGCGATGCTGCGCGGTTCCGGCATCGAATGGGATCTGCGCAAGAAGCAGCCGTACGAGGTCTACGACAAACTCGATTTCGACATTCCGGTGGGCGTGAACGGCGATTGCTACGACCGCTACCTCGTGCGCATCGAGGAATTGCGCCAGTCCAACCGGATCGTGCAGCAGTGCATCGACTGGCTGCGCGTCAACCCGGGGCCGGTCATCGTCGACAACCACAAGGTTGCACCCCCGTCGCGCGTCGGCATGAAGCAGAACATGGAAGAGCTGATCCACCACTTCAAGCTGTTCACCGAAGGCATGCACGTGCCTGCGGGCGAGGCGTATGCGGCGGTGGAGCATCCCAAGGGCGAGTTCGGCATCTACCTCGTGTCGGACGGCGCGAACAAGCCTTACCGGCTGAAGATCCGCGCGCCGGGATTCCCGCACCTGGCCGCGCTCGATGAAATGGCGCGCGGCCACATGATCGCCGATGCGGTTGCGATCATCGGCACGCAGGACATCGTGTTCGGGGAGATCGATCGATGAAGAATCCGTCCCGGAGTCTGGTGCGCTGATGCTTTCGCCCGAGTCGCTGAAAAAGATCGACCGCGAGGTTGCCAAGTACCCGCCCGACCAGAAGCAGTCGGCCGTGATGGCCTCGCTCGTCGTCGCGCAGGACGAGAAGGGCTGGCTTGCGACCGAAACGATGGACTTCGTCGCCCAGTATCTCGAGATGCCGGCCGTGGCCGTCTACGAAGTCGCGACGTTCTACAACATGTACAACCTCGCGCCGACCGGCAAGTTCAAGCTCACGATCTGCACCTGCCTGCCTTGTGGCTTGCAAGGGTCGCTGGCCGCTGCCGACCACCTCAAGCATCGCCTGGGCATCGACTTCAACGAGACCTCCGCCGACGGCAGGTTCACGCTCGAGGAGGGCGAGTGCATGGGCGCGTGCGCGATGGCGCCGGTGGTGCTGGTGAACAACAAGCGCATGTGCGATTTCATGTCCAACGAGAAGCTCGACAAGCTCGTCAATGAGTTGCGCGAAGACCCGAAGAAGGCATGACATGCTGAACTACGGACCCGACGCAATCCTGATGGCCGGCATCGACGGCAACAACTGGCGGATCGCGGACTACGAGAAGCGCGACGGCTACGCGGCGCTGAAGAAGATCATTGCCGGCAAGCTCAAGCCCGAGGACGTGATCGCGGAGATCAAGAAATCCGGCCTGCGCGGCCGCGGTGGCGCGGGCTTTCCCACCGGGCTCAAGTGGAGCTTCATGCCGCGCGCCTTTCCCGGCGCCAAGTACCTGGTCTGCAACTCGGACGAGGGCGAGCCCGGCACCTGCAAGGACCGGGACCTGCTGCGCTACAACCCGCACTCGACGATCGAGGGCATGATCATCGGCGCCTACGCGATGGGCGCGACCGCGGGCTACAACTACATCCACGGCGAGATCTGGGAAACCTACGAGCGCTTCGAAGAGGCCCTCGAAGAGGCGCGCGCGGCCGGCTACCTCGGCAAGAACATCCTCGGATCCGAGTTCAGCTTCGAGCTCTATGCGACGCCGGGCTACGGCGCGTATATCTGCGGCGAGGAAACCGCGCTGCTCGAGTCGCTCGAGGGCAAGAAAGGCCAGCCGCGCTTCAAGCCACCTTTCCCGGCGAGCTTCGGCCTCTACGGCAAACCCACCACCATCAACAACACCGAGACGTTTGCCGCGGTCCCCTGGATCATGCGCAACGGCGGCGAGCCGTTCCTCGCGCTCGGCAAGCCGAACAACGGCGGGACCAAGCTCTTCTCGGTGACCGGCCATGTGAACAGGCCGGGCAACTACGAGGTCAAGCTCGGAACGCCGTTCGCCAAGCTGCTCGAGATGGCCGGCGGCATGCGCAACGGCAACAAGCTCAAGGCCGTGATCCCGGGCGGCTCGTCGATGCCGGTGCTTCCCGCCGACGTGATGATGGCCACCGACATGGATTACGACTCGATCGCAAAGGCCGGCTCGATGCTCGGCTCGGGCGCGGTCATCGTGATGGACGAGACCACCTGCATGGTGCGGGCGCTCGAACGCCTTTCGTATTTCTACTTCGAGGAATCGTGCGGCCAGTGCACGCCGTGCCGCGAAGGCACCGGCTGGCTCTACCGGGTGGTCAACCGCATCGAGAACGGCGCGGGCCGGCCCGAAGACCTCGACCTGCTCAATAGCGTTTCGGACAACATCGCCGGGCGCACCATCTGCGCCCTTGGCGATGCGGCCGCGCTGCCGGTCAAGAGCTTCCTCAAGCATTTCCGCAGCGAATTCGAGCACCACATCCAGCACAAGAACTGCCTGGTGAGCGGCCCGCAAAGCGAGCCGAAATGGGGAAGGTCCGGCGCGGTGGCCGGCCCTGGGGGCCGTTCAGGCGGCCATTCCACCGTCCACGACATCGTAAAGGCGGCCTAAGACACCATGCTCAAGGTAGAAGTCGACGGCAGGGAAGTGGAGGTCCAGCACGGTGCAACGGTGATGGAGGCGGCCAACGCGCTCGGCATCTACGTGCCGCACTTCTGCTACCACAAGAAGCTCTCGATCGCGGCCAACTGCCGCATGTGCCTGGTCGAAGTCGAGAAAGCGCCCAAGCCACTGCCGGCCTGCGCCACGCCCTGCACCGACGGCATGAAGATCAAGACCCACTCCGAAGGCGCGCAGAAGGCGCAGAACGGCGTGATGGAGTTCCTGCTGATCAACCACCCGCTCGACTGCCCGATCTGCGACCAGGGCGGCGAATGCCAGCTGCAGGACCTCGCGGTCGGCTACGGCAAGAGCAATTCGCGCTACCAGGAAGAAAAGCGCGTGGTGCCGCAGAAGGAAATCGGGCCGCTCGTGGCCGCCTACGAAATGAGCCGCTGCATCCAGTGCACGCGCTGCGTGCGCTTCGGGCAGGAGATCGCAGGCAACATGGAGCTCGGCATGATCGGCCGCGGCGAGCACGCCGAGATCGTCGCCTTCGTCGGCAGGACGGTCGATTCCGAGCTTTCGGGCAACATGATCGACCTCTGCCCGGTGGGCGCGCTGACCTCCAAGCCATTCCGCTATTCAGCGCGCACGTGGGAGCTGGCGCGGCGCAAGAGCGTGTCGCCGCATGACGGCCTGGGGTCCAACCTCGTCGTGCAGGTCAAGCAGAACAAGGTCATGCGGGTCCTGCCGCTCGAGAACGAAGACATCAACGAGTGCTGGCTCTCGGACAAGGACCGCTTCTCGTACGAAGGCCTCGATTCGCCCGACCGGCTAACGAAGCCGATGGTGAAACGCGATGGCCAATGGCAGGAAACCGACTGGCAGACCGCGCTCGAGCAGGTGGCGGCGGGCATCAAGGCCGCGGGTAGCGACGTCGGCGTGCTGGCCTCGCCGCACTCGACCCTGGAAGAACTCCACCTCGCGCAGAAACTCGTGCGGGGCCTCGGCAGCGAGAAGGTCGACTTCCGCCTGCGCCAGTCCGACTTTTCCGCCGACGGCAAGCTCGAAGGCGCGCCGTGGCTCGGCATGCCGATCGGCGAACTGGCCAGGCTCGACCGCGTTCTCGTCGTAGGGTCGTTCCTCACCAAGGACCACCCGCTGATCGCCAACCGCCTGCGCCAGGCGGCCAAGCGCGGGCTCAGGATCAACCTGCTGCACTCGGCTGACGACGACCTCCTCATGCGCGTCGCCAACAAGGTGATCGTGGCGCCCGCCGAGATGCCGGTGGCGCTTGCAAAGATCATGGACGGGCCGGTCGGCGAGAGCCTCAGGTCGGGCAAGAATGTGGCGATCCTGCTCGGCAACTTCGCGCAGCATCACCCGCAGGCCGCGCAGCTTCACGCCACCGCCCAGTCGATCGCGGCCACGCTCAACGCGAAGGTCGGGTTCCTCGGCGAAGCGGCCAACAGCGTCGGCGGCTACATCGCCAAAGCCAACGGAAAAGTCAGCGCGGCCGCGATGATCGCCACGCCGCCCAAGGCTTTCGTCGTGCTGAACACCGAGGTCGAGCTGGACTGCAACGACGGGCAGGCCGCGCTGGCCGCGATGCAGAAGTCGGGCTTCGTCGTCGCGCTGTCGCCTTACAAGCACAAGGCCGTCGACTATGCCGATGTCCTGCTGCCGATCGCCCCGTTCACCGAAACGCCGGGCGCCTTCATCAGCACCGAAGGCCGCGTGCAGAGCTTCCATGCGACGGTCAAGCCGATGGGCGAATCGCGGCCCGCGTGGAAAGTGCTGCGCGTCCTTGGCGGCCTGCTGGGCCTCGAAGGCTTCGGCTTCGAGACTGCCGATGAGGTCCGCAACGAATGCCTGCAGGGCCAGGACGTGGCGGGGCTGCTCTCCAACAAGACGTCGGTGGCCGCGCAAGGCGCCGCCCCTGCGAAAGCAGCAGGGCTGCAGCGCGTGGCCGACGTGCCGATCTATTTCACCGATTCGCTGGTGCGCCGCTCCGAGCCGCTGCAGAAAGCCGCCGATGCGAAGCCGCCGCGCGCGCGCATGAATTCCAAGGCCATGGCCGGATTGGGCGTGAAGGAAGGCGACCGCATCCGTGTCCGCATGGGCGCCGGTGCCGCCGAGCTGTCCGTGGCAGCCGATGAGCGCGTGGCCGAGGGTTGCGTGCGCATCGCTTGCGCGCACGCCAGTACGGCAGCGCTCGGACCGATGTTCGGCGAGGTCAGCATCGAGAAAATTTCCGTGATGGCGGCGGCCTGATGCTCGAGACGCTGCTCGCGTACTCGGAAGCGAGGCTGGGGCCGCTGTGGGGCCCCGCGCTTTACGAGCTCGTGGCTTCGCTGGTCTTCATCGTGTGCATCGTCGTGCCGCTGATGCTCTCGGTGGCTTACCTGACGCTCTGGGAACGCAAGCTCATCGGCTGGATGCAGATCCGCATCGGACCGAACCGCGTCGGACCGCTCGGCCTGTTCCAGCCGATCGCCGACGGGGTCAAGCTGCTCTTCAAGGAAATCATCTCCCCGACCCAGGCGAGCACGCGGCTTTTCTTCCTTGCGCCGGTCATGGCACTGATGCCTGCGCTGGCCGCGTGGGCCGTCGTGCCGTTCGCGCCCGAGCTGGTGCTGGCCGACATCAACGCAGGCCTGCTGTATGTCATGGCGCTCACCTCCTTGGGCGTCTATGGCGTGATCATTGCGGGCTGGGCGTCGAACTCGAAATACGCGTTCCTCGGCGCCATGCGCTCGGCGGCCCAGATGGTGTCCTACGAGATCGCGATGGGCTTCGCGCTCGTCGTCGTGCTCATGGTTTCGGGCAGCCTGAACCTCTCGGACATCGTCAACCAGCAGGGCCGCGGGATGCTCGCCGCCAAGGGCCTCAATTTCCTCTCGTGGAACTGGCTGCCGCTGCTGCCGATCGCGGTCGTGTATTTCGTCGCCGGTGTGGCCGAGACCAACCGCGCGCCGTTCGACGTGGTCGAGGGCGAATCGGAGATCGTCGCCGGGCACATGGTCGAGTACTCGGGCATGGCGTTCGCGCTCTTTTTCCTCGCCGAGTACGCCAACATGTGGCTGATCTCGGCGCTCGCCGTGATCATGTTCTTCGGCGGCTGGCACTCGCCGATCGACAGCGTGGTCTTCAACTGGGTCCCGCCCATCGGCTGGCTTGCCATCAAGATGTTCTTCGTCGTGTCCCTGTTCGTCTGGTTCAGGGCCACCTTTCCGCGCTACCGCTACGACCAGATCATGCGGCTGGGCTGGAAGATCTTCATCCCGGTGACCCTGGTCTGGCTCGTCGTGATCGGGGTGTGGATGCAGACCCCGTGGTCCTTGTGGAAATGACACGCGAAATAAGGAGCGGCCATGCAACGCATCGTTGAGTTCTTCCGGTCGTTCCTGCTGCTCGAGCTGCTGCGCGGCATGATGCTGACCGGCCGCCACCTGTTCGCGCGCAAGATCACGGTGCAGTTCCCCGAGGAGAAAACGCCGATGAGCCCGCGCTTCCGGGGCCTGCACGCGCTTCGCCGCTACCCGAACGGCGAGGAACGCTGCATCGCCTGCAAGCTGTGCGAGGCGGTGTGCCCGGCGCTGGCGATCCACATCGACTCCGAAGTCCGCACCGACGGCACGCGCCGCACGACGCGCTACGACATCGACCTCACCAAGTGCATCTTCTGCGGGTTCTGCGAGGAGGCCTGCCCGGTCGACGCGATCGTCGAGACACGCATCCTCGAGTACCACGGCGAGAAGCGCGGCGACCTCTACTACACCAAGCCGATGCTGCTTGCGGTCGGCGACAGGTACGAAACCCAGATCGCGAAGGATCGCGAGGCCGACTCGGGGTACCGCTAGGCGATGCTGTTCGAGACCCTCACCTTTTATTTCTTCGCCGCGATCCTGATCGTCGCGGCGGTGTCCGTCGTGACATCGCGCAACCCGGTGCATGCGGCGCTCTTCCTCGTGCTCGCGTTCTTTACCGCTTCGGCGATCTGGATGCTGCTGCGCGCCGAGTTCCTCGCGATCACGCTGGTGCTCGTCTACGTGGGCGCGGTGATGGTGCTGTTCCTGTTCGTGGTGATGATGCTCGACATCAACCTCGACCGCATGCGCGAGGGCTTCTGGAGCTACCTGCCCCTGGGCGCGACGGTCGGCATCCTCATGGTGGCCGAGATGGTGCTCATCCTTGGGGGGCGGTACTTCGACTTCCTGCTGCCCAAGCCCCGGGACTACAGCATCTCGTACAGCAACACCAAGGAGCTCGGGCGCCTGCTGTACACGGACTACATGTACGCCTTCGAGATCGCCGCGGTGATCCTGCTGGTGGCGATCATCGCGGCCATCGCGCTCACGCTTCGCCGCCGCAAGGACACCAAGGCGCAGGACCCCTCCGAGCAGGTGCGTGTGAAGCGCGCCGACCGCGTGCGGATCGTCTCGATGCCGTCGGAGAAAGACCTGTGACGCTCACCCTGTCGCATTTCCTCGTGCTGGGGGCGCTGCTCTTCGCGATCAGCGTGGTGGGGATCTTCCTCAACCGCAAGAACGTCATCATCCTGCTCATGGCCATCGAGCTCATGCTGCTCTCGGTCAACCTCAACTTCATCGCGTTCTCGCACTACCTCGGCGACCCGGCGGGACAGGTGTTCGTCTTCTTCATCCTGACCGTGGCGGCGGCGGAGTCGGCCATCGGGCTGGCGATCCTCGTGGTGCTGTTCCGCAACCTCAACACCATCAACGTCGACGACCTCGACTCGCTCAAGGGCTGACCCGGGATGAAGACGCTCTATCTCATCATCCCGTTCGCGCCGCTGGCCGGGGCGATCATCGCCGGGCTGTTCGGCCGGGCGATCGGCCGCGCCGGGGCGCATTCGGTCACCATCCTTTCGGTGCTGATCTCGTTCGTCTGCTCGGTGATCGTCTTCCAGGACGTGCTTGCCGGCAACGTCTTCAACGGCAGCGTCTACACCTGGATCACCATGGGCGAGACGCGGCTGGAGATCGGGTTCCTGGTCGACCGGCTCACCGCCATCATGATGCTGGTGGTGACTTTCGTGTCGCTCATGGTGCATATCTACACCATCGGCTACATGGCCGAGGACCCCGGCTACCAGCGGTTCTTCTCGTACATCTCGCTCTTCACCTTCTCGATGCTGATGCTGGTGATGGCGAACAACTTCCTGCAGCTTTTCTTCGGCTGGGAGGCCGTGGGCCTGGTGTCGTACCTGCTGATCGGGTTCTGGTACACGCGCCCCACGGCCATTTACGCCAACATGAAGGCGTTCCTCGTCAACCGCGTGGGGGACTTCGGCTTCCTGCTCGGCATCGGCTTGGTGCTGGCCCATTTCGGCACGCTCGATTACAGCGCGGTGTTCTCGCAGGCCCCCGGCGTTGCGGGCAAGACGATCGAGGTCTTCTCCGGCTCGCCGTGGCTTTTGATGAGCGTCATCTGCATCTGCCTTTTCGTCGGCGCGATGGGCAAGAGCGCCCAGTTCCCGCTGCACGTCTGGCTGCCGGATTCGATGGAGGGCCCGACGCCGATCTCCGCGCTGATCCATGCGGCCACCATGGTCACCGCGGGGATCTTCATGGTGGCGCGCATGTCGCCGCTCTTCGAGCTCTCCCAGACCGCGCTTTCGGTGGTGCTGGTCATAGGCGCGATCACCACGCTGTCCATGGCCATGGTCGCGATCACGCAGTTCGACATCAAGCGCGTGGTGGCCTACTCGACGCTCTCGCAGCTCGGCTACATGACCATGGCGCTCGGCGCCTCGGCGTATTCGGTCGGCATCTTCCACCTCATGACGCATGCCTTCTTCAAGGCTGTGCTGTTCCTCGGCGCGGGCTCGGTGATCATCGCCATGCACCACGAGCAGGACATGCGCCGCATGGGCGGGCTGAAGAAGTACATGCCGATCACCTACTGGACCGTCCTGATCGGCGCGCTTGCAAACGCGGGCTTCCCGCCGTTCGCGGGCTTCTTTTCCAAGGACACGATCATCGAGGCGCTGCATGCCTCGCAGACGCCGGGCGCCGGTTTTGCATACCTGGCAGGGCTGGCGGGCGTGTTCTTCGGCGGGCTCTATTCGCTGCGGCTCGTCTTCATGACGTTCCACGGCAAGGAGCGAATGGACGAGCACACCCGGGAGCACCTGCACGAAACGCCCTGGGTGGTCACGCTGCCCCTGGTCCTGCTGGCGATCCCCTCGGTGGCAGCGGGCTGGGCGATCGGCGCGCTGGTCTACGGCGACTACTTCGGCTCTTCCATCCAGGTGCTGCCCGAGCACGGCGCCATGGCCGTGCTCAAGGAACACTTCCATGGCGTGTGGTCGATGATGCTGCACGGCCTCACCGCGCTGCCGTTCTGGCTTGCGCTCGCGGGCGCGGTCACGGCCTGGTACCTCTACATTGCGCGGCCCGACTTGCCGAGCGTCGTCGCCCGCAGGTTCGGCATCCTCTACGCGCTGGTCGAGCGCAAGTACGGATTCGACGAGCTCTATTCGTGGCTGCTCGCGGGGGGCGCGAGGATCGCCGGCAACGGCCTGTGGAAATACGGCGATGTGCGCATCATCGACGGCCTCGTGGTCAACGGGTCGGCGCGCCTGGTCAACCTGTTCTCGAGGCTCGTGCGACGCGTCCAGTCAGGGCTCATCTATCACTACGCATTCGTGATGATCATCGGCGTTTTCCTCCTGATGACGGCATTCCTGGTCTTTCGAACTCCGATGAAGTAGCCCGCGGCGCCGCCCAATAAAAACAATGCAAACCGCCTCCCACCTCCTGAGTCTCGCCATCTGGGTGCCGATCCTGGCCGGCGTGCTGGTGCTCGCCACCGGGGGAGACCGCAACGCCGCCATGGCCCGGACCATCGCCTTCGTCGGTTCGCTCTTCGGGTTCCTGGTCACGATCCCGCTCTATTCGGGCTTCGACACCCAGACGGCCGGCATGCAGTTCGTCGAGCTCGTGCCCTGGATCACGCAGTTCAACATCAACTACCACCTGGGCGTGGACGGCATCTCGGTGCTCTTCATCCTGCTCAACAGCTTCATCACCGTGCTCGTGATCATCGCCGGCTGGACGGTGATCGAGAACCGCATCGCGCAGTACTTCGCCTCGTTCCTGTTCCTCTCGGGGATCATGAACGGCGTGTTCGCGGCGCTCGACGGCGTGCTGTTCTATGTGTTCTTCGAGGCGACGCTGATCCCGATGTTCATCATCATCGGCGTGTGGGGCGGGCCCAACCGGGTCTACGCCGCGCTCAAGTTCTTCCTCTATACGCTGCTGGGGTCGCTCCTCATGCTGGTCGCGCTGCTGTACCTGTACTCCAAGTCCGGCGGCAGCTTCTCGATCCTCGACTGGCACAAGCTGCCACTCGCATTGCCGGCGCAGAAGCTGCTCTTCTTCGCGTTTCTCTTCGCCTTCGCGGTCAAGGTGCCGATGTGGCCGGTGCACACGTGGCTGCCGGATGCGCACGTCGAGGCTCCCACCGGCGGGTCGGTGGTGCTGGCGGCCATCATGCTGAAGCTCGGGGCGTACGGCTTCATCCGCTTCTCGCTGCCGATCCTGCCGGATGCGAGCCGCGAGCTCGCCTGGCTCATGATCGCGCTGTCGCTCGTGGCCGTGGTCTACATCGGCCTGGTGGCGCTGGTGCAGGCCGACATGAAGAAGCTGATCGCCTATTCGTCGATCTCGCACATGGGGTTCGTCACGCTGGGCTTGTTCATCTTCAACTCGTACGGGGTGGAGGGCGCGCTGATCCAGATGATCTCGCACGGGTTCATCTCGGCGGCAATGTTCCTTTGCGTCGGCGTGATGTACGACCGCATGCACAGCCGCCAGATCGCCGACTACGGCGGGGTGGTCAACACGATGCCGAAGTTCGCGTCGTTCTTCATGCTCTTCGCGATGGCCAACTGCGGGCTGCCGGCCACCAGCGGGTTCGTCGGCGAGTTCATGGTGATCATGGGCGCGATGAAGGCCAATTTCTGGATCGCCTTCGCGGCCGCCACCACGCTCATTTTCGGCGCGGCCTACACGCTCTGGATGTACAAGCGCGTCGTCTTCGGCGCGGTGGCCAATGAGCGCGTCGCCGCGCTCAAGGACCTCAACGGCCGCGAGTTCTTCGTGCTTTCGGCGCTCGCGGTGGCCGTGCTCTTCATGGGCATCTACCCGCTGCCCTTCACCGAAGTCATGCACGCCTCCGTGAACGACCTCCTGCGCCACGTGGCGCTGCCCAAGCTATGAAGCCCATGGTCAACACGGCGCTGCCCGATTTCCTGCCCGCGCTGCCGGAGATCTTCCTGCTGGTCATGGCGTGCGTGGTCATGATTGCGGACCTCTTCGTGAAGAGCGAGAGGCGCACCCTTAGCTACGTGCTGGCCCAGCTCACGCTGCTCGGCTGCGCGGGTCTGACGCTGCTGGTCATGATCGGCACCCAGGGCGCGCTGATGTACACCTTCAGCGGCCTGTTCGTGGGCGACGTGATGTCGCACCTGCTCAAGCTCGCGTCCTACATCGGCGCCTCCGCCGCGCTGGTGTACTCCCGCCAGTACATGCTGGACCGGGGCCTGTTCACCGGCGAGTTCATCACGCTGCTGCTCTTCTCGGTTCTCGGCGGCATGATCCTCATTTCGGCCAACAGCTTCCTCACGGTCTACATGGGCCTGGAGCTGATGTCGCTGTGCCTTTATGCGATGGTCGCGCTGAACCGCGATTCGGCCGCGTCCACCGAGGCGGCGATGAAGTATTTCGTGCTCGGCGCGCTGGCCTCCGGGCTCCTGCTGTACGGCATGTCCATGCTCTACGGGGCCACGGGCACCCTGACGATCACCGATGTGGCCAAGGCGATCGGCAGCGGCGCCTCGGACAAGACCATCCTCGTGTTCGGCCTGGTGTTCGTGGTCTGTGGCATCGCGTTCAAGCTCGGCGTCGCGCCCTTCCACATGTGGATCCCGGACGTGTATCACGGCGCGCCGACGGCGGTGACGCTCATCATCGGCACCGGCTCCAAGCTCGCGGCGTTCGCCATGGCGATGCGCCTGCTGGTCAACGGAATGCTCGACCTTGCGGCGGACTGGCAGCAGATGCTCGCCATCATGGCGGTGCTCTCGATGGCCATAGGCAACATCACCGCGATCGCGCAGACCAACCTCAAGCGCATGCTCGCGTACTCGACGATCTCCCACATGGGATTCCTGCTGCTCGGCCTGCTCTCGGGCGTGGTCGGCGGCAACTGGCGAAACGCGCCCGACGCCTACAGCGCCTCGATGTTCTACGTCATCGTCTATGTGCTCATGAGCCTGGGCGCGTTCGGCATGCTGCTCTTCCTCTCGCGCGCCGGGTTCGAGTGCGAGCGCCTGGACGACCTCAAGGGCCTCAACCGGCGCAGCCCCTGGTATGCGTTCATCATGCTGGTGCTCATGTTCTCGCTCGCGGGCCTGCCGCCGACTGCCGGGTTCTTCGCGAAGTACGCGGTCCTCTCGGCCACGGTGGCCGCCAACCAGGTATGGCTTGCCGTCGTGGCGGTGCTGTTCTCCCTCATCGGCGCGTTCTTCTACCTGCGTATCGTCAAGCTCATGTATTTCGACGAGCCCGACGACTCGGTCCCCGGCGCCGCCGTGATCGAGGGCCCGCGCGAAATGCGCGCGCTGCTGACGATCAACGGCCTGGCGCTGCTGGTGCTCGGGATCCTGCCGCAGCCGCTCTTCGCGCTCTGCCTTCACGCGATCCGCTCGCTCTGAACGCCCTGCCGGCGGCATGAGCGTGTCGAAGGAGGATTTCACCGAGCATTTCGTCAGCGGCGAAACCCTGTTCTCCGGTCGGCTGCTCGACGTGCGCCGCGACACGGTGCGCATGCCCGACGGCGCGCAGGCCACGCGCGAATACGTCCGCCATCCCGGCGCGGTCGCCATCCTGCCCTTCATCACCAGCGATCGCATCGTCCTCGAGCGCCAGTTCCGCTACCCCCTGGGCCGGGACTTCATCGAGATCCCCGCAGGCAAGGTGGAGAAGGGCGAAGACCTGCTTGCAACCGCCAAGCGCGAACTGCTCGAGGAAACCGGCTACGTCGCGGCGGACTGGCAGCGCCTCACGACGATTCACAACGCCATCGGGTACTCCGACGAATTCATCGAGCTCTATGCCGCGCGGGGACTGGCCAGGCAGAAGCAGAACCTGGACGAGGAGGAATTTCTCGAGGTCTTCGAGCTGCCGTTTCCAGAGGCGATCGCGATGGTCCGCGACGGCCGCATCACCGACGTGAAGACCATGCTCGCGCTGCTCTGGACCGAAACTTCCGCAAGGTAGGTCAGGCCGCCTGATCGAGCGTCGGAGCGGAGTCCGACAGGGTCACGCGCCGCATGTCGAGCACCGTCCAGCCGCGTGCGCGGCGCGTGTCAAGGGGCTGCCCGCAGAGCGCAGGCTGGCAAGAATGTTAAACATTATTTTCATAAAACCAAGAGCCCATGCGGTCTTCAGGCAAGCTGGATTGCCCTATTTGGAAATAATCGGCTCAGGGCTTCGTGGCCACCAGGATCTTCCCGTCCGCCTCGACCACCACCTCGCCGGCCTGGTTCGTGGCCACGCAGGTCATCACGACGATGCCGCCCTTGTGCCTTGGCTTGTCGAGTTTCTCTGTGACGGTCCACTTCGTGGTCAAGGTGTCGCCCGGCTTCACCGGCGCCTTGAAGCGGCAGGCATGCTCGATATAGGCGATCGCCGTGCCCGCGAAGAACATGCCGACCGGGGAGGAGACCAGCGCACTGGTGAAGGGCCCGTGCAGGATGCGCGTGCCGAACATCGAACTCCTGGAAAACTCCTCGTCGACGTGCAGCGGGTTGAAATCGCCGAACAGGCCCGAGCCGAGCACCAGGTGCGTCTCGGTGACCGTGATCGCAGTGCCGAAGGTGTCGCCGACCGCGACTTCGCCGTACCACTTGCCGTGAAAGACCATGTTCCCCTCCTGTGCGCGGGATTGTAGACTGCCGCAACCCCAGAGGAGTGACAGCAATGACCATTACCGAACAGCGCGCACAGGCCGTGCGCGAAACAATCGAGGCCGTGCGCGCGATCGAGGCGCGGCACGGGATCACGCGCGAGGCGCTGGAGCAGATCAAGCCGGTCCTGGTCGGCCTCGCGTCGAAGAGCGAGCTTTTCCCGCCGGAGTCGTTCGGCAACCTGCCCGGGCGGCCGGGCACGCTCTTTCACCTTGCCGAGGATCCGGACGGGCGCTTTGCGCTGTATGGCTCGGCCGGCGCGCCCGGCAAGGCCCAGCCGCCGCACAACCACACCACGTGGGCCTGCATCGCGGGGGTCTACGGCGACGAGCACAACGTGTTCTACGACCGCGTGGACGACCGCAAGGTCGAGGGCGAGGGGCGCCTGTCGAAGTCCGGCGAGCTCACCGTGGTCAAGGGCAATGCCTGCGCCTTCCTGCCGGACGACTTCCACACGATCGAGGTCGTGAGCGGCAAGGAGTCGCTGCACTTGCACCTCTACGGCAAGACGCTCGAGGACCTGCCCGATCGCATCTTCTTCGGCGGCAGCGTGGGCGGGCCGTACAAGCGCTTCATGTCGAAGCCCGAAGTGTTTTCGCCGCGCATCACGCCGGCCGGGCTCAAGGCGCTCATTGCGGAGGGCGGCGAGCTCGCGATCCTCGACCCGCGCGAGGAGGGTGTGTTCGCGAAAGGCCATCTCTTCCTCGCTGCCTCTTGCCCGCTGTCGCGCATGGAAATGCTGGTCGGGAAGATGGTGCCGCGCGCCGGCACGCGCATCGTGCTGGTCGATGACGACGAGACGCTCGCGCAGCGTGCCGCGGCGGTGCTGCGCAATTTCGGCTATCGCGACCTCCATGTGCTCGCGGGTGGCCTCGCGGGATGGACCGCGGCCGGGTACGAGGTGTATTCCGGCGTCTGCGTGCCGAGCAAGGCCTTCGGCGAGTACATCGAGCATCGCGACAACACGCCGCGCATTTCCGCGGGCGAACTCAAGGCCAAGCTCGATGCGGGCGAGGACGTGGTGGTCGTGGACTCGCGGCCCATGGGCGAGTTCCAGGTCATGAACATTCCCGGCGCGCTCGATTGTCCCGGCGCGGAGCTCGTCTATCGCGTGCCCGAACTCGCAACGAACCCGGACACGCTGGTGGTCGTCAATTGCGCGGGCCGCACGCGCTCGATCATCGGGGCGCAGTCGCTCATCAACGCGAAGCTGCCGAACAAGGTGGTGGCGCTCGAGAACGGCACGATGGGCTGGCACCTGGCCGGTTTCTCGCTCGAGCACGGCAAGGGCGCGCACGCGCCGGCGCCGGGATCGGAAGCCCTCGCCAAGGCAAGGGCGCTCGCCGAGGGCGTCGCAAGACGCTTCGGCATCCGCCGGCTCGATCGCGCGGGACACGCGCGCATGGCCGCGGACCGCGACCGCACCACGTACGTCTTCGATGTGCGCACGCCCGAGGAGTACGCAAAGGGCCACCTGCACGGTGCGCTGAATGCGCCCGGCGGGCAGCTCGTGCAGGCCACCGACACATTCATGGCGACCCGAAATGCCCGTGTGGTGCTGGTCGATTCGGAAGGCGTGCGCGCAGTGATGACCGCCTCATGGCTGCTGCAGATGGGTTGGCCGGAGGTCTACGTGGTCGAGGACGCGCCGCGTGTGGATGAGATCTCGCCGCAGGAACTGGCGAAGCTGCGTCCCGCGCAGGTGCTCGATTTCGGCACCAGCCTCGAATATCGCGCGGGTCACGTGCCCGGCGCGATCTTCGCGGTGCGCTCGCGCCTGGCGGATCGCCGCGACAAGCTTGCGACCGAGGGCGTCATCGTCTGCACTTCACCCGACGGTGCATTCGCGCGGTTCGCGGCGGCCGACCTGCAGTCGCTGACGAAAGCCCCGGTCAAGGTCCTCGCAGGAGGCACAGCGGCTTGGAAAGAAGCCGGCCTGCCAGTGGAAGCCGGCGAGACCGCACAGTGGGAGCCCAACGACGATGTCTACTACAAGCCCTACGACCGCAAGAGCCAGGTCGAGCAGGCGATGCAGGACTACCTCGACTGGGAAGTGGCGCTGGTGGACAAGATCGGGCGCGACAGCGACGTGCGCTTCGTGGATTTCCCGCCGGGCTGAGTTAACCTCGCGCCACGCTGAAAGAGCCAAACATGGACATGACCGACTCGCTGCTGCGCCAACGTCCCGACCGCATGGCCGAGGAAGAATGGCGCCTGCGGTTCGAGCTCGCCGCGTGCTACCGCATCGTCGACTACATGGGCTGGACCGAGCTCATCTACAACCACATTACGATGCGCGTCCCGGGTGAGCAGCGGCACTACCTCATCAACCCGTTCGGGCTGAACTACAGCGAGGTCACCGCGAGCAACCTCATCAAGGTCGGGCTCGACGGCGTGCCGGTCGACCCGACGCCGCACCCGGTCAACAAGGCGGGCTTCATCATCCACGGCGCGATCCATTCCGTTCGCGACGATGCCCACTGCATCATCCACACGCATACCACCGCCGGCATCGCGGTCGCGCTCAAGGAAGGCGGGCTTCGGCACGATGACTTCTATGGCGCGATGTTGTTCGGGCGCGTGGCCTACCACGACTTCGAAGGCATCAGCGTGCGCGCGGACGAGCAGCCCCGGCTGGTGAAGAGCCTCGGCGACAAGGACGTCCTGATCCTGCGCAACCACGGCCTTCTCGTGTGCGAGCGGGACATTCCAGCGGCCTTCAGGCTCATGTGGCACCTGCAGCGCGCCTGCGAAGTCCAGTGCGCCGGCGATGCGATTCCCGGACCGAACCGCATCCTCTCCGACGAAGTGCGGCTCCAGAGCACGCACGACGCCGCCAATTTCGAGCCCAGGGGCAAGCTCGAGCGCATGGTCATGGCGAGCGTGCTGCGCCGCGCCGGCCTTACGCTCGACATGCTGGCCTGATCCCTTTTTCCGCACCCTGCCCAGGAGCAACAATGGCTTTTCTACAGTCCGGGATTTTCGTCCGGCATGACCCGGAATCCGCAAGCGTTCCCCTCGTCGTCGATGTCTCCCGCAGCGGGCGCTGCTATCCCAAGGAGTTCCGCTCGCCGCTGCCGTTCACGGTGCTGCACGACAACGTGTCGATGTACGTCGAGGATCTCTGGGCGGCGGCGCCCTCGGTCGGCGCGACGATGCTGTACTGCAGTTTCCCGAACACCTTCATCGACGTGAACCGCAAGGAAGACGACCTCGACCCGGCCGTCATCGAAGGGGAGTGGCCCACCAAGCTGAACCCCTCGCCCGTGGCGATCCGCGGGCTCGGCCTGATCAAGACCAAATCCCGCTACGGCGAGCCGATGCAGGAGAACAAGCTCACGGTGGCCGAGATCAAGGAGCGCTTCGACCTCTACTACCACCCGTACCATCGCGAGCTGAAGCGCATTGTCGACGACACGTACGCCAAGCATGGCGCGCTGTGGCAGCTTTCGTGCCATTGCATGTCCGCCGTGGGCGCACCCACCCACGCGGACGCCGGGCAGCAACGCGCTGATTTTTGCCTGGGGAATATCGGCTATACGACATCGTCCAAGGACTTCATCGAGTACGTCGCCGCCGAGATCAAGAAGCTTGGGTACAGCGTCACGCTGAACACCCCCTATGAGGGCAACGAGCTCAACCGGCGGCACGGCGCGCCGGCCAAGGGCATCGAAAGCATCATGGTGGAGATCAACAAGAAGCTCTTCATGGACACGAAGACTTTCCGCAAGACGGACGGATTCGCGCCGCTGAAGGCCAATCTCGACAAGCTGTTAAAAACGCTGGCCGCTGAGGCCGGGAAGCGTTAAACCGACTGCGGCGGGTTGGGCTTGATCGGTGGCGGCTCGCTGATCGGAGGCGTCGCGGGATGCGCCGGATCCACCGGGTCGGGATGCGGCGGCTGCGGCACCGGCTGGCCCGGACCCTGCACAGGCGGGATCGGGTGAGTCGGATGCGCCGGGCCGGGCCCGAATTCGGGGATACGTGTCATTCAACCTCCTGTAGTTACCGATCATTTGACACGCTGTTCGCGGCGCTGTCTCGACCCGATCCCCGTGTATGACGGTAAGCCGTTTCCTACAAAAAATAGTCCATCCCCTGACAGTCATCCGAGGGCGTTTGAGCCACAGTCGGTGCTTTACTCCTTACTATCGGCCTTCATGAATTTGAACATGCCAATCCCTCGCGCATTCCGCATGCTTCTCGCTGCGGCGCTGGCGTGCGCGTCGGCTCCGGCTTTCAGCGCGGAATTCGGCCCCTGCTTGAGCACGCTTCGAAGCGAGGCTCTCGGCCGCGGCATCACCGCGCAGACTTTCGACACGGCCATGAAAGGCGTCGAGCCCGATCCCACCGTGATCGAGTCGATGGATACGCAACCCGAATTCAAGACGCCGATCTGGGATTACCTTGCCGTGCTGGTCGACGACCAGCGCATCGCCGACGGTCGCGAGAACCTGGAGCGCTGGAAGCAGGTTCTCGAGCAGGCCGAGACCCGCTTCGGCGTGGACCGGCACGTGATCGTCGCGGTCTGGGGCGTGGAGTCCGATTTCGGCAAGCAGGCGGGCGGTCGGCCGCTGGTGCGCTCGCTTGCGACCGGGGCGTGCTCCGGGCGCCGGCAGAAATTCTTCACCGATGAATTTATGGCCACGTTGCGCATCATCCAGAGCGGGGACATGCCGGCAGAGCTCTTGCGCGGCTCGTGGGCCGGCGCATTCGGCCAGACGCAGTTCATGCCCACGACCTACCAGCGTCTCGCGATCGATTTCGACGGCGACGGGAAGCGGGACATTGTCGGTTCGGTGCCCGATGCGCTTGGATCGACCGCCAATTTTCTCGCCAAGGCCGGCTGGACCAAAGGCCAGCCCTGGGGCTATGAGGTCCGGTTGCCTGCGGGCTATTCAGGCGCTTCTGGGCGGGGAAATCGCCAGTCGATCCCCCAATGGAGTTCGCTCGGCATCACGACGATCGACGGCCATCCGCTGACCGGCAGTACGCCGGCCGCGTTGCTGCTGCCTTCGGGCGCGAAGGGCCCGGCGTTCATCGTCTTCGGAAACTTCAATGCAATCTATTCGTACAACGCCGCCGAGTCTTATGCGTTGGCGATTTCCCACCTTTCCGATCGCTTGCGGGGCGGGTCCGCCTTTCGCACGCCATGGCCGACAGACGACACGGGACTGTCGCGCGCGCAGCGCAAGGAGCTTCAGGTCCGCCTGGGCGAGAGGGGATTCGACATCGGCACGCCCGACGGTGCGATTGGCCCGCGCACGCGGGCGGCGATCCGCTCGTTCCAGGCCTCGGTGGGAATGACCGGGGACGGACGTGCAGGCTCGCGCGTGTTCGAGGCGCTCAAGACCGCCCCGCGAAGCAGCGTCCAGCCGAAGTAGGGTCCAGGCCCGCGTGCGGCCGGGCCAGAGTGTTCGGCAGCGCACCGACTCGAGGCGCCAGGCCGGCTAGGCTTCGATCATCGGCGTCGATCCGCCCCGAACAGATGGAGCCCGCAATGAAAACGATTGCTTTCGCATTGTCCTCAATCCTGCTGGGAAGCCTCGTCATGCACGACGCAGCGGCGCAGGCCGCCCGCAGCGACCGGCGTGCAAATGTACCCACGGCGTCGCTCGCCGGCGCGGGTGGCCTAGGAGGCGCCGGTGGCGGGGCCGAAGGCACCTACTCGCGGCGCGGCGATGTCGCTTACGCGAATCGCAATCGCGCTTATGTACATGACGTACGCACCAGCGGGCCGCCGCCGATGGACCCGAACCGCGTGATCAACGTGGTCGACTGCAGACTGCCGTTCGATGCTTACAAGGGCAACCTGCAGTGCCGCTAGAGCGGGGCTTCCTTATTTGAGCGGCGAGAAGGGCGCCGCCAGCAGGATCTTCGACTCCTGCGCGACCGTGGTGTAAGGCGCCTCCGGCGACATCTTGGGCGGCCAGTTGCCGCTGGAGATCGCCTGCTCGCGAATCGAATTGCGATGGTCGAGCGTCTTGTACGGCCAGATGTGGACGAACTTGTTCAGTCCCCCGATCTCCGAAAACCAGGTGGCGATCACCGGCGAAAGCTTCTGGCGCGCCGGCAGCGCTCCAGCCCATGCCTTCTGCACCTTCGGCTGGTCGCCCGGGCTCAGGGTGTACGTGCGCATCTCGAAATAGGGGCCGACGCTGCCGGGCTCGAGCAGCGGGGAGTCGTTCCACGGCACCATGATGTCGGACTGCATCGACACGATGAACTCCCCGGTCTTTGGGGGCCACGCACCGGAGGCGACCGCTTCGGCGCGGATGCGCCCGCGCTCGGCGAGGTCCTTGTAGGGCCACACATGGATGATCTGGTTCAGCGGGCCGATCTCGGTGTACCAGAACGCGGCGAGGGGTGAAAACTTCTTGCGGGTGTTTTCATAGCCTTCGCCGAATCGCTTGAGCACCTCGGGGAGCGAACGCGGTTTCAGGTCGTAAGTGCGCATTTCGTAGATCAAGGGAGACTCCTTCAGTCGGGTGGGAATTTTCCGGCGCGTAACGCGAGACAGGATACGCCCGCAGTGCCAGACTTGCTGGCGCCCCCGACACGAATCGAACGTGTGACCTACCCCTTAGGAGGGGGTCGCTCTATCCACTGAGCTACGGGGGCGGAGATGATTCAATGTCTCAAATGTCTTGCGCTTCACACGCTTAGAACAGTCTGAAATTCTACGACAGCTGGAAGTTTAACTCCCTTCCCCAACCGCTTTTCTGAGACGACAGTGTGATGGAATTGTGATGGCGGGCAATGGCATCACTGCCTCTTTTTGCGCCGCCCGCACCAAATCCTAACGCGCAAAGAAGGCAATTAATCTGAAGGCTCTCAGGAGCGGGCCCAAGTCGAGAGCGCTTTAAATGCAGCTTCCGTTATTTCTGCAGAATGCGCCAAGAGTTGCTCCCCACCAACGGCTCCGGCAATCCCACCGATGACGGCCCCTACCTACTGCCGTGCCAATGCCAGGGCAGATCACTGTTCCGACCGCTGCGCAAATCTTAGCGCCGCCCATGGACGCTCCCGCTCGGAATGCGTGCTTTCCAGAGTTGCAGAGCAGCTCTTCTCCCGTCATTTCGCCATTCGCATAGGCCAACGCATCCGTTCCCATGCCAATGACAACGGTCGCCCCGGCACCGGCTATTCCCGCACGGCTGAAAGCTGACCCAAAGACATTTGGTGCCGACTGTGTTGACGTCGGAACAGCTTTGGCGGGCAGTGCTGCAGAGAGAGGGATGGTTTAATTTTTATCGAGATTGACAATAAGATATTGCCTATTTAGAATTAAAGCAATCCATCTATTCTGCGTGGTTTTCTTAGACGCCATATAGACAATCATGGATAGTCAATCTCGCAGCAAAATAAACCAATTGCTGGCCCGCTGGCCGAAGGGTGTGGTTGGGCCTGCAAGTTGGCTTCGAGACCAGGGCATATCTAGGCAACTAGCTGAAATATATAGAAAAAGCTCTTGGCTTCGTCGGATAGGTCACGGCGTCTACGTGCGCGCCGACGATGCGCATATCGATTGGACCGGCGCCCTCTGGTCGATGCAGCAATTGATGCACATGAGTGTGCACCCGGGCGGGAAAACCGCTCTCGAACTACTTGGGGACGCACATTTTCTCCCGCTGGGCGGCGGGCGCCTCACGCTCTACAGTGAACAAGGAGAAAGGCTTCCTGCATGGTTCCGAAAGCACCGTTGGGGAGTCAAGGTGGTCCACAGCGCGACAAACTTGTTTCCAACAGATCTAGGCATGACCGAACACGCATCTCGAGATCTGGCGCTCCAGGTCTCCACGCGCGAGCGCGCGATGATGGAACTGCTTCATTTTGTTCCAGAGAAGGAGTCACTCGACGAAGCCAGGTTGCTAATGCGCGGTTTGACATCGCTGCGCCCGGTGCTCATCCAACAGCTGCTCGAATCCTGCAACTCGATCAAAGTAAAGCGGCTCTTTCTGGTCCTGGCTGAGGAGGCGCAGCATGGTTGGGTAGAGAAGCTCGATCTCTCGAAGACCAACCTCGGGAAAGGCAAACGTGTTCTGGCCAAGGGAACGAAAGGCGGCCGCCTTCACCGAAAGTATCAGTTAATACTCCCCTCCGACGACGAATCCAGTGAGTCCGACACCGAACGCCTATGAAGGACAGCCGCTTCTACAGACAAGCTGACCTGCTGGTGCGATCGATCCCCGCCGTCGCTGCGGAGAAGTGCTTTGCTCTGAAAGGCGGCACTGCAATCAATTTGTTCGTGCGCGACATGCCGCGACTGTCGGTGGACATCGATCTGGCTTACGTTCCCGTGCAATTGCGTTCGGAGTCACTGCAAGCAATCGAAGCTGCCTTGTGGCGTATTTCCGGCACCTTAAAGGAAACGCTGAAGGCGGAAGTCGTCGAAAGTCTCGGCGAGAGTAAGCGCGTTACGAGACTATTCGTTCGTTCAAGCGGTGTGCAAATAATTATCGAACCGAGCATCAACAACCGCGGAACGGTATTCGGTTGCGAAGAGCGACAGCTGGTGAATACCGCCGAGACCCTCTTTGAGCGCGCGGTCTCGATCAATACCGTTTCACTCGCTGATCTCTACGGCGGAAAGATCTGCGCAGCGCTGGATCGCCAACATCCGCGAGATCTGTTCGACGTGAAACTGCTTTTCGAAAACGAAGGCATTACCACCCAGATTCGGCAGGCAGTTGTTGTCTTGCTCGCAAGCCATGCTCGCCCGATGAGCGAATTGATCGATCCGCCGCGAAAGGACGTTCGTGAATTGTATGAATCACACTTTAGAGGTATGACGAGTCGACCAGTGCAATACGAGGATCTGACTACAGCCCGTGAACGCCTGATCGGCACATTGCGTTCAGATCTTACCGAGCAAGAGAGGCAATTCTTGATTTCGATTCAGCAAGGCGCAGCTGATTGGACCTTGCTGGACATCAAGGGGATCGACCAGCTGCCAGGAGTGCGCTTCAAGCTTCAAAACGTGGCAAAAATGGAAGCCGGCAAACGCGATCAGAGCGTTGCGATCCTCCGGCAGAAGCTCGGACTCTAGTGAACGAGTATCAGTCTGCCCCCTTACCACTGAGCTACGGAGGCAAGGGCGCGGTTCTGGCCGAACGCGCTATGATTCCCGTTCACGCCGAGGGGGGAGCGCGATGAGAAAGTTCAACGTCCTGGTCGTTGTTGCGTTTGCAGCCGCGATGCCCGGCTGCGGAGTCGAATCCGCAAGCACCGCGGCCACCGCGGCCGCGATCAAGCAGAAGGAGCTCGAAGCCGGCAGGAAAACCCTGAGCGAAGCCGAGAAGAAGATCGGCCAGTCCATGGAACAGATGCAGCAGAACGTGCAGAAATCGGCCGATGGTGAGAAGTAGAAATACTGCCAATTTTAACGTAACCCCCGCGCCACACTTGGGTCTCCTGTCAATATACTGCCATTGAGTACGTGCGGTCCGTATCGGCTATCATGGCGCCTTTCATGAAATGCACCCTCCTTAGACGCGTCCTGGCGATCGCACTGATTGCCCTCGCCGCGGTGCCTGCCGCTGGGCCTGTAATCGCGCAGGACGACAATTTCACTCCTTTCGTCATCAGCGCGGACGAGGTCGTGCACCGCATGCTGCGCATGGCCGACGTCGGCCCCGACGACTACCTGATCGACCTGGGCTCGGGCGATGGGCGCATCCCGATTGCCGCAGCCAAGCGCTATGGGACCCGCGGCCTTGGCGTGGACCTCGATCCGCCGCTGGTCGAGCTTGCGCGCAGGAATGCGGTAGCCGAAGGCGTGTCAGGCAAAGTCAGGTTCGAGGTGAAGGACCTGTTCGAAACCGACCTCTCGCAGGCCACGGTGGTTGCTTTCTACCTGTTGCCGAACGTCGCGATGGAACTGCGCCCCAAGCTGCTCAAGGAGCTCAGGCCGGGCACGCGCATCGTCGCGCACGACTACGACCTCGGCGACTGGATGCCGGACGAATGGACCTCGATCCGCGTGCCGGACAAGCCCGTGGCGCCGGTCGGCATCAGCCAGGTCTTCCTCTGGATCGTGCCGGGCGACGCTCGCGGCCGCTGGACGAGCGAGATCGGCGGCGAGCGCATCGCCATCGACATCGACCAGCGTTTCCAGATGATCAAGGCGAGCATCACCAGCAATGTGCCGAAGCGCGCCGATGACACGAAGCCGCTCATGGTGAAGGCTGCGCGCCTGCTTGGCGAAGACATCCATATCGTCGTCGAGGGCCGGCTTGCCGGGCGCGATGGCGTGCATCGCCTGCTGGGACGCATCCGCGGGCAGCGCATCGAGGGCGAGATGCTGACCGGCACGCGTTCGCCGGAGCGCTCGGTTTGGAACGCGCAGCGGCAATGACGTTTCCGCGCACGATGAGGCTGCGCGCCCTGGCGGCGGCCGCGTTCTGCACGTTGGGTCTCGTCACTGCCCATGCGCAGAGCTGGGCCTGGGACGACGGCACGGTGCCTTTCGTCGTCTCGCCCGAAGAGGTCGTCGATCGCATGCTGCGCATCGCCGATGTGGGTGCGGGCGACTACGTGATCGACCTTGGGTCGGGTGATGGCCGAATCGTTATCGGCGCAGCTCAACGCGGCGCGCGCGCATTCGGCATTGACATCGACCCCTCGCTGGTGACCAAGGCGCGCGAAAACGCGAGGGTGGCGGGTGTGGCCGATCGCGCCGAGTTCGCTTCGCAGGACCTTTTCGACACCGACCTCACGAAGGCTTCGGTAATTACCATGTACCTGCTGCCCGAGGTCAACCTCCGGCTTCGGCCCAAGCTGCTCACCCTCAAGCCCGGCACGCGCCTGGTTTCGCACGACTGGAACATGCGCGAGTGGGAGCCGGACGAGACCATCGAGCTGCGCACGCCCGAAAAGCCGGTCGGGCTGGGCGGCAAGTCCCGCATCCACCTGTGGATCGTGCCGGCCGACGCGCGCGGGTTTTGGGTGGCGGACATCCCGCAGCACGGCGGGCGCTGGGAGTTCGACATCGGCCAGGAGTTTCAGGCGATCACGCTTCGCGCAGCCAACGGCCGCGGCCGCGGCGGCGGGCGCGACCTCACCGTGCGGGCCACCCGGCTGCGCGGCGTCGAGATCAAGATGGCGGTCACGGGCTTGGTGAACGGCAAAGCGTGGAACCAACTGTTCAAGGGCACAATAAGCGGGGACCGGATGACGGGCGAGGTGCTCGTCTCGGATGGAGAACAACAACGGACGGTGCCATGGACGGCGACAAGAAAAAGATAGAAGGCGGGCAGGCGGGAAGCAACCCCAGGCAGCTGCTGTCGGTTTTCGACGGCGTGTTCCTGATGGTGGGCATGGTGATCGGCGTTGGCATCTTCAAGGCGCCCTCGATCGTCGCCGGAAACGTTGCCTCGGGCACCGAATTCCTGCTTGTTTGGCTGGCGGGCGGCCTGATCTCGCTTGCGGGCGCGCTGGTGTACGCGGAGCTCGCATCTCGCCATGCCGATACCGGCGGCGAATACGCTTTCCTCTCGCGCGGGCTGGGGCCGGGAACGGCCTTCATGTTCGCGTGGTCGCGCATCACCGTGATCCAGACCGGCGCGATCGCCGCGGTCGCCTTCGTCTTCGGCGACTATGCCACGCAGATCCTGCCGCTGGGCAAGTACAGCGCCGCGATCTACGCCGCGATCAGCGTGATCGCGCTCACGGCGCTCAACCTCGCGGGCACGCTCCAGAGCAAGAGCCTGCAGAAAGTCATGGAGACGCTGCTCATCCTCGGGTTGCTCAGCGTGGCGATCGGCGGGATCGCCGTCGGCAACTTAGGCAGCAATGCGGCAGCGCAACCTGCTGCGGTCGCGCCGGCGGCCTCCGCAGGCGGCTCCTACGGCCTCGCGATGATCTTCGTGCTGCTCACCTATGGCGGCTGGAACGAAGCCGCCTACCTCGGCGGCGAGGTGCGCGACCCCAAGAGGAACATGACCCGCATCCTGGTGTGGGGCATCGTTGCGGTGACCGCGCTCTACATGCTGGTCAACATCGGCTACCTCGCAGCGCTCGGGATCACGGGCATGAAGGAGTCGAAGGCCGTCGCAGCCGATGTCATGCGCATGATCGCGGGTGACAAGGGAGCCATGATCCTTGCGATCATCGTGTGCGTTTCGGCCATCACGACAATGAATGCGGCGATCTTCACCGGCGCCCGCGCGAGCTTCGCATTCGGGCGCGATTTTGTCGCCTTCGCGCATCTCGGGCGCTGGCGCGAAGCCGGCAGCACGCCGGCCACGGCGTTGGCCTGGCAGGGCGCGGTGACGCTGATCCTCATCTTTGCGAGCGCATTCACGCCGGACGGATTCTCGGCCATGGTGGCGTATACGTCGCCGGTGTTCTGGACCTTCTTCCTGCTCACGGGGATCACGCTCTTCGTATTCCGCTCGCGCGACACTCAGGCCACGAAGCCCGCTTTCCGCGTGCCGGGGTACCCGATCGTGCCGCTCGCGTTCTGCGCGATGTGCGCCTACATGCTGTATTCGAGCGTCGACTTCATCCGCGGCCCGTATGGTCCGAGCTTCGGTGCGGCGGTCCTTGGCGGCATCGTCGTCATGCTGATGGGTATTCCGATGTACTTGCTCTCACGCAAGCGTTAAACCGCCATGGCGCGCCCCTGCTTCGCGGTCCTGCTTGCGGCGCTGATGGTGCCGCTGCAGTTGCTGGCGCAGGATTTCGATCGCGAGAAGCGCTGGGCCGACGAGGTCGTGCCCGGGCTGGTCGTCGGCGATGCGCTCTGGCTGGACGGGCCGGGCTCGAGGAAGTTTCTCGGACTGCTGACTGAAACGCGCAATGCCCCGGCGGCGGTGCTGCTCGTGCACGGCGTGGGCGTGCATCCCGACCATGGCCTGATCGGCACGCTTCGCACGAGCCTCGCCGACGCGGGCTACACGACGCTGTCGATCCAGATGCCGGTGCAGAAAGCCGACGCGGCGCTCGCGGACTACTACCCCACGGTGTTCCCGGACGCGGTCGAGCGCATCCGCAGTGCTGGCAGGTGGTTGAGCGACAAGGGCCATCGGCGCATCGTGCTGCTTTCTCACAGCATGGGATCGTGGATGAGCAACGTGCATTTCGAGGAGACGGCCGACGCGCCGTTCGCGGCGTGGATCAGCATGGGACTCACCGGCGGGTACGGCAGCCTGCGCAACGTGAAGGTGCCCATGTTCGACGTGTACGGCGAGAACGACCTGCCCAGCGTGCTGCGTGCGGACTGGCGGCGACGCCTGTCCATCGGCGCGATCGCCGGGTCGCGGCAGTTGAAGATCGCGGGCGCGGATCACTTCTACGCGGGCAAGGAAAAAGAGCTGATTGCCGCCATTCATGCATTCATCCGCGAGCAGGTGCCCGCGAGCGCGCCCAGATGACGCTCACCGAACTTCGTTACGTCGTGGCAGTCGCGCGCGAGCGGCATTTCGGCCGGGCGGCCGAGTCGTGCTTCGTATCGCAGCCCACATTGTCCGTCGCGATCAAGAAGCTCGAGGAAGAGCTCGGCACGCCGCTCTTCGAGCGCGGACCCGGCGAAGTGTCGGTCACGCCCACGGGTGCGCGGATCGTCGAGCAGGCCCAGCGCGTGCTCGAGGAAGCCGCGCGCATCCGCGAGATCGCGCGGGCGGGCGGAGACCCGCTCTCCGGGACCTTGCGCCTCGGCGCGATCTACACGATCTGCCCGTACCTCCTGCCGAAGCTCATTGCGATCCTGCGGCGCACTGCGCCTGCGATGCAGCTCATGATCCAGGAGAACTTCACGCACAAGCTCGCCGATTCGCTCAAGCAGGGCGAAGTCGACGCGATCATCATTGCTTTGCCGTTCGAGGAACCCGGCATCTCGACCCGCGCGGTCTATGACGAGCCGTTCCTCGTGGCGATGCCGCAAGGCCATCCGTGGGAGAAGAGGAAGAGCATCCCGGCCGACGAGCTGACGCGCGAAAGCCTGCTGCTCCTCGGCGCCGGGCACTGTTTCCGCGACCAGGTGCTGGAGTTCTGCTCGTCGGTGCATCGCTCGGGCAGCGGACTGCCGCGCTCGCTCGAAGGCGGGTCGCTGGAGACGATCCGGCAGATGGTGGCCAGCGGCGTCGGCATGACAGTCCTGCCGAGCACGTCGGTCGGCGCGGGCGAAAGCCACAACGACCTGATCCGCGTGCGGCCGTTTTCAAAGCCGGTGCCTGAGCGACGGGTCGCGATCGCATGGCGCAAGAGTTTTCCGCGTCCGCAGGCGATCGAAGTGCTCCGGCAGGCGATCCTCGACTGCGACCTGCCTCAGGTGAGGAAGCTGAAGTAGGGGCCGGGCCAACGGATGAGCCATTCCGACCTCGTGCCTTCCGACTGGGTGACGCGCTGGGCACACCTGGTGCATCCGGGCGGAAAAGTCCTTGACCTTGCCAGCGGCCGTGGGCGGCACGCGCGCTTTTTCGCGGCCCGCGGCTACGAGGTGACCGCATGCGACGTCGACCCGAACGCCCTAGCGAGCCTGGCGGGCCTCCCCGGCATTTGGACGCTGCAGGCGGACTTGGAAAATGGCAGCCCCTGGCCCTTCCACGCCGGGACGTTCGATGCGGTCGTCGTATGCAACTACCTCCATCGACCATTGTTTACGAACATCGCAGACGCCCTGGCCCCGGGCGGCGTCCTGGTCTACGAAACCTTCCTTGCGGGGAACGAGCGCTACGGAAAACCGTCTAACCCGCGTTTCCTGCTCGGGCGGGACGAACTGCTGTCGGCCTTCGCCGGCCGCTTGGTCGTCACAGGTTTCGAGCAGGGCTTGGTCGAGCGCGGAAAACCCGCCTTGATTCAACGCATTTGCGCGGTTCGAAGCGAGGCGCTCGACCACAAACTGGAGCCTCGAGGCCCCTGATTCGGTTAAAATTTCAGGTTAGATCAACCCAGAGAAGGGGTCCGCCATGATCACAGGTAGCCTGGTCGCAATTGCCACCCCGATGCATGACGATGGCCGGCTCGATCTGGCCAGTTTTCGCAGTCTCATCGATTTCCACGTCGCTGAAGGCACCGACGCCATCGTCGTGGTCGGCACGACCGGTGAATCGCCCACGGTGGACTTCGACGAGCACACGGAACTCATCCGGGTCGCGGTCGAGCACGCCAAGGGACGCATCCCCATCGTCGCGGGAACCGGGGGCAACTCCACTGCCGAGGCGATCGAGCTGACCGAATCGGCCAGGAAAGCCGGCGCTGCAGCCTGCCTCTCGGTGGTGCCGTACTACAACAAGCCCACGCAGGAAGGGCTGTATCGCCATTTCCGCAAGGTGGCCGAAGCCGTCGACATCCCGATGATCCTTTACAACGTGCCGGGCCGAACCGTGGCGGACATGTCGAACGACACGACGATCCGGTTGTCACAGGTCTCGGGCGTGATCGGGATCAAGGATGCAACGGCCAACATCGAGCGCGCGACGGACCTCATCAAGCGCGCGCCGAAGGGTTTCGCGATCTACAGCGGCGAGGATTCGACAGCGCTCGCCGTGATCCTGCTGGGCGGGCATGGCGTGATTTCGGTTACGGCCAACGTCGCGCCGCGCCTGATGCACGAGATGTGCGCGGCCGCGTTGCGCGGCGAAGTGGTGAAAGCGCGCGAAATCAACATGCGGCTGCTGGGGCTGCACCAGAAATTGTTCGTCGAAGCCAACCCGATCCCGGTCAAGTGGGTGCTTCAGCAAATGGGCCTCGCCGGCGGCGGTATCCGCCTGCCGATGACGCCGCTTTCGGAGTCATTCTTCGAAGTGGTGCGCGGGGCAATGAACGATGC
>Ga0163152_10000300_pt1 | contig 88663 bp, 73 predicted proteins | sample OliLakLV19MP8IB2_FD_148635 | JGI IMG/M metagenome (GOLD analysis project Ga0163152, IMG submission 148635) | Freshwater microbial mat bacterial communities from Lake Vanda, McMurdo Dry Valleys, Antarctica - Oligotrophic Lake LV.19.MP8.IB-2 | ecosystem: Environmental > Aquatic > Freshwater >...
AACGAATCTACGATGCGCCTCGTACCCCACTGGAGCGATTACAGGCCTACCCGGGCGCCGACCCAGGGACCCTCAAGCGGCTCATCAGGTTGCGTGCCGCCACCGACCCGTTCGTCCTGGCCAAGGCCATCGAGGATAAACTCGCCCAAATCTGCGAGCTGGCGAGTCGACGAAACCACTCCAACCGGGTTACATCACAAACGGCGTGACGATACCCCTCAGGGTTACATTCTCAAATGGCTTGACGGGCCCATACCTGGCGCCCCGCCGTTGTTGCACAGCGCGACGTCGGCCTTTACCAACAGAGTTCCCGCACTTGACGGCGCGAAACCAAGGGCTAAAAACCCCGTTTCAGCGACGTCCAGGTCGTGGGCAGGGTCCCGACCGCCGGACGGAGGAAAATGGAGCCCGAAATTCGCGCGAAGTAGCCCGCTTCGGCCAGCGGAGCCGTCAGCGAGGCCGGTTGACATTCAAAGTCGCATTCGCCACCGGCCTGAAAGTACTGCCCCGGCGGCAGTCCGGGATAGGGGCTCCCGTCGAACTGCATCGCCAGGTCCAGCTCGCGAGGAACGCCCGTGGTGATCAGGAATGACTGGATGCGCCCCGAGAGCAGCAGATCGCCATCGGTGAAGGACTCCCTGTTGAAAAAGCTGGCATCCGGCGAGATGTCGCGAAAGACTCGAACGCGGCCTCCATCGAATCGGATGACCTGCCCGCCCAGGTGCGTGTCGGGATTCTGCCACAGCCCGAAATCGCCCACGACCAACTCGTCCAGGACCATGGTGTGCTCGGAGCCTGGCTGGTTTTCACCTTCGAGGCACCCCTCGAATCCATCGAGAACGGCATGGACGGTCAGCCAGGAGCCAAGGAATCCAGCGGGAACATCGCGGTCCGTGAACGGCTGGCTCCCGATGGCCCAGGCCGTCCCGAGGCCGAGGACCGCGACGGGGTTCATGGTGTCTTCAAGGCAATCGGCCCGGGCATGCCCCGGCCGGCCCCCTCCGAGCCACAGGGACAGGCAACCAATCGCCAGGAGACTATGAAATTTTGTCATGACGGAACCTGGTCATCGTGATCGGATGAACGCGGACGGTAAAATGGAGCTGGCGAGAGGAATTGAACCCCCGACCGGCTGATTACAAATCAGCTGCTCTACCAACTGAGCTACGCCAGCAGGAAATCGATTGATCACAATTGTAACGCGGGACTATCGGCGCCGGACGCGGAATCCGCCGGCCTTGTCCTCGATGACCCAACCCTTTTCGGTCAGGAGATCCCGGATCCGGTCCGACTCGGCCCAATTTTTCGACTTGCGGGCCTCTTCGCGTTCGGTTGCCAGCTCCTCGATGTCGGCTGGCATGTCCACAACGGCTTTGTCCAGCCAGAAAAGTCCGAGTGCCGAACCGAGCGTTCGCAGTACCGCAGCGGCCCGCCGCACGCCGGGGCTGGCCCTGGCTCCCTGGCGATCCAGTGCGCCGTTGATCGGGCGGGAAAGGTCGAAGAGCACCCCGAGCGCCCGGGCCGTGTTGAAATCGTCGTCCATGCCCGCCTCGAATTCGAGCCGGGCGGTGGCCGCTGCCTGATCCAACGCCTCGTCCTCCGGGTCGGCCGGACCGTCCGGACGTCCTTCCGTCTCGTCAAGAGCCCGGCGCAATTTCCCGTAGGACATGCCGGCCTCGGTCAGCCGCTCCTCGCTGAATTCGATCGGACTCCGATAGTGGGTCGACATGAGATAGAACCGAATCGACTCCATGTTGAAGCCGGCCGCAATCTCCTCGATCGAGCGGAACAGCTTCGTCGATTTGGACATCTTCTCGCCGCCGAGCGTGACCCAGCCGTTGTGAACCCAGTACCGGGCGAACAGGCAGCCGTTGGCCGCCTCGGACTGGGCGATTTCGTTCTCATGATGCGGAAAGATGAGATCCTGCCCACCGCCATGGATATCGAAGGTGGGGCCGAGGTACTTCTGGCTCATGGCCGAGCACTCGATATGCCAGCCGGGCCGGCCGGGACCCCACGGGCTATCCCAGGCCGGCTCGCCCGGCTTGGCGCCCTTCCAGAGGACAAAATCAAAGGGGTCGTCCTTCCGCTCATCGACGCCGACCCGCGCACCGGACTGGAGATCGTCGAGCTTTTTTCCCGAGAGCTTTCCGTAGCCATCAAACGAACGCACCCGGTAGTACACATCGGCACCGGACACATGGTAGGCGTGTCCCTTGTCGATGAGTTGCTGGATCAGGGTCAGGATCTCCGGAATATGCTCGGTGGCGCGGGGATGCACGGTGGCCGGCATGATGTTGAGGAGTTGCGAGTACTTCCGATACTTGTCCTCGTTCCGGCGTGCCAGCTCCTGGTAGGCAATCCCCTCGGCGGCCGCCTTTTCGATGATCTTGTCGTCGACATCGGTGAAGTTATAGAGAAACGTGACCTCGAATCCCTTGAACATGAGGTAGCGCCGCAGGACATCGCCGACGATGGACGAGCGCATGTGCCCGACATGGGGCACGTCCTGCACGGTCATGCCGCAGACGTACATGCCCACATGGCCGGGGCGCTGCGGCACAAACTCCTTTTTTTGTCCGCTCAACGTATCGTAGATCCGGATGGCCAAGTCGTCTCCTGGTCAGTCGATCGTGTCGGGGAGCCGGCTCACGTTCGATCGGCTGGAACCCGGGTCTGGTTGAACGGAACCGGGCCCATCAAGGACCCGCGCGTCCGGCGCCAGATCCGTCGTCGCCGGAACAGCCGCTGACGGAAGCGCGATAGTATGCACGACCCGCTGCGGTAACGGAATCTCGATTCCGAGAGCGTCGAATCGGGCCTTGAGGCGCTTTCGGAACTCGCGGGCCACCGGCCATTGCTTGCCGGGGAGCGTCTTGAAGATCACCTTGATTGTCACCGCCGAATCGCCGAACGACTCGACGCCAAGAATCTCCATGGGCTCCAGCATCAGTGCGGTGAAGGCCGGATCGGCCCGAAGCCCGTCGGCCACGTCGCGCAGTACGTCCTGCACCCGGTCGATGTCTTCGCTGTAGCTGACGCCGATATCGACCACCGCCCGGGACCAGCCGCGGGTAAGGTTGGAAACCACCCGAAATTCACCGTTCGGGATGAAGTGGACCCGACCCTCCAGATCGCGCAGCTGGGTGAAGCGCAGACCGATCCGCTCCACGCCCCCGGAAACGCCGGCACCCGAAATGACGTCGCCGACGTCGAACTGATTCTCCAGCAGGATGAAGAAGCCGGAGATGATGTCCTTGACCAAGCTCTGGGCGCCGAAACCGACCGCCAGCCCGATGACGCCGGCACCGGCGATGATCGGAGCGATGTCGACCCGAAACTCGCGAAGAATCATCATGCCCGACACGAGAGCCAGGACAACGCCGGTGAGCTGGCGGAGGAGCAGGCTAAGGGTGGCGGCGCGCTTTTCCTGGAGGCTCTGAAACGTCGGATCGCCGTCGTCGGCCAGGATCTCGATCCGTCGGATCAATCGAAATGCAATCCGACTCAGGATGAAGACACCAATGAGGATCAGGATGACCCGCAGACCACTGGTAATCAGCCATTTCAGACCGACCCGACCGTAACTGGCCATCAGGTCGTTCAGGAAATCGGCCATCAGTTGCCGTCCCCTGCCATCCCGTCAGGACAGCTCAAGGGCCGCACGCGCCATTCGATCGACGAGTTCCGGATAATCGATGCCAAGCGCGCGCGCGCCCATCGGCACCAGTGACAGTTCGGTCATCCCCGGCACCGTGTTGACTTCCAGGCAGAAGAGTTCGCCTTCCGGCGTCATGCGAAAATCGACCCGGGCCACGCCGCGGCAACCGAAGATGGCGAAGGCCGTGGCGGAAAGCCGCCGCGCCTCCTCCGCCCGGTCGGCCGAAATCTCGGCCGGCGTCACGTAGCGCGTGTGCCCCTTCTGGTACTTCCGCTCGTAATCGTAGAAGCCGGAGTCGGCCTCGATTTCGGTGACCGGAAAGACCTGTCCGTCGAAAACCGTGACGGTGAGTTCGTGCCCGGGAATGAAGCGCTCGATCAGGGCATCGCCGCCGTTGGCCGCGGACTTGGCCAGGGCCGCGGCAAGGCCGTCAGGTCCGTCGAGGCGCGTCACGCCGATGGTGGAGCCCTGCGCATTCGGTTTCACGATGACCGGCCAGCCGATTTCGGCATCGATACGCATCCGAACGATGGAGGGATCAGTGCCGGTCGGTGCCAGGAACCCGGCTGCCACCGGCACGCCGCCGGCCGCCATCAGCTTGCGGGCCAGTTCCTTGTCCCAGGTGAGCGCACAGGCGCGCATCCCGGAGCCGGTGTAGGGGATGGCCATGATCTCGAGAAATGCCTGCAACGTGCCGTCCTCCCCCTCGCCGCCGTGGACGATGATGAAGGCGAGGTCGGCCAGAAGGAGAGGCTGACAGGTGGCGAGTGCGCGGCGGGAACCGGTTTGCGGCCGCGGCGGCTCCGTGCCGATCTTCGCCATCGTTGTGAGATCCGACTCGGAGAGAATGCGCCCGTCTGCGGCGTCGATGGCCGTGACCTCGTGGCCGGCCGACTTGAGCCCCGCCACCACCCCGCGTCCCGAGGCCAGGCTCACCTGTCGCTCGGACGACGTCCCCCCCATCAGCACCGCGATGCGCACGTCACTCCTCCGTTTCCAGTTCCAGAAGGACGACCGCATGGGCCACGGCTCCCTCGCCGCGCCCCACCGCACCCATTCCCTCGTTCGTCGTCGCCTTGATCGACACCCGGTCCACCGATACTCCCAGCACCTCGGCCAGCGCCTTGCGCATCGCCGCCGCATGCGGCGCGATCTTCGGCGCCTCCAGCACCAGCGTGGCATCGACATTCACCACGACCGCCTTCCGGCTCCTGGCCCAGGTCATCACATGCGCCAGCAACTTGAGACTGGCCGCATCCTTCCAGGTCGGATCACCGGGCGGAAAATGCTGTCCTATGTCGCCATCGCCCAGCGCCCCGAGTATCGCATCCGCGATGGCATGCGTCAGGACGTCGGCGTCCGAATGGCCATCCAGGCCCATGTCGAACGGGATGGCGACGCCCCCCAGCATCAACGGCCGGCCAGCCTTGAATCGGTGGGCATCGTAACCGAAGCCGATGCGGTGGGTCATGGGGGGATCACTTTCCTGGTTTCTGATTCGCAAACTCGTTCAGCCGGATGATGAAGGAGTTGGCGGAGATGTCGCTGCCAATTGGGGTGATAACAAAATTGGTGTTGGGCAGGTCATCACGGTGAACGCGCAGCTCGTAGACGCGGGCCTTTCCCATTATCCGGCCCGGGACGGGGCATGAGGTGTGTGAATTTTGAAACGGTGACTGTGACTCCACGAGGACTGGGCGCGGGAATGGAATTGCCCCATCATGGCGTGGTCGCGCTCGTGGCCTTGAAAGCTGTGCTTCGGCAATCCGCCGTTCCGATGTCAAGGACTCCGTCGGAACAACCCTCCGCACCACGACACTCCTCGATCCTTCCAGTGTGCTGGGCTTGACGTGGGCCTCAGCTGGATCGTCCCAGACACTGAAGTGGGCCCGGGGAGGTTGATTGCCATGGCTTGTCATGGCGATATCAAATCGAATGAATCCCCCCGCCTCCTCCGTCACGCTCACCTGAAAGTCCGCCGATCCGTGGGAGACGTACTGCGGAGTGACTTCAATGATCATACTCAGGGCATTAGCCGGACCTGCGCAGGGACAGACAGTCAAGTATCCAATCAGTACGAACCCAAACTGAGACCAACGGCCGGTCAGCCGGTAATCAACCGCGGCGGGACTTGCGCGCCGATTTCCGGACAGCATCTCTCACCTCAGGTTGCTTGCGGATGGCCGGGCTGGGCGCCGGGGTGCCATGAAGCATGCCGTCCACGCTGATGTCCTCGTCCACGTCGGGCCAGTTGATACCCTGACCGGTACCGACGATACGAAAGTTCGCCCGTTGGACCTGGGTGGCTTCGGACAGTCGCCATGACCAGGCCAGGGGAACACTGATCACCCGCCCGTCAAACAGATGAGCCGTGATCAAATCGCGGGTGACGCGCACCTCATGGATGCAACGCTCAATGGTTCGAGCCAGAATTTGCATACCTTTCCCTCTCGCTCCACGTGGACATGGGGAGGCTCGGCTCAGTCAAAACTGGTGAAGTGCACCCGGTAGGGTCCTGGAATCCCCCTGACGCTCGGCATTCAGTTCCGCTGCCCCCGAATCGTACCACCGGGGATTGATTCGGCGGCATCAGGACGACGGGCAGCCGACCTCATCGCTTCTGCCCCTGCCGCGTCGCCAACAGCGCCTCCGCCAGCTCGAAGTCCGAGTCCAGCGTCAGCTTGATGTTGTCCGGTTCGCCGTTGACGAAGGCCACCGGGTGGCCGGCGCGCTGGACGAGGCTGGCGTCGTCGGTGGCGTCGGTCTTCTCGGCGGTGGCCCTGGCATGCGCCTCGATGAGCCAGTCGCGGCGGAAGACCTGCGGCGTTTGAACGGCCCGCAGGCGCGACCGCTTCAACTCGCCGAGCAACAGGCCGGTCGTTTCGTCGACCTGGGCGATGGTATCACTCGGCGGGACGGCCGGAACGGCGGCGCCGACCGTGGCGGCGGTTTCGAGAAGCCGGACCAGCATCTCGTGACGATGCAGCGGTCGCGCGGCGTCGTGGATCGCCACGAGATCGATGGCATCGCGCAGGGCCGCCAGGCCATTGGCTACCGAGTCCTGTCGGCGGGGGCCACCGGCCACGACATGGATCCGGCGATCCGCGGGTGGGCCATCCGGAAAAGCTGCCTCCTCGAACTCGGTTTCGCGACCCGCCGGTACCACGAGGACGATGGTCGTGACACGGGGCTCGAGCAGGAACGGCTCCAGCGAATAGTGGAGAACGGTGCGACCGGCCAGCTTCTGAAGCACTTTGTCGGTGCGGCCGCCGGCCCGTTCGCCGCGACCCGCGGCCACGATGATGGCCGCCACCTGCATCGTCAACGAGTCGTCGACCGGCATCTCTACGACTCGTTCCGGAACGGGTTGCGGCGGGGGTCTGCGTTGGCGCCGCCGCGCCGGGGCCCGCCGGTCGGCCCGAACACGGCATCCAGCGCCTGCCCGAGCGTCTTGACCGCGATCAACTCGAGGCCGCCGGCGGCGGCCATCCGACATTCGGCTTCGTTGGCGGTCGGCAGCACGCCGCACTGGAAGCCGAGCCGCTCTGCCTCGCGCAGGCGGAGGTCGGCCCGCTTCACGCGGCGGATTTCACCGCCCAGGCCAATCTCGCCGATGTAGACGGTGCGGTGGTCAAGCGGCAGACCGCGGTGAGCGCCCGCCACGGCCACGGCCATACCGAGATCAACCGCCGGATCGTCGAGCGAGAAACCACCGGCCACGCTGACAAAGACATCCCGATCGGTGAGATCGATGCCACAGCGCTGGCCGAGTACGGCCAGGAGCAGCGAGAGACGCCGCGCCTCGAAACCGGTGACCACCCGCTGCGGGTAGCTGAAGGCCTTGGGCGCCACCAGCGCCTGCACTTCGACCAGCAGCGGCCGCGTTCCCTCGAGGCTGGCCACGACGGCCACGCCGCTGGCCGGTTCGCCCCGGTCGCCAAGCAGCGCCTCGGAGGGATTCGATACCTCGGCCATGCCGTCGTCCTTCATTTCGAAGACGCCGACCTCGTGCGTGGCCCCGTAACGATTCTTGGCCGCGCGCAGGATGCGGTAATGATGGAAGCGATCCCCCTCGAGGTGCAGCACGGCGTCGACCATGTGCTCGAGCGTCTTCGGTCCGGCCACCAGGCCATCCTTGGTGACATGGCCGACCAGGATCAGCGCCGTACCGCTGGTCTTGGCCTGGCCGATCAGGGAGAGCGCACACTCGCGAACCTGGGCCACGCTGCCGGGAATCGAGCCGAGTTCGGCGTGCCGCATCGTCTGGATCGAATCGATGATGGCCACCGTCGGCGCCCGCTCGACAAGCAGATCGAGCACGGCGCCGAGATCGGTTTCCGCCACGACAAAAAGTCCATCCGGGATGGATCCGAGTCGCCGAGCGCGCAGGTGAATCTGGCCGGCCGATTCCTCGCCGGAAACATAGAGGACGCTGACCCCGGACTGCACCAGCTCGCGCGTCACCTGCAGGAGCAGCGTCGACTTCCCGATTCCGGGATCGCCGCCGAGAAGGACAGCCTCACCGGGCACGAACCCGCCGCCCAGGACGCGATCGAACTCGCCGATGCCGCTCTCGATCCGCACCAGCGGCGTCGCGGACATGCGGGAGAGATCCGAAGGTGTCGGCGCCGCACCGCCGGCCGTGGGGCGCATTGGGCCCAGTTCGCCGCCAACACTGGTGATGCCCCCGCCGCTCCGCCCCGGCTTCTTCACCACCTTCCGGCGAATCTCCTCCGTCAGGCTGTTCCAGGCCTCGCAGGAAGGACATTTGCCGAACCATTGTGGATGTTCGGCGCCGCACGACTGGCAGACGTAGATGGACCGGGTGATGGACACTAAGCGACTTTCAGGGGGGCGAGATCGGATTCTGTGATCGGCTCCGCACCGACTTGCTGAAGTATCCGGTTGATTGACTCGAGGGTGACGTGATCGGGATCGAGCATCTCGATGCCGATCGCCCGGCCGTCGGCCGCGAAGTCGACGACGTATCCCAGGGCGACTTGTCTGGATCGGACGCTTTTCTCGCCTGGCTTCCGCGGCAGATACAGATAGGCCGCGATCCGGCACCCTTCATGATAGCTGACCTTCAGCCGCGGCTTTTCAAGCATGACTTGAGTACTCCACGAAAATCGTGATGATCGTCAGTCGTTGCTCGATCAGATCGGGCGCGACGACGATTACCCATGTGTGCCCCCGGCGTGATACGCACACCTGCCACCGGCCGGGTCTAACATCAGGCCGGACCCGATGCGCATTCCAGAGCATTTCGCGCAGATTGATCTCGGAGAGATCTCGATCGCCGAGCCTGACCCAGACATGTTCGGTAAGCGTGATCTCCCAATCCCACCACGCAGGTCGCTTTCGCGGCGTCAGCGTCGCTCCTCCGGGACGGGAGGAATATTGGCGTTCAGTCTATCAACATGTGCGTCCGAGTGGTCAAGCGGTAAGGTCGGGCATTCAACACTCCTAGGCGACTTTCAGGGGGGAGAGATCGGACTCGGTAATCGGCTCCGCGCCGACTTGCTGAAGAATACGGTTGATTGACTCGAGGGTGACGTGATCGGGATCGAGCATCTCGACGCCGATCGCCCGGCCGTCGGCCGCGAAGTCGACGACGTAGTGAGTGGAAATCTCCTTGGACCTGGCACTCTTCTCTCCGGACACTCTCGGCAGATTGAGGTACGCGGCCATCATTCGCCCGTCATCGTAATAACTGACTTTCAGCGCTGGTCGATTATCCATTTGCCTAACCCTCGTAAGCCGTGATGACTCTCAGTCTCATTTCCAGGTTGTCCGGCTCAACGACAACGATCCAACGACTCCCCCGACGTAGGAATACCGGGAACAAGTCTAGCAACATTCGACTTCGACTCGTCAAGTCGGGGAAAGCCATGTCAGGCACGGGCTGTGTGAATCCTTGAACACACTCCAGCGCGGTGTGTGCGACCGTCTCAAAACACCGAAAATTTCAGATACCGCCGAGGATCCCGCTGGAAGTCGATGAGCAGCGAGTCCGTTCGCCCGGCGGCGGTCAGAAGCCGGTTGTAGAGAGTCCGGTCGGTCAGCATCGCACCAAGACTCGAGCTGTCGGAGTTGATGCGGGCGACGAGGGCCCGCAATTCGACTGACATGGCCGCCAGCTCGCGCGCCGTCGTATCGGCCTGGATCGTGGTCCGCTCGAGATTGTCGAAGGTGCGCCGCAAGGTCGGTCCCTTCTCGGTGAGGAGCGATTTCAACTCTCCCGAGGCGGCCTCGAAGTTGGCCACGCTCGCCGCCAGTTTCGTGCGATTGTCATTGGTCAGGGCCGAGACATTGCCGGTGATCACTTCCAGATTGCCGATGGTGTGGCTGATCGACTGGGCTCCTCCGGTCGAATCGATGACCGCCAGAAACCGGTTCAGCCGATCGACCAGAAGATTGGTGGCTGCCAGGCTCTGCCCGACCTCGGTCATCATGTCACCGACGCCCGGCTGAAACTCGCCCATCATTGGTTTCGAGATATCAAGCGGCCCCGAAACGGGATTGCCCGGATCGATGGCCACGAACTTCTGCCCCATCATCCCGTAATTGGCGATGGCGATGTGGGCGTCGGCGTACAACTCGGCGGTCTTGTTCATGTCGAGTTCCAGCCTCGCCCGTCCTTTTTCATAGACGAGCGCATCCACCTTTCCCTGCACGACACCGGCCACCTCGACCGGATCGCCGGTGTCGAGACCGGACGACTGCGGAAAATAGGCCACCAGCTTCCAGGTCTCGCGGCTGCTGGTGAACCCCTTGAACCAGAGGACGCCAAAGATCAGCAGCCCCAGGGACAGGAGTACCGTGATACCAATCGACAGGTCACCGTATCGCTTCATTCCATCTCCTCGATGGTCCCGCCAGGGCGCTCCGGCCGGGTCATCGTCTTTTCGGGGTGGCGGTTATCGATTTTTCCTGGTGGTGATCATCGGCGCGTCGTCGGTCAATGGACCATGCGATGAACCGGTGATGAACTGTTGAACCCTTGGATCGGGGCTGGCCTCTATCTCCGGAAAGCTGCCGTCGAAGATGAGTTGCCCGTCGTGGAGCATGCAGATCCGGTCCGATACATAGGCCGCGCTTTTCATGTCGTGCGTGACAACAATCGAGGTTATCCCCAGCTTCTGCTGGAGACTCTTGATCAGGACGTTGATCGTATCGCTCGTTATCGGATCAAGTCCGGTCGTCGGCTCATCGTACAGCACGCAGCGTGGCTCCATGGCGATGGCCCGCGCCAGCCCAACCCGTTTCCTCATGCCGCCGGACAGGCTGGAGGGCTTCAGATCCTCGAGGCCGGGGAGCCCGACCATGGCCAGTTTTTCTGCCACGCGGGTGGCGATCTCCGCCCTTTTGAGCTTCGTGTGCTCCTTGAGCGCCAGCCCGACATTTTCGCCGACCGTCATGGAGTCGAACAGCGCCGCCATCTGGAAGAGCATGCCGAAGCGGCGCCGTACCTCGTTCAGTTCATCGTACGGGAGCTTTGCCAGGTCCTGGTCGTCGACCAGAACGCGGCCACGATCCGGCGGGATCAGACCGATGAGGTGCTTCAGGAGTACGCTTTTCCCGCTCCCGGAGCGGCCGATGATCGTGATGGCCTGTCCGTCGGGAATTGCGAGGTCGACCCCGCGCAGAACTTCCTTGGCTCCGAACCGCTTCCAGAGCCCTTCGCAGTGGATCACTTGAAGATCACCTGGAAAATGACCTCGGCCAGGAAATAATCGGAAACCAGGATCATGACGCAGGAGGCCACGACGGCCCGGGTCGTGGCGACGCCCACCCCCTCGGCTCCCCCCTCCGTCTGAAATCCGTAGTAGCAGCCCATGATGGCGATGATCGTGCCGAAAACAAACGATTTGATGAGGCCGCCGTAGATGTCCTCGACTTCGAAGAAGAGTCTCATTCCCTTGAAGTACAGGTGCGGCGTCATGCCGATGCGAAAGACGGCCACCAAGAGGCCCCCGAGGATGGCCAGCGCGTCGGCAAAAACCGTGATCACCGGCACCATGAGTGTGGCGGCCAGCACCCGGGGCACGGCCAGGTAGCGTATCGGCGAGAGCGCCAGCGTTTCCAGCGCGTCGATCTGCTCGGTCACCTTCATGGTACCGAGCTCGGCGGCGATCGACGAACCAACCCGGCCACCGACCACGAGCGCCGTCAGCACCGGCCCGACTTCAATGATGACCGACTTGGCCACGACCGAACCCAACCACAAGAGCGGCACATTGTTCTTGAACTGGTAGGCCGCCTGCAGCGCGGCCACGGCGCCCACGAAGAGCGACGTCAGTGCGACCAGCGGAATGCTGCCGATGCCGATGGCCCGGCACTGATCCATGAACAGGTGCCAGTAGCGGAGGCCGGGGATTGTCTGCGCCAGGAGCAGGCCAAGGAATCGCGAGAAACGCCCCACGCCGGCAATGGCATCAAGAATGGTGTTGGCCAGGCCGACGAACGGCGCGGCGAGCTCCCGGGTACTCATCCGGAGTAGGGTTCTTCCATCTCCGCCGGCGTGGGAAACGGCTCCCCGCCGTGCCGCCGATCCATCGAAGCAAAACGCGTCTGGTCCCGAAGAAATGTCAGGTGAATCGTATCCGTCGGACCATTCCGCTGCTTGGCCACAATGATCTCCGCCACGTTCTCATTCTCATCCGTCTTGTCATACATGGCCGGCCGGTAGACGAACATGACGACGTCGGCGTCCTGCTCGATCGCGCCCGAGTTGTGACTGACAATGCCATCGGCGAGCCATGAGGCCGGCCCCGGCACGGTCAGGTCAAACACCTCCTCCTCGCCAGCCGGAGTGATGGAGACAATCTCATCCCAGAAGATGTCATTTGTTGCGAGGCACCTCAGTTGATCATCCTCAAGAATGTCTGCATAGCTCATCAACGTGTCACGCGATGGGGAAAACTTGAAGTGGGCCGCGCCGCCGTAGGACGTCCCGCGGAGCTCGGCCATTCGACGGGTCGTGATGCCCCGCTCCTGCATGCCCGAACGTACCTGACTGAACACGTCGACCGGAATAGTGTCGACATTGGTGGTGGCAACGGTCAGTTTCGAGTTCAGGGTGTCGAACAGTTCCTTGTGTGCTGTACATCGTGGGCCAAAGGAGCCAACGCAATTCAGGAAGAGGCTCTGCTGACTCCTGCCTGAAACATCCACGGAGAACGATGGACGGTAGCCGCTTTTTTTCGTCTGTCGGACCCGAGCCTGGATCCCCAGGCGAAGCAATAGCGCGGATATGTCGAGCGCCAGGCCCGGAGAGTTTGTCGCGTAATAGACGCGATGTGATCCACGACGTGAGGCCGGCGAGTTCCAGATGCATCCGTCCGTTGCCCATAGATGTTGGAGAAGAAGGGCGATCTGGCGATTGGAGAGCCCGAAGGCCGCAGTCGGAATTCGTTTCTGCCATGAACGCTGATTGAATATCCCAAGCCCACGCAACCAGGCATTGACGCCCAGCGGGCTCCAGCGGGTGCCGTTGCCCGTGATCAGTAACTGGTGCCATGTCCGACGACCGACGTATCGCTTGACCTCCTGATCGAACTCACGACGGACGGCTTCCGCGACCAACCTTGAGTTTTCCTCGCTGCTGGTTGTGTACCGAAGTGGTTGGCCGCTCAAGTAGCTGCCATCGCCTATCAATTGCCCGAGGAGTGCCACTCGATCGTCCGGCCATTCCACCGGTCGCGCAGGTTCAGGAATCAGTCTCGCCATGGCGGGACGGCTTCCGATTGACAAGTCTTCGACTCGCCTCCACCCATCAATTGTGAACAATCGGTGCCGACCGGTTGCCCGCAGGACCCGCCCGCTGGCCAGTGTGATTTCGACGATCGGCTTCACCCCCACCGACCAGATCTTGTCCGAAGCGGCGACGACGAGCCGGCCCGATTGGGTCATGGAAAGGACATCCGGCGTCTGACCGACGAGTTCCCGAATCGGACGGCGCTCACCGCTGGCCAGGCATACCAGCGTGTCGCCGGTCACGCATTCCCTCAAATCCGACAGCATCGGCCGCTTGTCGCCGCCACGGGACTCGACGGCGCGCGACAACTGGCTGAGCGCCACGACCGGCACTTTCAGTTCCTTGGCCAGCGCCTTGAGCGATCGGCTGATCTGGCTGATTTCCTGCTGTCGGTTTTCGATGCCGGGGCCACCGCGGACGAGCTGGAGATAATCGATGATGATCATGCCGAGATCCACCTCGGCCGAAAGACGGCGGGCCTTGGCCCGCATTTCGAGGACCGTCGGTGAGGGGGAGTCATCGATATAGATCGGCGCTGCCGACAGTCGGTTGGCCGCGGCCGCCAGGGCCGGCCAGTCGGAATCGCGCAGGAAGCCCGTGCGCAGACGCTGGCCCGACACGCGACTCTGGCTGGAAAGGAGACGACGGATCAACTGCTCCTTCGACATTTCGAGGCTGAAGATGGCCACGGGCCGGGCGAACTTGAGCGCGGCGTTTTCGGCCACGTTCAGGCAGAACGCGGTCTTTCCCATCGAGGGCCGCCCGGCCACGATGATGAGATCCGAGGGCTGGAAGCCGCTGGTCAGGATATCCAGATCGGCGAAGCCGGTTTCGACGCCGGTGATCGGATTCTTGCGCCGGGCCTGCTCCTCGATGCTTTCAAAGGTGCCCTTCATCATCTGGCGCAGGCTCGTGAACGCCTTCTTGTCACGCTGGTCGGCGATGGCGAAGATCGATTCCTCCGCCTTGTCGAGCAGTTCGCCCGAGGGGAGCCGCCCGTCGTAGGCTTCCGCAACGATGCTCCCGGCGGCCGTGATCAATCGGCGAAGGATGGCTTTCTCGAAGACGATCCGCGCGTGGTATTCCACATGCGCCGCCGTGCCGATCTCGCTGATAAGCCCCGAAAGATAGGAAAGCCCGCCGACTTCCTCGACCCATCCGTTCCGATCGAGTTCGTTGGAGACGGTAATGACGTCCACCGCCTCACCCCGGTCGTACAGCGTGATGAGTACCTGGTAGATGCGCTTGTGGGCTCGGCGGTAGAAGCAGTCTTCGTCCAGGACCTCGATGCCGCGCCCGATCGCCTCGCGATCCAGCATCATGGCGCCGAGGACCATCCGCTCGGCGTCGAGCGCCTGGGGCGGGACGCGGCCGCCCGGCTCGGCGGAACCGGAATCCGGCATGTTGATCATGCTCACATCTCCCGGCGGCCGGTCATTCCGCCACCGGATCGGCGCCGCGCTTCGGGGCCAGGTAGATATCGCGAACTAGCTTCACATCCTCCCACGCCGCCCGCTTAAACGACGGGCTGCGCAGAAGAAACGCCGGATGGTACGTCGGCACGACCGGAATCCCCTTGTAGTGAAAGATCTTTCCCCGCAGGGCGCCGATTGTAGACTTCGGCCCCGCGCCGGTCAGCAACTGGGCCGAGTATTTTCCGAGCGTGCAGAGGACACGCGGCTGCACCAATTCGATCTGCTGTTCCAGCCAGGGCCAGCACGCTTCAATTTCGTGCGGCAGCGGGTCGCGGTTTTCAGGTGGCCGGCACTTCAAGACGTTGGCGATGTAGACGTCGTTCCGATCGAACCCCATCGCCGTGATGATGTCGGTCAACAATTGACCCGCCCGTCCGACGAACGGCACACCCTGCTGGTCTTCGTGAAACCCGGGAGCCTCGCCGACAAACATGATGGCATGCCGCGCCGTTCCGCCGGAAAAGACCACCTGTGTTCGACCCTCGCAGAGGCCGCACTTCGGGCAGGTCGAGGCTTCGATCCGCATCGCCTCGAGCGCGGCCGTCATGACCGCAAGATCCCGGGTGTCGTCGACGGGAATGGTAACGGGAGGCAACGCCGTACCGCCAGAGCGCGACACCGGCTCGGCGACGGCCGGCGAGATCGGCGCCCTGGGCAGCGGCGTCCTGGTCGTCGCCGGTGCGACCGGTGGCGTATCGGCGGACAACAATCGGGAGCCCGGAGGCGACACCCGCCCAGAGGCAACGAGGCGCGGCCCGGCGGCCACTCTTGCGCCCTGTGCCATCCAGTCGGTCAGCTCCGAATCACGATGGTCGAACGCCCCACCCTCTTTTCGTGATCGACATGACGCCGCACATCACGGACAAGCCTTGCCAGTTCCGAGCACTCGTCGCTCATCGGGAAGTCGTGGCGCCGTCAAGGAGGCCGACGACGCGATCGAAGATGGCCCGTGCCACCTGGCGCTTGGACTGGAGCGGCAGCTTTTCGGTGGCGCCGCCGGCCGCGATCAACGTGACTTCGTTGGTATCACCGCCGAATTCAGAACCGGATCGGGTTGGATTGTTGAGCACGATCAAGTCGACCCCCTTGTCGGCCAGTTTCTTTCTTGCCGATTCCAGTTCCGAACTCGTTTCGAGAGCGAACCCGACCATGATCTGCCCCTTTTGCCGCCGGCCCGCAGCCTCTTTCAGGATATCAATCGTTGGCTCGAGTTCGATGGCGTCAAGGCCACCGGTGCGTTTGATCTTGTCGGTGGCCGGATTCATCGGCCGAAAATCGGCCACGGCCGCGGCGGCAACCAGGATGTCGGCATCCTTCATGGCATCGAGGACTGCACCCCGCATGGCAAGGGCGGTCGTTGCGGACACGATTGAAACCCCGGCCGGCGGCTCGACGGACAGGACACCGCTCACCATCACCACGCGGGCCCCGCGATCCCGAGCTTCCTCGGCCAGCGCCACACCCATCCGCCCGCTGCTCCGGTTGGTCAGGACACGTACCGGATCGATCGGCTCCTCGGTGCGACCGGCGGTGAGGACCACCGTACGACCGGCAAGATCGTTCCGGCGAATGAGTCCCGCGCGAAGGCTCTCGTGAATCTCGGTCGGCTCGGCCATCCGTCCGACCCCCGTCTCGCCGCAGGCCTGGTAGCCGGCTCCCGGTTCGATGATGACAGCGCCGCGCGAACGCAGCAGGGCCAGGTTGGCCTGCGTGGCGGGGTGATTCCACATGCGGTGGTTCATGGCCGGGGCAAGGAATACGCGCGGGCCGGCGGCCAGGAGCACGGTGGTCAGGGCATCATCGGCCAGGCCGTGTGCGACTTTGGCCAGGAGGTCGGCGGTGGCGGGCGCCACCACGACCAAGTCTGCGTCCTTGATGATGTCGATGTGCTCGATGCCCGGGGCGATTTCGTCCGGGGCCCAGCTATCGGGCGCGCCGTCGGGCCTCATGCCCGGCGCCGCATCCGATTCGAACAGGTGCACCAGCACCGGATGGCCCGACAGGGTGCCGAGCGTCAAGGGCGTCACGAAGCGGGTGGCGGCGCGGCTCATGACCACGCGCACGTCCATCCCGTCCTTGACCAGGAGTCGTACCAGCTCGGCCGATTTGTATGCGGCGATGCCGCCGCTGACGCCAAGCACGATGCGAGGTTCTGCACTCACCGCGACACTCCCCGAAAAGGAACGACGCGGATCAGGTCGTCGGCGGCAGTGCCGGCGGCGGCGGCGGCGGCTCGTAACGATACTTCACTTCGCCGCTCAGGTAGCGCCTCATGGCGATGTCGGTGACCCGCCCCTTCAATTCGCGCCCCTGTTGATGCGCCAACTCGTTCAGTCGCCGCGCTTCGCGCCCGGCCACCACCACCATTTCATACTTGTTGATCATCGATTCCGGCGGCGTCGTCCTGATCTTGCTATCCGGCACGTGTCACTCCTTTAAGATGGTAAGAGGGCAAGAAGGATACCACGGGTGGCGGAGGCTGGGTATCCGGGTGTCGCAGGTGTCAGATTCTGGAAGGCGGCGCTCATCGACACATCTTGAATCCTGACCGCTTAGTCATTTGAACACAAGCACTTGCGTGTTGGACTGTCCGCCAACTACTAAAATTATTGACGTCAGTAGTTGGTCCCTCATCGGGGCGGGCATTGGCTGCAGTCCTAGCCCAGCAGCCGCCCCGTCCGGTGCCGCTCCCCCCGCAACACATCCCGTACCCGCTCCACCGTCTCCTCCAATTCCGCGTTGACGACCAGGTAGTCGTAGGCCGGCGATGTGGCGATTTCGCCGCGGGCGTTCGTCAGGCGGCGTTGGATGGCTTCCTCAGAGTCACTGGCCCGACGGCGCAACCTTGCTTCCACGACGGCCATCGATGGCGGCAGGATGAAAATGAGGACGGCGTCCGGGCGCGCTTTCTGGATCAGGAGACCCCCCTGCACATCGATGTTCATGACCACGCCGCGACCGGCGGACAGGTTGGCTTCGAGCGGCGCTTTTGGCGTGCCGTAGTAGTGGTCGTGGACGCGGGCCCACTCGAGGAAGCCGTTGGCGGCAATGAGCGCCTCGAACTGGTCGTCGGTTTTGAAGTGGTAGTGAAGTCCGTCTGCTTCGTAGGCGCGGGGTTTTCGGCTGGTGGCGGAAATCGAGCAGACGAGCCACGGCTCCAGTTTCAGCAGCCTTTCGATGAGCACGGTCTTCCCCACGCCCGAGGGGCCGGAAATCACGATCGGGAAGACAGGAGTGCCGGGGCGGGCGTCGAGGGGGTCCTTCGGCGTCATCAACTACTCGATGTTCTGGACCTGTTCGCGGATCACCTCGATCTCCTCCTTGACGACAATGACTTCGCGGGCGATGTCGACGTCGTTGGATTTGGAGCCGATGGTGTTGACCTCACGATTCATTTCCTGGACAAGGAAGTTGAGCTTGCGTCCGGCGGGCTCGGGTGCGGCAGCCAATTTCTTGAACTGGTCGCAGTGGGAACGGAGGCGGACGGCTTCCTCGGTGCAGTCGAGGCGGTCGGCGAGGAATGAGGCTTCGACCACGATCCGTTCCTCGGGGATCTCGGCCTCGCCGGCGAGGAGCTGGTTGATCCGGGCCCGCAGCTTTTCCTTGAGCTCGGTGACGCGGACCGGCGAGCGCGTGACAATCAACTCGAGGCGGGTCAGGATCGTGTCGACACGGGTCTCGAGATCGCGACGCAGGGTTCTTCCCTCTTCCTCACGCATGCGGAGCAGGTCGGTCAGGCAGGCCGCGGTCAGTTCGTCGAGGATCTCGGCGGCCAGGGCTTCGTCGACGGAGGGCTCGCGCCAGCGGAAGACATCGGGCAGGCCGACCAGCGTCTTCAGATCGACCGCTTCCGCGAACTGGAACTGCTGCCGAAGACTGTTCAGGGCATTGACGTACTGCGCCGCCAGCGCCTCGTCCACGGTCAGCACGCCTTCCTGATCGCGTCCGTCCTTCCACCCGATGGTGATGTTGACCTTGCCGCGGGTGAGCGTTTCCTGAATTTTTTGACGGACGCGCGGTTCGAGATTGGAGAGCGATCGCGGGAGGCGCGCCGACACCTCACAAAATTTGTGATTGACGGTTCGAACCTCGGCGGTCAAGGCAAGCCCGTCCCGGTCGATTTCGGCGCGGCCGAAGCCAGTCATGCTACGGATCATGGGTTGGCACGATATCATACAAGCCTCATGGAATCCCTGACCCTTCGCGCCATCCGACGCGAGATTGAAACCCGCCTGCCGATCACGGTTCGCGCCCTTCGGCCCGGACCGGCCGGCGCTGGCATGGAGCTGGTGCTGGGTGATGGCACGATCATCCTTGATGCGGACGGCCGGAGGCCGGCCCTTCGGACGCTTCCGGCGCCGGCGGGTACCGGCCGATCGACCGGGCGCAAGCCAGAGTTTGAGTGGACCGGAGCACCGGCTTACCACGAGATCGCCTGGCACCTGGGCACGCGGGCCGTTGGTGGTCGGCTGGTGTCCATCTCCGGCCATGGACTCGATCGAATTCTGGGCCTGACGTTCGAGCAGAAAGACCGCTTCGGCGATGCGCGGCGGACGACGCTGGTAATCGAGATTTTTGGTGCCTTCGTCAATTTTCTCGTGCTGGACGGGGGATTCGACGGGGCGATTCTCTCGCGACTGCGCGACGACAACCGCGGGTCAGCGGGGACGCGACTGGGACGCGGGCGCCGCTACGAACCGCCGGCGCGCGATCGCATCGACCTGGAGCTGGACGGGGCAGCGGCCCTCATCGAGCGCCTGCGGATTGAAGGGCGGCTGGACCGCGCGGCGGTCGGCGTCGGCCCGCTCGTCCATCGGGAAATCCTCGCACGGGCCGGCGGGGTGACTCCCGAGGCCCTGGCCGACGCGCTGGCCGATCTGGTCCGCCAGGTCGACGAGCGCCCGGAACCGGGCGTTTCCGGGGGCCGGGCGCTCCCCTTTCGACCGCTGGAGTCCCCGGATTGGTGCGCAGCCCCTTCAATTGACGAGGCGCTGGACATGGTCAACGCCGCGGCGACTCAGCCAAAGAAAATCGAGGCCGGCGGCGCGGCACGGCGCGAACTGGCGGCGGAACTGGCGCGGCGGCGCGCGGCGGCCGCGAAGCGCCTCGATCAACTGGAGAGCGAACGCGAACGCCACCCCGACGAGACGACACCGCGACGCTACGCCGAAACCCTGCTGGCCGCCTCCGACCGCGTGCCGCGCGGGGTGAGCGAGGTGCTCCTCGCGGCGGCAGATGGCGAAGGGGAGTTGACCATCCCCCTTGATCCCGGAAAGTCCGTGCCGGAAAACGCCGATCGCTGGTTCCGGGAGGCCAGGAAAGCCCGCCAGTCGGCCGAGCGGCTACCCCGCGAGATCGAGCGGGCGAAACGCGAGGCGGAGCGCTGGACCGCCTTCGAGGCCCGACTGGCCCAAATCCCCGACCAGGATGCCGCCAGTGCCAGAGCGCTGGCCGGCGAGATCTATGGCCAACCAGGCCCGGCAGGAACAAGACTCACCACCCCATCCTCGAAACAGGGCCCGGCCAAAGGCGCGGGCCGCCAGGGCGAAATCCCGGCAAACCTGCTACCCAAACGATACATTTCTCGGGGCTGGACGATCCTGGTCGGCCGGAGCCAGGCGGGCAACGATTTCCTGACGCATCGCCTGGCCGAACCACACGATCTCTGGTTTCATGCTCACGGCTGCGCCGGATCGCATGTTGTCCTGAAAGCGCCCGACCGAAAGATCGAACCGGACCGGGCGATCCTCGAGGCGGCGGCGGCCCTGGCCGCCCTGAACAGCAAGGCCAGGAATGCAGCGCGTGTGCCGGTCATCTATGCTGAGAAGCGTCATGTGCGAAAACCCCGGGGGTCCAAGCCGGGTCTGGCGGCCGTGACGAACGAAAAATCGCTGATGGTGAAGCCGGGCGAGCCGGCCGGGACCACGGAGGACGGATGAGAAGTCCGATCAAAGGCGCGACAAGTCGCATGATCCCGGTGATGGCTGCCCTCCTCTCGGCCGGCTGCAGCGGGGATGGGGGCGGAGGAAATGGTCCCGGGAACCGCGCACCGGTCATCGAGCGGATCGTGGCCGCGCCGTCGACCGTGCCCCGGGGTGGTTTCAGCCAGTTCAGCGCACTGGCAAGCGACGCCGATGGCGACAGCCTCCGTTACGCCTGGACAGCCGAGGCCGGCACCTTCTTCAGCACCGACCTCGCTCGCGTCGGCTGGACCGCCCCGAATACAGCGGGCATCGTTCAGGTCCGCGTGGTGGTCAGCGACGCTGATGGCGCCGATTCGGCCCTGGCCAACATCGTGGTCGGTTCCGGCGCCTTGATTGTCGATAGTAACCCGCCGGGGGCCCTGGTTTATCTGAACGCAAGCCTCCGGCCGGGGAAGACCCCGATTCAGTTCAACAGCCTGGCCGCCGGCGATTACAACGTGCAACTGGCCAGCCTCTACTTCCGGTACGAACCGATCGAGATCGATGCCACGGTGACGGACGGCGAGACGACGCGGGTCCTGTTTTCACTGCCCGCCCCGCTGACTGAAATCGTCGACCTGGGGCCCGGTTCATACGAGGAGATCGGCGGTATCGCCTACACCGAGGGGGGATTCGGATTGGTGTACAGCGCCCGGACGGGAAACAACACCAATCTCCATGCCGCGAGCCTCGTCCCGACCCATGTCGGCACCAACGGCCGGGTTCTCCACCCGGACGCCACGCTGATCGAACCGATGAGCTTGAGGGTCATCCCCTTCGCGCCCGAGCTGGCATTCGTGGCCGGCGACGACATCCAGATCGGCGTGCTGAACGACGTCAACCTGGACGGCCTCATGGAATCGATCGAGCCGGTGCGGCGGTTGAACGGCACCAGTGGCTCGGCCTTCGCGCCGGCTTTCAACGCGGAAGGCAACCTGCTGGCATTCAGTCTCATGCCCTCGTCGCAGCCAAACAGCAGCGACCTGATGCTCGAGGGAGACTTTGACAGCTCACGAGTCAGCCGCGTGCGGCTGGTGTCCCCCCGGGGCGGCAATTCCCCCGGCTACCGACCCGACAACTCGCTCATCTATGAGTCGGGCGGCGAGATCTACCACGTGTATGTCGACACGCTGAGACCCACGCTGCCCATCAAACTGACCGACACGGGGGGATTCGTTCGTTCACCGGTCGTTTCCCCGAACGGCGACCATATTGCCTACTTGGACTCACGCGGGCAGCTTCGCGTTTTCATACCGGACATTAATGTGACGACGACCCTGCTCCAGAACGTTCGATCCCACCGGGTGGCCTGGTCGCCGGACAGCCGCGAGCTCATCATCGCCGACAACCCTCCGGGAGGTCCGGCACGCCTTTTGCTCATCAAGGAACTGCCGTTCCCCTGAGCGAGGCTGCATTTATAATGAGGTCCTCCAGCTTTTCCCGGGGTAAGTCCGCCTGTCCAATTTTCAAAAACATCCAGAGGGACTTTTCGATGACGATGATCCGTAAGTCGATGATCCAGGCTACTTTGGCCATTTTGATTTCCGGGATTGTCGGAATCTCCGAAGCGCAGGTCAGTCGCAACGTGACACTGCTGGCGCATATCGACAGCTACAGTGAGTATGCCGCCGGCTGCTCATACGTTCACGCGGACGGTCGGGAGTACGCCTGTATCGGCACCAATACCGGTACGGCCATCTATCGGATCACGGTGCCCACGGCGCCGGTCCTCGTGGCCTTTATCCCGGGGCCCGCGTCCAGCTGGCGCGAGATGAAACCGTACGGCGATCATGTCTACATCGTAAGCGAGGGCGCCGGCGCCGGAGCTGGCCTCCAGATCGTGCGCATGACCAATCCGGACGCACCGGTCCTCGCCGCCACCTGGACTGGACAGTTCACCACAGCGCACACCGTGACCATCGACAAGGATCGGGCGATCCTCTGGGCCAACGGCGCCAACGGGTCGACGGGCGGCATGCACGCGCTGTCACTGGCTAATCCCGAGGCACCGGTATGGCTCGGGGCCTACTTCAACCACTATGCGCACGACAGCCATGTGCGCGGCAATCGCCTCTTCGTGGCCTCCATCTATCAGGGCCTGGAGGTCGTCCTCGACGTGACGAACCCGGCGAGCATCATCGAGCTGGCCCAGTGGTCGACACCCGGCCAGTTCACGCACAACAGCTGGTTGTCCGACGATGGCCAGTATCTCTTCACGACCGACGAAAACTCGACCGGCTACCTGACGGTGTATGACGTATCCAATCTCCCCGCCGTGACCGAGGTGGCCCAGTATTCGGCCAACCCCAACGCCATCGTCCACAACGTCCGCGTGAAAGGCGACACGGCCTTTGTGTCCTACTACACCGAAGGCGTACGGCTCCTGGACATTTCCGACCCGACGACACCGGCGGAGTTCGGCTACTACGACACCTGGCCCGGCGCATCGGGCGGTTCCAATGGCAACTGGGATGTCGATCCGTTCTTCGCCTCGGGGGTCTTCATGGTCACCGACATCCAATCAGGGCTCTGGCTCTTCCGCGCCGAACCTGACTACGGGATCATCGAGGGAACAGTGACCGAATCCGGGCCGGGAACGCCGGTGGCCGGCGTTGATGTGTCGGTCGAGGGGACCAGTTCACGCTTCCTGACGTACGACTCGGGACGTTACGCGTTTGCCCTGGATGCCGGCAGCTGGACGCTCGACTTCGACAAGTTCGGCTTTTTCCCGGCCACGGAAACGAGATCGCTCAGCCTGAACCAGACGGTGATCCTGGACAAGGCAATCATCCGCATGCCGGTCGGGGCGATCAGTGGCGTCGTGACCGGCGGCGTTGCCGAGACGCCGCTCGTCGGCGCGCAGCTTCATTTGCATGAAACGCCGCTGAAAACGACCAGCGTGGCTCTCGGGGCCTACAACTTTCCCGATGTACCGGAAAACAGCTGGCTCCTCGAGGCCGAACGGCCAGGCTACCTTCCCGCCACCCGTCAAGTTCAGGTTACCGGCGGCAACACGACCACGGTCGATCTCAACCTCACGGCGCTCAATTTTTACTACGATGTCGAATCGGCTGCCGGCTGGGCCCTGTCCGCCACCGGTGACAACGCCACCACGGCGGGGCGCTGGATACGCGCCGATCCGGTCGGCACCGGTCCGCAGGCGCCTGCCGTTGTGCCATTGCGGGGCTCCGTGAACCCCCAGCACCACCCGGAATACGAGAGCGGCCCGCAAAGCGGTCAGCCGGAGAACGATAATACGCCGGCCCCGGGCACCTTCTGCTTCATTACCGGCAACGGCGTGCCGGGCGGCTCGATTGGCGCCGCCGATGTGGATGGTGGTCGGACGACCCTCGTCTCGTCGAACATCAACATGGCCGGAACGACCGATCCACACATCACGTTCTACTACTGGTTTGTGAACGACGTCGGCTCGAATCCGGGCGAGGACGCGTTCGACATCGCCATCTCCAGCGACGGCGGCACGATCTGGGTGCCGGTGGCCTCCATCCTCCTCTCCAACCACGAATGGACGGCCTACGACTTCCGGGTGCTCGACTTTGTGACGCCGACCGCCACCATCAAGGTGCGGTTCATCGCTCAGGACCTGCTTGGCGGTTCGGTCGTCGAGGCCGGTGTCGATGACTTCGGCTGGTACGAACCGGTGCCGCAGTCGGGCACGCCGGATCGACCCGTGCCGATCGTGGCCGGCGCGCTCACCGCCGGACCGAATCCGTTTCTCGTGGCCGCCGAGCTCTCGCTCACCATGGCCTCGGCCGGACGGCTGGAGGTGCGTGTGTTCGATGCCGCGGGACGGCTGGTTCGCACGCTGCATGACGGGGAGGCCTCGTCCGTCTGGAGCGCCCGCTGGGACGGACACGACGACCAGGGACGCTCGGTGCCGCCGGGAATCTACTTCGTCCGAGCGGCGGGGAACGACTTTGAGCGATCGACGCGGGTCGTCCGGCTTCGTTGACGCGCCATGCGCGCCGGTTTGGGCGCCGGATTCCTGATCACTTTTCGAATCTGTTGCGGTTGATGGTGCTGGCCGCGGTCGTGTTGTTCACCGCGGTCGGCGGTGCCGCCCGGGCCGCCCACGCAGAAGCTATCCTCACCCCGATCAACCCGGGCACGGCGCTGCCGGCCATCGATGGAATCCGGGACCCCGTCTTCGAGCAGTTGCTGCGATTCAACCTCGGCATGCCCTCGGGCCACTTCAGCGGGGCCGAGTTGATTCGCCGCGTCGATTCCAGCGGCCGGCCCTCTCCGATCCCCTATCGCGGGGTCATCTGGCAACGGCGCACGCCCCTGGCGGATTCCAGCGGCACATCCGTGGAAACCGTCTTCGATCGTCCGATCGACCTGCCGGTGCCGTACGACATCCTGGGCTATCACCCCGGTTCGTTCCGCACGACGGGTCGCTTCGTCCTGCGCGAGGAGAGGCTGGGCGATCTCTTGCTGCCTGATGATCGCGAACGGCCGGCGACGCCGATTCCGCCGGTCACGATCACGGATGTCCACCTCTTCGTCCTGACCGAAGGCGCGCTCGACATTGACATCGACGGCTGGCTGGACAAACTGGCCGGCGGAAACCTCGACGATACGACAATTCGGGCCCTGTCGGTCTTCCGGCGCGATGGCCGCTGGTATGGGCTGGCGCTCGGCGTGAATCCCGAGGGGCAGGGACGCTCGGGGGTTTTTGATTTCGGCACCGAAAAGGTTCTGTACCCGACGCCCGAGGACTTCAAGATCGTGGCGCGTTACCTGAGGCGGCAGCTCCGCCAGTAGTTGCTCACCGCGGCCAGGAAGCGTGTGATGGTCTGCGGGTCGGACAGTTCGGTCTCGTCCACGATAGGAAGATCCGGAAAGCGGTTCATGAGTGCCCGTGCGAAGAGGCCGGTACCGGTGAGTTGGGCCGCACCCCGGAGTGGAGCGATGTCACCCGCCGAGAGCGCCTCCGCGGATACCGGCACGCGCGGACCGCACGACGGCGAACGCACCTTGAGTACGTAGCCCGACAGCTCGTACCGATCCAGTTCCTCGAGGCGAACGGCGGCCCACTCCTGCATCAAACCGGTCAGAACCCGGCGGCTCTCGACGGCGATCAGCCCGGGCGCTCGGGATTCTCCGACCAGCTCGATTGCCTCCCGCGGCACGCCGAGGCCAATCTCCAACTCGGGGCAGACGGGAATCCACTCGACCGACCGACCGATGTCTTCCGCCACCGCCGCCGTCCACTTGTGGCCCCCGGCATGGCGAACTTCCCAGCCGATCAGACAGGCGGAGACACCGACGCGGGGTTTGCTGGAGGTCATGGCAGGATCAGGGACGTCGCAACCAGCGATTCATGGCCTGTCGGATATAGGCCGATCGCGCTTCGCCGGTTGGATAACGGCGGCGAAACCAGCGGGCAAGCTCCAGATTCTCTTCGATCTCTTCGAACGTCAACGGAATTGACCTCTCCCGATCGAATTCTTCCAATCGCAATGGGCGTTCGTTGAGTTCGCGGAGCTTCCGAATTGTCTCAGCGGATGGCGGGGCAATCGAGGGCCGAATCAGGGATCCTCCTTCCGCAACGACTCGAGCAGGCGAATATCCTGCATGTCCTTCGGGCGCGCCGAGAACTTCTTGGTAAGAATCAAGTCATCGATCGATGGAACAGCGATCTCAATACTGCTCGAGTAAACAACGGACTGACGCCTTGACCAGACGTCTTCCATGGCCACGTTGATGCCATCAATGGTGGGGACAGCACGAGCAACAAGGACATCCACATGCTCGTCATTGCAGAGGACGTATCGACCCTTGCGCCGTGCCTCTTCCGGAGTCCTCGAAGGATGCAAATCAAAGGGCTCCAACGCCGCATTGAATATTTCCATGTCGTCGATGTGGAGCCAGAAGTCATAATCGGCGGTCATGACCGGCAGACCGAGAAACACCAGTGCCCGGCGTCCTATGACCAGCGCCCGGGCGCCGGAGTCGCGTATGGCCGCGAAGAAGGCGGCTTCGTCGAATTGGGAGCCTCTCATGGCTGAAGATTCTACCCCATTCGCATTCCAGTTGATGACGCTCCGGCTCGGCCCGCATGCCAACCCGTGTTGGGAGGCCATCGCTCGACCGGACGGTTCAGTCCTGAACCGTGTTCTCGATGAGGACTTCCGGCGACCGTGGGATGACCGGCTCGAACGGATCCCGGCCTGGCACGTCGATGACGGCCCGCGGCGGTGTCATTCCGAGGGTGACCGGGCCTGTCCAGCGGAACTGGCCAATGTCGGTGCCGTCCATCGTCACGAGTCCGGTGGCGACCCAGGAAGCGGGGCTGAGCACGAGTTCGTAGAAGCCGCAACGCGAATCGACATATCGGTTGATGTCACCGCTCACCGACCAGGCTGCCGAGCCGATGCCGGCACGGGTGTTGACGTGCCACTCCTGGTACAGAGTGGACTCCCCGGAGGAATGACAGTTGGACACGTACGAGATCATGAACCGCTCATCAAGCGAAAGCGGCACGCCGCCCACGGTTACCATGCCGACGAGTCGATGCTCGATCGCCCCAAAGTGAAACGACTCGTCGTAATTGCCGCTGTCATGCAGGTCGAGCGACCAGATCGTGCCGGTGTCGACTTCGCCGCTCAGGGTCCGATTGAAGTCCACGCCGCCAAAGCCCTGCGCGTCCTCGACGCCCGATGCGACAATCTCGAGGTCGACCAGGCCATCCACGTGGAGGCGGCATGCCAGGTAGCCCTTAAAATCACATCCGCCCATGACACCATTGAATGGATACGGGAGCCAGGCAGCCTGGAGACTGTCGATGGTCACCTCGACCTGGGGTCCCTCGCCCATCAATATGAGGCGGCGATCGCCGGGTGCCGGTGGTTCGTACACATAGTAGTCGTAGCCAAGGCGCCGGAGCGTTCCGACCGTCGTGAGATGCTGACCATTAAGGTGGAAGGCGCGGGTCAGGCCGGTGATGACGAGGTTCATGGCCTGGTCGCTGATCATCGCCGCGCGATGACCACTGCGCGTCATGAGTTCCAGCGCCGCGAACAACTCGAGCTCAGGTGGGGGAGCGACAAGAGAGATGCCGGCCGACGCCCGGCTCAACGTATCGAACTGGCTCCGCGCCCAGACTCGAGCCTGGGGTGGATCAGGCAGCGTCGCGGGTGCCGTGTACAGCCCGGTCGGCGTGATCGAGCCAAAGTCTGAGCCACCCTCAACCCACCAATCGACGCCATCGTCTGGTGCGTTTTCGGCGGTACCTCTCAACTGGATTGTTCCACCTGCCGGCACGTGAACCACTGACGGAAAGATGACGACGGTGACCGGTCCGGCCAGACGAATCGTCGCGGTGGTGCTGGCGGCAGGGCCGGCATGGCTGATGGCCCGGATGGTGGCGACCGGTGGATTTGGAAGCGTCGCGGGAGCTACATACAAGCCGGATTCGTTGATGTCACCCCGGCTTTCCCCTTCGACGACGCTCCAGGCCACCGCCTGATCCGACGTGCCAAACACGTGAGCCGCGAATTGTCTGGTGCGCCCGATCGGCACATCGATTGATTCCGGAGAGATCTGGACGGTTACTCCGTCGAGATGGACGATCACTTCGGCGAAACGGGTCGGATCGGCCACGCTCCGGGCAATGACCGTCACGGTCGGTGGATCGGGGGGGTGTCGCGGGGCCGTGTAAAGCCCCTGCGAATCGACGCTTCCCCGCAGTCCCGCCTCCGCTCCACCGCTTTCCACGAGCCAGTCAACATCACGATTCTCGGCTCCGACCACGATCACCGTGATCTGGGACGAAGCACCCGGCCGAAGGTGAACCACCGTGAGAGGTGCCACGACGGCCACACCCTGTCCCGGGTTCTCGGTCACGACGTCAAGAGTCGAGTCGACATCCCCCCGGCCATTTGTCGCCACCAGCCGCAACCGATGCCGCCCGTTCAATATGTTTCGCGTGTCCCAGGTCAGGTGGTACGGCGTCGGCGCTTCGGCGACGGGTTGATCATCGGCAAAAAGCGCCACTCGATCGGCAAAAAAAGCCTCGACCTGGACCGTGACACTCCCCGCCACGACCTGCCAGGCGGCCGGCGTGATGACACCGATTGTGGGGAGTTCCGTGGCCCCGGGCCGGGACGGCTCGTCCTTGCCGCAATTCACGACGAGAAGGATCGAGAGCATCAGCAGGAGTGCCCGTATGGGGCGACGAAGCAACATGGTCCCTTCTCCTTCAGCATTCCGACGTCGAATCCCGAGATGGTCAGGGAGGAGGATCGGAAGCGGTATTGCCAGCCAACAATTGTAGCACCGCCGGCCAAAGGTGCCGGGCCCTACCCCCTCACCACATCCAACGTCCGCCGGACCCACACCGACACCATCTGCTTGCGCCAGAGACGGTCGTGATCCGTGTTATCCATCGGCCGCGCCGGGTGGGCGGCTTCGTCGGCGGCGGCCTGGATGACTTCGTCGGTCAGCAGTTTGCCTTCGAGGAGCGCCTCGGCCTCGAGGCAGCGGATCGGCGCGGACGCGATGCCGCCGATGAAGATGCGGGCAGATTCGACATGGAGCGATTCGGCGGCGGTGAACTTCATCCATGCCCCGACGCCCAGCACGGGAAAATCAAACGCGCCGCGGCGGCGCAGTTTGCGGTAGGCCGCGCGCCAGCCGTTGGTGGGCGGCAACTTGATGGCGGTGATCAACTCGCCGGGCTGCTTGTGCAGGTAATTGATGCCGTCGTTGTTGTACATCTCCTCGGCGCGGACTTCGCGCTGGCCTTCGGCCGATTCGAGTACAAAACGCGCGTCCATGGCGCACAGAATCGGAATGGCATCGCTGGAGCTGACCGCGAGGCACTTGGGGCTGGAGAGCGCCACCCAGCAGACATCCCCATCCTTCTTCATGCAGAAGTTGATTCCCTTCCGCCACTCGTAGTTCTGGTCGTAATAATTACAGCGAGTGTCGAGACAGAGGTTGCCGCCGATGGTGCCCATGTTGCGAAGTTGCGGCGTGGAGATGGTCCTCACGGCATCGGCAAAGCCGGGGTAGGACTCGTTCAGCATTTGATGCGATTCGAGCTCGGTCAGGGTCAGGCCGGCGCCGATGGTCATGCCGGCCGTCGGCGTCCACTCCAGCATCCGCAAGTCGGCGATCCGGTTGAGTCCGATGACCGTGGTCGGCGTTTGCTGCCGACGCTTCATGTTCGGGTAGAGATCGGTGCCACCCGCCACGTACATGGCCGTCGGCCCTTCGCCCGCGGCGATGGCCACCGCTTCGGCCACGCTGGTCGGCCGGCGGTACGCGAACTTCGGCAGACGCATCATGGGCGGGATTTCCCCGCCGGCTGCGCCATACCACCGACCGGCGTCCGACGCCGCGCTGTCGGCTCACTCACGGGCCGCCCATCGCCTCCCTCGGCCGGAGTCTTCATCTTGATCGGCTCGGGCCAGTCAAACGATGGAAATTTCTTCGGGCCCACGCGCCCGGGCCGACCGGCGGCCTTCTCCCGCAATGCCTTCCACACCTTGTCCGGTGTCACCGGAATCTCGTCGATGCGGACGCCGACGGCGTCGTACACGGCGTTGGCCACGGCCGGCATGATCGGCAGGAGCGGCCCCTGGCCGACTTCCTTGGCGCCGAACGGGCCGTTGGGATCGGGATCCTCGATCAGGTAGGTGATGACGTCTGGCATCTCCATCGTCGTCAGGCTCTTGTACTCGAGGAGGCTTGGAATCTTGTGGACGACGTTTCGATTTTCGCGATACGTCATCTCCTCCATCAGCGCCTCGCCGAGTCCCATGTACACCGAGCCTTCGACCTGCCCCACCGTCAGGATGGGGTTGATGCACTGGCCGATGTCGTGGGCGATCCAGATTTTCGGCACGGTGACGATGCCGGTCTCGGGGTCGACATCCACCTCGACGACCGCGGCACTGTACGAGTACGCCGGTGATGGCCCGACGCCCGCGCCCTTGTAGTGCCCGGCCGATGGCGGCGGAACATAGCTGCCGACTGTACCGATCGTGCCGAATGTCGTTTCGGCGGCGATGACCGCCTCGGCAAAGCTCATCCCCCGCTCGGGATCCTCCGCATCAAAGACACGGCGGCCGGCAAATACCAGCCGCGACGCCGGAACCCTGGTCGGTGGTGGTCCGGCCGCCTCGCCGTGACGCGGTTTCTTCGGTGCGGAGAGTTTTTCGGAAGCCGCCCTGGCCAGCATCTCCCGCGCCCGTTCGGCCGCCTGGATGCAGGCGTTGCCGGTCATGATCGTGACGCGGCTGGAATAGGAGCCGAGATCGACCGGAGTGAGATCGGTGTCGGCGGTCACGATGCGGATGTCGAACGGATCGACGCCAAGGATTTCGGCGACGATGTGCGCCAGGATCGTATCCGATCCCTGGCCGATCTCGGTGGAGCCGCAGAAAACCGTGACGCCACCTCCGCGATCGCACTTGAGCTGCACGCCCGAGTGAGGCATCGCGTTCCAGTAGATCGGCAGACCCGCGCCGGTGATGTACGAGGAGCAGGCCAGGCCGAGCCCCTTGCCGAAGGGGAGCTTTCGGAAGCGATTCTTCCAATCGGATCCCGCCACCACCTTCTCGATGCAGGCACCTAGGCCCATCGAGCCGACCTTGAGGTAGTTGGCCGTGAGCGTATTGGCCGGGTGAAGTGTTCGCAGGCGCAGGTCGGCCGGATCCAGCTCGAGCGCCTCGGCGATCTTGTCGAGATGCACCTCGAGGGCAAAGCGGGGCTGAGGCGTGCCGTGGCCGCGCTTCGGGCCGCACGGCGGCTTGTTGGTGAAGCAGCGGGCGCCTTCGAAGCGGTAGGTCGGCACCTGGTAGGTGACCGTTTGCAATGCGCCGGTGTAAAAAGTGGAGGCCACGCCGTACGACCCGTAACCGCCACCGTCGAGCATCGACCGAAAGTGCATGCCGGTGATCGAGCCGTCTTTCCTGACGCCGGTCTTGATCCACATCAGCACCGGATGACGTCCGCGATGGCAGTAGAAAACTTCCTCGCGGGTCAGCGTCACCTTGACGGGACGTCCGGTCATCATCGAGAGCTTTGCCACCACTATCTCATGATTGAATGGATCGCTCTTGCCACCGAAGCCACCGCCATTGGGCGTGGCGATGATCCGCACATGGCTCGGGGGCATCTCAAGGACCTTGGACACCGCCTTGTGCAGGTAGTGCGGCGTCTGCGTCGAGGACCAGAGGGTCAGCTTGTTGTCGGCATCGCAAAACGCCAGCGTGGCATGCTGCTCCATCGGCAGGTGGGTGTTTCCCTCGAAGAACATCGTGTCCTCGAACACCCGGTCCGCACCGTCGATGGCCGCGTCCACATCGCCAAATTCGAGCGCCACCAGCTTGTGGATGTTTCCCTCGTCGGCGTAGTCGTGGATCTGGGGCTCCGGTGTATTCAGCGCATCCTCGATGCTGCCGATCACCTTCAGCGGCGCGTATTCAACCTTGATGAGGTTCATGGCATCGAACGCGGTGTCTTCGTCGATGGCGGCCACGGCCGCCACCGGATCGCCGATGAAGCGCACCTTGTCATAGCACAGGGCATGCTCGTCCTGGCTGACCGGCAGGATGCCGAACGGGATCGGGAAGTCACGGCCGGTGACGACGGCGAAGACGCCCGGCATGGCCTCGGCGGCGCTGGTATCGATGGAGACGATTCGTGCATGAGGCACGTGGCTGCGGAGCAACTTGGCGTAAATCATCCGCGGCATCGTCAGGTCGTCCGCAAACTTCGTGAGGCCGGTCACCTTGGCGCGGCCGTCGACGCGGCGAAAGGCCTTGCCGATGGCCTTGAAGCCTTCGCGTTCGGCGCGGGTGGGGCGGTGATCTTTTGGACCTACGAGCGGGGTCGGAGCGCCCGGAATCTCTTGACGCGGAGTTGGGCGGACGGACGGCTTTTTGCCGCCCGCCGGATCATGGTTGTCCATAAATCGATTCTTCGCTCGGCTCGGCCGTTTCGCCCCGCATCCGCGCGGCCGCCAGTTCCACCGCTTCGTAAATCTTGATGTAGCCGGTGCAGCGGCAGAGGTTGCCGGACAGCGCGTTACGGATTTCATCGCGCGTTGGCGACGGCGTCGCGGCCAGCAGTGCCTGCGCCGTGAGCATGATCCCCGGCGTGCAATAACCGCACTGCGCCGCGCCAAGGTCGGCGAATGCCGCCTGCAACGGATGGAGATTCGGGCCGTCGGCCATCCCCTCGACGGTCGTTACTTTTCGACCCTCGACATCGAGGCCGAGCACCAGGCAGGAGAGGACCGGCACGCCATCCACCAGGACGGCGCAGGTACCGCATTCGCCGAGTTCGCAGCCATGCTTCGTGCCGGTGAGATTCAGGTCTTCGCGCAATACCTCAAGCAGCGTCTTGTGTGCCGCAAACGTGGCACGACAGGGCTCGCCGTTGAGTGTGAAAGCGATGGGGGAGTTGTTCGGAAGATCGTTCACGGGGCCGGGAGTATGGCGGTCGGGCCGTACCGGGTCAAGATTTGGGAATCAGCGCCTGCCAGCCGAGAATGGCCTCGAAGGCGCCCGTACCGTGCTGCCACTCGATCACCGGCACCAGCACGCGGGTTCCTTCGGCCTCGAAAGTGACCGCGTTCGCCTCGCCGGGAATTGGAAAACAGCGACGGGGAGGCCCGAACTCGAGGCCGGAGCCTGACTGGATCGCCAGGGTCCACAATTCGTGACGGGAATCGATGTAGGCCAGCCGGTGCCCCTTGTCCACCCACTCGACACGGAGAGCCCCGTTCGAGGAGGCCTGGTATCGCGTGTCAGCCTCGGGAAAAGACTCGACGAAGGCCTCGTTCCGCCCTGTTTCCGAGGAGAGATACGCCAGCCAGCGACCGTCGGGTGAGAGGCGGGCACTTTCCCGTCCGGCGGGCCTCGGGTCGTGAATCCGTGGCTGGCCCCCCTCCGTCATCGGCACGACATACAGTTGGAACGTGCCGGTGGAATCGGAGGCGGTGGCCAGCAATTCGCGGCCACCGGACAACCACCCGACCGGCGAACAGAAGAGCCCCGGCCCCTGGAACAGGATCCTCTCCGGGCCGACGCCGTCAACGGACTTGATGCGGATCTCGTACGCCGCATTGCTGCCGGGGCGCTGGGCGGAGTACAGGAGATTTCGTCCATCCGGCGACCAGAGAAATTGCCACTTGTAGTTGCCATCGAACGTCAGTCGCCGCTTGCCGCCGGACGCGAGGTCCCGCACCCAGACGTCGAACGGATCGCCGAGCACCATCGCCACCCGGCGACCGTCGGGCGACAGGCTCAGGTCGGTTATGTTTCGCTCACGGCCGGCCACCGCCGTGGACCCGTCGGCCATGTCCCGCCACTCCAATCGGGCCTCGATTTCGGTGACCCGCTGGACGACGATGAGATCGGAACTGGCGGCCACATTGAGATAGGCGATGTTGGAGGCGTGGATGTCATTTACGATCCGGCGCCCCGGAGCGGCCAATCGAAGCGACTTCGAATCAAGCCGCTGAATCTGGAGGTTGGGTTCATCGGCGCCCGACCCATCCATGGTCAGGAGGTAGTCGCCCACCGGCATTCCGGCCGACCTCGACTCGCCGATGTCGGTCACGCCCCCGGTGGTGATGTTGACGGCCTGAATGTGATGACGACCGTCGCCTCGAATCGAGGCGAACAGGACATTCCGGCCATCCGACGAAAGACTCGGATACCGGTGGCCCAGCTCGCCGCTGCCCGTATCGGGCCGGGTAACCGGCGCCACCTGCCCGCCGCCGGCGCTGACCCGATGGAGTCCACCCTGGCGATTGGGCGCAAAGATGATGTCGTCATTCGGCAGCCAGACACCGCCGCGGGCATCCGGGGCCGGCGCGACCAGAACGGGGCTGCCGCCGTCGACCCGTACCTTGCGGAGCCCCTCGTCGGCGAAGTAGGCGATCCACTCACCATCCGGCGACCAGAAGGGGAGATTTGCCCGCTCGGTACCCGGCAGGAGCCGTGATTCGATATTGTCCAGGCTGCGCACGCAGAGGTGGCGCGTGCCGAGGCTGTCGATGCCGCAGAAGGCAATGCGGCGGCCATCCGGTGCGAGCGCCGGCTCCGCGGAAACGGCCAGAGACAAGCCGTTGCCCGGTTCCATTTCGAACCGGAGGAGCGGCGGTGCGACGGGCGCGTGCCGCCCGGGTGTCGTGGCGGCCATCATGGCCGCGGCACCGATGCCGAAGGCCGCGAGAAGAAGTGCCCAGGTCGGGATGGCGAAACGCTTCCTGGCCACCACCGGCGTCGGCACCGAACCGGAACTCCCCGGAATGACGCCACTCGGCAGCGACACGCCGCCGCTCCCCGCCAGTTCCCGCAGCTCGTGCATCAGATCCCGCGCGCTCTGCCACCGGTCGTCCGGGTCCTTGGTCAGGCAGCGGTCCACCAGGCGGACCAACCCCGGCGGACAGTCGGGCACGATCGTCGAGACCGGCGTGGGCGTTCGTTCCAGGATCGCGGCAATCAACCCGGCCTGACTCGGCGCCTGGAAAGGACGACGGCCGGTCAACATCTCGTAAAGAATGAGGCCCATCGCCCAGAGATCGGTGCGGGCATCGGTTTCCTTTCCCTCGAGCTGCTCCGGGGCCATGTATTCCAGCGTGCCGACGATGGCTCCCTGCGTGGTCAGCGGCGTCGTCATGGTCGGCGTCTGGGAGAGGCCACCGGTGGTTGCGGAAAGCCCCGCCCCGCGCGCGAGGCCAAAGTCGAGCAGCTTGGCGCCCCCCTTGGTCAGCATGATGTTGGCCGGCTTCAGATCACGGTGGGTGATTCCCTGGCGATGCGCCCGGTCGAGCGCATCGGCCACCTGCGCGGCGATCCGCCCCGTCTCAGGTATCGATAGCGGGCCACGCTGCAGCCGCTTGGCCAGCGTTTCCCCCTCGAGGAACTCCATGACGAGAAATTCGATGTCGTCCTCGCGCCCCACGTCGAACAGCGTGCAGATGTGGGGATGATTCAGCGAGGAGATGACGCGCGCCTCGCGTTCGAAGCGCGCCCGAGCCTCCGGCGTATCAGCCAGCTCCGGCGGGATGACCTTGATGGCCACGAGCCGGTCAAGACGGGTGTCCCGGGCCTGGTACACCTCACCCATGCCGCCCGCGCCGATGGGGGATTCGATCAGGTAATGGCCCAGCCGGACGCCGGGAGTCAGTCGGCTCACTGTTTCCAGATCTCGCGGATACCGGCCATCATGGCGGTGCCGAAGAGGACGGCCCCCAGCAGGAAGCATCCACAACAGACGAGGATCGGCAGGAAGATGGCGGCGAACGCGCGGCCCCGGCTCATGCCATGAACGACGGCCAGTCCGTTCGTCTGGAAGACGAGGCCGGCCGCAAAGTTGAGCAGACCGCCGACCAGCGGGATGAGCAGGAAGAGCGACGCCGTCATCGAGTACGAAAGTACTCGAAAGGTGGCCGTCCATCCTTGTCGGCCGCCGCCCAGAAGGAGCAGCATGAGATGAGTGATCGAGGCCCCGATGACAAGGATGACTGGGATAAGCAGCGGCGCGAAGAAGAGCCCGATGACTCCGCCCACGGCACCGAAAAGGGCATCCTTCCGATCGGCAAACATCGGGAGTAATTGTGTCATGACGGTACTGAAAACGGTGTCATAGACCGTCTGTGCCACCACGCCAATCATTCCCACAATCAGCGCGTAGAGGACCGGCCGCAGCAGTTCGGAATTCAGCGGCATCCGGGCGAAGGCTTCGCTGGGACTCGTGACGACCAGCTTGATTGTCTCGAAGAGGGCCGAACCGATTGGCCGCCCCGGCTCCTCCCATGGGATGGGAGGGAGCGACGGAGGTGGCGGCGTGGGTGGCGGTTCGAACGGCGTGGGTGGCGGTGTGCCGCTGAACTCGGAGCTGCCGGTCCCGGCTACCGTGGGTGGCGTGAACGAACCTTCCATCCGACCCCCCTCTTTCCGTTGACGACTGTCTGAAGTATTCAACGACGATCATTAAGGCGCCGCAGTATACACGCTGCCCCGCCTGCTAGAATCCGCACGCCACCTCAATCGCGGACCGGCTGACCACCGGCCAAAGGAGCCGGACGCCCGCCCAGATGCCACCGCCCCTCCTTGATGAGCTGAGCCCGATTCACTCCCGCCCGCCGCTCTCGCGCGTGTCACGCTACACCGCCCGCTTTCACCTGCCGGCCGCGGCGTTCGATGGGCTCGTGGCCGGAGCCTTCACGTTGAGCGATGTCGTCCTGCGCAAGACCTTCGGCGCCAGTGCGCTGCTCATCACGTTGATGGTCATGGCGCAGCCGGTCTCGCAGCTGCTGGCCATCGTCTGGGGGCGGTTGATGCACGGCCGCTCCAAGAGGCCCTTCATCCTCGGGTTCGGCGGCATCGGACGCCTGTCACTCATCCTCGTGGCATTTGCCGGAACGGCCGTCACTTTTGCGGTGCCGATCGTGGTGTCCATCGCGCTGGCGGTGGCCATCATCCCGGCGCTCAACGCGCTGTACCAATCGAACTACCCGAACTCCGAGCGCGGCCGGGTCTTCGGCCAGGTGCTGTCGATGACGGCGGTGGCCACGATTGCCTCGTCCATGGCGGCCGGCTGGTGGATGGATCACGACGCGGGTGCCTACCGGATCATCTACCCCCTGACCGGCATCATCGGCCTGGCCGGCATCTATCTCTACTGGCGAATCCGCCCCCGCGCGGGTCTGCCGGCCGATGACTCGTCCGACCAGAAGGAGGACCTCTCGGCATCCGACTGGTTCGAAGCGGTTTACGATGCGGTGCGCCATCCGTTCCGCGGCGCGAAAACCATCTTCACGACCGACCCGAACTTTCTCCGTTTCGAGATCGGATACATGCTGTACGGACTCGGCTTCATGATGTTGCAGCCGGTTCTGCCGCTCTACCTCGTCGATGAAATCCATGTCCAGTACTCGGAAGCCGCCATCGCGCGTGGCCTGATCTTCTGGGGGATGATGGCCATCGTATCGCCCATCTTCGGCCGGCTGCTCGACCGATGGAACGCCGTCCGGTTGTCCATCTTCGGCTTCGCCTTCCTCATGGTCGTGCCGCTGCTGCTGGCGATCAGCCACTCACTGCCGGGCGTCTACCTGGCGTTCGCCGTCTTCGGCTTCGCCATGTCACCGGTGAACATCGCCTGGACAATGGGCCCAATCCTCTTCGCCGGCCGGCGCGACGCCGCCACCTACATGGGCGTACACGTCACGATGGTGGGCATCCGCGGCCTGATCGGCAATCCAATGGGCCTGATCCTGTTCAAGACTTTCGGCAGCCGCCCAACGTTCCTCGTGGCCAGTCTTTTCTTTGCACTGGCGATGGTGGTCATGATCCGGCTGAATCGGCGGCTGACAAGAGACGGCCGGCCGGCCTGATCAGACCGGCGCCACCATCGGCCGACCACGCAGAAGAAACCAGCCGATTGCCGTGAGGACGACCACGGCGACGACCGAGAGATCGCCGTACTGGTTCATGCTGTTCATGGCGGCGGCCAGGCGCTCGTTGAGATCTTCGCCTGAGAGGCTGGTTTGTGCGAGGAGGGCGGCGGCGCGATGGGCGGACATGGTGAGGAGGGCTACATGGATGATGTAGAGCAGGGTCGTAGTTCCTGCGGCCAGGAGCAGGCGGCGGCGCCATCCCAGGCCAAGGAGCGATAGCGACAGAGCGATGCCCAGCGGTACGTCCGGCAGGTTCAGGAGACGTTGGGGGACGCGGGCGGTTCCGCCGGTGCGTGGGTCGGACAGAAAATATTCGAACTGCACGCTGCGGGCCGACTTCAGCCGGACATCGCCTTGAATTCCGGTCAGTGGCATGCCGATGGTGCTGGCCCCGGCCGCCACGCCACGCCCCCAGAGTGTGTCGATACGAATCCAGATTGGCAGCATGAAGCCGTAGAGACCGAGCGCGAGGAGGAAGATCAGGACGATTTGTTTCGGCGCGGTTCGTTCCACGACAGCCATATCCCCCAGGCAGCAACGGTTCCGATGATGACGACGACCTGGCCGACGTAAACGTGGGCCATGTCAAAGAGGCTCGGATGATGCCGGCCGACCCACCAGAGCCCGGCAATCCGGAGCACGTTCAATACAAGCACGGCCGGGAGTATCCACAATAGTCCGGTGAGGCGCCGCGCCCACGTCACCGGCCAGGCCAGGACGGCCGCCGCCGCGAGTGTCAACGCCGCGAAGCCGCTGCACCCTTCACCAACTTCGCAGGTAAAGCCGCCGCCGGCAAGCGTCAGACCGGTCAATTCAACCTTCTGTCCCGCGAGCCGCAACAAGGTTTCAGCAAGAGAGGCCTGAACGGCCGTTGCCAGGTAGACGAACCGGCCGATCGGCGGGATGACGCTGTCCGCGCGGAAAATCCAGTAAAGAAGTCCGAACAGCAGGGCACCGAGCAATGCGAATCGCGCGGCGGGATCGGTCCATATGGAAACCGCGCCCCGGTTGTTAGCCGGGGCGCGGTTCGAATCCGGGAGGGACATCAGGAGATGTTCACGGGCGTCAGGCAGTTCCCCACGGACCGGCCGCCGTGCGGCGGCGCAGGTACCAGGCGCCGCTGCAAAGGAGAAGGAGCGAGAGGAAGATGAGCCCCCACTCGGACAGTGTTGGAATGGCGCCCGCATCGACTTCCATCACCGACTGTCTCGGGATGTTGTCCGAGAGCATGGTGAAGTTGAAGGCTCCGCCGCCGGTGTAGTCAATCTGAACCGAGGAACCACCGCCGACGAGTGTGGCAACAAAACTCGGAGAGAGCTGCACATCGAGGGAGTCGCGCAGCTTGGTGGCCGTCTGGATGCAATTCGAAGGGCCGGTGATCGTGCAGCTCACCGGCATGAGCACATTCAGCGTGCCGCCACCCCGACCGCTCCTGGATCCGGTGATGTCCGGCTTGTTGAACGTTTCGATGGTGATCTTGCCGTTGTCGCCAAGCAGGGCATCGCCATTGACCTGGAGATACCGGGTGTTCGCGGCCTGGGCAATGCCCGCGAGGAGGAGGAGCGAGGCCGTCAAAACGACGGCAGCGAGAGGGGAAATCGCGCGACGAACCAGTGCCATGATGGACCTCCAGAAAAAGCGGCCGGTGAGGTGGGGCACCCGGACAAGCTAGTCTAGGTGACGATCGTCATCGGGGCAACGCAGAACTGGGTTGATGGCATCAGGGGATCGGGAACGGAGCCCGGTTGAAATCAGGCATTGCCGGAAAATCGGCCGGCACCTGTTGCAGAAGCCAGCCGACAAGTTCGGCTCGCCGGGCCGTGTCGCCGGGGTTCCCGCCGGTGGCGGCCTCCCGAAGGACCAGCACCCGTAACTCAAGGAGCGGCAGCCTTCCGGCGGCCACGCGAGGAAGGATGGCGTCCAGTTCCCGGGCGGCATCCTCCCGCCGGCCGGCATACAGGAAGGCCTGGGCCAGGCCGATCCGGGCCGAGGCGAATTCCGGCAACGCGCCAGCCGCCTCGGCTTCCAGGGCCGCCTGGCGCAGGATCGCTTCCGGCTGGTCGCGGGCGGCCGGCCCGGCCGCCAGCCCTTCGTACAACCGGCGGGTGGCGATCAACGTCGGTTCGTCGAGTTCCAGACCGGCCAGTTCGGCCACCAGGGCGCGGGCCGGCTCGTGCTCCCCCCGCCACAGGAAGTCGAGGGCCCGCGAGAGCAGGGCCCGGGCCAGCCGCCGGTCATCGCCCAGCTCGCGGGCCAGGGCTTCGGCCTCCGCATACAGCCTGGCCGCACCATCCCGATCGCCCAAGATGCCCAGCAGATGCCCCACGTTCAACGATGACTCCGCCTGGCCGGGGCGATCGCCCAGCTGTGCCCGCTCCGCCAGCGATCGGCGCGCATGGTCGAGCGCCTCCGACCACCGCCCCAGGTAGTATTCGACCACGCCCAGATTATCGAGCACGTTGGCCGCGCCCCAGCGATCGCCGGCCTGTTCGCGGGCCGTCAGCACCTGTCGATAGTGACCGGCCGCCTCTTCGAACTCCCCGCGCATCGTGGCCACGTTGCCCAACGCCATGGTGCTCTGCGCCACACCGCGCAAATCGCCGATCTCAAGGAAGCGATGGAGCGCCTCGCGGTAGCTCCGGTCCGCCACATCCAACTCGCCCCGCACGAGGTGCACGTTGGCGATGTTGGCCTGCAGGCGAGCCGACTCCTGCAGGTGACCGATCTCGCGGGCCAGCGCTCGCGCCTTCATGAAGATGTCGAGCGCGGCCGCGGATTCGCCCCGCTGAAACTCGACACTGCCAAGCCAGTTCAGGGCCCGAACCTGTCCCGGCCGCTCGCCGGCCGCCGTCAGCTGCTGGTGCGCCGCGGCGAAACATTCCCGGGCCTGGTCGTAGCGCCCCTGGCGGACCAGCACAACCCCCGCATCGAGGCGCACGTAAGCCACGCCGGTTTCGTCGCCCAGACGCTGACAGGCCAGCCGCGCCGCTTCCAGCCGCTCGAAGGCGGCTTCGTAGTCGCCGCGCAGGACCAGCAGTTCACCCAGCTTCCGCTCGGCCCGCGCGGCCCACGCCCAGTTCAACCCCGCCGTCGCCATCGCCAGCCCTTCCGAGAGCCAGGCATCCGCCGCCGCGTGATCGCCCTGCGAGAGGGCCGCCTCGCCCAGCCAGATGGTGGCCAGCGTCCGCGCGTCGTCGTTGCCGTCGGCCACCGCCCGCTCGCGCTCGGCCAGTGCCGCCGCGCGCGCGGCCTCCGGCCTGCCGGAATCGAGCAACGTCTCGCAGCGGGCCCGCGCGATTTCCTGACGCCGATCACCGTTCAGCCCCGCCCGATCCAGTGCCCCGAGCGCCTGATCCAGGAATTCCAGCGCCCGCTCGGACAGGAAAAGCCGACGCGCCTCGAAGCCGGCCCGGGTGAGGTACGAAACCGACTCCGCGAAGCGCCCCCCCTCGAAGAAGTGATGGCCGATTCGCCCGGCGTAGTCGGCACGATCGGCATATCCGTTGGACAGGGTCCCGGCCACCGCGGCGTGATACTCGCGCTTCAGCTCGAGCGGAATTTCTTCCAGCAGCACCTCCCGGATGAGCCCGTGCGAGAACCGGTGCCCTTCCTCCGTCGGCGCGATGAGATGGTGCCCCTGTGAAAGGACCCGCAGCCGCTTGAGCAGCGTCACGCGGGAAAGGCCCGTACCCGCTTCCAGGACATCGGTGTGAAAGACCTCCCCCTCGACGGCCGCCATCTCAAGGATTTCCCGTTCCTCAACGGAGAGGCGGGCGAGCCGGCGGTTCAGGACATCGGCAATCGTGCCGGGAAGTCCCGAAGCATCGGCCCGCTCCAGGCGGGCCATCTCAAGGGCGAAAAATGGATTGCCCATCGAACGGTGGTGAAGCCCCTCGAGCCAGGCATCGGACAGGTTGTCATCAAGGAGCGCCGAACGGATCAGGCGTGCCGTTGCCTTCGGATCGAGCGGCGCCAGTGGCATCACGCCGAAGCGGTCCGAACTCGAAAGGCTTCGAAGAAGATCGACGAGTGGGGGCTCCATGTCACCAGCCCGCACCAGGTCCTCCGGCCGGTACGCCCCGATCAGGAGGAGATGTGCCCCGGCATGATTCAGCGTCACGTGGTGAAGCAGCGACAGCGTTCCCTCGTCTGCCCAGTGCAGGTCGTCAAGGAAAAGAATCAACGGCTCCTTGCGTGCCATGCGCTTGAGCAGCGTGTCGACCAGGTGCCAGAGTTGCTCCTTGCTCTTCGGCTCGAGCGCCGGGTCATTCCCCGGATCAAGCAGCAGTTCGAGGGTCGGCAACACGGTGGCCAGTTCGGGATGCGAAGCGGTCAGCTCGGCGCTCCGCGCGCGCGAGCCGGCGGCCCGACGGGCGAACTCCTCGAGCGCCTCGACGAATGGCTGGAAATTGCGCCCGGCCTGCGGCGTGCACCGCCCGAACAGGCACAGCCTCCCTGTGGCCTCGGCACGGGAGCGAAACTCGTCCATGAGACGCGATTTGCCGCCCCCGGCCTCGGCAGCCAACACCAGCGTCCGACCGTGGCCCATCCGGGTTTCGTCGAGTGCGGCCTGCAAACGCGCCAACTCGGAGTCTCGTCCGATCAGCTGCGGGCGGGGCGGGGACAGCGTCGGTGCCGGCTCCGTGACATTGGCATCGGGCGGGGTCGCGGGGAAACCGACTTCTGTGTCAACGGGCGCCGCGGGAGGGGCCGCCTTTCGTCCCGCCAGTTCCTCGTCGATCTCCGACAGGTACCCTTCCACCTCTGCGGCCGAGGCAAATCGATCGGCCGGTTCCTTCGCCAGGAGCCGCAGCACCACCGTTTCGAGCGCGGCCGGCAACGACTCGTTGATTGAACGGAGGGGTGGTGGTGCGTCGTGAAGGATCGAGTAGAGGACGGCCACCCCTTCGCCATTCCACGGCGCGACTCCGGTCAGCGCGCGGTGCAGGATGACACCGAGCGCGAAGAGATCGCCGCGTGCATCCATCCCCTGACCCTTGATCTGCTCCGGGCACATGTAGGCCGCGGTGCCAAGGATGACGCCGGTGGCGGTATGGAAGTTGGCATCACGCACCTTGGCCAGGCCGAAATCGGTCAGCTTGATCGAACCGTCCAGGCCGAGCAGGATGTTCGAAGGTTTCAGATCGCGATGGACGACGTTTCGGCCGTGGGCATGATCGAGGGCCCGACACACCTGGATGGCGATCTTGACCACATCGCCCGATGTGGGCGGCATCGTCAGGAGCCGCTCTTCGAGCGTGGTCCCGTCGACGAACTCCAGGCTGATGCAGCCGCGTTCCGCGTCGAAATCGAAAAGCGTGGTGATGTTGGGATGGTGGAGAATCGCGGCGGCCCGGGCCTCGAACTCGAAGCGTTGACGGGCAGTCAAGTCGGTCAGGTACTCGGGCTTGAGGAATTTCAGGGCCACCTGGCGGCCGAGACGTTGATCGACCGCCAGGTGCACTTCGCCCATGCCGCCGACGCCCAGCCGGCGGACTAATCTGTAGTGCGCAAAATCGCCCGCAATCATGGCGGGAAGTTTACGTCATGCCCGATCGCGGAGGCAGCTCAAGAGCGGAGGCGAATCCACCCCTGTGACTTGAGCAAACTCCAAGTGGACGGTACCTGTGGAACGGCCCCATCCTCAACCTGGATCGTCTGCCCCTCGACATTGACCTCGATGTTGATGTTCCAGCCGACGGACCCGCTCGGCGGGCGGCTGACATAGATGATGCAGGCGTTCGTCGGCGCGATCTGGACGGTATAGAGCTCCGGCAGCGAGGCGACCAATTCGGCATACATGGCCGTTGTCGTCTGCGCGCAGGTCCAACCCGGAAGTACCGTGACGATGATGTCGAAAAGCGCGGCCGGCTGGCTGAGCGGCCCGATCGGGTCGTGGCGGCCAGGCTTGCCGAAGTCCTCGATGGTGATGTGGACGCTTCCACCGCCGGTTGAATTGCCGCCGGTCGTGATGGAACGAATCTGGGCGTCAGCGGCAACCGTCGTCACCACTGCGAGGACACTGGAAAGCATGAGTGTTTTCAAGAGATGCATCGGCTCCCTCCAAGGGGGAATCAAGAAACCGGCGGCGCCAATTGTCCCCAATCAATTGCGCGTGGGCGCGATGCCGGCAGGCTGCTGCAACCGGTTTATACCCAACCGGTGCGCCAGTGAGAGGAAGTCTAACTCACTTCCCACTTCAGCGCCCCATGCAAAAGAGGATTTGCCCTGTCTCCAGCCTGATTTTGGCCTACGGAAGGGGAAGCATTTCCCAGTCCGCCTCGGTCCTCGGGGCCTGGCCTGGCGGCAGATGCAAGTTAAGGGCGGCCAGGATCTCGGCCGCTCCTGGCCTCGGTGCCCCGGCACTTTCAAGCAGGCGGTGAGCCAGGAGCCGGAGCGTCGGCAGGGCGCCAACCGGCAGCCGGTCAATGACTTCTCCAGCTTCACGGGCGGTCTCCAGGGGGTCCCGGATCAGCAGGTGGCGCCCACGAGCCAGCCGGGCCGCCGCCAGTTCCGGGAGCGCCTTCGATCGCTCGCCGGCCGCCACCGCCTGGTCGAACCGCTCCCCCGTCAGGACCGGGTCGCCGCCGGCTCCGGCCATGGCCTCGAGGAGCTGACCCCGGGCCAGAAGGGCCGGATCCGACACCTGACGGGCGTTGGACAACAGGAGCTGCTCCGCGGCCGCCGCGGCGTTTCCCTTGAAGAGTTCGAGCCCGGCCAGCATGAGCCTCGCCTTCACCTCGCGATCCGCGTCGCCCATCTCCATGGCAAGGATCAGTGCGTCCTTGAAAAGTTTTCGCGCCAACGCCGTGCCGCCCAGCACCTGGTACAACGCCCCGACATTGAGGGACGATTCGATCTGCCCGGGCCGGTCGCGCAACTCCTCGCGGATCGTCTGGGCATGCAGCATGTGAACGCGGGCATCTTCCCAGCGGCCGAGCCGGTATTCGGTGACCCCGAGATTGTCCAGCCCATTGGCCATGCCCCAGCGGTCCTTCATGGTTTCACGGGGCACCAGCGATTGTCGGTAGGACTCGGCAGCCGCCTCATACTCCCCGCGAAGGAAATTGACATTGCCCAGCGCCATCAGGGCCTGGGCCTCGCCACGATGATCGCCGATGCCGTGGAATCGTGTCCGCGAATCCTCGTACGCCGCCTCGGCCCGGGCGATGTCGCCCCGCGCCAGGTGGACGTTCCCGATGTTGGCCTGGAGATTGGCCACCCCCTGCCGGTCGCCGATCCGACCGGCAACCGGCAGAGCCGCCTCGCAAGTGGCCAGGGCCTCATCGAGATTCCCCCGTCGCCGGAACAGGCTGCCAAGGAACGACAGCGTGCGCGCCTCGCCGTGACGATCACCCAGCGAGCGGAACTCGGCCAGCGCAGCCTCGAGGCTTTCCCTGGCGGCCTCGAACTCGCCGCGCCGTGCGTGAAGTGCCCCCATGTCCATCCGGACCTCGGCCACCCCCTGCCGGTCGTCGGTTGCCTCGAGTCGTTCGCGCGCCGCGGTGTAGCGAGTCACCGCCGAATCGAAATCGCCGCGCCGCAGGGAGAGTGTCGCCAGCTTGCGCTGGCTCCTCGGCACGCCGGTGGAAGCCGATTCATCCTGTTGATAGTGCTCGAAGGCCAGCTGGAGATGCGCTTCGGCCGCGTCGTAATCACCCGCCTCGAGGGCGGCCTCCCCCAGGATCTCCTCGGCCGCCGGCCGATCGGGATGATCCGGCGTGGCCGTTGCATCCGCCAGCATCAACTCGGCCGCCTGGCGCGCGTCGGCCGGCCGCCCCAGCTTGACCAGCACCGCGGCCCGCGCCCCGAGGATTTCCGTCCGCCGCGGCGTCAGACCGACCGATCCCTGATGCGCGGTCAGCGATCGGTCGAGATAAATCAACGCCCGGTCGTACAGGAAGAGGCGGCGGGCTTCGGCGGCCGCGCGCCACAAGTATGGCAATGCTTCCTCCAATCGTCCGGCGCGATAGAGATGCCCGGAAATCTGCCCCGCGTAGTCCGACCGGTCCGCGTAGCCCTTGAGGAGATAGGACGCCACCACGGAATGGCACTCCTGCCGGAGGTCGGCAGGAAGCTCCTTGAGCAGCACTTCCCGAATCAATCCCTGCGTGAAGCGATATCCCTCGGCGATCGGCTCGACCAGCTCATGTGTCCTGGACAGATCGCGCAGCCGGGACAGGAGCTTGAGGCGCGGCATGCCGGTGGCCTCGGCGATGATGTCGGCGTGGAACGTGGCTCCCTCGACGGCGGCCACGTCGAGAATCTCGCGCTCCTCGTTGCTGAGTCGCGCCAGGCGTCGCGCCACGACATCGGCGATGTTCCGCGGCAGAAGCGCCTTGCTCGACTCGTCGGTCGATTGGTCGGCGGACACGGCCGTTGGGTCCGGCGTCGAGATGAGCCGCAGAATCTCCACCGTGAAGAGCGGATTTCCCTGTGCCCGCCGGTGAATCAGCGGCGCCATCGAGGCGGCCAGTGGACTGTCGGGGAAGGCCGCCTTGATGATCAACGCCGTGCCGGCCTCGTCGAGCGGCGGTAGTTCGATGACCTCGAGATTCGAGCCCTCGGCCAGGCCGCGCACCATCTCCCCCGATTCGCGCGTCCGCCCCGCCGGATCGACCAGTTCCTCCGGTCGGTACATGCCAAGGAGCATGAGCCGGGATTCGGCGATATTTCGCGCCAGGTGCCAGGAGAGCGCCACGGTTCCCTCGTCGGCCCAATGGAGATCGTCGATGATCAGGACGAGCGGCACCACTTCGGCAATTCGCTTCAGCACCGATTCGAGGAGGAACCAGAGTTCCTCACGGGTCCTGGGCTGTCCGCCGGCCGGCGCGTCGTCCAGCAGCAACTGCAACGTCGGCAGGAGCGAACCCAATGCCTCCGGATCCGCCGACAGATCGGCCAGGTAGCGATCGCCGCCATCCACGACGCCGTGGGCAAATCCCTCCAGCGCGTCGACCAACGCGCCGAAGTTGCGGTTCCCCTGCTGGTGGCAGATCCCCTTCAGAAACAGGACTCGCTTCTTCCGACTCCGTCGGGCCACCTCGTCGACGAACCGGCTCTTCCCCGCGCCGGCCGTGCCACGGATCAAGACCGGGCGGCCGATGCCGGTCTCCATTTCCGTCAGGAGTTCGTCCATCTTGAGGAGAGCCTCGTCCCGCCCGACGAATGGAAGTTCGGATCGCTCTCCCTCGCGTGGCGGAACTGCCCTTGGCGCGGGGGTCGTCGACGCTTGCGACCCCTTCGCCGGTTTCGGTGCGGGTGGTGCCGGGGTGGCTACGGCGGGACGCATCTCGGGCGGCAGGAGCAGCCAGGCCTCGGCCTCAAGCAGGTAGGATTCCGCAAGGCTGGCCGAACCGAGACGAGTTTCGGGCTCCTTGTCCATGAGACGCGTCACCAATTCATCCAGTGACGGCGGCGCATCCGGCGCGACCAGGCTCAATGGCTCCGGCTCGTGCTGCAGCACGGCGAACAGGACTTCCATGAGGCTCTCGCCAGGCCAGGGCAGCCGGCCGACCATCGCGCGATAAACAAGCACGCCCAGCGCGAACAGATCGCCGCGATGATCCGAACCAAGCCCCGAGATCCGCTCCGGCGCCATGTAGGCCGGTGTCCCCTGCGCGATCTCCTGGGTGGCCTGCGCCAGCGCATCCCGCACCTTGGCCAGGCCAAAGTCCGAAAGCTTGACGCTTCCGTCCTTGCCAAGAAGGACGTTGGCCGGCTTCAGATCGCGGTGAACGACATTGCGGCCGTGGGCATGGGCCAGCCCGCGACAGATGGCCAGGCAGGTCTGCACGGCCAGGAGCGGGTCCATCGGCTGCTCCAGCCGATCTTCGAGCGTCTCCCCCTCCACGAACTCAAAGGAGAGGAATCCCTGCTCGCCGTCGAATTCATACAGGGTCGTGATATGCGGATGATTGAGGATGGCGGCCGCCCGCGCCTCAAACTCCATGCGCTGCCGCGCCTTGGCATCCCCCAGGAGTTCCGGACGGAGGAACTTGAGCGCCACCTGACGCCCCAGCCGCGTATCCTCGGCCTTGAAAACCTCCCCCATCGCCCCCGCCCCAAGGCGCCCGAGGATCTTATAGTGGGATACTTGCTCGGCGATCATGGCGGTGGGAGAGTATCAGGAATGGCCACTGGCTACTGGCTCGCGATGTGAATATGCTGTAACTCAAGCTTTAACGCGATATCTGATTTCGCAAGACAAACAGAAGGGAACCGCCGCCATGCCAGGCACGAAAATCACGGTCCAGCCGAACGGATCCATCCGCATCGAAGGGGATTTTGAGATCGTTGATTCGACCGGGGCGGCCTATGGCTTGGCCGGGCGGAAAACTGTCTCGCTTTGCCGCTGCGGGCAGTCGAACAACAAGCCGTTTTGTGACGGCTCGCACAAGGCCTGTGGCTTTACGCACGGGCCGGTGGCCTTCGAGCTGCCGCCGCCGGCACGACCACCCTCATGATCCCTTCCTTCGCCGACCTGATCCCTACCGCTTCCCCGCCACGAAATCCGCGTATCGCCCCACGTCCTCGGTGCTGCCGATGATCAGCGGGGTGCGCTGGTGCAGCCCGTCGGGCACCTTGTCCAGGATGCGCTGGCGGCCGTCGATGGCGGCGCCGCCGGCTTGCTCGACGATGAAGGCCAGGGGGTTGGCCTCGTACAGCAGGCGGAGTTTACCCTCTGGATTCCTGTTGTCGGCGGGGTAGAGATAGATGCCGCCGTACAAGAGCGTGCGGTGGATGTCGCAGACCATCGAGCCGATGTAGCGGCTGGAGTAGGGGCGGTTGTCGGACTTCTCCTCGGCCTTCACCCAGTCGACGTAGCGGCGCGTGGGCTCATCCCACCGGTGATAGTTTCCTTCATTCGTGGAGTAGATCTGGCCGCGCTTCGGGATGCGGATGTTCTCGTGGCTCAGGAGGAACTCACCAACGGAGGGGTCGAGCGTGAAACCGTGGACGCCGGCGCCGGTCGTGTACACGAACATCGTGCTGGAGCCGTACATCACGTATCCGGCGGCCACCTGCTTGAATCCCGGCTGCATGCAGTCGGTGGCGTCGCCCCGGCCGTCGCCGGGGGTGATGCGGCGCAGAACCGAAAAGATCGTGCCGATCGTGACGTTGGCGTCGATGTTCGAGGATCCGTCCAGCGGGTCATAGTTCAGTACGTACTTGCCGCACGGGTACGGGTCCGGAATATGGAGAACTTCCTCGTTCTCCTCGCTGGCCATCACGCACAAATGGCCGCCATGATCCATCGCCCGGAACATCGTCAGGTCGGCGAAGACATCCAGCTTCTCCTGTTCCTCGCCCTGGACATTCACATCACCGGCCTTGCCAAGAATGTTGACCAGCCCGGCCTTGGTCACCTCGCGCTGAATCATCTTGGCGGCCAGCGTGATATCCGACATCAATCCCGAGAAATCACCGGTGGCGCCGGGGAAATTTCGCTCCATCTCCATGATGTGGCGTGAGATGGTGACGACCTTGGAAGTCATGAGCCCCACTCCTCCCTCCTAACGCGAAAGGTCCGCGAGGACCTTCTTGATGATGCCGATTCCTTGTTCGATCTCGGAATCGGTGACGGTGAGGCTCGGGCGGAAACGCACCGAAGTGGCGCCGCAGGGGAGGACGATCAGCTTTCGGTCGAAGCAGTCGTCGATGAACTTCGTGCGTTGGTCGGGCGATGGCAGGTCGAACGCGCACATGAGGCCGCGGCCGCGCGCCTGGCTGATCAAGAGCGGGAAATCGCGCTGCAATTCCTCGAGCTGTTCGACGAGGTAGTGGCCGCGCAGGTGGCTGTTCTCGACCAGCTTTTCCTCATGGATGATCTCCAGGTAGCGCTGGCTCCGGGCCATGTCGACCAGGTTGCCGCCCCACGTGGAGTTGATGCGGCTCGGAACCTTGAAAACCGAATCGATCTCATTGATGCGATCGGTGGCCATGAAGCCGCAGATCTGCATCTTTTTTCCGAAAGCCAGGAGATCGGGCACCACCCCGAAATGCTCGTACGCCCACATTTTTCCGGTCAAACCGACGCCCGTCTGCACCTCGTCGAAGATGAGCAGGAACTCGTGCTGGTCCGCCAGGCGGCGCAATTCGCGCAGGAACTCGCCGCGTACATGGTTATCGCCCCCCTCGGCCTGGATCGGTTCGATGATCAGCGCGGCGATGTCGTCACCGTGCCGCTCGATGGCCGCCTCGATCTCAGCCAGCGAATGCTGTTCGGCCTGCATGGCCGCTCGGAGATTGGCGTCGTCCAGCGGGAAGCGGCAACGGGGATGGCTGATCCGTGGCCACTCGAACTTCGGGAAGTACTGGGTCTTGTTCGGGTCGGTGTTGGTCAGGCTCAGGGTGTAGCCGGTGCGGCCGTGAAACGCGTGGCGGAAGTGGATGATCCGGCTCCCCAGTTCCTCTTCATACCCCTTGGCCGCGTTCTTGCGAACCTTCCAGTCAAACGCCGCCTTGAGCGCATTCTCGACACCGAGTGCACCGCCCGAAATCCAGAAGACATGCGGCATTTCGGCTGGCTGCGCGAGGCGGCGAAACGTGTCGACAAAGTCGGCCATCACCGTCGTGTAGAAATCGGCGTTCGAGGGATTGTGGATGGCCACCGCCCCCATGTGACGCTTGAACTCCGCGTTGTTGACCCGGGGATGATTGTGGCCGATCGGGTTCGTCGCGAAGTAGGAGAAGAAGTCGAGGTATTCGTCGCCGGTCACGGCATCGACCAGGAACGAGGAGTGGCTCTTCTCAAGATCGACGACCAGCGGATAGCCGTCAATCAACATGGTTTTCTTCAGGGTCTCGTGGACTTCGGGCACGCGGACGGTCATGTCGATTCCTTTCATTCCAATCGGTGGGGCCGTGGGGCCCTCCGGAAGCTGCGGCACTCGTTGGACGGTTCGGGGAACGGTGTGAAGCCCGCCATCGAGCGGGCCGGTCGGTTGCCCGCTTGTTATCGGGCGGACGAACCGCTTAGCCCCAACCCCGGTACGCGCAAAGCCGGAATGACAGGTGCGGGCGAAGGAGGTGGAAGGAATTCACCTGACTCGTCATGCCGGCCCCCGGATCGGTCAATCAATCGATACGACGGAATGCGGATGGCTCCACGCACGCCGACCATTCATGATGCATATGGTAGCATTCCGCCGCCAGTCAGGTCAAAGGGATCTGGCGCTGTAAACCATTGATACGGTTGATGTTGCCACCAATATGGCCCACGACACTCAGAGCCGAAAACTGGATGGCCTCCTGGCCTGCCCCGATTGCCGGTCCCCCCTGGCAACCATTCCCCTGGCGTGCCCCGGGTGTGGTCGATTTTTCGAGGCGCCGGGGGGCGTTCCCCGCCTGCATCCGAAGGGATCGGACAGCGACAAGGCGGGCCAGCGCTTCTTCCTGGACGAACCTGGCCGCATGGAGCAACTGAGGCGGCGGCACGCCTGGCTGGCGCGGCTTCTGGAACTGCCTGATTTCACATCACCGAGCCGGGCGCTGCCGGGGTGCCGCGAGTGGCATCGAACGCAGGTGCGGGAGGGGCGCCCGGGGTATCGCGTCCTGAACCTCGGTTCGGGGGTGCACAAACTCTACGCCAACCCGGGCCTGGTCAACTTTGATATCGCCGGCCATGACAACGTGGATGTCATCGGCGACGGCGAGCATCTCCCATTCCAGGACGGCGTGTTCGACGGCGTCGTGCTCGATGCCGTGATCGAGCATCTGGCCCGGCCGCGGCTGGTCGTGGACGAGGTGCGACGGGTGCTGAAGCCCGGTGGCACCGTGCTGGCGCAGGTGCCGTTTCTCTACCCGTTTCATGCGGCGCCGCATGACTATCAGCGATACACGCCGGCCGGCCTCGCCATGCTGTTCGAGTCCTTCGAGTTGCTCGAGTCCGGTACCGACCGTCGCCCCGGCCGCGCCGTGCTGGAAGTCGTCACCGCCTGGGCGGCCGGCTTCAGCAACAACCGCAAGATTTCCTACGCGCTGCGCTGGCTGACGGCCTGGGCCTGGCTGCCGATCAAGTTTCTGGATCCGTGGCTGGCTGGCAAGGAACGGGCCGAGTACGTGGCGGCGAGTGCGTCGATCCTGGCGCGGAAACGGGACTAGAACCGCACCACCACCGCCCCGACCAGGTAGTTGATCAGGGCGAAGTTGTAGACCTCGTCCGTATCGGCGCCACCTTCCAGGATGCGATAGCCAAGACGGATCGAACTTTGTTCATCGAAATCGCGCCGCACTCCGGCGAAGACATCCTCGGCGCGCCCCTGCGGCCCAGCGAGCACATCGCCCTCAACGACCAGCCACCACGACTCGTGCAACCGCGCCTCGACATCGAAATTGATCAGCGGTACGAAGCCGACGTTCTTCCTGGCCGTGGTGACGCCGCCGCCGGCCAGCTCGATTTCGGCATCGCGGATCTTGCCGGTGAGGCCAATCCCCCAGCGAAAGTTTCCGCTCGGATCGACGTCATAGCGCCAGGTGAACCGGTAAGAGTTGAAGCGATAACGGGCCGCCATGTCCGTGTCGGCGGCAAAGGTCTGGCCGTTGAAGTTCACGGGCTCGTCGAACGAACCGGATGATTCGATCGTGAGCGGCGCCGCAAGTGCCAGGAAACGGTGACGATCGTTCAGCCGGTAGCCAAGCTGGATGCGGCCGACCCAGTCTTCCTGGCTCTTCAGATCGTCGGTTAGCGAGAAGTCGGTACCCGCGTTGCCGGGAATGCGGACATCATTGGAGGCCGCATACGCGCGTCCAACCTCGATGTCGACGTGCCAGGGGTGTTCGATCTAACCGGCGGCTGCGGATTGGATGCCTGTCAGGCCGACGGCCAGGGTCAGCAGCAGGAGTCGGGTCAGGCACATGGATCGTGGGGCCTCCTCGAAAACGATGACCGCCGGCTGGTCCGGCAGATCCGAGAGGATAGCCGAGCGGGGAACCGGCGTGTACGACCGGCGACCATCCGCCGTCTGTCACTCCGACCCCCCTCCTGATACGATGACCGGCCATGTCCCATTCCTTCCGCAAAGTCCTGGTGGCCAATCGGGGCGAAATTGCCGTCCGCGTGCTTCGGGCGCTGCGCGAGCTAGGCATCCCCTCGGTGGCGGTTTACTCCGAGGCGGACCGACTGGCGTTACATGTCCGCTTGGCCGACGAGGCCTTCCTGATCGGGCCGGCCCCCTCGCGCGAGTCGTACCTCCGCCCGGATCGGCTACTGGAAACGGCCCGTGTCTCGGGTGCCGATGCGATACATCCCGGCTACGGTTTTCTTTCCGAGAATGCCGCCTTCGCCCGAGAGTGCCAGGCGCAAGGAATCACGTTCATCGGACCGCCCCCCGAGGCCATCGAGATGATGGGAAACAAGGTGGTGGCCCGCGCGGCGGCGCGGAGGGCCGGGGCGCCGGTCGTGCCCGGCAGTGACGGACCGGTGGTTGATGAGGCCGATGCGATGCGGGTGGGCGCTGAAATCGGCTATCCCGTCATGCTGAAGGCCGCCGCCGGCGGCGGTGGCAAGGGAATGCGCGTCGTCCGAAGCGATGCCGAACTCCGCTCCGCATTGGCCCTCACCAGGGGGGAGGCTGCCTCGGCCTTCGGCGACGACGAAGTCTATATCGAGAAGTACATCGAGCGGCCGCGCCACATCGAAGTGCAGGTGCTGTTCGACGGCAATGGAAACGGAGTTCACCTGGGCGAACGTGAATGCACGATCCAGCGCCGCCACCAGAAGGTGATCGAAGAGGCGCCGTCACCGACCCTCACGGCGGAGCGGCGGGAGGAAATGGGACAGGCGGCGTTGGCCATCGGCCGGGCGGCGGGCTACGTCAACGCCGGCACCATTGAATTCATTTATGCCGCCGACGGCCGATACTTCTTCCTCGAGATGAACACCCGACTCCAGGTGGAGCATCCGGTCACCGAACTGGTGTACGACGTTGACCTGGTCAAGGAACAGATTCATATCGCCGCCGGTGGCTCGATGCGTTTGAGACAGGCCGACCTGATTCCGCGGGGCTGGGCCATTGAATGCCGCATTTATGCCGAAGACCCGTACCGGGGGTTCATGCCGATGACGGGTAGGATCGTGCGCCTGCGGATGCCGTCCGGGCCGGGTGTTCGCAATGACATCGGCTTCTACCAGGGGTACGAAGTTCCGATTCATTACGATCCGATGCTGGCCAAGCTGTCCGTACATGGTCAGGATCGTGAGGAGGCCCGGCGGCGGATGCTGCGCGCGCTGGCGGAGTACCAGATCGACGGGCTCAAGACCTCGATCCCGTTCCATCGTTGGATGCTGCAGCGCCCCGAATTCGTGCGAGGGGAGTTCGATACCGGCACGATCGAGCGTGATTTCAAGGGGCTGTTGCCGGAGATCGATCCCGAGGCCGAGGCGGCGGCGATGATCGCGGCCGTGATTCACGTCCACGAGGGGACGACCGGCGCGGCGGTGGCGACCAATGGCGGTCCGCGTTCGATGAGTGCCTGGAAGCTGGCCGGGCGGCCCGGGCGGTTTTCGCGATGAGGGGCAGTTACGTGGTGCAGGCCGGTGAGCGCCGGGTGATGGTCGAGATTCACGAGGTCGGCGATCTCTACGAGGTCACCATCGACGGCGTCATTCACCAGGTCGATTCACGGCGGGTCGGGGGCACGGACGTGCGCTCGATGATCATCAACGGACGCTCCTACGAAGCCAACACCGTCCAGGAAGGCGATCGATGCGATGTCTACCTGAATGGCGACCTCTTCTCGCTCGATGTCTTCGATGAACTGTGGGCCCGGGCCCGCGAAGGAAAGTCCGATGGCGCCACGCGCGGTGAAACCATCCTGGCGCCGATCCCCGGAGCGGTCGTCAAGCTCCTGGTGACAACGGGAGATATCATCGCGGCCGGACAGGCCGTGGCGGTGCTCGAAGCCATGAAGATGCAGAACGAACTGACGGCCACCTGGGGCGGCCGGGTCGAGGATATCAAGGTGGCGCTCGGCGACACCGTGGCCGCCGGCACGCCGCTCATGACCCTGACACCGATTTCCGTCGACGCGCCGGCGGAAAGCTGAGCAACGGGTGAGCGGCCGGAAGGACAGGCGCCGGACCTCCTCGGACATCGAGGTGAAGCCGGTTTACCAGCCGAAGGATCTGGCGGGCTTCGATCCCGCCGCCGAACTCGGCAACCCCGGTGCGTTTCCGTTCACCCGCGGCGTCCACCCGGGCATGTACCGGACACGCCCCTGGACGATGCGGCAGTACGCCGGCTTCGGCGATGCCGCCGACACCAACCGGCGCTTTCGATTCCTGCTTGGAGAGGGGCAGACCGGGCTTTCGGTGGCCTTCGACCTGCCGACGCAAATGGGCTACGACAGCGACGCGGTCATGGCTCGTGGTGAAGTCGGCAAGGTGGGCGTGGCCATCGACACCCTGGCCGACATGGAGGCTCTCCTTGACGGCATCCCGCTGGACAGAGTGTCCACGTCGATGACGATCAATGCCACCGCCGGCATCCTCCTCTGCATGTACATGGCCGTTGGCGAAAAACAGGGAGTCCCGGCCACCGCGCTGTCCGGCACGATCCAGAACGACATCCTCAAGGAGTACATCGCCCGCGGTACGTACATCTATCCACCGGGCCCGTCTCTGCGCCTGACCACCGACATCTTTGAATTCGCCACGAGAGAAGTGCCGAACTGGAACACCATCTCGATCTCGGGATATCACATTCGCGAGGCCGGATCGACGGCGGCCCAGGAACTGGCCTATACGCTGCTCGACGGCCTGACCTACGTCGAGGCGGCCGTGGCCCGTGGGCTCGACATCGATTCGTTTGCGCCGCGCCTCTCCTTCTTCTTCAACGCTCATTCCAATTTCTTCGAGGAGATCGCCAAGTTTCGGGCGGCCCGTCGGCTGTGGGCCCGCCTGATGAGCGAACGGTTCAGCCCCGCGAACCCCGATTCGCTGAAGCTGCGCTTCCACACCCAGACCGCCGGTTCGACGCTGACGGCCCAGCAGCCGATGAACAATATCGTGCGCACCACGCTCGAGGCTCTGTCGGCGATCCTGGGCGGCACCCAAAGCCTGCACACGAATTCGATGGACGAGGCGATCGGGCTGCCCACCGCCGAAGCAGCCCTGCTGGCCCTGCGCACCCAGCAGATCGTGGCCGAGGAGACCGGCATCGCCGACACGGTCGATCCGCTGGCCGGCTCGTGGTTCATCGAAAGCCTCACCACCGAACTGGAATCGGCCGCGCGCGCCCTGATCCGTGACATCGAGGAGCGGGGCGGTATGCTCCGGGCCATCGAGACCGGTTACGTCCAGGAGGAAATTCACCGGACGGCCTGGCGGACTCAGAAGGCCATTGAGGCGGGCGAGCAGGTCATCGTGGGCGTCAATCGCTTCCAGATGGAGGAACCGGAACCTCGCCCCTTCCGGCACGACCCGACCCTCGAATCGGCCCAGGTGAGCCGCCTGGCCGCCATCCGGGCCCGGCGCGACACGGAGCGCGCCACCGCCGCCCTCCTGGACGTGGAATCGGCAGCCAGGGGGACGGCCAACCTGATGCCCCCGATTCTCGAGGCGGTCCGAGCCTATGCCGGCGTCGGTGAGATTTCCGACGCCCTGCGACGGGTCTTCGGCACCCACAACTGATCGCACTCCAGCCCGGCTCCCGGCACCTGAAATGACTGAATCCGCCGAGGGTTATGCCGATAACGGGGCTGATGACGCAACTTGCCTCGAACAGACCGGCGCCGGCGCGGGCAGCCGTGTGGTTCCCATTCGCGCGAATCGTCCTGCTTCTATTTCTCTCCCTCGTCTCCGGCTCGGCGGCACATTCACTGAATTCCATCGGGCAGAATGCAACGCCGCAGCGTGGGGGCGTGCTCCGCTTCGCCCAGGAACAGGTTTCAACACTCGATCCGATGGCGCTGGGCGATGTCTACTCGGCCACCGTGGCGGCCCAGATCCACCGCGGCCTCCTCTTCTACGGCACGAACCTGACGCCGATGCCCGACCTGGCCGAAAGCTGGACCATCTCGCGGGACGGGCTCGATTACGTCTTCCGGATTCGGCAGGGCGCCCGGTTCCACAACGGCCGGGCTCTCACGGTCCAGGATGTCATCTTCTCGTTCGAACGGATCTTCACGCCCGACGGTGACCCGGGGCTCGCGGGGCCATTCCTCAGTGTCATCGAGGGGGCCGACGACTACGCCGCCGGCAGGGCCACACGGATTCGCGGCCTCACCGTCCTGTCGGAGCGCCATCTCCGTATCCGGCTGGAACGCCCGGCGACGCACTTCCTGTGGGCGCTGGCCATGACGCCGGCCGCGGTCGTCCCTCGAGAGGAGATTGCGCGGCTTGGCGAGGCCGGATTCGCCCGGCATCCGGTGGGCTGCGGGCCGTTTCGCCTGATTGCCGTCGATGACAGGCAGCTCACGCTGGTCGCATGGAAGGACTACTACCGGCGCACCGCCTGGCTGGACAGCCTCATCTTCATCACCTCCGAAGCCGCCGACCAGGACGCCACGGTAAAGGGGCTGCAGATGGGTCGATATGACATCACCGAGGTGCCCGGTACCCACCGGGAGTCGGTGGCCCGCTCGAAAACAGTACGGCTGATAAGCCGGCGCGAGCTCTCGCTGTCTTTTCTTGCCCTCAATGTCAAACTTGCCCCATTCAAAAACCCCCTGGTCCGCCAGGCCATCGCCATGAGCACGGACCGGGCCGCCATTCTTCGACTCAATCCATCCGGCCAGGTAGTGGCCACCGGCGTCCTTCCGCCGGGGATGAGCTGCTATTCCCCGGATGACAAGACGTACCCATTCGACATCGAGGGAGCCCGCCGCAAGCTGGCCGAGGCGGGTTTTCCGGGGGGACGCGGACTCAAACCGATTCCATATTGCACATCGACCCGATCGGCCCGGGCGCAGGCCGTCGACTCGCTCCTGGTATCCAACTGGCGCAAGGCGGGACTGCCGGTCACTCATACCACGCTCACCTGGGTCGAACTGCAGCGGCGGATCGACGCCTTCGACATGCCGCTTTTTTCGCTGGCATGGGTGGCCGACATTCCCGACCCCGATTCCTTCGTCGGATCGCTGTTCGAGTCGACCTCGCCGAGCAATTACTCCCGGTACGCCAACGCCGAAGTTGATTCCCTGATCGCACTGGGGCGGATCATGGTCGATCCGCGGGCACGCCAGCTCATCTACGGCCGTATCGAAAGGCTGGTGGTGCAGGACGTCCCGATTGTCCCCCTGTACACGACCACATCGGCCTACGGCGTGCGTCGCGGGATCTACGGTCTTGAGCTGACGCCGTTGGGTATCTCGTGCGTCGACCTGGCCAATGTCTGGATTGGAGAGCCGCAGGATGACCAGGCCCGGGTCAAGTAAGTCCGGCAAGCCCGGTAGCACCGTTCTCGAACGGCGCTTCATGCTGTCGATGACCGTCGTCATCCTGGCCCTCATGGGCCCGGCGATGGTCGTCGTGCAATTCCGGGCCGCCGAGCACTTCCAGGAGTCGGCCCAGGTCCGTGGCGCCTCGATGGCCCGCTCGATCGCGGCCGTCGCCACTCCCGCTCTGCTTGCCTACAACTACGTTGGCCTCGAGGACGCGGCCCGCGGGGCCAGCCAGGACGACGGCGTGGCCTATGTCATCATTCACGACAAGGAAGGGCTGGTGGCCGGTGACAGCCGCCGCCACGACTTCGAAGCCACACGCAGCCGGGATCCGATCTCGGCCGCCGCCATTTCGGCACCCGAACTGCTGGTGCAGCGGGCCAGGTTCAACGGCCCCGCCGGCCCGGTCGATGTCCTTGATGTCGGCGTGCCGGTCTACGTGGCCAATTCCTCGGAGAAATGGGGCACGGTCCGGGTCGGCATCTCGCTCGAACCGGTGCGCCAGGCTGTCGGCCGGATCACCTGGAGCCTCGGCGCACTTGGGCTGCTCGGCTTCATTCTCTGTCTTCTGGGCGCCCGTTCCGCCTCGCGCAAGATCACCGGTCCCCTCCAGACGCTTCGCGAGGGAACCATGGTGCTGGCCCAGGGCAACCTGTCGCATCGCATGGAAATCGCCACCGGCGACGAAATCGAAGACCTGGCCTCCCACTTCAACCTGATGGCCGACCAGATTGGGGCCCGGGCCACCGAGGCGCGCGACGCCCGGGGAGCGCTGGAGGAGCTGAACGCCTCGCTCGAAAAGGAAGTGCGCCAGCGAACGGCCGCGCTCCAGAGTTCCGAAACACGCTATCGCGCCCTCGTCGAGGGATCACCGCTCGGCATCGCCATCGTGCAGGGGGGCAAGGTCGTCTACGGCAACCCCACGTACCAGCGATTGACATCCGGAAACATGAGCAACCCCATCGAACTGCTCGAGAGCGAGGAACGAACCACTCTCCTCTCGGAGATGTCGCAGTGGGACCGCCTGGAAGCCTTCGGCCCGCGCGATGTGTGCCTCGTGGCGCCTGAGCATCCCGCCCGCTTCGTGTCGATGCGCTGGATGGCGGTCGAGCTGGAAGGAGAGGCCGCCGAGCTCTGCCTCCTCGAGGACGTGACGGCAATGAAGAAACTCCAGGAACAGGTCGTCGTCTCGGACAAGCTGCGCGCGCTGGGCGAACTGGCCAGCGGTGTGGCCCACGATTTCAACAACTGCCTGGCCATCATCCTCGGGCGCTGTCAGCTGCTGGCGCTCCGAAGCCGGGACCCGGCCATCCTGCAGGGCCTTTCGATCATTGAAAGGGCCGCATCCGATGGTGGTCAAACGGTCCGGCGAATCCAGGATTTCGCCCGCATGCGCAAGGAAACCCGGCGGGAATTCATCAGCGTGTCGGAATTGATCGAGGATGTCGTCGAGATCACCAGCAGCAAGTGGAAGAACGAGGCACAGGGGAAGGGAATTTCAATCGGGGTCGACACCGAATTCGCACACGAAGTCACGATCGACGGCAACGCCGCCGAGTTGCGCGAGGCGCTGACCAATCTCATCATCAACGCGGTTGACGCCATGCCGAAGGGTGGGCGCCTCAAGTTCCGCACCCGTGACGAGGAATTGGACGGGCGCCCCGCGGTCCGCATCGACGTCATCGACACCGGCCAGGGCATTCCGCGCGAGGTCCAGGCCCAGATTTTCGATCCATTCTTCAGCACGAAGGGGAATCTGGGCACCGGACTGGGCCTCTCGATCACCTACGGCATCATCACCCGCCACGGGGGCAAGATCTCCGTCGAGAGCGTGCCGGACGAGGGGACGACGTTCATCATTCGCATGCCGGCCGGTGCAGCCGTTGCCGGCGAGGCGGTCGTGGACGAGGAGATTCCGTTCCTGCCGGCAACCATCCTGGTAGTCGACGACGAGCCGGAAATCCGCGACGTCCTGGTGGAAGGATTGAACGAGGCCGGCTACAAGGTCACCTCGGTCGGATCCGGACGCGAGGCGATCCTCCGCCTCGGCCTGGTTCACTACGACGTGGTGCTGACCGACCTCGGCATGCCCGAGGTCACGGGCTGGGATGTCGTCGCCTCGGCGCGCCAGACCCGGCCAACGATGATCCTGGGCCTGGTCACCGGCTGGGGCGAAACGCTCGACTCGCGGCAGGTGGCCGAGAGCGGTGTCACCTTTGTCATTCCCAAGCCGTTCGATGTCCGTCGGGTCGTCAACGACATCAAGAGGGCCGTCCAGGACCGGGCCCGTCGCGCCGCCTGACCGATTCGGTGCCAGACCGGTAGAATCGCCCGTCGATATGACCTGACCATCTTGAATCGCCGCCCCGCCCCCGTCATTCTCCCCGCATGCGACCCGGCGGCGGAAGACTGGCAATCTTGACGGCGGCGCTCCTCGCACTCCTGCCCTCCCCATCGCACGCCGCCACATCCGCCACCGTTCCGCCCTCCGACGCCATCTACCGCGAGCTCGGGCGCCTCGACGCGCTTGGCCTCCTGCCGGAGGCGGTGCTCGGGCAGCGTCCACTAAGTCGTGGCGAGATTTCCCGACTCCTCCGCGGCGCCTCGATGAATCCGCTCGCCGCGCGGTCACCCGCCCGCGAGATGTTGATCCGCCTTCGCCGGGAGTTTCCGGCGCAGGAGGGTCTGAAGAGTGGAGAGCCGCAGGGCGTTGATGACGTGCGATTCGGCGGGGCGTTTCTGGAGGACGAACGGTCCACTTTTCCCGATGAAAATGGGGTTGGCCGCCTTGATGCGATCAAACAACCGCTCACGGAAGGACGGAATGGCCGCACCTATCGCCCGGACGGCGGGACCTTCTGGATGCGCAGCCGCCACACGGTGCCGGCCAGCGAGAAACTGGTATTCGGCGTGGCGCCCGAGTTCCTGATCCGATTCGGAGGATCTGAAGACGGCGCGGCCACCAGCGCCGATTCAGTTGGGATCGATCAGGAGGGCTTTGAAACCGAGTTCGCGTTCCGATCGCTGTATGGCCGGATTCAATTCGGGCCGGCCGTCGTGCAACTGGGGCGCGATGCACTGGCCTTTGGCCCGACGCCGGACGGTGGCCTCCTGATGTCAACCAACGCTCGCCCGCTGGACATGGCCAGCCTGACCTCTGAATCCTCGTTCCGGCTTCCCTGGATCTTTCGTCATCTCGGGCCGAGCCGCTGGTTCGTCGGGATGGCCTACCTGGGGCAGGACCGCGTGCTGCCGAAGAGCGGACTGGCGGTGCTTCGCGCCTCCTTCCGTCCGCATCGTCTGGCCGAGATCGGGTTCAGCGAATCGCTGATGATGCTCGGAAAGGGGGCCCCGACCGACGGCTTCTGGCAGTACGCGTGGGAGTTTTTCCCGGCCGGTCGTGTCGGCACCGACACGGATCTGGCCGATCATCGCTTCGGAATCGATGTGCGCCTGCATGCCTGGCCGGGACACGCCACGCTGCTCGGTGAAGTCCTGGTCGATGACGCCCGCACCGGCCATTACGACGACGTCACGGCGCGCCGCTTCGGCATTTACCTTCCGGCCATCGGGCCGAAAGGCCGGTGGCAACTCAACGCTGAATACCTTCATCTCCCCGCCGTCATCTACCGTCATGGTCGGTGGACGACCGGTTACGCACTCGACGGTCGGTTGCTTGGAAACGAGCTGGGTCCGGATGCCCGCGGGGCGCGACTGCGGTTGAATCGGACCGGGGAGCGGGGGCAGGAAACGATCATCGAGATGGCATGGGACGCGCGAGATCACGACCAGTGGGAACAGGAAGTATCGCCGGACGACCCCAGGAACTTCGAGGACATCTTCCGCGTCGTCGACCGCCCCACGGAAACACGCTGGCGCGGCCGGATCGGGCTCGACTGGATCCTCTCGCCCGAGATCTCCTGGCAGCCGTCCGTGACCGTCGAGCGGGTTCTCAACTCGAATTACGAAGAGGGTGTGGATCGCACCGGGGTTCTGGCCGAACTCTCCTTCCGCTACGCGTTCGCGCATTGAACGGGGCGGAGCGGTCGAGTCGGGACTCCCCTGCCGGCTAGTTGAGGATCGTCAGTCGTCGTGTCTCGAAGAAACGGCCGTCCTCGAGGCGATAGAAATAGACGCCGGAGGGTACCCGCTGCCCTGACTGGTTCAGTAGATCCCACTCCACGACCACGCGCCCGTTTCGGGAGCCGTCGACCAGCGTCCGCACCAACCGACCCTGCGGGTCGAAGAGCCGGAGCGAGATATTGGCCGGTCGATTCAGCTCGAACTCGATTCGCGTTGAGGATTGGCGAACCGGGTTCGGCGTCGCGGAAAGGTGGCTCACCGAGCCGCCCAGCAGGCGTTCGCCGCCCGTTCCGGGTGGCTGGGACACGCCGCCGGTCAACGGGGTCGAACTGGGATCAGCCGGATCGGAACCGGCGCCCAGTTCATCGCGATCACGATAATTGTCGCCGTCGCGGTCGATGGCACGAAGGCCGCACCCCGGCGGGAGCCCGGTGTAGGTCAGCTCGGCGCCGGTGTCCGCCCACGAGCGAAGCGTGTCCTTGTGGACGAAGCCTTCGGTCAGCATGTCGGATTCGAAGAGGTTGCCCCCCATGTAACGGTAACCACGAGCCAGACCGCCGACCCGCCCCTTGACCATCAGGTCGCAATTGCCGATGTCAGCCTGCGTGAGCAACGTGGTGATTCGCGTCACCACCTCAGCGTTGTTCTTGTTCGTGGCATCAATGGTCTGCTGGGCGCCCACGGCCGGGGCGATATCGGTATCCCAGGCCAGCATGAAAGCTTCCATGTCCCGACGCACGAGATTCGAGCCGAAGGTGAAAAACGGCTGCTTGAAGAACTCGAACAGCGATTCCCACTGCCCGTTGTGGCTGAAGCCAAAGCCGGTCTTGACCGGGCCGGTCTTGCCGAAGCCGGTCTTCTCGTACATGTTGCGAAGCTGGCTGACGTTCAGGTCCTGGGAATTCCCCATCGATGCGGCGCTCGTTATCTGGTTGCTCGTGCCGAATGGAAATTCGTGACACTCGACGCAGAACTTGCCGTCGTCCAGGTGAAGCGTGGTGAAAGCGTTCTTGCCCCGCTGTGCACTCGGTTGAAGCGAGGGGTCCGGCAGTGTTCGATCCAGCTTCATGTTGGGGTTTGGCGGGTACGTCACCGTCTGGATGAAGTCATTGAAGGCGGAAATGTCGGCCCCTGGCAATCCAGTGCCCCGGCCCATCAGGCTCTGGAATGCCGCGTTGAACTCGAAGAAGTCGCCGCGATCACCACGCTGGTGATACGGCTCGGTGGCGAACAGACCGCGCAGCGGTTGCGTGATCAACGCGCCCTTCATCGGATGGAATCCGACCAGCAGCGTGTCATTCTGCCCCCCCGGCGGCGGCAGGAATGCGCCATCCGGTTGACCGAGATCCCACGCCAGGGCGTCCGTGTTGGCAAAGGCATGGCAGGTGGCACACGAAACGTCGCCATGCCCGGAGGTCTGTCGGGCGTCATACAGCCATTTGCGGCCAACCCGCACCGTCGGCGGCTCCGGGTTGAAACCAAGGCCCGCGTTGCCGACAACCGTACCGGTGGATAACGCCACGACCCGGATCCGCTGGGCGAATCGGTCGAGCACGTAAAGCTGATCCCGCTCCTCATCGAGTGCCAGGCCGGTCGGCCCATCGGCCACTTCCCACTGGTCGACCACCGTTCCGCCAGGCGTCAGGAGGGCCACCTTTCCGGACCCTAGAGCCGTCATGTACATGAGCGTGCCACTGCTGTTCCAGACCATGTCCATCGGACACGACAGACTTTGATCCACCTCCGACGGCGGCCCGGGAGTCACCGCAAAGTTGATATGAGGATTCAGATGGATTGGTGTGACGGTTGGCCCGATTGGATTGATGATCGTTACCCGCATCCGGGCGAAATCGCCCCGGAGGTTGCTCTCGAAGCGGGTCAGGTTCAGGGCTTCATGGTTCGATACGTAGATGACGCCGGAGACCGGGTTGACTTCGAGGTCATAGTTCAACGTACCGACGCCTGTGAAGTTGTTAGTCACCGTCAATGACGAGGTCGTGATCTCCACCACGTCGTTGTCCGGCAGGCTCCAACCGACCCGGGATGTCCAGATGCCCCCCGCATCATCCAGCCAGTCGGCACCCGTTTTCTGAACGATCAGGACGGAGCCCGGCGCCGGGGGGAGCATCGGATCCATGGGTGGGTTGGGCGGCGGCGGGCCGCCACCATTCACGACGGTCGTTTCCGGCAGGATGGTGGTGCGGTTTCCCGACTCGAAGACCGCCACGTACACCTTGGACCGATCCGGACTGGTGTCCAGTGCCCGCGGGTCCTGACCAAAGATCGAAATCACCGTGGGCGGCGTCGACAGGTTGGCCGGGTCGTAAACCTTGACGGCGTCCTCCTGGCTGACGCAGACAAAGGCCCTCTCAGGCAAACCGGCGAAGACGATATCCGTGGGCTCGTCGCCGACGAGGAGTGTCTTCTCCACGTTGCCCGTGGTCAGGTTGACAATATTGACCGCGTCGGAAAGGTGGCTGACCACCCAGATCTCGGAATTGCCATGCCAGGCCAGGCTGACCGGCTCCATGCCAACCGAAATCTGAGCCGTCATGATCGGAGGACCAACCGGCATCAGGTCATAGGTCACGAGATAACCGTCCGGCGTGTTCAACGCCGCCAGCTTGTCCCCATCCGGTGAAATGGCAATCGGATGAATCTGGTGACTTTCGAAGTTGACGAAGTTGGCGTGGACGTGATCAGTGGTCGAAAGCGAGAGAACACCGAGGGTCATCAGAGCAAACATCGACGGTCTGCCGACCCGGCGCGCGAGTCGAGCGGCCAACACGAACATCACTGCCCTCCATCATCCGTTCCCCCCGCGTTGGCACAACCCGGGGGGGCTGTCCGTCATGGAAATACCGTCAAACGGCCGGCTCAAGCCGTATCGAATACAAGGCGTAAACCCATATGATACCAAAGGTGTTGGCAATTCTGGAAGCACAGAATTTGATAGCCACGATTCATTTCGCATCGTAACCGATTGTAAAATAACGTCTTATTCATTGATCCTCGACGGTCCCAACCGTAAAGGTAACGGCGCGGGCGGCCGGGGCGGTGTGCGTTTGACACGCGCCCGGGGCGTCCACGCCGTCACGAAAGCCCGTCCGCGCGGGCGGCCAGGGAAGGATCGACATCTGCAAGGCGTGTGCCGCACGGGCATCGCGTCCCGGTGCGCGCAGGGCGTTCGTCACGCCTGGAACCCGGCTGGCCGGCTCACAGAATGACGATCGCTCGTCAGGTGCGCGTCACCACGATCACCGTCCATCCCTCGTCATCGGTTAGAATGCCCGGGATGAAAACGCAGCTCGACCATGTCGGCATCGCGGTCCACTCGCTTGCCGAGGCCATCCCCGCTTTCGAGGCGGTGCTCGGCGTCACCGCATCCGAAGTCGAAGTGGTGGCCGACCAGAAGGTCCGCGTGGTGTTCCTGAAGGCCGGCGAGCCCGGCATCGAGCTGCTTGAATCAACGGGCCCCGACGGCCCGATCGGCAAGTTCCTGGCGAAGCGGGGCGAGGGGATCCATCACCTCTCGTTTGAAGTCGATGACCTGAACGCCGCCCTCGCCCGCTGTCGTGCCGCCAGCCTGAACCTGATCGACGAACAGCCTCGCAAGGGCGCCGCCGGCAAACTCATCGCCTTCCTGCATCCAAAATCAACCAACGGCGTCCTGATCGAGCTGTCCCAAACGATCGCCCCGCCACCTCAATCGAGCCGTCCGCCAGCCGACCGATCACCCATACAATCATCCGACTGACTCTTCCGGTCGATCGTCCCGCCAACTGCGCAGCGGCCCGAGTCGAGCCTCGAATCATGTATCCAGACTCAAGCGCGGAGGGATGTCCGAGTGGTTTAAGGAACCGGTCTTGAAAACCGGCGTGGTGCAAGCCACCGTGGGTTCGAATCCCACTCCCTCCGCCAACTTACGAGGTTTTCGCAACCTCCTCTTCGTCGACTGTGCCCACTGGTGTTCCCAGTTGCACCGGTCTTTTTTCCGCAAACAGGCTCTTGGCTTCGGCAAAAACGGCGTCATGGCTGAGGTGTCCGTATCGTTCCGTCATGCCGATGGTGGAGTGGCCGAGGATCTTCTGAGCGCTTCCTTGGATCCGCTCACGTTTAGCCAGCGACAGGCAAACGTGTGGCGAAGCTGGTGAAACGTCCAGTAGAAACCCAGTTGCTTGCGCATCGGGATCGTGAACTTCGTGTGCTCTGGCCGATGTGGCAGGACGAACACTGACGTTGTCCGCTGCTTTTCAGCTTTGAGCACGTTAACCGCCTCGGGAACGAGCGGGACGCGGCGTACCTTTCGTTATCGAGTGCGTACTGGCGATCGGGCTTTCGATATCCCGGTCAAGCAGGCGGATCGAGATGTCGTCGACGACCAGGATGAACGTCCCGGGACCCAGGAGCCCCTTCGGGATGACCCGGTCGCGCCAGACGACGCGGCGCACCGCGTCGTGGTGGACGCCCAGGTGGGTGGCGATCGTGCGCACCTTCCAGCGTTCGGCGCGGAAGAGCCTTTTGATCTCGGCTTCCGTGGCGGGTGGAGTCTTCATCGCACCCCCTGCCGGCAGATTTGCTTCAGTTCCCCGAAGTCGGGCCGGACGAGTCCCGGACGGATGACGACCTCAACATCGTAGAAGAGGGTTTTCCATCCCTGACCTTTGCCGTCCGAGAGTTGCAGTTCGAATGAAGTGGCTTCGTCGTCCACAACCAGCGCAACGGACAGGGGCGAGTGACCCCAGAGCGAAAGCCCTTCCAGAAAGGTCGGAGCCGCCCAGCGGTTGATCTGGGACGGCGCCGCCAGACGAGCCCTCAGGATCTCCGTCCCCCGGTCGTTGGTCGCCAGCAGGAACGTCGTGTTGGGAGTGGGCGCCAGCGCCACCCGGATGTTGGGTTCCATGACAGGATCTCCCCACGCCGACCCAAGCCGCTCCGGATATCGGAGACGGGCATTCGGCGTCCGGGGGAACCCTCCTCGATTGCATGGGGGTCACGGAACCCTGATCCGTCACGCGGCGTGGGAGATGCTTAACCCGGGCACGGTAGGCGCGCTGGCGATCCCGGTGGTCGAGGCGACCTTCGGGACTGGCCTGGTGGCGGGCGTTGGCGGCCCGACCGCAGAGTCGGCGAGCTTGCCGGCGACAACTCAGCTCGCAGTACAAGTTACGATGGTCGCACCGGCGGCAGAGATAAAAGACCGATCGGCAAAACCCGCAGCGCACTTCGCGATAGCTGTCGTCCATCGTGCCAGCCCACCGGCAAACGCACGAGAATCGTTGACGACAGAACGGCGCGGAGGCAGACTCGACTCAAATGTCGGCGTTCGCAAAATGTCGGCACGGGGGCCTGGCTGTCAAAGACCCGGGTCCCCACTTTTTTGACGTTCGCGAGCGGGAGTCTTGCCGGAAAACGGCGGTCCTGACGAGGGGTACTACGCGGGGCCGAAAGGGTCGGAAACGCGCGGAAACCGAAGGCCGTTTACATCGTGTACCTCTTGCCTCGTTTGCCCGCCATGGGTCCTCCCTAGACCCTCAGGCTACCAGAGCTGTGTCAACTCAGACTGGACCCGAAAACGGGGGCACCGTCAATCCAACCAAGGCTTTCAACATTCCGCCGTAGCGATGCTCCTGATGGCTAATCGCAACGGCAAATGACCAGGTGCCGGGCGAGGCCCGATGCAGACTAAACCTTCGTGAGAGTCCCAGAAGGAAGCAAATCAGCCGGAAGCCGGCCCATTAGACGTACGATTCTTCAACACATTGGCGGACATTAAGTTAAGACGATTTGCGCCATAGGAACGGTACAGAACTCAAGTCCCACTCAAGCCCAAACATGAATAGTTTGAGCCGTCCGTTGCTTTGAGGTGATAACGATCCAGTCAGACCACTACAGCTGCCGAGGTGGACATGCCGTAAGCCGTCCGAGCACTCAGCGAGCCCGCACCCTACAGTCGCATGCGTTTCTAGCAGTTCTCTTCGAGGGGGAGAAAACTCTATGCGTTGCCGAGAAGGATTGCTGCTCGTTGGCCTAGCGGCCATGCTTGCCTCTGCCGTCCCCGCGTATGCCGGGCCGAATGCAAATTCCAAGATCCTGATTCATCTGGCAAGCCCCACCTCCAAGAACGCGTGTGGGCGGGCAATCGCTACGCCTACGTGCAGCCAGATCGAGACCGAAGCCGAACTGGCTCCGGCGAGCCACTTCGCGTACCTTCTCGTTGTGGATGCGGATTCAACCCTCGGCGTGGCTGGAGTTCAATGCGGCGTGAGCTACAATCCGGTGCCCTCATTGGGCGTGGATGTTCACTCGTGGACGAATTGCGCCACGTTGGAGTTTCCTTCGGACAATTGGCCGGCGGCCGGGGGAGGAAATCTCGTCACTTGGGATGCGACGACGAGATGCCAGCGGTACGAGCCTGATGGATTCGGGTCCGGTGTTGTCGCTGTAGCGGGATACTTCTACTGCACGGCCTACACCCCAGACGCCCTAACGGTCATCCCGCGCCGGTCTGATCTTGAAGCCAAAGTCGCCGCTTGCGATGCAACCGTGGAATTAATCCAGTCTGCCACGGTGCAGTATGCTCCCTCACACCTTGGATATGCCTCCTTCTCTCCCGGGCGGCTCATTCCCGGGCATAATCCCTGCGAGGGTGCCGAGGCAGCAGGCGCTGGCCCAGGACCCGGCAGCAGCACTGCTTCAATTACAGTTCATAGGGAGGTGTTCGCGTTTATCTCCGAGGGGACGTTGCAATTTCCACCGGGGACCACGAGCACCACCCTGAACAATGTTTCAATCAGTTCATCGGGCATTGCGAACACCCTAGCCGCATACAACGTTGAGCTATTGACTCCTGCATAACTAATGTCGCATACTTCGGTCCGGAGGGTAGCCATGAGACCTCACGGAAGTCCGAAGACATTGGAAGTTCGTCGACTACGTGCCATCGAGTTCCTGCGAAATGGTCATGCCGCGGCTGAGATTGCCGCAAAGCTCGGTGTCGACCGCCGCTCCGTCCATCGATGGCAAGCGACGCACCTGGCAAACGGCATCAAGGCTCTTTCCGCCAAGCAAGCACCAGGGCGTCCGCCCAAGCTCGATGACGATGATCGGTCTCGCCTCGTGAAGCTCCTCCTGAAAGGCGCGGTCGCCGCCGGTTTTCCTACCGACCTCTGGACATGTCCTCGAGTCGCCGATCTCATTCGTTCCAAGTTCGGAGTGCGCTATCACGTTGACCACCTTGGTCGATTGCTCCGCTCGCTCGGCTGGAGTCCGCAAAAACCAGAACGCCGCGCTCGCGAGCGTAATGAGGAGCGGATCCTTGGCTGGATCAAGAACGACTGGCCCCGGGTAAAAAAAACTCCTGTCGCCTGAGAGCCTCCATCGTCTTCCTGGACGAAAGTGGCCTTCTGATGGCTCCACTGGTTCGGCGGACATGGGCGCCGATCGGCCAAACACCCATCCTGGTCCAGCGCACCCGGTCTCATGACAAGGTCTCCGTTGTAGCGGCGCTGACCGTTTCGCCCGGCCGACGCAGAGTGGGACTTTACTTTTCCATGTTCCCGGGACAAAACATCGCCACCCCGGAGCTGATTCACTTCCTGAGACATGTGCGCCAGCAGCTCGGCGGGCCGATGATCGTCGTCTGGGATCGACTCGCCGCGCATCGCAGCAAGACGATGCAGAAATTCATCCTCAGCCGGGCCGACATCTGGACCGAATTCCTCCCGCCTTACGCCCCCGAACTTAATCCGGTTGAACTCGTCTGGGGCTACCTCAAGATGAACCCCCTGGCGAACCTGGCCGCCCAGGACAGTGACGAGTTGTGTCAGATCGCCGGCCGTGCCGGCCGGCGACTCAAAAAGAACGAAGAACTGCTTCGGTCTTTCATCCAGGGCACGCCTCTTTCTTTACGCCTGTTATGAGACATTAGTTATGCAGTAGTCAATAGTCGGTAAGGCGTTTCCGAACTTTAACCCCGCGGACACGCTCGGCGTTGGCCACAACGGTCAAGTTGTGCGTCTCATGAATTTCGGTCTCGTCTACCGGTTACGGCTGCCTGCCTCAGGCGATCCTCAGGCCCTCGCGGACGCGCTCAAGCAATTTCCAGAGGTTGTCTATGCGCACCGCAACGGGTCGACGGAAGCATGCGTGGTCGAGCCGAACGACCCACGATTCCAGAATGGCAATCAGTGGAGCCTGCGCAACTATGGTCAGAGCGGAGGCACACCCGGCGAAGACATCCAAGCCGGCGATGCATGGACCAGAAGTACGGGCGCGTCTACGACAATTATCGGCGTCATCGACTACGGAGTCTCCAACACCCACGTTGACTTGTTCGGCAAGGTGACTGGAGACATTGGGCTCACACGCCATCCGAGCCGAATCACGGAACACACGTCGCCGGCATTGCCGCCGCGCGCACAAACACGATGCCAGCGGAAGGCGTCGCAGGTGTTGACTGGAATGCCCTCATCCACTCGCAGCGCATCGACGCGCCGGGAGACGATGCAACCATCGCCGCCATCCAGGATGCTGTCACAGCAGGATCGGACATTCTGAACAACAGCTGGCATATGACCGACAGCGGTGGGGACGCTCGATATTCTGACTCTGTGCGTGCGGCATTCATGAATGCCTACAAGTTGAACCGCGTGGCATGTGTCGCGATGGGCAATGAGGAGGATACGGACCCGGGGGTCACCCAGTATCCGGCTGGATTCGGCCAGGGAATCATCGCGGTGGGCTCCACGGATCGAAGGGGCGCGATTGCATTCTCTTCAAGTACTGGCCCTCACATCGATGTGGCGGCGCCCGGAGTTGGAATCTGGAGCACAATCCCATACGCAGCCGGTTCTCCGCCTGCCTACGGGTCTAACAGCGGTACGTCAATGGCGACGCCGCACGTGGCCGGACTTGCCGGCCTACTCCTCGCTCGAAACCCTGCGCTATACAACGACGACATTGAGCAGCTGATTCGACTTTCTGCCACGGACAAGGGAGCCCCTGGATTCGACAACACTTTCGGTATGGGTCGCATTGATGCATACAAAGCCCTACTCTTCCTCGAGGCGCCCTACGCCCTCCTTCAAGAGGCCGCAACTGGTGGAACCATTCATTCCTCCACGTCCTCGTACTACACCCAGGGCTTTCTTGCCGGGGCCGGACCAACGGACGGAACATACCTTGCCAAGCGCCACGAAGTTCGCAAAGCCGTGACTTTCTCTAGTGCCTACGCCGAAGTGCCAGAGGTTTGGGGGCGGGGTGTCGATACTCGAGGGTATTCGACCGACAACCCGAATTGGGGAATGGGATGGTGCGAGCCGGTTCCAGGCACGATTACAGCGTCTGGGTGCACATTACGGACGTACATCTATGAAGTGAGAAACATCAACGGCACGCCGCTCGGGTGGTATCCGACGACTGCAGGTAATACGGCTTTTGCATGGACCTCGCTCGGCAGAACCGCGATTTCCCAAGTCGGGAATACACCCGATCCTGTCACGGCGATGTCGGTCCACCCTCACGTTAATCCGGTCACCGGCCCCTGCGTGTTCAAGGTCAGCATCCCCAGCTCGACAGTCGGCAGCCTCGAAGTGTTCGACGTCCAAGGCCGACGAGTGCGCACTATCAAAAGTGGAGCCTTCGAGGCGCTCGAACAGGAAATCAGCTGGGATGGACGGAGCCAAGCTGGCACGTTGGTACCACCGGGAACCTATCTATACCGGCTCCGCACCGGCTTAGGCGAGACCTCCGGTAAGCTCACGGTTGCACGGTAAGTCCGCATGCTCCCGCTTCTCGCTCATTCCAGGAGGTTTAGAACAGGCTGCAGGCCACTTGTACCCCTGACGCGCCAACGATGCTGTGCGGTGGTGCTGGCAGCTCTCATGAGTGTTGTCGGATGTACCGACGATGATGGGAACATGGTCAAGCCACCGACAACAGTCTTTGCCCCGCATCACGAGGCGCCGGCATGGTCCACCCTGAATCAACTCGCCTACACGGATAATGGTTTTACGTGCGTAGGTGATGACGGGTCGGCGCTTGCTGATCCCGACCTAGCCGGGCTATGGGTTTTGGATTTCCCCTCCGGGCAATCCCGCCGCATCCTTCCCTACGGTTTCGATGCGGACTGGACCCAAGACGGAATGCGGATTGCTTTCGTGCACAATGCTCACATTTACGTTGTCGAGCGAGATGGAACAAACCTTCGCCAACTGACTGACGAGGGTGAGAATGGTTGGCCTCGATGGGATCCACAAGGCCAGCGGATCTGTTACACCTCAAGCGTGGATGATGCAAACGGAGCACAGCTCGTGTGGGTTATGAACGCCGACGGCTCTGGGATGACCGACATTAGCAGGCACGGCGTCGGCGAGTGGTTGTATCCAGATTGGTCACCGGACGGCCTTCGGATCATTCACACGCGCTTCGTACCAGGACTTCAGTATTCAGAACTCTTTACCATGACAGCGTCGGGCGAAGACGCACGGAGGTTAACGACCAATAGTCGAGAGGAGCGCTGGCCGCAGTATTCCCCCGGTGGACTCCTCGTCGCCTTCAGCGCCAGATCGGAGTCGGGAGGCGGGGTCCAAGTGTGGACGATGAATGCTGATGGCACCGGCGTGGACCAGTTGACTCAGCGAGGCGGAATCAACCCAACCTGGTCCCCGGACGGAAGTGAAGTCGCTTACGTTGCCGGCATGTCCGCGACGAACATGGCTTCCGACGGGGTGATATGGACGATAAACGTGACTACCGGTCTGGAACGACAATTAACGGTCAAGTGGCCGGAGGCATGCCCGTAATCGCATGAGATGCCGTAATGATGCGATTCAGAATTGTGCCAGAGATTCACCCCTAGCTCCCACGAGTTTCCAACCGTGACCCAACTGTGACCAATCTCCAGCCAAGACCACCCAACCAAGCCCAACGACCGCGCCTGCAACCTATTGATTTTCCTTGCTCAGATTGGCCTGCGGGGGCTGGATTCTCACCTTGGACGACCCTCATGACCCAAAAGTCGCGGCCACAGTTGAGTCGTCTCCAAAACGTCTCCATAGCTCGGGTCGATTCGCGGGAATCGAGCGGACTGCCGGGGACACAGCAGTACTGACCCATCTCGTGTGACTAGCGATGTTACATCGGAAGTCGTGCGCCATCACCAAGATACGAGGATAGGTGCTGCCCGGGTTCGAATCCTTGGGCATAGCCCGTGAGTGCCGACAACTGTGCCGAGCTCGCCCCGCTAATTCATTCCTCGTGCTTCAGTCCAGTTCAGGCTGCTTCAGCTTGTGCCACAAGCCAAACTGGCCGTAATTACGTTTCCTGCAAAAATCTATGACTGTAAACGCCGCTGACCACACGACCTAGCTCGAGAGTCGGCTAAGTCTTGAATTCTCGTTCTTGTCGGTCTTGAAAACCGGCGTGGTGAAAGCCACCGTGAGTTCGAATCTCACTCCCTCCGCCAGGTTACAGCGTTTTCAGTTTTCGAGAATCCGGGGTGTGCCGCCTACTGTGCCGAGCTGGTGACGGGATTCGGTGATGCCGGCGGTGTGGCCGTTGGTGGGAATGGTCCAACCCGCACGGAGCCGACAGGTCGCCGGCGCCTCCCGTGGGCACAGTTTCTTCGCCGCGTCGTCGGGTCTAGCACTGGGATGCGCAGTGCCCGATGAGGATTCCACTACGAGCACCAGGCAAGATCACGCGAGGTAACACGTCAGCACGGCCTGAATGCGCGCGAAGGCGACGCGCACGCGGTCAACTCGAACCCGCGAGCGTCGCTGCAGGCCGTCACCTCGTCGTGCCCGCCCGCTGGTACCCCCCCGATCACTTCTTCAACGTAGCGGGCCAGTTCTGCACGAGAGTGATGGGCTCCACGCCGCGAGTCTCGATCGCGCGGTTCACGAGGAAGCGCTCCCCGTCGGCCGAAACATCCCAGGCCTGAAGATTCTGCACACGGGCCCGCGGATCGAAGAGCGGATTCGGGGTCCCCGCCTGGAACATGGGCTCGAGGCGGATGTCCACAGCCACGAGCTTGCGGTCGGCACCCTGGTAGATGATCTCCCTCCCGCCGCGCGTCCACGCCGGTCGCGAGCCACCGTCGGTGGAGATCTGCCACTTGCCTCCATCGTCGAGGAGCGACTGGACATAGATTTCGTCCCGCCCGGACTCGTTGGACGTGTACGCGAGCCAGCGGCCATCGGGTGAGGGAACGGGATGGGTCTCGTTGAAGGGCGTCGACATGAAGACCGAGGCCTGCCCGGTCTGCAGATCGAGCCGCAGGATGTCCGAACCCATCTTGGGCGGAAAGGTCACGACCCAGGCCGTCGCTCCGTCGGGCGAGACGGTCCAGAGGTAGTCCGGATTGGGGCTCCCGTAAACTGGTTCGTCCTTCCCGGTTCCCGAGCTCGACTTGGAATAGACGTCGCTCTTCCCCGCGCGAGAGGACGAGAAGTAGATCTTCCGGTCGTCGGGCGACCAGAAGGGGGCCCAGTCGCTCTCGGGATCGAAGGTGAGGCGAGTGGAGGTTCCCCGTGCCACGTCCAACACCCAAATGTCGCCCTTCGTGGTGCCCGGGTCGGCGATCGCCGCAACCACGCGCGACTCGTCGCGTGAAAACCTCGGCGCCCGATAATCCGCGACGGTCTTGCTGGCGAGCCCCACGTCCCTTCCGGAACGGTCGATCAGGACGAGTTGGGCCGGCTCGGTGGCGCTGCCGACCTCGAAGGCGAGAAGTCCGTTCCGGGAAATGCTGAAGTCCGCCTCAAATCGGGCGCTCCGCTTGACGTTCTCCGCAACCGGCAGAGCCTCCCCGGACAGGCCCTGCGTGCGCGGATCGAACTTCTGCGCGACCAGCGTTCCGGCTCGCACGAAAAGCAGGTACCCCGTCGCCGGTGAGTACCGCGCCTGCCCGTTCGTGGCGACCACCAGCTTCTTCTGCTTCGAGCCGAGTTCGCCCGCGAAGACCGCGAAACCCTGGTCGGTCCCCGGGGTCTCGGCAGCGGACTCGACCAGGAACAGGTAGTGCTTCCCGTCGGGCAGGAACTCAGCATAGCGATGCGAGACCTCGCTGCGAGAGGAATCCAGCGCGGTCTCTGCGACCGGTGTGCCTCCCGTCACCGGCACGCGGTGGAGGGGCATTCCCGTGCCTGGAGTGAAGAGAATCGTCCCGCCGCTCCCCCACGCGGCTCCGCGCCCGTCGGCCGCGTCGCAGATCGCCTGCGGCGGTCCGCCCGCCGCGTCGATCCTCCTGAGCTTGCCCAAGGAGAAGAACGCCACTTGGCGGCTGTCGGGTGACCAAACGGGGTGCGTGGCCCGTTCGGTGCCCGGCATCAGCTGCGCGGAGCCGGTGGAAAACGTCCTGATCCAGAGTGCGGACTTGCCGTCCTGCCCGACTGCGACGAACGCGAGGCGCTGACCGTCTGGCGCCAGCACGGCTGCGCCGAGGCCGCTATCGAAGCGCAGGTCCTTCGGAGGAAGGACGGACGAATTGATGGCCGGCATCGGCTCGTGCCGCAGCGTCGCGAACGCGAGCGTCATGATCACGGCCGCCGCCGCCGTGGCGGCGTTCAGCGCCCACGCGGTGCGCAGGCGGAAGCGCCGCCGTGCCGCCAGCGGGGCCGCCTCGCCGGCGCGCGAACCAGCCTCGGAAATCCAGCGCAGCTGGTTCCCGATGTCGGCTGCGCTCTGCCAGCGGTCATCCGGTTCCTTCTCGAGACAGCGGCGTACCACGTGCTCGAGCGCGGGGGGCGTGAGCGGTATCAGTTCGCCCATCGGGCGCGGCGTTCCCGACACGATTGCCGCGATCAGCGAGGTCCGCGTGGCCCCTTCGAACGCCCGCTTTCCCGTCGTCATCTCGTAGAGCAGCGCCCCGAAGGCGAAGATGTCCGTGCGCGCGTCGACTTCGATTCCCTCGAGCTGCTCGGGGGCCATGTACTGGAAGGTCCCGAGGATCGTCCCTTCCTGGGTCAGTGGCGCCGCCTGCGTCGCCATGGCTGTCAACCCATGCACCGGCGACGCCTCGGGACCGGATCGGGCGAGGCCGAAGTCCAGGAGCTTGGCCCCCGCCTTGGTGATCATCACGTTGCCGGGCTTGAGGTCCCGGTGGACGATCCCCTGCCGGTGTGCGCGGCCCAGCGCGTCGGCGATCTGCGCGCCGTAGCGAAGCACCTGCTCCAGCGGAAGCGGACCCTTCTGGAGCCGCTCGGCCAGCGTCTCTCCCTCGATCAGCTCCATCACGAGGAAGTGCGTGCCGTCCTCGCGGCCGACGTCGAAGAGGGTGCAGATGTTCGGGTGGTTCAGGGAGGAGACGGTCCGCGCCTCACGCTCGAAGCGGGCGCGCAGCTCCTCGTTGGCGGCAAAGCCGGGCGGGAGTATCTTGATCGCCACGTCGCGCCCGAGTCGCGTGTCGCGCGACCGATAGACTTCCCCCATGCCGCCGGCGCCGAGCGGGGCGACGATCTCGTAGGGGCCAAGGCGGGTGCCGGGAGTGAGTGGCATCCGGGGAACCTACACCAGCTGTGCCTCACGCGTCAGGCCTGCTGTCACCGATCCCGTTGGTCGCCGATTGGTCGCATGTTCAAAGTCCACTCCTGCCCGTGCCTGGTCCCCTTCATAACCACAAGACGAAGTCCCGCCTGTGTGGCTGTCCACAAGCGGGGCATTGAGTGACACTTCAGCAGCAGGCGCCGGAAAAGCTCTTCCACGACCTGCGGCGTCAACTGTGGTAAATCCCTAAACGCGCCGTTCGGCGTCATGACTTCGTTGGTCACCAGGGCGTGTCAATGCGGATGCCGGGTGGCGCAAGATCCGAACGTCTGGATCGAGATCACCTCCCCGGCAGGGCGCGTTCATGCGGAAGCCGGCCGCCCATGTCCTGCACACGAGGTCGTAGTCTGATACAACGATTTGGCTCGACAGCACTCAAGTGACAGGTATTCGTCCCGGCGGGTCTTGAAAACCGGCGAGCTGAAAGGCTCCGTGAGTTCGAATCTCACCCACTCCGCCAGGTTGCCGGGATTGGTCTATTCCGAAGTGGCAAGGATAAGCAGACCTGTCTTGCCGACCCGAAGCTGGAGAGCCTTGCGGAACGCTAACCGGCTGGCCGCCGCTCTTTCCGTGCCGCCCCTACCATTCGCGCGGGGACGAATCGGCATGAATCCCTTCCCCCCACCCGCGCATCTCATGGCTCCAGCGTGCGACGGGTAAGCCGCAGCCATAGCAACTCTTGTACACCGCCCGAGACCAAATCCGTTTCATCAACCTAAGGAGCTCCTCATGTCAAATGAACAGCAGACCTGGCCCGACCTTGCCATTGGCCTCTATGACCGGCTGACCGGCCGCGGTGCCGAAATCACTTATGAAGCCGTGGACCTCAGCGTTGCCGTGCCGAGCCGCGTGGGCGACACGACGAATCAGACACGGTGGGTGGTCAATGGCACGGTGAAGATCCGCGCGAAAGATACCGTCTCCAAGTGACGTTGGCAGCAGGCGGCGCGATAGCGACCACGGGAAGTGTGGAAGAGGGCGGTGCAGGGGCCCGACGTCATTTGGACGTTCTCGCGGCGGTTCACATCGAGACCCCGGCCGGGCTCATCGAGCTTTCCGGCCGGGGTTCTTCGCTTGTGATCGATCTGCAAAAACCCTCTACCCTTCGCGAACTGTGGCGGCCGGTGTGGGCGGCACGCCACTTGATCCCGCGTTTGGCCCATCTCCTCGAATTCGCCGGGCTGGAAGTGGAACTGCGCGTGGGAAGTCGGCGCATCGCGTCGATCGGCGGGGGACAGCCGATTTCCATGCCGGCGCGGCTCCTCGGGCTGCACGGATGTATCATTTATCCGCGTGCGTTACTCCGCTCCCTCGTCGCCTGAAGCGCTGCCAGTGACATGAGCTACGCGCGTGCCCGGCTCTGGCTGGGAATAGCAACCGTCGGCACGCTCACCCTGGCCGCCTCCCTGGCCCTGGTATCTGGACTCCCCGGGCGTCTCCTCGATCACCAGGGCTTTTTATACGACCTGCGCGGACTCGCATTCGTCCTGCTGGGTTACGTGGCCATCAGCGCGCCCTTCGACTGGATTGGTGGCTTCATCCTGCCCCGTCGCCATGGCCGATCCCACGCGACGGAGGGACGATTCGGCGCGCCGGGCGGGATTTTCGGATTTACGGCGCTTTCCATCGGTCTCCTCGCATTTCAGTTTCCCCTGGCCAGGATCGTAGGCGGATTCGGATATCAACGCGGTGGCAAGGACCTTCCCGGAGCCTCGGTCAATCGCGCGCACGGGCGGGACATTTTGATGGCCGACGCCAGGGATGAAGGCTTCGTCGGCGGCCTGATCGGACTGCCCGGACTTGAGAGGCTGGTGCTGCCCAAGGCCTGGCTACATGAACTCAAGTCCGATGAATTGGCGATCCAGCTGGCACGGCGCGAGGCGGCACTGGCCACGGGGTCGCGGCTGCGCGGCGTGATCCTCGCGCTGGCCTGGAACGTGGCCGGCTTCATCCTCTCCGCGCGCCTGACGGGCTCTGATACGGGGACGCTCTCCGGGCTCGTGACCACGGCGATCGGCTTCACGCTCTGGTCGTTCATCGGGCTGCTCCTGTTGCCCACGCCAAGCCGGGCCGGAGTGTTCGAGGTCGACCATGCCATCGGGGCGAAGGGCTTCTCTCCCTTTGCTGTGGAACGCCTGCTGCGCATCCTCGACGCCCGGCAGGATGGCGAACCTGATCGACCGGCCGGTGTTGAGATGATCTTCCATCCCGTGCCCGCCTTGGGCAGCCGCCTCGCGTCGATGCGCCGAGCCAAGGCTGGAAACGGTTGCTGGCACGCGGCGCGAATGGTACTGCCGCTCTCCTGGGCCGGTCTCGGGTTCCTGTCCCGCGCGGTGCACTGCAATTGTGGCCGCCCGGAACTCTGGGTCCTGCTGCCGGGGGACTGAACGGCCCAACCGGGGCCATGGATGCCGAAATCCGCTGCGAGGCGTCATTCGCCATTCCCCGCTCACAGCTTCTTCAGAAAGGCCGCTGCCTGCCGTTGGACGGTTTGCCGCTCCGCCTCGTTCAAATGCTTCAGGCCGAGCACGTTCGGCCCCATGCGCGGGTTGGCTCGCAACTGGCGTTCGAACCGCAGCAGGAAATTCCAGTAGAGAAAATTGAACGGACAGGCGTCATCGCCCGTGCGCGCTTTCGGATCAAAGCGGCAGCCTTTGCAATAGTCGCTCATCCTGTTGATGTAGGCCGCAGAGGCGATGTAAGGCTTCGTTCCCACCACGCCGCCGTCCGCGCACAGGCCCAGGCCGATGACGTTTGGCGTGACGACCCAATCGTAGGCATCCACGTAGCCATCCAGAAACCAGTCGTTGACATCCTTCGGCTTGATTCCGGCGATCAGCGCGAAATTGCACAGCACCATCAGCCGTTCGATGTGGTGGCTGTAGCCCGTCTCCAACACGCGTCCGATTACCTGATGCAGGCAGTTCATCTCCGTTTGTGCCGACCAGAAGAAGTCGGGCAGGGGCTGCTCGGCTTGCCAGTGGTTGCGTTCGTGAAAGCCCGGCATCATCCGGTGATACCGCCAGTAGACATATTCGCGCCAGCCGATGATCTGCCGGATGAACCCTTCGACCGAATTGATCGGCGCTGCGCCGGCGTGATAGGCCGCCTCGGCGCGCCGCACCACCTCCAGCGGTCCAAGCAGCCCGATGTTCATCAGAGGCGAGAGCACGGAGTGAAAAAGGATCGGCTCGCGCGCAGCCATCGCATCTTCAAACGCGCCGAATTGCGGCAGCCGGTGGACGATGAAATCGTCGAGCGTTTGCAGCGCCTGCTCGCGCGTCACGGCCATCGCAAAGCCGCGGGTTGAACCCATGCTGCTCTTCGCCTCTCGCTCGACTTTGGCCATCACCTCTGCCGTGATCGCGTCCGGCGCGAATTGGATCGGCGGCATCGGGCGGATCTTGCTGTCATAAGGCTTTCGGTTTTCGCGATCAAAGTTCCACTCACCACCGATGGGGTCTCCCGTCGCGTCGAGCAATACGCCGAAATGCCTACGCATCGCCCGGTAGAAAAATTCGAGCACTAATTTCCTGCCCGACTTTTCTTCCGGCGCAAACCGCTCACAGAGAAAGTGACCATTGGGAATGATCTCGATCTCCGCGTCAAGATCGTCTTTAAGTTGATGCTGCCGCTGTCGCGCCTGCCATTCGGCGGCTTCCATCATGTACAATTTCCGGCTTCCCGTTTCGCGCAGGTGCGCCCGCAATTCGGCGCCGAAAGACGCTCCCTCCCGATAGTCCACGCGCCAGCCCGCACGGCGCAGCGCGTCAGCGTAATGACGCATCGCCGAAAGCATGAGCGTGGCTTTCTGTTTGTGAGGGGGCCGCTCGTCAAGCTGGTCGGGCGAGTCGATCATCACGACAACCCGCCGCGATTGGTGCGCGGAATCGAGCAGCGGATGATCGGGCATCAACTGGTCACCTGGAATCCAGGCTGATTCGAGGGCGTCTTTCATCTGGCCGGGATCGCGGAAGCCCACTCGTCCAGGGGCGCGGCATCGGGATTTCTAAACCAGGGCTTGGGGCTGTAACTTTCCGGGTTCTTAACCGCCCGGCGCAGGTCCCGGGCGGAACCGCGTACTTTGTCCTGGGGCATGGCGGTGACCTCTTGGGTGGACGATGCGGCAAGCGCGCGGCGGCCGCTGGACGACCCTGATCTTACGCCCATTGCCCGGTACTCGGCCTGCCGCCCGGCCGGTCTTAAAAACCGGCGAGCCGAGAGGCTCCGTGAGTTCGAATCTCACTCCCTCCGCCAAGTTGCAAGACTTCCTGGGATTGACAAGGTCCGGTGCCAAGCTTAGGGAGGCCGGGAGTACCAAATCGAACTGTCTGCAGGACGGGGAGCTTACGAGACAACGATCCTCACGGCTCGCTAACTACTTGTCCGAATCCGCGCTAATGTCTTTGTTGGGGCTCCTTGACAGAATGACCCACCAAGCTTTAGTCTAACAGTACGACTTTCTAACTCTAGCTCTTTGCTCCCAACTATGAGTGCCGAAATGGCCACCAAAGCCCGCATTCGCCGGAAATTTCAGGTCACGATCCCCCAGGAGGTGCGGGAAGCCTACCCTTTGGAAGAGGGTCAGTATGTAAACGTCGAAGCCACGCCTCGCGGCATCCTCATAACTCAGACTCGAGAAGTGGACGCTGCTCAGACTTGGTTTTGGAGCCCACGCTGGGCTGACATGGAGCGCTCTGCTGATGAGGACTTCCGTGCCGGCCGGATAACCGAGACGCCATCGGCTGAAGCTGCAATTGCCGCCCTCAAAAGGAAACCAGGCAGTCCGAAGCGGAAATGAAGGTTGCCTTTTCGCGGACCTTTCACGAGAACTACCAAGTTCTCCCTTCCAGCATCCAGAAACGCGTTGACAAGACCATCCGGTTCTTGGCCTCGAAGCAGGTGAACAAACCGTTTCACCCCAGTCTACGCGCCAAGCGCATCAAGGGCACAGCGGACATCTGGGAGGCGAGTGTGACCATGAAGTACCGCCTCACGTTTCAGATTCACGAAGACACCTTATACCTGCGCGTTGTCGGAGATCATGATCCAACACTCAAGAACCCATAACTAAGGGAATTCCGCATCTGGACACCAATCCATGCAATCCTGGAATCGACTAAAAGATTCATTCGTCGATAGACCTCTGCGCCGGCTCTCAGCTGCTTTTGAACAACAACCTCCCGCACCTGTCCTCCCATCTAAATCTTGAGGCAAGCCTCGAGGTGAACCGCCCCGGCAGGAGATCAACTGGGGAAATAATGTTCTTGACGAATCTCAACTGCGCGATGCCGCCCTGGTGTTCGGGATGCTACCTCCAGTGAGTCATCCGGAGAAGTGGAAACCATTTCAAGAATTCCTGGACGGACTCTCACTCTTGGGCATCAATGCTTGACGGCCACCAGAAGATCCGGCGCTCGCTGAAACTCGCCCAGTTTGCAGCGCGACCTGTCACGCTGCCGCCCGCGTCACTCCGCTGTCGGGGCACCTGATCGTCATCCAAAGTGCGCGTCAGCTCCATTAGTTTTCGGCGGATCGCCGGGTCGGCCCGGATCACCAGGGTGTCAACGGTTCGAGCCGGCCCCCACCCTGCGCCAGCTACTTTGGAGGGACCCTCAATGCCTCGTTCCGTAGTCACCGCACCCGCCGGCAACCTCAGCAACGGGCAGGGAAGCGACATCTTCGCCGGCAACACCGGGAACGGCGATCCGCGGCGGGCACTGATCCGTTTTGCCGTCGTGGACAGCATTCCTCCCGGATCCCTGATCACCGCCGTCACCCTGGAAATGACCGTCACGCGGACCATTGCGGGTCCCGAACCGGTGGCCCTGCGCCGTCTCCTGGCCAGTTGGGGAGAGGGCAACTCGGTCGCTGTCGGGCCGGGCGGCGGCGGCGGCGGGGCCGCCGTCGGCGATGTCACGTGGACGTATCGCTTTTTCGCCACGTCGCTGTGGTCCCGGCCGGGGGGTGATTTCGACTCGACGATCGTGAGCACCTCGACCCTGGTTGGCAGCGCCGGCCCCTGGACCTGGCCCAGCACACCGGAGCTGGTGGCCGATGTTCAGCACTGGCTGGACCATCCGGCCGACAACCACGGCTGGATCGTCATCGGCAACGAAGCGACGTCCGCCACCGCGAAGCGTTTCGGCAGCCGGCACACCTTTCCGCTCACGGCCCGTCCCTGGCTGACCTTGACGTACACCCCCGTATCGGCCGTGCCCGGGGATGCCTCCGCGCCCGCCATCGCGCTTCGCGCTGCGCCCAATCCGTTCCGTCATGCCACCAACGTCCGGTTCGATCTGCCGCATCCCGCGCTTGTCGGCATCCAGGTCTTCGATCTCGCCGGACGTCTCGTGCGTGATCTGGGGCGGGAGGAGCGGCCGCCCGGCGTCCATCGCCTGAGCTGGGACGGCACGTCAACCAACGGTCGTCCCGTGGCTCATGGCGTGTACGTGGTCCGGCTCATGGCCGGAACCCACCGCCAAACGGTGTCCGTCATTCGGCTCCCCTGAGTCGGGACCGGGCCGCCACCCGTCGTCAACTTGATCAAGTAGACGCCGGCGCTGGAACTGTCGCCGTTGTCGGCCCGGCCGTTCCACGACACCGCGTGCGAACCGGCGGCTTCGACACCTTCGAACAGCGTGCGGACACGACGCCCGCTCATGTCGTACACCGCCACCTGCACCCGCTGCGAGGACGGCAGGCTGAACTGGATCGACGTCTGGCTCCGGAACGGCGTCGGAAAGGCCGCCAGCGTCGGACGGCTGATGACCCCGATGCCGGCACCGAGCGTTACCGGACCATGCCAGGAAACCTCGCCACCTCGACTCACTTCCGCCAGCCAGTAGTCGGCGGCGCCCTGCGGGGCGTTCCCATCCACGTACTCATAACGGGTGTTGCCCGACAGAAGGTGGTCGGTCAACGGCACGCGCTCAAGGCCAGACTCCTGGCGATACACGTGAAATCCGGCATGGTCCACGGCCTGTTCCACTTCCCAGGAGATGACGGCACCCGCCGCTCCACGCAGGGCACTGAACGAAGCTACGACGTGACGAACCCGGCAGCCCCGACCTTCGTCCAGTACAAGCCGAATGCGTCGCTCGCCCTGGCTCCGGAGGGAGTCAGCTTCGTCTCGGCTACCGACAGCCCGAACGGCAATCCTCTCGTGATCGTCTCGAACGAGGTCAGCGGCACGGTTACCATCTACCAGGTCCGGGAGAGCCAGGTGGCGGTCACGCTGTCGCGATTCGAGGCCGTCAGCTCTCCGGATGGCGTCGATCTCGTATGGGAGACATCGGAGGAGTGGGCCCACTCGCACTTCGACGTGCTGCGACGCCACGATTTGAATGTCGCCTGGGCGACAGTCAATACGGCGCCGGTGGTCGGGGCCGGATCGTATTCCTTCCGCGACGAGACCGCTCCCGACGGGTACACGATCGACTACCGGATCGAGGCGGTTGAACGCAACGGATCCCGGTCGACCGCCGGGACCATCCGGGTGCTCGTGAACCGTGGCCCGGGAGCCCTTTCGCTCGGACCCGGGCGGCCGAACCCCTTTCGCGCGCGGACGGCCTTCGCGCTCGACCTTCCGGAGTCAGGGCCAGTACGCGCGGCCATCTTCGACGCCTCGGGCCGGATGGTTCGCACGCTGTCGTCGCAAGTGCTGGAATCGGGTCGTCACGAGCTGACCTGGGATGGCCGAAGCGACGCCGGCACCGACGTGCCCGCCGGCGTCTACTTCGTGCGCGTCGCTACGGATCGTGACGAGAAGAGGCTTCGGATCGTCAGGGAGCGCTGACATGGAACGGGGCTGAGCTCCGAAACCGGTTCACGCGAAGGCGTATTGAAGTACTGAAGTACGGGCATCCCTCCGTTGTGCTCGTGGGGTTCCATTCTTCGAGGGGGAATCCTGCAGTCGTCTCAGGCCTTCCTGTGCCCGGTGCTGTGCCTGCTTCCGATTGCCAAAACGATCCAAACGGATCAACCCATGTCCAAGCGGGTCAAGTCGCCAAGTACGTTATCCTCGCTCTAACTGTCGTTTGTCTCGTAGCTTGCGGGTTAAGTTGGCTCTGATCTTCTCCTCAGACGCAGAGCCAAGATTTGGATGAGTTACTGGTGTTTCGGTCTTGAAAACCGGCGAGCCGAAAGGCTCCGTGAGTTCGAATCTCACTCCCTCCGCCAGGTTACGAGGTTTGGCCGTTTCCGAAGTGGGCAGACGGACGTGGACGGCTGGCGCAGATTCCCGAGACGGTCTCATGTATTCTGACCTTCATGGAACCTGTAAAGCCAGAACACGTCAGCGCTGTCGCAGCAGCGGTCCTTCAGACCCTCTCCGAATCCGGGCTCGGCAATCGCCTTTCGCTTCGAGGAGCTTTCGGTCTGCTACATTTTGTGAACCACCGTGAAACACACGACATCGACGCTTGGTGGGAACCGTCCACGTCCGGAGCCGAACGGGAGGCCGTTCTGAGAGCGGTTGAAACTGCGCTGGCGCAGTACGGCGAGACCCGCCGCCGCTCCTGGGGGGATGTCGTGAGTATCGACCTCATGGAAAACGAGCAAACAGTCTTCAACTTCCAAGTGGCAGAGCGCTCGGCGCGACTTGAATTGCCGCTTCAGTCTCCATGGCCATCCGTCAACCTGGATTCAGTGACAGACCTTGTGGCGTCGAAAATGGTGGCGCTCGTGGAGCGCGGAGCGCCCCGTGACTTCGTGGATATTCGCGCAGTCTGCCTTGCTGGTCTCGTTAAACCAGCTCAATCCTGGGACTTCTGGAAAAAGAGACAGGAACGAGGAGGAAGCGACACAGATTTCAACCGCGCGCGACTCGCTGTGGAAACACACCTCCAGCGCATCGAAGGCCATCGCCCGCTGGGAGGCATTGATTCGGCCGAACGGCGCAGTGAAGCAACAGAGGCTCGACGCTGGTTCCGGGAGGAGTTCCTCGATGCGATTCCCGATTGACGGCGCGCTATATCCAGACCAACCCGTCCCAGATCGACTTGAGACGATGTCCGATCGAATCGATTTCCTCGCCCGCCTCTTCTCGGCCTGGGATTTTGGCCAGCTTCCGGACAGTGCCACAGTCAGCGCCATCCGCCAACCAGATTGGCAGGAATCCGTGGACGCGACGCGGTTGCTGACGTCACCAGCCTACCACCTCCTACGGCGCTGGCACGGGCTCCCAGAGGTACCTTTTCTCGGTCAGCGGAACCCGGTCATTGTCGAAGACCCGTGTTTGGAGAGGATTTGACTGCCGCCGATCCGCCGATCCGTTGGCGACCGAACTGCAGCGTGGGGGTGCTGATTCGGACGACTACGTGGGGGATGCTCAAGGCACTACTTGGTCGCCAGTAACAAGCAAGCGCTACTCGCCAACGTCCGTCAGGCATCCTGTAGCACAATCCTTCCCTCTAATGCGAAATCTGTCAAGTTGCGCCAGGCCGAGGACTTAAAAATCAATATCGTCGGGCAACCGATCAAGCCTCTTGAGAAATGCGTAGAGGCACTGTTGGACAAAGCCTTGCGTCTGCGGGTACGGATCGACCAGACAGTACGCCTTGAGAATCGCGAACGTCCGCCCCTGATGCTGGGCTAGGCCTTTTTCAATGTCCCCACCGACTTGTGGAATTCCTCCGGGGGCTGCATAGAGGATCCGATTTCTCAGGTTTGCACGCTCCCGAATGTAGTCGATGATCGTAGCCGCTCCTGAGGCAGCCGCAAGTTCGTCCAACCCGAGTTTGAAATCATCCAGCTTCATCGGCGTTTCGCCCAAGCTGCTCTTCGTGGAGAAGTGAAGCGGGGGTTCAGGAGAGGCCCAGAGAGGAGTGCCATCCCCTGGATGCGGCACTGTGAACCGAATTTTGAGCAGGTGCGGCTTCGTGTCGCCGTCCAGCACGAGAGACGTTGGTGGAGCATGAGGCCCCAGCTTCCCAATGACCCGTTGAACTCCTTGGAGAAATGGAAACACTGCGTTTTTCTGGACATGGTCGCGGTGATTGAGCCTATCCGCACCGGCATAGCGGCGGCGCTTCAACGACAGCATGAGAGCGGTCGCTGCCTCTTCCTCCGCGGTCAGACTCCGGAAAAGTGCCATCTCCGGGTCGAGCTCACGAATTTTCCAGGCGCGATTTAGGTGTTTCACGGCATGGACCGCCGACCATTTCGTCGGTGGTGACATGTCCGGCAGGATCAAATCGAGAATCCCTCGATCAAGCTTGCCTAGGGGGAACACGATCGAATCCGAGAGCCATTCCTGTTGATCTTCGTTCATCGTCTTCACGATACAGTCTCCATAGTTCTTGACCAGCTCTCCCACCCTGCTATCGTTGAGGACAGTCGCTCACCCCTTAGTCCACAGACCCATGACCGACGAGACCGCGAAGCAGTTCCTCGAGACCGTAGAGGCCTCCATCGAAACCCTCCGCTACGTCAGAAAGGCACTGAAGTCCGGCGGCGCCTATCACAACACGGTGGACCACGAGGTGCGCCAGGACCTCGGCTACGTCAAGAACGACCTCGAGAAACTCCTGAACCCAAGTCCCCCACCACTATAACCCTCGACACATACACAACTCTCGTCTTCGTCGCCGGCGTCCTGGCCAGCGTCGGTTTCGCGATTGTTTGTGTGGTCTCTAGAAATATTTCTCTGGCTATACAGGATCTGCGCCGCGGCATTCGGGAACGGCGCCGGCCGCGCCCATAACCATCTCAAGTCTGAGGTATGGCTGGGGCTTCGCCGTCATCTCCGGAAGCTTGTTCGGTGACCATTGGCATCCAGATTTTCCCGAAGACGGGCCTAAACTTCCTGGCCATTTGCAGTGCCGTGATCGGGCAGAAACTGGTGCTGCTCGGCTTTCTGCAGGATCAGCTCTCGCTGAGCCAGGGGACAACTCTATGGAGGAATGTCATCGACTATCTGACGACGGGAGGACCGGTTCCTGTGAAACGGACTACCTGGAGCGCTATCAAGGCTCTGTATCGGTAGCTCCGTGTCGGCCAAGCACAGCCACGTTCCGGGTGGCCCTTCAACGAACCGGAACTCCTGCCGAAGCAGCCGGGTTTACGGCCGCGTCGTGTCGATCACGATCCAAGCTTCCGCCCACACGAGGCGGCAGGCCCGGATCGCCCGTTCCCACGAGGACCACGTCGATGCCGATCATTCTCACGCCCGTCGTCGCGCCAGCCGTTCTCTCACTCGCCCTGCTCGCCTCGGTCACTCTCCCCACACCCCGCCCGACCTACTCCGTCACGCCGTTCGGTGACGTGCTCGTCTCCGAGCGGCTGGACTCTGAGGCCTACACGGGGAGCGGCACGTACGAGTGTTACGTTCCGTTGCTTGCC
>Ga0163152_10000308_pt1 | contig 87768 bp, 67 predicted proteins | sample OliLakLV19MP8IB2_FD_148635 | JGI IMG/M metagenome (GOLD analysis project Ga0163152, IMG submission 148635) | Freshwater microbial mat bacterial communities from Lake Vanda, McMurdo Dry Valleys, Antarctica - Oligotrophic Lake LV.19.MP8.IB-2 | ecosystem: Environmental > Aquatic > Freshwater >...
GTCATGCGCCGGTCGGGGGAGGGAGCGGTGGGCGGGCCGCCGCCGGCGTCTACTTCCTTCGATTGGAAGCCGGCAGCCGGCATGAAGTTCGACGCGTCGTGATCAGTCGGTAAGGTAGAGAGCCGGGTGCCGTGAGACATTCAGCCTTGCCCAGAAAGCCGCGCCAACCAATCATCGTAAATCGCATTCAGTGTCGATTCCAGCGCGTGTCGCGGTTTCCACCCGGTGGCCTGCCGGAGCTTTTGGCTTTCGCCGTACCGAAGGAGTGATTGACCCGGGCGCGCCAGTATTTCCGGTTGGATGATGGTTATCGGCACACCGGCACGCATCTGATAGTGACTCAGCAGCTCGCTGATCGGGCGGGGCGTGCCGGATGCCACGTTGTACACCTCGCCGGGCACCCCCGCGGTTGTCGCCAGGCAGAGCGCCTCCACCGCGTCCCGCCAATCGATGAAGTCCCGGGCCACGCGCAGGTCGCCGGTTTCGATTCGGGGCGGCTGGAGGCCCAGCGCCACGCGGGCTGTCTGCATGGCAAAGTTCGATGCGACGAAACGGTCTCCCTGGCCCGGACCGATCACGTTGAACAGCCGCACGCGGATTATCGGCATGCCGTGCTCCGAGTGATATTCGATCCCCAGCGCCTCCTGCATCCGCTTCGCTTCGGCGTAGGGATTCCCGGGTTCGATCGGAGTCAGTTCGTCAAAGGGGAGGAGATCCGGGTCGGGCCGATAACCGTCCGCGGTCCCGGCCAGCAGGATGCGCGGCAGGGGATCGAGCCTGCGGGCTGCATCGAGGAGATGTCGCGTACCGTCCACGTGCGCGGCATGGAATCCTTCTGGATCGCGGCGCGAATCGGGCACGAACGACGGCCCGGCCAGGTGATAGATGACCGTCGGGCGTGATCGCAGAACCAATTCCCGCACGGCCAGCGGATCGGTGATGTCGATTCCGCCCCGGCGGGAGAGTCCGTGCACCTCGTGAGTGTCCGCCGCCAGCGCCGCCACCAGGTGACGCCCGATGAAACCGGAATCGCCGGTGACCAGGATGGCGGTGGCAGGGCCCGTCGGGTGCGTCATGACGGTGCATGTTGCCAGCCGGGGAGTCCGCCGCCAATGGCACCGTGGCGTTTGCCCGCCGACTCCGCCCCGCCTATACTCCGCGCCCGATGAAAATCCATGACACGCCGACATTTCAGGAGATGCTGCTCCGCCTGGAGCGATACTGGTCGGATCTGGGCTGTACCATCCTGCAGCCGTACCCTTCCGAAGTTGGGGCGGGCACGTTCAATCCGGCCACGTTTCTTCGCGCTCTCGGACCGGAACCGTGGAACGTGGCGTACGTCGAGCCGTCCCGACGTCCCAAGGACGGACGCTACGGCGAAAACCCCAACCGGATGCAGAACTTCTATCAGTACCAAGTTCTACTGAAGCCGGCGCCCGACAACGTCCTTGAACTCTATGAGAAGAGTCTCGTGGCCATGGGCATTGATCTCAAACGCCACGACCTTCGGTACGTCGAAGACGATTGGGAAAGCCCGACGTTGGGCGCGTGGGGCCTCGGCTGGGAAGTCTGGCTGGACGGCATGGAGGTGACTCAATTCACCTACTTCCAGCAGGTCGGCTCGATCGACCTGGACCTGACCTCGGCCGAGATCACCTACGGCATCGAGCGGATCGCCACTTATCTCCAGGGCGTGGATCGCGTCATGGATCTCCAGTGGACGAAGGATCTTGCCTGGTCCGATCTTTTCCTGAAAAGTGAAGTGGAGTGGTGCCACTACAATTTCGAGGAGGCCAACACGGAATTTCTGTTCCATAACTTTGGCGCCAATGAAGCCGAAGCGCAGAGACTGCTGGCCAGGGGATTCGTGGCCCCGGGATATGACCATGTCATCAAGTGCAGCCACGCCTTCAATCTCCTCGAAGCCCGCGGCGCCATCAGCGTGACCGAGCGGACCGGCTACATCGGTCGTGTGCGCAAGCTGGCGCGTCTGGCGGCGCTGGCTTACCAGGAGCAGCGGAAGACGCTCGAGTGGCCGCTGTTGAAGCCGGGGCCGGAGCGGGAGGCCTGGCTGGCGAAGGTGGCGGCGGAGTCCCCGGCATGACCCGTCAATTCCTCCTCGAAATCGGCACCGAGGAAATACCGGCCGGTTATCTTTGCCCGGCGGGAGATTACCTGCACAAGAGCATCACCGATGGCCTCGCGGAGCGTCGTCTCCCGGCGGATCGAATCGAGGTTCATGTCGCGCCGCGTCGTCTCATCGTCCTGATTCATGGCCTGGCGGACGGACAGGCCGACCTGTCGAAGGAGGTCATGGGTCCGGCATCGAAGGCGGCGTTCACGCCGGATGGTGCCTTGACCCGTGCGGGAGAGGGTTTCGCTCGCGGGCAGGGGGCCCTTCCATCGGCGCTTCGCCGCGTTGAAACACCGAAGGGCGAATATGTGGCCGTCACCGTTCACGTCGTCGGCCGGCCGGTGGGGGACATCCTCCTCGAGTGGCTGCCGGACCTCATCCGAACGATCCCGTTTCCGAAGAGCATGAAATGGTGCGGCGACACGCTCCGCTTTGCCCGTCCGATCCGCTGGCTGGTGGCGCTTCTCGATCAGGAGGTCGTGCCGCTCCAGGTTGGATCGATCCAGGCCGGTCGAACCAGCCGCGGCCATCGCCTCGTGACACAGGATCCCGTGGTCATCGACCGGCCCGAGAGCATCCTGCCGGCACTGGAAGCGGCGGGCGTACTGGCCGATTTCGAGGTCCGCCGTGCGCGGGTCCGGATGGAGATCGAGTCGGTGGCCGGCAAGTCATCCACCCGGATTGTCTCTGATGACGACCTGGTCGATGAAGTGACGAACCTCGTGGAGTGGCCGACGGCCGTCATCGGCTCATTCGACGCGGAGTACCTGGCGCTGCCACGCGAGGTGATTATCACGGCCATGAAGGCCCACCAGCGGTACTTCGCCGTGGAAGGCCTGGATGGAGTCCTTCGCCCGAACTTCATCACCGTGGCCAACGGACGTTGGGACGACACGAGCCGGGTCGTGGCCGGCAACGAACGGGTCCTCCGCGCCCGGCTGGCCGATGCGCGCTTCTACTGGGACACCGATCGAAAGATCGGCCTCGTGAACAAGGTCGACGAATTGAAGTCCGTCGTCTGGCTGGAGGGTGCCGGGACGCTGCACGACCGCGTCATCCGTATCGAGCGGATGGTGGACTGGCTTGGCAGAAATCTTAGAACCTCCGCCGGACACCCGGTTGTCGACGCGGCCACGCTCGCCATCGCCGCCCGCGTCGCCCACCTGGCCAAGGCCGATCTCGCCACGGACATGATCCGGGACGGCAAGGAGTTCACCAGCCTGCAGGGGATCATCGGAGGCCACTACGCCCGAATTGGCGGAGAACCCGAGGCCGTGGTCACCGGCATCTCCGAGCACTATCTACCGAAGGGGCCCGGCGATTCGCTGCCGAGCACGACGCCCGGCCTTCTCGTCAGCCTGGCCGATCGCCTCGACGTCATTGTCGGTTGCTTCGCGATCGGCCTGATCCCTTCCGGCAGCCAGGACCCCTATGCGCTTCGCCGCGCCGCCAACGGCATCATGCGCATGCTGCTTGAGATGGGGTGGCACATCGATCTGACGGAAGCCATCGTGTTCGGGCTCGGCGGATTGCCAGGGACGGCTTTCAAGGGCCCCGCGGAGTCCGCGCCGCCACGCATCCAGGAGTTTCTTCGCGACCGACTCGACTACTTTCTTCGCGAGTCGGGCCAGCCGTACGACGTCGTGGCGGCCACGCTGGCCGGCGGTGCCAATGATCCGGTCGACGCCCGGGCCAGGGGCAGCGCCCTGGCGGTCATTCGGGGCGACGCCGATCTCGCGAAGCTGGTCATCGGTTACAAGCGGGCCGCCAATATTTTGAAAGGCGTCACCGAAGTCATTCCATCACTGGCGTCCGATCCGATGTCCGGCGCCGAACCGGTCGAGGCCGCACTTCATGCCGCCGCCGTGGAAGCCCGCGCCGCCGTCGACCAGGCCATCCAGCGCGTCGACTACCCTGCCGCCGTCGCCGCTTTCCTCAAACTCCGCGCCCCGATTGACGCTTTCTTTGCAGGCGTCATGGTCATGTCGAAGGATGATGCCGAGCGCCATCGACGGTTGGGGTTACTCGTCGAAGTGCGGTCGATCTTCGACCGGTTGTTTGATCTGTCGAAAATCGTCGTCGAGGGGTAAGGACCGCGGGTCGATTTTCACCTATCCCCGCCGGACCACCTTCACCAAAGCCCCCTTCGCCGGAACGTCCTTCCCGAAGGCATTGTTCAGCCAGGCCAGCTTGTCGAGCGGCAGGGCAAGATCTTTCTCCTTGCTGAAAATTTCGTCATAGCTCCTGCCGCCGGGGGCGGTGACCAGGTCAATTCGATCGGGCCGCGCGTTGCGCTTGGTGGCGTCCCGGATGGGCCCGAGCGAGGTGACGACGTTCTGGAATCGGCCGTTGGCATCCGTGGCGCCGGGGATCCCCAGCAGCTGATAGAGCTGTTTCTCACCCTTCTCGATGAAGGCAAGGGCAAAATCGCCGGGGCCCTGCGGTCCCTTGGCGGTGACGCGGCCGACCCAGGCCTGCTGGCCGTTGATCATGCGGGTCTTGCCCACCACGTTGGTGATCTCCCCTTTTTGCTTCAGGTAGTCGACATAGGCGGCGGGGTCGGAGGGGCCTTCGCCGGTATCTTCCATCGTGAGCTGGATGGCGGACTGGCCGTCGGTGGCTGAGACGTTCGCGGCGTTGTTGGTCACCTTCCAGCCGTTGGGCCAGGTCAGCTCGATGTTGAGCCCGGGGTGATAGAAGACGTTTGCTTCGAGATATCCCGCCTCGGGATCGACGCCGTACACCATGCCGTCGAGTCGATTCTTGTAAGCGTCGGCGCTGACGCTCCAGATGGACGTGGTGTTGCCGGTGACCGCCTTCTGGGCCAGCGTGGACGTGCGTGATTTTCGATCGCCTGGATCGGGGTGCGTGGAGAGAAAGCTGGGGATGGCGTCACCGGTGCTCGAGGAAAGTCGGCCGAGCATGTCGTAGGTGGACGGCACCTCGCGCGGGTCATATCCGAGTCGGACCATGTAGCGGATGCCGAGCTCGTCGGCCTCGTTCTCGTCATCACGGCCGAACTTGAGGAGCAAAAGGCCAGCCCCGGTCTGCAGGGCCTCTCCGTAACGCGCCACATCGGGGGACAGGATCATCCCGGCCAGGAGCCCCACGCTGGCGAGTTGCTGGTTCGTGATCCGTTGCGCCGTGTGCCGGGCGGTCACATGACCGATTTCATGGCCCACGATGCCGGCCAGCTGGGCCTCGCTGTTCAGGGCGGCCATGATGCCGCGCGTGATGTAGATGTATCCACCCGGCAGCGCGAAGGCGTTGACGACGTCCGAGTCCAGCAGGCGGAAATGCCATTTCAGGCTCGGCAACTCCGACTGGGCGGCAAGCTTCTGACCGACTTCATCCAGATGCCGCGTCAGGGTCGTGTCGCCGTAAGTGCCGTACTGGGCCAGGATGCGCTTGTCTTCCTCCCGGCCGATCTCGATTTCCTTATCCCGGGAGACGAACGACACTTCCTTCTTGCCGGTGGCGGGATTGGTGGCACAACCGGAAAAGGCACCGAGGCCGATCAGAAGAACGGCGGCGATGGTCAGACGGATCATGAAGGTGGGTTCTCCTCTTAGTTCGTGTCGGAATGGCAAATGCGTCTCTTTGAGCCTAGCGGATCGGGTGTCGATTGGACAGCAAACCTGTCTTCCCGACCGGCGGCCGCAGGCAGCGGATACCCTTGATGGGCCACTTTTCTCTTGAGGCTTGCGCCGCCGGGTGTTACGTTCCCCGGGCGTTTGAATTCGGTTCTATCGTTCCTTTAAGTCGGGCCTGTGAGTCCGCCAAGGAGCAGAGGCGTCATGTTATTGAATTACAATAACTTGCATCCGCTCCTTCGCGCAGTTTGCGAGGGGGCTTTTTTTGTCTCCCGCCCGGAAGCCGACACCCGTTCAACGGGAAATGCCGGAAGTGATTCGTCGAGGTGACGGAGGTCTACGATGGGTGAAGAGGGACTCCGCGAAAAGGCCATCATCCTGGACGCCCAGGCCATGCGCCGCATGCTGACCCGCATTGCGCACGAAATCGTGGAGCGGAACAAGGGGACGAAGGACCTGGTCATCGTCGGCATCCGCCGCCGCGGCGTGCCGCTGGCCCGCCGCATCCAGACAAAGATCCGCGAGTTCGAGGGGATCGAGGTACCGCTTGGCATGCTCGACATCACCCTGTACCGGGATGATCTCCAGACGATCAGCCACGCGCCGGTGGTCCGCACCACCGAGATCCCGGTCGACGTCGACAATCGGATCATCATCCTGGTCGACGACGTCCTGTACACCGGGCGCACCGTCCGGGCCGCCCTCGACGAACTCATCGACTTCGGTCGGCCCCGCTCGATTCAGCTGGCGGTGCTCATCGATCGAGGGCACCGGGAACTCCCGATCCGGGCTGACTATGTCGGGAAGAACGTGCCCACCTCGAGCCGCGAGGTCATCGCCGTGAACATGGAAGAGGAAGACGGCACCGACTGCGTCAAGATCCTTGAAATGGACGACGACGAGGGGAAGGAGTAGCACGTCATGCGGATGGACGACAAGCGGGATCTGCTCGATCTCGAGAGCCTGTCCAGCGTCGAGATCGTCGACCTGCTCGACACGACCCGGAGCATGCGGCAGGTCATCGACCGGCCGGTGAAGAAAGTGCCGGCACTTCGCGGCAAGACCGTGGCCAATCTCTTCTACGAGCCGTCGACGCGGACGCGGCTCTCGTTCGAGCTGGCGGAAAAGCGACTTACCGCCGACTCGATCAACTTCTCGACGTCGGGAAGCTCCGTGGCCAAGGGGGAGACGCTTCGCGATACGGTGCGCAACATCGAGGCGATGGGCGTCGACTTCGTGGTCCTGCGCCACGGCTCCTCGGGTGCCGCCCACTTCGTGGCTCGCGAGGTGAAGGCCAGCGTCATCAACGCCGGTGATGGCACCCATGAGCACCCGACGCAGGGCCTGCTCGACGTGTACACCATCCGCGAAAAACTCGGGAAGGTGGCTGGACTCCGGGTGGCCATCGTCGGTGACATAGCCCACAGCCGGGTTGCACGGTCGAACATCTGGGCGCTGACGAAACTTGGGGCGGAGGTCGTCGTCTGCGGCCCGACGACACTGATCCCCGCCGACGTCGAATTGATGGGCGTTACCGTCAGCCACCAGGTGGAGGAGGCGCTGGAAGGGGCGCACGTCGTCAACATCCTGCGAATCCAGCAGGAGCGCCTCAAATCAAACCTGTTGCCGAGCCTTCGCGAGTACGCCCTCCAGTTCAGCGTCACGAGCGAACGGCTGCGCGTGGCTCATCCGGAGGTCTTGATCATGCACCCCGGCCCGATGAACCGCGGAATCGAGATTGCACAGGAAGTGGCCGAGGACGGACGCAATGTCATCCTCGACCAGGTCACCAACGGTGTGGCCGTCCGAATGGCCGTCCTCTACCATCTGTCCGGCGGCGAATCGCTGCTGCCGGTTGGCCTCGAAGGAGTCGCCTGATGAATGCCCGTTCTTTCCAGCGACTGGCGCTCTGGGACAGTCATGACCGGCCGCTCGAGCTGCAGGGAGCGGAGATTCTCGATTCCGGCACCGGCCGGATGAACCGTCAGGACATCTGGGTGGTGGACGGGCGGATTCACTTCCAGAAGCCCGAAGGTACAACCCCCATCGTCTTCAAACTTGATGGCGCCACGCTGTTCCCCCGCCTCATCGACGTCCACGTCCACCTGCGCGAACCCGGGTTCGAGGAAGCCGAAACAGTCGCCACCGGTGCCCTGGCCGCGGCCAAGGGCGGATTTTCCGCCATCTGCTGCATGCCGAATACGGAGCCGCCGATCGACGATGCGGCCACCATCCGCTACGTTCTCGAACAGGCCGAGCGAGCCGGCGGCGCGAAGGTGTACCCGTTCGCCTGCATCACGCGGGGTCGGAAAGGCGAGACGCTGGCCGACATGTTCGAGCTGGCCGAGGCCGGTGCCCGGGGATTCAGTGACGATGGCAGTCCGGTGATGAACGCCGAGATCATGCGCCGGGCCCTTGAATACTCCAAAATGATGGGTCTGCCGATCGTGGCCCACGAGGAAGACACCCACCTGGCCGGCCCAGGTTGCGTGCACGAGGGGGCGGTGGCCACGCGCGTCGGCCTCCGCGGCATCCCGCGGGAAGCCGAGGACATCATGGTGGCGCGCGATATCGCCCTGGTGCGGTTGACCGGTGGGCGGTTGCATATCTGCCATGTCTCGTCGAAACACACGGTCGAGCTGGTTCGTCAGGCCAAGCGCGAAGGACTGCCGGTCACCGCCGAGGTCACGCCGCATCATCTGGTCCTGACGCATGAGCGGATTGCGGGGTATGACACCAACTTCAAGCTGAACCCGCCGCTTCGCGAGGAGTCCGATCGACTGGCACTGCTCGAGGGGCTTCTGGATGGCACGCTCGACTGCATTGCCACGGATCATGCGCCGCATACCGCCATTGCCAAGCAGGTGGAGTTCGATCGGGCACCCATGGGGGTCACCGGTCTGGAGACGGCCCTCTCCATCTGCCTTACCGACCTGGTGAACCCGGGGCTCGTGCCACTGGACACCGTTCTCCGTGCCCTGGGTCCCCATCCCGCCGCCCTCCTTGGCGAGAGCTGGACGCCGATCCAGGATGGCGCGCCGGCCGATTTCACCGCGATCGACCTCAAACGAACCTGGACCGTATCGACCGACAGCTTCGTCTCGAAGTCGGCCAACTCCTCGTTTCTTGGCCGCGAACTGGCCGGCGTTACGCTCCTGACACTCGTTGATGGTCGCGTCGCCTGGTCCGATCCGTCCGTTGTGCCGGTTCAACAATCCGCGGCCCGGGTTTCGTGAACCGGACCAGCGAGTCTTCCCGCCCGGCCGGCGGTTCCGGGCCCTTCGGCCCCCTGTCAGCCCTCCGTCCGCACGACGCGCTGCTGGCACTCGAGGACGGCACGGTCTTTCGCGGCTGGTCGTGCGGCGCTCCGGGCGAAATGTCGGGCGAACTGGTCTTCAATACCTCGATGATGGGGTATCCGGAGATCATCACCGATCCGTCGTATCGCGGGCAGATTGTCACGTTCACCTATCCGCTGATCGGCAACTACGGCATCAACGCCGCCGATGCCGAAAGCCCGAAACCCTTCCTTTCCGGCGTCGTGGTCCGGACGATGTGCGGCGAACCATCCAGCTGGCGTTCGAAGGAAAGCCTTCCCGACTACCTCCGCCGTCACCGCGTCGTGGCGATTGAAGGGGTCGACACCCGGGCGCTCACGCGTCGGCTCCGCACCGCCGGTGTCATGCGTGCCGTCCTCTCAACGCGCGACCTGAACAGCGAGAGTCTCGTGTCCAAGGCCCGTCTGTCACCAGGCCTCGTCGGCCGCGATCTGGTCGCCGAAGTGACACCTTTCGAGGCGACACCCTGGCTAGCTCCGGCGGCTGTCGCCGCCGGAGACGCCAACGCACACGGCAACACCCGGGCACACGGGGCAATGGTCGCCGGTGCAGCCACCCAACGCCTCAGCACATCGTCATCCTCATCTTCAACATCAACATCCACAGCCTCCCAAGACCGCTTCATTCCCAACGACCCCATCACCGCCCGCTTTCGCGAAATTCCCGCCGACATCGAACTCACCGACGCCGATGTCCGGGGCGAAGCGCCGCGCATCGACCCGGCGGCGATGGCGGTCGAGGCGGCGATCGAGGCCCGGCGTTCCGGGGGACCCCTGGTGTTGCCAATCGTGGAGACGGTGTACCGCAGGCCCTCGGCCCGCGAGGTGGTGTCGGACGGGGAGGGAGGCTTCGCGGCGGTTCAGAGGTCCGATGTCGATGAACCACCGGCGCTCAACCCGGCTGAAAGCGAATTGACTCCCAGTGTGGCCATCCTCCACTGCGGCATGAAAGCCAACATCGCCGAAGAACTGCGTCGGCGCGGCGCGCGGGTACGCATCTGGCCGGCTTCGACGCCGATCGCCGTGATTCTGGCCGATCGTCCCGACGGGCTGGTCCTGTCCAACGGTCCGGGCGACCCGGAGGGAGTCGACGGCGTCGTGGCGGAAATCCGGCAGGCGATCGGGCAGGTGCCGATCTTCGGCATCTGTCTCGGCATTCAGATGCTGGCGCTCGCTTTTGGCGCCAAAACCTACAAGCTCAAGTTCGGCCACCGGGGTGGAAATCAACCGGTCATCGATCTGACCACCGGCAAGATCGAAATCACCGCACAGAATCATGGCTTCGCAGTCGATGCCGAGTCGCTTCGGCCGGAGTCAGTCGATGATGTGCGGCACGGTCTGACCGTCACGCACCTCAATGTGAACGACGGTACCGTGGAGGGTTTTGAACACACCGGCCTCGACGTCGTGGCCGTTCAGTACCACCCCGAGGCCGCGCCGGGCCCCCATGACTCGGCTTACCTTTTCGATCGATTCCTCGAGCGGGTCAGGACGAGGATGGCTGCCGTGACCGGAGTGCGCTGAATCGTGCCCAAATCCGAAGATATCAAATCCATCCTCATCATCGGTTCGGGTCCGATCATCATCGGCCAGGCGTGCGAGTTCGATTATTCGGGCACGCAGGCCTGCCAGGTCCTGAAAGAGGAGGGTTACCGGGTTATTCTCGTCAACTCGAATCCGGCCACGATCATGACGGACCCCGAGATTGCCGACGCCACGTACATCGAGCCGATCACGCCCGAGGTGGTCGAGCGGATCATCGAGAAGGAGCGTCCCGATGCCCTGTTGCCAACCCTGGGGGGGCAGACCGCGCTGAATACCGCGGTGGCGCTGGCCGAGCGGGGGACGCTTGATCGCTTCAACGTCCGCCTGATCGGCGCCAACCTGGCTGCCATCAGGAGAGCCGAGGATCGCGAGGAGTTTCGGCACACCATGCTGTCGATCGGCATGGATCTTCCGCTGAGCCGCCAGGTCCGGAGTGTGGCCGAGGCCGAAGCCTTCGCACTGGAGGCGGGGCTCCCCCTGGTCGTGCGTCCGTCGTTCACGATGGGTGGCCAGGGTGGCGGCATGGCTCGCACGATGGACGATCTGAAATCAATCGTGGCCGGGGGCGTGGCCGCGAGCCCTGTCGGCACCGTCCTCCTGGAGGAGTCGGTTGAAGGGTGGAAGGAGTTCGAGCTCGAGGTGATGCGCGATTGCAAGGACAACGTCGTCATCATCTGCTCGATCGAGAATTTCGATCCGATGGGCGTCCACACGGGGGACTCGCTCACCGTCGCCCCGGTCCAGACGCTCACGGACCGCGAGTACCAGAAAATGCGCGACGACGCCCAGACGATCATCCGGGCCATCGGCGTGGAAACCGGTGGTTCGAACATCCAGTTTGCCGTGGATCCCCGGGACGGTCGCCAGGTGGTCATCGAGATGAATCCGCGCGTCAGCCGCAGTTCGGCCCTGGCCAGCAAGGCCACCGGTTATCCCATCGCCAAGATCGCGGCGCGGCTGGCGGTCGGCTACACCCTGGACGAGATCACCAACGACATCACCCGGAACACGAAGGCCGCCTTCGAACCGACCATCGATTACTGCGTGGTCAAGATCCCGCGCTGGGCCTTCGAAAAGTTTCCGCGCACCGACCCGACGCTTGGCACGCGCATGAAGAGCGTGGGGGAGGTCATGGCCATCGGCCGGACATTCAACGAGGCGTTTCTGAAGGGGATGAACAGTCTCGAGATTGCCGACCAGGCCGAATTGCGCGTGGGCCTCGGGCTCCCGACCGACCGGGCGGAACTGCTCGATCTGGTCAAGCGTCCAACATGGCGCCGCCCGTTCGAGCTGTTCCAGGCGCTCCGACTCGGAGCCACCCCGACGGACTTGAATGCGATCACCGGAATCGACCGCTGGTTCCTGGACCGGATGTCGGAGATCGTCGTCATGGAGCGAGCCATGAGCAACGACCTGGCCGAAGCCGCCCGGAAGGAAGATCTGGACAGTTGCCGCCGGCTCATCCTGGCTGCCAAGCAGATGGGAATGAGCGACTGGGAGATTGCCCACTTCACCGGCGGTTTCGAGAATGACGTGCGCGCGTTCCGCCAGCGGCTCGGCATCATCCCGACAATGAAGTCGGTCGATACCTGTGCCGCCGAGTTTCCAGCCTACACACCCTACTACTACTCGACCTACGAAACCGAGGACGAGGGGGAGCCGCTGGGCCGGGAGGCCGTGGTCATCCTGGGATCGGGCCCAAACCGGATCGGCCAGGGGATTGAATTCGACTACTGCTGTGTCCAGGCCTGCCGGGCCCTGCGAGCCGAGGGGATCCGGGTCATCATGGTCAATTCCAATCCGGAGACCGTGTCGACCGACTACGATACCTCCGATCGACTCTACTTCGAGCCGTTGTCGATCGAGCATGTGCTCAACGTGATCGACAAGGAAACGCCTCGCGGGGTGATCCTCCAGCTTGGCGGCCAGACGCCGCTCAAGCTGGCGCATGCCCTGGACCAGGCCGGTATCCGGGTCCTGGGCACCCAGCCCGATGACATCGACCGGGCCGAGAACCGGGATCGCTTCCGGACGCTCATCGAAACGCTGGGGCTGACCCAGCCGACCAGCCTGATCGCCCGGACTCGCCGCGAGGCGACCCGGGCCGCCGAACGAATCGGATTCCCGATCCTGGTCCGCCCCTCCTGGGTCCTGGGGGGCCGGGGAATGAAGATTCTCCATGACATGAAGTCGCTGGAACAGCTTCTGGAAGCCGGGGTTAAGCTCTCTCCCGAATCGCCGCTCCTGATCGACGAGTTTCTCGAGAACGCCGTCGAGCTGGACGTGGACGCGGTTGCCGACGGCACCGATGTCCTGATCGGGGCGGTCATGGAACACATCGAAGAGGCCGGCATTCATTCGGGCGATTCTTCCTGCGTCATCCCTCCCTGGTCGATCGGCGAGGAGACGACGAAACGCCTGGCCGAAATCACGAGGGCCGTCGCCCTCTCGCTCAACGTGATAGGGCTCATCAACGTGCAGTTCGCTGTTCACAACGACATCATCTACATCATCGAGGTCAATCCGCGCGGCTCGCGTACGATTCCATTTGCCAGCAAGGCAGTTGGCCGGCCGCTGGCCCGTATCGCCACGCGCGTCATGGTTGGCAAGAAACTGGCCGCCATGGGGCTGACCGAGTTGCCCAAGCCGACGCATGTCAGCGTCAAGAAAGCCGTGCTGCCGTTCGAGCGATTTCCCGGCGAGGACACGCTGCTCGGTCCCGAGATGAAATCGACCGGCGAGGTCATGGGGATCGGCGAAGATTTCGGGCAGGCCTACGCCAAGGCTCAGCTCGGCTCGGGCGAGGGGCTGCCGACGGGGGGCACGGTGTTCCTGTCGATACGCGACGCCGACAAGCGCGCGATCGTCTTTCTGTCGAAGAAGCTGCTCGAACTCGGTTTTCAGATCGTGGCCACCGGCGGCACGGCCCGCTTCCTGAAAATGAACGGACTCATCGTGGAGAGCGTCCGAAAGATCGTCGAGCCCCCACCGAACGTGATGGACCTGCTGGTGGCTGGTCGAATTCAGATGGTGATCAACACGCCCGAGGGAGGGCCCAGCCAGCACGACGACCAGGCCATCCGGATGGCCGCCGTGGCCCGCGGCATCCCCGTCGTCACCACCATTCCCGGGGCGATGGCCGCCGTCAGCGGCATCGAGGCGCTCAAAGTTTCCGGCCTGACGGTGGCTCCGCTGCAGGCGCTGGCCCCCGTTCGGGAGCCCTGACGCCATGCTCGCGCCACGGATCGGCCAATTCGGCACCCGTGCCCTTTTCCGATCGATGGCGGCTCTCTTCCTCCTCGCGGCCACGCTGCCGACGGGTTGCGCCTACTACAACACGTTCTATCTCGCCCGAAAACACTACAAGCAGGCGATCGTGGAGGAAGAGCGGAATACCACCGGGCGAATCGCACCGGCGGCCAGCGCTTCCTACAACAAGGCGATCGAGCAGTGCAGCAAGGTTCTTCAGCGCTACGGGCATTCCAAGTGGGCCGATGATGCCATGTTGCTCATGGGAAAGAGTTACCACGGGCAGGGGAGCTACGGCGAGTCGCGCAAGTGGTTGAACCAGATGATCACCTCACAACCGGCCAGCCCCCTGGTCCCGGAGGCCCAGGTATGGGTCGGGCGCACCTACCTGGGAGAGGAGGACTTTGAGGCCGCGGCGCAGATCCTGCGCGAGACACTGGCGAAGTACCCGGAGTTCGAGGGGCGGGGTGATGCCCTCTTCTTTGTCGCCGAGACCAATCTCGCCCAGGAACAGTGGGAGGAGGCCATTGCCGGCTACCGGGAGCTGATTCAGCGGTATCCGAAGAACGAACGAATCCCCGAGGGGCTGATCAAGGTAGGCGATGCGCAGTTCGGGCTTCGCCGCTATGACGAAGCCGAAAAGTCGTATGAACTCGCGGCCTCTCGCGCTCGTGATCCGCGCCAGCGGATGCAGAGCCTGCTCAAGGTCGGCCTGGCCCTCGAGAAGCAGGATCGATTCGACGAGGCCATGAAGTTGTACGACGAGCTGTCGGCCGAGCTCGTCCCGCGCGACAAGCTCAACACGATTCTCTCGGGCTTCGACGCCGTCGTACCGGTGACGGTCCGGACGTCGATTCCGGGGCAATCCCCGGCAGCCGATGAGAAACGGCTGCTCGAGGAACTCGCATTCACCGATGAGAATGGCGTCGTCGGCACCCGCAATTCGCTCTACGCCAACCAGAACCCGGGCGGGACCAACCCCGGCGACGCCACCGACGACCTGAACAATCCGGCAGCGCCTCCCGATCCCCGACGCACCGGCGAGGGGAACGCCACGGCCCGATCGGTGGCCTCGCTTGCCACGGCCGCCAATCCCCTGGCGGCGGACCTGCCGCTGGTGCTGCTGCGACACGGAAATGCGTTGCTGGAGATGGGGGAATACGATCGGGCCATCAAGACGTTCGAGTCCGTGCTCGCCGCCTACCCCCGCACCTCGGAGTCGGCCGAGGCGCAATATCGGATCGGCTACGTTCAGGAAGTGTTTATCGAGGATTACGCGGAGGCGCGCCTGTCCTACGATGCGGTCCGCCTCCACGGGCAGAGCCTCTTCTCCGAGCAGGCCACCCGGCGGTCGGGCGGGTTGGCGCGGCTCGTCGCCCTGGCCGCCGCGGACACCTCGAAAGCCACCGTCGGTAATGTCACCCTGGAGCAGGAGGCCGAAAAGCAGTTCCTCGCGGCCGAGCTTTCCTGGTTTCAGCAGGAGAAGGCCGAGAAGGCAATCGAACAGTACGCCCTGGTCGAGACGAACTTTCCGGGCACCTCGTTCGCCCCCAAGGCTGCCCTCGCGCGGGCCTGGCTTTTGGCCAATGCGCTGGAAGACACCGTGGCGGCACGAACGGCCTTTGAGGGTGTTCTCGCGACATACAGCGGCACGGAACAGGCACGTATTGCCCATCAGATTCTCTTTGGCGAGGTTCTCGCCGCGACCGCCCGTCCCGATTCCCTGACCATTGCCGCCTTCGAGGATTCCATCAGGCAGGTCGAGGCGCTGGCCGACAGTCAGGCCGCGCTCGCCGCGCGCGAACTGGCGGAAGAGCGAGCCCCGGAGAATTCCGAGGTGTTGCCGGATTCGTTGTCCGATTCGTTGCCGGAGGCCCTGCCCGGTGCGCCGGCCGTGGCGGTGACCGGGGAGGCGTCGCCACCGGCCACCTGGGCCCGCGGCCTGCCAGCTCTCTCGCCTGCTGATTCACTCAGCCGGTACAACGCAAGGGAGTCGGCTCGCTTGCACGCGGAAAGCGAGGCGCAGGCGATGGCCATGGCCGTTAAGGCTCGCGAGGATTCCATTGCGGCGGCGACGGCGGCCATTCGCGATTCAACAATGGTGGCCCTTTCGACGGAGCCGGCGGTTTCCGATAGGCCCCCGAGTCGGCTGGCGGCAGAGAGCGCCACCGGCCTGCCGCGTCCCTTCACCATGAAGAAACCGGTGCGTGGCCAGGAGGCCCGCACGCCGCGGATGCGGCCGGCTCCACAACCGGCGCCGGTGCCGGCCCCGGCCGATACGACACAACCTCGTGGCAACGGCAATCGCGGACGTCTGCTGGAGGGACCTTGGCGCTGAGCTCCCGGGCCATTGCCTGTCGGGCGACGGTCGTCGAGCAGATTGAAACGCAGCCCGGGTTTTTTCGGCTTGTCTGTCGCGTCCCGGCCGCATTCGCGGATCCGTTGCCCGGTCAATTCGTGCAACTTCGGCTCAACGATCGAAGTGACCCCCTTTTGCCCCGCCCGTACGGCATCGTCGATTTTCGCCGTCAATCCGATCATGCGATCTTCGAACTCTACTATGGAGTTGTCGGCGCCGGCACGAAGATCCTGGCCCGCTATCGCCCGCCTGATTCCATCGCCTGCATTGGCCCTCTCGGGCGCGGCTACACGTTCGACCCGGGCCGCGAGGCGATCCTGGTGGCGGGCGGGCGCGGGGTAGCGCCGCTGCTCATGCTCTATGCCGCCGAGCGGCCGAAGGGGCGGGCCATCCCGTTCGTGTATGGCTTTCGGACGGCCGCCCTGGCCTTTGGCCTTGATCGGATCGAGGAGTCCGATCGACGGATCGCCACCGACGACGGTTCGATGGGAGTGCACGGCAATGCGCTCCAGGTACTGGCCGGTTTGCCCGAGCGTCTGCTGTCGTCCGCGACGTTGTACGCCTGCGGCCCCGAGATCCTGCTCGAGAAGACGGCCCGCTTTGCGCTGGAGCGCGGCATCCCTTGCCAGGTATCGCTCGAGGCGCCGTTCGCCTGCGGCGTCGGCATCTGCCGCGGCTGCGCCGTACCGGCGGCCGCCCATGACGGATACCTCATGTGCTGCAGCGATGGCCCGGTTTTTTCGGCCGACGAGATTCGCTGGGACGCCATGCCATGAGTTCGCCCGATCTCTCGGTCCTGATCGGTGGTGTTCGGTTCAAGAATCCCGTGCTGGCCGCCTCCGGCTGTTTCGGCTACGGCTCCGAGATGGAACCCCTGATACCCGCCTCGCTCTTCGGGGGAGTGGTCACGAAGACAATCCTGGAATCGCGTCGCCCGGGAAACGGTGCGCCCCGAATCATCGAAACGCCGTCCGGGCTCATCAATTCGATCGGGCTGGAGGGGGTCGGCATTGATCGCTATCTCGATGAAATGGTGCCGAAGCTGACCGGTGTCGACACCCGGCTGGTCGTGTCGGTGGGAGGGCATGACATCGAGGAATTTGCCCGTCTGGCGGCGCGGCTCGACCGCGTCGATCGGGTTGACGCGCTCGAACTGAACATTTCCTGTCCCAACGTGGATGGCGGCACCGACTTTTCCACCGATCCCGATCTGGCCGCGGCCACGGTCAGGGCCGTCCGGCGGGTCACCGGGAAGCCGATCTGGGCCAAGCTGACGCCGAACGTCAGCCGCATCTCGGTCATCGGCCAGGCCTGCGAGAAAGCCGGCGCTGACGCGCTGTCGGCCGTCAACACGTTCACCGGCATGTCGATCGACATCCACACCGGCCGGATGATCCTGCCGCGCGGCGCCGGAGGCACCTCGGGCCCCGCCATTCGACCGCTGGCGCTGGCCAAGGTCTGGGAACTGGTCCGAAACGTCGGAATTCCGGTGGTCGGAATCGGCGGCATCGCGACCGGGCACGATGTCATCGAGTTTCTCATCACCGGTGCCAGCGCCGTCCAGCTCGGAACCGTGCTGTACATCGACCCCAACTCGCCACGGACCGCCCTGGCCGGTTTGACGGAACACCTGGCATCCCGCGGCATGAGCACGGTGCGCGACCTCATCGGCACACTGAAGGGGCGGCAGGAGCGCCGTCCCCACTCATGACGACCGCCAGCGCCGTCGACCGCTTCAAAAAATCCCTTGAGGCCATCGATGACCGCGTCTTCCTTGATTGGGTCGAGGGACAGGCCCCGCTCGATCCGGCGCTGCAGGGTGAAATCACCGCCTTTGTCCAGAGCGAGCGAAGCCGGCTCATCAAACTGAAGTCGCTGGGATTGACCCACAAGACGGATGAACGACTGGCCCTCATCGACCGGCTACTTCGCACACTCGAAGGGGCATAGCGGGATCCGGCTTCGCTCTGCCATGATGTGGGCATGACGCCCGACGCCCCCGCCCCGTCGACACGCCCCGCCCTGGACTACCTCGTCGTGGCGCTGGACATGCCGTCCTCCGACGACGCCATCGAAATGGCGACACGGCTCGAGGGCACGGTGCGATGGCTCAAGGTGGGCCTGGAGCTCTACGTGTCAGCCGGCCCATCCATCGTGCTTGCCCTGCGCCGGCTTGGCTTCGAGATTTTCCTTGATCTGAAGTTTCATGACATTCCCAACACGGTGGCCGGCGCCTCGGCCGCGGCGGCCCGTACAGGGGCCGGAATCATCAACGTGCACGCCGGCGGCGGGATCGACATGATGAAGGCCGCTCTCGAGGGTGCTGCCCGGGGCGCGAAGGAAGGGGGGACCACGCCGCCAAAAATCCTGGCCGTCACGGTCCTTACCAGCCTGACCGGCCTTGAGTTGCCCGACTACTATCAGCCGCGTCCGATGGGGGAGCGGGTCGTTTACCTGGCTGAATCGACCCGCGAGGCCGGACTGGATGGCGTCGTTTGCTCCCCAAAGGAAATCGAGATTCTGCGCGCGGTCGTTGGGCCCGCATTTCTTCTGCTGACGCCGGGTCTCCGGTTTGCCGACGGTGGCCGGGACGACCAGAAGCGTGTGGCCACGCCACAGGCCGCGGCCCGCTCCGGTTCGGACTACCTCGTCATGGGGCGGCCGATTACCGGCGCCACCGACCCGACCGCGGCCGCCGCCCGCGCTCTCCTGGAGATCCAGGGCGGGCTCGCCGCGCGGGCCACGGCCGGAAAGAATCCATACTAACCCGGTAGACTTGCTTGATATGCTTTGGTATGCATCCGCGGACCCGCGCCCATGAATGGACGCCGATCAGCCTCGAGCCCCTGAACGGTGGTCCCGACCCCGCCATGCTTGGCGACTCGTTCCTGACCCCGACGGCGCGCTTCTTCGTCCGAAACCACGGTACCGTCCCACTTGTCGAGCTCGATTGCTGGCGACTCGAAGTGGTGGGGATGGTGCGCCAGCCGCTGCAGTTGTCCCTGCCGGAGATTTGGGCACGATTCCCGCGGGTCACGCGTCCCGCGCTGATCCAGTGCGCCGGATTTCGCCGGACCGAGCTGGCCCGGGTGAAGCCGATTCCGGGCGAGCTGCCGTGGAGCCTGGAGCCCGTGGCTACGGCGGAGTGGGGCGGTGTCCGACTCAAGGATGTGTTGCGTGCGGCCGGGCCTGGCCCAGGCGCGGCGCATGTCGCTTTCGAGGGTTGCGACGTGGTGGAGCGTGAGGGGCGCCGCTTCGGCTTCGGCGGTTCGATCACGCTGGCCGAAGCCGATGCGCACGATGTGATCCTGGCCACCGACATGAACGGGGAGGCGCTTTCAGCCGAGCACGGGTGGCCGCTCCGGGCCGTCGTGCCGAACGTCATCGGCGCCCGCAGTGTGAAATGGTTGACGCGGATCGAGCTGCGCGAGTCGGCGTCCGACAATTATTTCCAGGAGCTCACCTACAAGCTGATCGACCGCGTGGGGGCCGCTCCTGACGTCTGGCGGGCCGCACCGGCCATCTCGGAACTGCCGGTCAATTCGATTCTCTGCCGGCCGCGGGCCGGTGAACGGCTTCGCGAGGGTCCTGTCACGCTGACCGGCTACGCCTGGGCCGGCGGCCCGGGTGGGATCCATGCCGTGGAGGTGTCGACGTCCGGGGGTGCGGGGTGGCAGCCCGCCCGCCTTTCTGACGTGGACTTGCCCGGTTGCTGGCGAGCCTGGACGGCGGATCTCAATCTCTCTCTCGGCCGACACGAGGTGGCGGTGCGGGCGGTCGGACGGAATGGCCAGTCTCAGCCGGCCGATCCCGGAGCCCTCTGGAATGCCAGGGGATACCTGAACAATTCCTGGACTCGCGTGACGATCGAGGTTGACGCGGAGTGATCAACCCACTCGATTGAGTCGGATGACCCGCTGACCCGGGCCGGGTTTTTCCTTGAGAGGTCTTTTCGGCTCGCGTATACTCCCTTGCGTCTTTTTCACTTACGGGTTTTCACTTTTGAATGCCAGCCCCACCGGACCCCTTCGGGAGAGCTCATGTACAAGATCTGCATGGTCGGCACCGGCTACGTCGGTCTGGTCTCCGGCGCCTGCTTCGCCGACTTCGGTAATACGGTCATTTGCGTCGACAAGGACGCCGGCAAGGTCGAGCGATTGAAGAATGGTGAGATCCCCTTCTACGAGATCGGGCTCGACGAAATCGTGGCCCGAAACCTCAAGGAGGGACGCCTTTCCTTCACGACCGACCTGGCCTCGGCGGTCAAGAAGTGCGAGGTCATCTTTATCGCCGTGGGGACGCCGTACGGCAAGGGTGGGGAGGCCGACCTGTCTTATGTCTGGGCGGCTGCCAGGGAGATTGCCCAGAACATGAACGGCTACCGGCTGATCGTCCAGAAGAGCACGGTCCCGGTGGGGACGGGCGCGAAGATCAGGGATCTGGTCGCCAAAACGCTCAAGAAAAAGACAGCGTTCGATGTGGCCAGCAATCCCGAATTCCTGCGCGAGGGAAGCGCCATCAGCGACTTCATGCGCCCCGATCGCGTCGTCATCGGCACCTCGAGCCAGCGGGGCGAGGATATGCTGGCCGGCATCTACGCGCCGCTCTATCTCAATGAGACCCCGATGGTTCGCACCAACGTCGAGACGGCCGAGCTGATTAAGTACGCCGCCAACGCCTTCCTGGCCACCAAGATCTCCTTCATCAACGAGATGGCCAACCTGTGCGAAATCGTCGGAGCGGACGTCAAGGTCGTGGCCCGCGGCATGGGCCTCGACAACCGGATCGGCGGAAAATTCCTCCACGCCGGTGCCGGCTACGGCGGATCGTGCTTTCCAAAGGATACATCGGCATTGGCCACGTTCAGCAGGAAAGTCGGCTACCCGCTCCGGATCGTCAAGGCCACCATCGACGTCAACGACGGGCAGCGCCAGCGCATTCTGGACAAGATTCGTCGCGCGGTCGGGCCCATGAAAGGGAAGACGGTCGGCGTGCTCGGCCTGTCGTTCAAGCCCAACACGGATGATGTTCGCGATTCGGTGGCGCTGGATCTCATCAAGGCGTTGCTCCGGGCGGGCGCCCGGATCCGGGCGTTCGATCCGGTGGCCATGGACAACGCCCGGGCGGCGCTGCCTGCGAGTGTGGTCTTTGCCGAGGATGTATGGGAAACCCTCGACGGTGCCGACTGCCTGATCCTCGCCACCGAATGGAACGAATTTCGACGGCTCGACATGGCCAAGGCCAAACGGATGATGAAGCGCCCCGTGGTCATCGACTGCAAAAACGTCTACGATCCGAAGGCCATGGCCGACATGGGCTTCGTGCACGTCGGCGTGGGTCGCGGCATCCCGCTCGACAAGCAGAAGCGAACCGACGGCTGAGGATTCAATCGTGATTGATGGCGTCATCCTGAAGCCTTTGAAAATAATCCCGGACGAACGGGGTTTTCTGATGGAAATCCTCCGCAAGGACGACCCCTTCTTTCAGGAGTTCGGACAGGTCTATCTCACGGTGGTCTATCCGGACGTGGTCAAGGGGTGGCACTACCACCGTCGGCAGACCGACCACTTCTGCGTCGTGAAGGGGATGTCCAAGGTCGTCCTGTACGACTCGCGCGAGGGGAGCCCGACAAAGGGAGAGGTCAACGAGTTCTTTCTCGGCGACAACAACCGCACGCTCCTGGTCATTCCGCCCCTGGTCCTGCATGGAATGAAGGGGGTCGGTACGGAACCCGCTTTCCTGATCAACACGCCCACGCACGCCTACGACTACAAGGAGCCGGATGAATTCCGGGTCCACCCGCATGACAACGACATACCCTACGACTGGAGCCGGCACGATGGCTGACCTGGCGGGCCGCCTGCGTGACTGATCGCACGTCCGAATCCAGGAAACCGGTCTCCCTTTCCGGGGCCCATCTGCTCGTGACCGGCGCCGCCGGCTTCATCGGCTCGAACTTCGTCCAGCACCTGGCAGCCGGCCACGATGACATCTCGATCACCGTACTCGACAAGCTGACTTACGCCGGCAACCCGGCCAACCTGGCGCCGCTCGAAGGGGTCAAGGGGTATCGCTTCGTCAAGGGGGACATCGCCGATCCCGCTGTGGTGGAGGACCTGGTGGCGGCGGCCGACTACGTCGTCAACTTCGCGGCCGAGTCCTTCGTCGACCGGTCCATCGAAGACGCCCGTCCCTTTCTCAAGTCCAATGTCGAGGGGCCGCTGGTTTTGCTCGACGCGGCGCGGCGGCACGGCGTCACCCGTTTTCTCCAGGTGTCGACCGATGAGGTATACGGCGAAGTTTTCGGTCCGTCGGCCACCGAGGAATTTCCGCTGAAGCCCCGGAATCCCTATGCGGCCAGCAAGGCCGGCGGCGATGCGCTCGTGTTCAGCTTCGGCGCCACGTACGACATGCCGATCGTGATCACGCGTTGCAGCAACAACTACGGGCCGTACCAGTATCCGGAAAAACTGATCCCGCTCTTCGTGACCAACGCGCTGGACGACAAGCCGCTGCCGGTGTACGGCAATGGCCGGAACACCCGCGACTGGATTCATGTGTCGGACCACTGCCGGGCTCTCGAGGCGGTGCTCCGGCACCCGGGCGCGGAGGGGGAAATTTATAACGTGGCCGCCGAGAATGAGCTGAACGTTCTCGAGATCACCGGGATGATTCTCGAGGCTCTCGGGAAGCCGAAATCACCGGTCGATCATGTGACGGATCGGCCGGGCCATGATCGGCGCTACGCCCTCGACGCGGCCAAGCTCCGGGCCGCGACGGGCTGGGAACCAAAGGTGGCGTTTCCGGACGGGTTGCACGCCACCGTGCAGTGGTACCTGGCCAACGAAGCCTGGTGGCGACCGATCAAGTCCGGCGAGTGGCGCGAGTACTACGCCGGGACGCAGGGGTGATCCGGCCTTACCTTTTCCCATGAAGATTGACTGCGTTGTCGGCGCTCGTCCCAACTTCATGAAGATGGCCCCGATCATCAAGGCATTGAAGGCAACGCCGGGTCTTGAACCCCGGCTGATCCACACCGAACAGCACTACGATGCGGCCATGTCGAAAATTTTCTTCGACGAACTCGGACTCCCGGTGCCTGACCTGTTTCTTGGCGTCGGCTCGGCCGGCCACAGCGAGCAGACGGCTCGCGTCATGGTCGAGTTCGACCGGGTGGTGGCGGCGAACTGTCCCGATTTCGTGCTGGTGGTCGGCGACGTCAACTCGACAATGGCCGCCGCGCTGGTGGCGGCGAAACGGCTGATTCCGATCGGCCATGTCGAGGCGGGCCTCCGATCGTTCGATCGAACCATGCCCGAGGAGATCAACCGCATTGTCACCGACGTCGTCTCCGATCTGCTTTTCACGACCAGCGAGGATGCCCACTTGAACCTGGCCAACGAGGGAATCGATGCGGCCAAAATCCGGTTCGTGGGGAATACGATGATCGACTCGCTCCTGCTCCACCGGGAACGGGCCCGCGCCACCTCGACGGCCCTTGAAACCTTTGGACTTAACCCGGGGCGCTACCTCCTGGTCACGCTTCACCGACCGGCCAACGTGGATGAGCCGGATGCCCTGTCGGGACTCCTTGGCGCGCTGGGGCGCCTGGCCGACGAACGACCGGTGCTGTTTCCGGTGCATCCGCGTACGCGCGCCCGCATCGAGGCGTTCGGCCTCGGCGCCGTCCTCGCCCGTCATCCGGGTCTCCGGCTGATCGACCCGCTCGGGTATCTCGACTTTCTTCGGCTCATGGAATCGGCCGAGCTGGTCCTGACCGATTCCGGCGGCATCCAGGAGGAGACCACCGTGCTGGGCGTTCCCTGTCTGACGCTTCGTCCCAATACGGAGCGACCGGTGACCATCACCGAAGGAACCAACATTCTGGTCGGCACCGATCCGGCGCGGATCGTCGAGGAGGGGCTCCGTGTGCTGGCCGGCGAACGAAAGACGGGGCGGTCGCCACGCTACTGGGACGGTCATGCCGCGGGGCGCATCGCACAGGCGCTGGCGGAATGGGGGCAAGCGTGAGGAGGCCACCGCTCGCTCTTCTGCTGGTGCTGGCACTCGGTTTCCAGTTGTCCGGCTGGACTTCGGCACGCGCGCAGGCATTCGACGAAGCGCTCCTGCCGAGCACCGTGCGTGAGGCGCTCGGGGCAGAGGCCCTGGCGCTGCCCGACGTGCCGCCGCTCGCGCCTTCGCTGGGCGACGGGCCGATCGACGCCGCCACCTACCGGCTCGGACCGGGGGACGAACTGACAGTCCGGTATCGCGGTCGCACCACCGCCACCCATCGGCTGCTGGTGAATCCGGAAGGGGATGTCTACCTGCCCGATGTCGGACGGATCGTACTGCTCGGCAAGACGCTCGAGGAGGGGCGCGTCCGCGTGGTGGCGGCCGCCCGGAAGATCCTCAACAATGTGGCAGTGGATGTCGACCTGACGCGCGTCCGCGCCTTCAAGGTGAGCGTGACCGGCCAGGTGGCCCGGCCCGGCGTCTACGCGGCCTCGGGTGCCACGCGCGTCTTCGAAGTGCTCCGGCTGGCCGGTGGCCTTCGCGATTCGGCGGCCATTCGTGACATCCGGCTGGTGGACAACCGGACTGGCGACTCGCGTTCGGTCGATCTCCTGCCGTTCCTCCTGAATGGCGGACCGCCGACATCGAATCCGTATCTCCCGGACGGCGCCACCGTCGTGGTGCCGCGGCGGGTGCGCATGGCCAGCCTGGCCGGAGCGCTGGTTCATTCCGGTGTTTTCGATCTGCCGGCCGCGGGGACCACGATCGGCCAGGCGATCGAACTCCTGGGTCTCGAACCGGATGCCGCGACCGACCGGCTGGAGCTGACGCGGCGGGGGAGCGACGGCCGGATCGAACGGAAATCCGGTTCGCTGTCCGAGCTGGGATCGATTTCTCTCGAACACGGTGATCATCTGAACATGCCCCGCTCGGGCAGTCGCCGGATGAACGACCTGGTCACTCTCGAGGGAGAGGTTGGATTTCCGGGCACGTACGCCCTGGAGTCCGACGCGATCACGCTGGCGGATCTCCTGGAACGCGCTGGTGGTGTGGCCCCCGGGGCGGTGAGGAGCCGCATCCTGCTCGCGCGCCCCGCGCTCTCGGATACGCTCACTCCGGATGCGCGGCGCCTGGCGCCGTTTCCCAACGTGCCGCTCAACATGACCGAGAAGGAGCAGATCCGCGCCCGCGGCCTTCACGGCTATCGTGCGGTCATCGTCGATCTGAGCGATCCGACGGACAAGGGGCCCTTCCTCGCGGCCGGCGATCGGATCGTCGTCCCGCGGCGCGGCGCTTACGTGGAAGTGGCCGGACGCGTCCGGAGGCCCGGCTTTTACCCTTACCGGGCGGGTGCGTCGGCCGAATCCTACATCGCCTCGGCCGGTGGCTGGGCCGACCGGGCCGACAAGGGGCAGACGCGCATCGGGGCCGGGCCCGGCGACAACTTCCGCGTAACAGATGACGCCGGCCCGCCGGCCCCCGGAGATCAGATCTGGGTGCCCGAGCGCATTCCGCGGTCCAGCTGGGAAAACATTCGAGACGCGGTGGTGATCCTTGGCCAGCTGGCCACCGTCGTGCTGCTCATCGATCAGCTGAGCAACTAGATCATGGCCCGCCGTCGTGTCCTGCACATCGTCACCCGCCTCGCCCTGGGAGGCGCTCAGAAGAGTGCGCTCGACACCGCCATTCGACTGTCGAAGTCCCAGTGGGAGGTGGAGGTGCTCGCCGGCCCGGATGTCGGCGAGGAGGGGGGATTACAGGAGGAGTTCACCGCCGCCGGGATCCCGGTTCACATCCTTCCGGGGCTGCACCGCGAGGAACATCGGGGCAACGATCTCTCCGCACTCTGGCGGCTGATCGGATTTCTAAGGCGGGGCCGCTACGACGTGGTTCACACGCACATGGCCAAGGCCGGTGTCATCGGACGACTGGCGGCCGGTTACGTGCACGTCCCGGCCGTGGTTCATACGGCTCACGGATGGCCGTGGCACAACTTCCTCGACAGGAAAACGAAGGATCGCTACGTCGGTTTCGAGCGGCGGGCGGCCGAGAAGAGCGGAAAGATCATCGTCACCAGCGAACGCGATCGGGGGAAGGCGCTGGCCTGGAAGATCGCTCCGGTCGACCGGTTCGAGATGATCCGCACGGGAATCGATCTCGAACTGTTCGATCCGACCCGGTGGGACCGCGCGGCAGGGCGACAGGCACTCGGCATCGCTGACACGGCCCCGGTGGTCATCACGGTCGGCGCACTGACCGAACAGAAAAACCCGCTCGAAGCGCTGGAGGTGGTGGGGAGGACGCGCCATGCGTTTCCCGAACTCGTCTGGCTCGTGGTGGGGGATGGTCCGCTGCGCGCCGCCATGGAAGGGCGGGCCGAGGCGCTCGGGCTCGGAGAATCTGTCCGGTTCCTGTCGACTCGAAACGACGTGCCGGCGCTGCTCGCCGCAGCGGATGTCTTCCTGCTGACATCGAAATGGGAGGGGTTGCCACGCACGTTGATCGAGGCGATGGCGATGGGAAAATCCCCGGTGGTTACCCAGGTCGACGGCGTCCTCGATGTCATTGAGGACAACGTCACCGGCTATACGCGCGACCCGGGCGATGTGGATGAGCTGACCGCCATGGTCGTTCGCCTGTTTCGGGCGCCGAACCTGATCCGGGACATGGCGGCCCAGAATCCCGTGTTCATTCGCAACCAGAAGTTTTCGGTGGAGCGAATGGTGACGCAGATCGAGGGGATCTATGATCGATTGTTGAGCGGATCCGGGTCGACGGGATGACAACGTCACGGATCATGGGATTCATGGCCGTTGTCGTCGTGGCGCTTCACTGGATCGGTGCCTTCCTGCCCGGTTCCAACACCTGGGGATTTCACCACTGGGCCTTTCTGCCGCGCCCACTGCTGTTTCTGATCGGCGGCCTGTCCATGCTTCTTCTCGTCCCGGCCGTGGCCAGGCTGGCGGCGGACGCCCTTGCCCCGATGGCCCGGGCGCTGGAGACCGGGCGACGCCCGATCGGTCTTCTGGCCGTGCTTTTCACGCTCTTCGCACTTGGATTCTGGTTTGGGCGACAGCGGCTCTTCCTGCTCTCCGACGGCGAATTGCTCATTCGCCTGGTGGCGCAGGGTCTTCCCAGCCTGGCTTTTACGGCCGACACGCTTGGCGCCCTGATTCAACTCTGGGTCAACGTATTCACCGTAGACATCCTCAAGATTGACTCCCAGACGGCGTCATTCCGCATTGTCTCGATGGTTTGCGGTCTCATCTGGCTCGCGGCGATGTTTCGGACGGTCGGGCGGCTCATGCCCCACGGCTGGAGTCGCCTCCTGGCCGGGGGACTCCTCGCCACGGCCGGAATCACCCGACTCTTCTACGGCTACGTCGAGACGGGCCCGCTTCTGGCGGCGGCCGTCGCCCTGTTCGTGCTGGCCGGCGTTCGACTCGTTCAGGACGGGCGGGGCGTGGCGGCGGCAACGTTCACCTTCCTGCTGGCTTCGGCCATGCATGTGACCGGGCTGCTTCTATTTCCGGCGTGGGCCTGGCTCCTCTGGCACTGGTCGCGGGATGACTCAAGGCGGCGGCGTCTGGCTCTTGCCCTGCTCACGCTGCCGATCCTCATGTACGGGGCGATCTGGTCCGTGTTTGGCGGGAGTGCTCGCGCGGTGGGCGATCTTTATGCTCCCTACTTTGGCAAATTTCTGACGCTTCTCGGCCCCACCGACGGCAAGCGCGCCTACACGCTCCTTTCGCCGGCACGATGGACCGAGTTCCTGAACGAACAATTCCTCCTCGGTCCGTTTGCCCTCCTGGCTCTCGTCGGACTCTGGCTCGCGCTGCCGCGCCGCGAACGCCCGGCCGGTCCCGAGGTTCGATTCCTCCTGCTCCTGCTGGCGCCTTTTCTACTCCTCTCGATCCTGTTCAACCGGGAGCTGGGCGGCGCTCGTGATTGGGACCTCGTGGCCAATCTGGCCGTGCCGGCCATCCTGCTGGTGGCCGTGACGCTGGCAAGAGCGCCCGCGCCGGACGGCGGGAGCCAGAGGGAGCGTCGCGATGCGGCTCCCGGTCCTTCGCCGGGCCTGGTCATCACGCTGCTTTCGGCTTCGCTGTTTCATCTCATCGGTTTCGTCCTGGTCGACGCCCGCCCGGATCGTTCGCTGGCGCACTTTCTGACCCTCTTCGAATCCGGCGCTCCGGTTTCACCCTTTGCGCGCTCCTACGCCCTGGAAGAGGTCGGACGTTACGAACTGGAACGAGGTCGAACCGATGAGGCAATCCGCCATCTGGAGGATGCGGCGCGGGTCGATCCGGGTAACGTCAAGGCCGTTGGGACGCTGGGCAGCCTTTACAACAGCCGGGGCGATCTGGCACGGGCCATGCCGCACCTGGAACAGGCCGTCCGACTTCGCCCGGACATGGCGTTGAATCACTACAACCTCGGCGCTGCCCGGATGAGTGGCGGGCGTTCCACGGACGCCGCCCGGGCGTTCGAAGAGGCGCTTCGCCTCGACCCCAACCTCGAGCCGGCCTGGCTGGGCCTTGCCAACATGGCCCTGGCGCTGAAACTGACCGCCATTGCCGACTCCGTGGCGCGGGAAGGGCAGGCTCGATTTCCTGCCAACGCGGACCTGATGGTCGTCCGGGCGGCCGTTCGGGAACAGGCGGGGCGGTTCGACGAGGCCATTCAAATTCTCGAAACCGCGCGCATCGCGGCTCCCGACAACCAGACCGTTCTTTACAATCTTGGAAGGCTGCGGAACGACCAGGGAAATTACCAGGCCGCCATTGGTTCGCTTTCGCGCCTCACGGCACTGGCACCGGACGATGCCGAGGCCTGGAACAACCTTGGCGTGGCTCAGCTGCAACTGCTTCAGTTCGACGCGGCCGGACAGGCGTTCGTCAACGCCATCAATGCCAACGCCGACCTGATTCCGGCCCATGTCAATCTGGCCGAGGCGCTCTTCCGGATGGGACGACGCGAAGAGGCGCTCGGGACGCTCCAGGCTTTCATCGATCGCCGACCCGGGCTGGCAAAAGAGGCTGGAATGGATCGAATGATGGAGAACCTCCGCCAGCGTTCGCTGAACGACAGTGCCGACTGAACCCGGGGCGGCTTTTTCGGCCCGATCCTTGACCCCGTAACGGCCGATTCCTACCATCACCCCGGAAATCACTCCCGCCCGGATGTGCCGGGCCTGATGCACCAACATGCCGAATGGATCCGGAGGCCGAATGGCCGCGACGCTTGAAGACGTTCAGAAGCGAGTCCTGCCCAATGGCCTCACCATACTGGTGCGCGAGGACCACGCCTCGCCGGTGGTCGCGCTCAATTTCTGGGTGCACGTGGGATCGAACAACGAGAGCGGCGACCTGATGGGTTGGGCCCACGGCATCGAGCACATGCTCTTCAAGGGAACCGGACTTCGCCCGCCCGGCGCCATCGCCCGCGAAATCAAGAATGCCGGCGGCGAGGTGAATGCCGCCACCGGCTACGAAACGACCAACTACTACATCGTGGTTCCACGGGAGGAATTCCGGACGGCCCTGGACATCCACGCCGATGTCCTCCGGAACTCGGTCTTTGACCCGCTCGAGCTGGAAAACGAAAGACAGGTCCTCATTGAGGAAAACCAGATGTACCGGGACCGCCCTTCCGGTTACGGACACACCTGGGAGGAGCTGTTCCGGCTCGGCTTCACCCGCCATCGTTACCAGTCGCCGATCGGCGGCCCGGACCGAAATCTGCGCGAGACCCCGCGCGAGCGCATCGTGGCCTACAAGGAGCGATATTACGTTCCGGCCAACATCGTCTACGTCATTACCGGTGATGTCGAGGCCGAGGTGGCCTTTGCGGCCGTGGAGTCGGTCCTCGGCGACTGGCCGGCCGTCCCGTTCGAGGCCGATGTCTCGCCGCCGGAGCCTCTGCAGACCCGTTTTCGATACAAGGAGATCGAGGGGGACGTCTCCAGGGTCTACGGCAAGATCGGATTTCACGTCTCGAGTGAACTGGCCGACGACCACGACGCGCTTCATGTCCTGTCGCATATCCTCGGCGTGGGCCGGTCGAGCCGCCTCTTCCGGGAAGTGCGGGAGAACCGGGGACTTGCCCACTCGATCAGTGTCCTGTCGGTTTCCGGCGTCGATCCGGGTTACCTGGTCATCGATTTTACCGCGGACGCGCCGCGCGCCCTCGACGCCTTGACCGCCATCTTTCACGAGATCGGTCGGCTGATTCGCGAGCCGGTGGCAAAGGCGGAGCTGGTCAGAACCCGCACCATGGTGGAGAGCGATTACGTTTTCGGCCTTGAAACAGTTGAGGGGCAAGCCTCCATCCTGGGGCACTACGCCACGCTCGGGCAGCTCGAGCGGGCCTTCGACTATCCCGATCGGGTCGGTCGGGTCACCAAAGACGATGTCCGCGAGGTGGCCACCCGCTACCTGGGCGTGGCAAAGGCGTCCGTGGTTCTATATCGGCCAAGGGGCGAGGCGCTGGCCGAAGATGTGGACCGCCTGGAGGCCAGGCTGTCGGCGGCGGAATCGGGCGTATCCGGCGCCGCGCCGCCTCTGGCGGCGGTCATTCCGGGTGCGAAGTTCCGCGTCAGCCGCCATCTTCTCTCGAACGGTCTGACCGCCCTCATCGAGTCGATTCCAGGCCCGCCGATCGTGGCGGTCACGGTGCCGATGCGCTGCGGCAGCGGCGAGGAAAGCCGCGCGAACAACGGGGTGACCCACCTGATGCAGCAGCTCCGCCTGAAAGGGGCGGGGGGGCGTAATGCCGAAGCGCTGGCGTCGATCATCGAGTCGATGGGAGGGCACATCCGCCCCTTTGCCGGGCGCGACGTTTCCGGCGTGTCGATGTCGGTCCTTCGCTCGCGGCTGGACGACGCCCTGCCGATCCTGGTCGATGTGCTGCTGCATCCCGATTTCCCCCCCGAGGAGATCGAGCGGGAGCGATCCAAGACGATGGCCGACATGGCGGCCCTGCGCGATTCAAGCCTTCAGTTCACGATGCAGAGTTTCAACGAAACAATTTTCGCCGGCCATCCGTATGGCCTGGCTCTCCTTGGCAACGTCGAGTCCGTGCCTGCCATCACCCGGGACGACCTCCAGAGTTGGCATGAAACCCACGTCGCACCGGAGCGTATGGTCGTGGCCGTCGTGGGGGACATCACCGAAACGGAGGCTCTTGATCGACTCGAGCGGTGGTTCGGCAAACTCGTCCCGGGAAAGCCGCTGGCGGAAGTCCCACTCGTGATGCCGGTGCTGCGCCCGAGCCGGACCGTGCTTGAGAAGGAGGTGGCTCAATCCGTCATCGTCCTTGGCAGCCCGGGCCCGGCCCACGACAGTCCGGAACGATTCGCGCTGGATGTCCTGATGTCGGTGCTGTCCGGGATGGGCAATCGGCTCTTCGATGAACTCCGTGATCGCCAGCACCTCTGTTACTTCACCGGAGCCTTCGCCAGCTTGCTGGCCCGGGGCGGCGTGGTTGGCGCCTACATCGGCACCCGACCGGCCAACGAAAATCAGGCTATCGACGGGCTCATGGCGGAGCTGGAAAAGATCCGCCGCGAGCCACCGACGGAGGAAGAGATGCAGCGGGCCAAAAACACAATCGCCGGCGGTTACGTCATCGATCTGCAGCGGCGCGGCGCGCGGGCACAACTTCTGGCCCAGGCCGAAGTGTCCGGTCTTGGGCTGGAGGAGGCTCTGGGCTACCTCGATCGAATCCGCACCGTCAGCGCCAGGGACGTTTGCGATGTCGCCGCCCGGTGGTTCCAACTCGAGTCGACAACACTCACGATACTGAAACCAAAGGTTACCTGAATCAAGGAGCCTGATTGATGCCCGATATGAGGCAACTGCCGGCCACCCTGTACCTCATGGTCGGGGCGCTGGCGGTGTTGCTGGGCGTGGTCATCTTTCGGGAGAACGCCCGGGAACGGATTCATCGGGTCACGGCCACCCTCCTGATCCTGGTGGGGCTCAAGGCCGCCTACGAAGGGTTGGTCTATGCGTCGGTCACAACGGCGCTGGCTGCCACCCCGGCCGACCCCATTCTCGGGGCGCTCGGCTTTCTCTGGGAATTTTTCTTCCCGACGCTGGTCCTCTTTGCCTCGATCTTTCCGGCGGACTCCGCCTGGATGCGCCAATTCCGCTTCGGCCCGCTTCTCCTGTTTCTGCCGCACACGTTTCATTTCGTCCTGATGGTGTACCTCGGGGTTTTCGGGCGCACTGACCTTGGACTGTCGGCGGTGGCGCCGGAAGGGGGATGGGTTCGCGGTATTTTTCGGCTCACGGAAACCATCTTCGGCCTGCTCCTGTCGGTGCAGCTGGCATTCTTTTCACTGGTCAACATTTTTTATCTGACGCTGGCCACGGCCCTCCTCTATCGCTCCTGGCGGGCTACTTCCAATCCACGACTCGGTACCCAGCTCCGGATCATCACCATTGGCCTCGGTTCGTGCGTTGGCCTGTACATGCTGGCCGAGCCGATGCCGACCCTCCTCGGCATGGAACTCGCGCCCTGGCTCCGGCAGGGTCTCGTGGTCGGCGCGCTGACGCTGGCCGTGGGCGCCATTGCCTGGTCAATCGTCCGCTATCGTTTCCTCGACACGCAGCTCCTGGCCCGGCGCTCAATTCTCTACGCGCTGGTGACGGCGGCCCTGGTGGGCGCATACCTCACGCTGGTCCGCCAGGTCCAGGAGTTGCTGGCCCGCGCGCTGGGCCGCGAACTGACCGTCATCGAGCCGGTGTTCCTGGTACTGGCGCTGATCCTGTTCCAACCCGTGTTGCAGCGGCTGGAGGAGCTGATCGATTCCTGGTTTCTGCGCGACCGACACGATCACCGGAACATCCTGCGCGACCTTTCGCGTGACATCATTTCGATCCTTGACCGGAGGGATCTGACGCGCCGGATCGTGTCGACACTTTCCGAGGGGGTCCTGGCCCGCCATCCGATCCTCATCGACCTGGAGGCGCCGGCGGGGGAGCGGGTCACGGCCGACGAGGTCGTATCCTTAGAAGCCCTGGCGCTGGAGGAGGATTCCATCCTAGCGGAACTGCGCAGGCTGCCTCTCGACCAGGACTTCATCCATCGCGATCAGATGGCTGGACGACTCCAGGCCTGGGGAACACCGATCATCGACCTCCTGTACCGGCTGCGCATTCGCTACCTGGTGCCGATTCGCCATGGTGACCGGCTCCTTGGCGTTCTGCTGCTCGGTCGCAAGGTGACCAATGTGTCGTACACCGGCGAGGAGGTCAGCCTCCTGTCGACACTGGCCAACCAGCTCGGGGTGGCGCTCCAGAATTCAGCTCTCTACAAGCAGAGCCTTGAAAAAGCCGTCATGGAAGAAGAATTGGCGCTGGCCCGTCAGATCCAGGAGCGGCTGCTGCCGTCCGAGCTGCCGCGCATCGACCCGTTTCATGTGTCGGCCATCAACGTCCCCAGCAAGACGGTGGGCGGTGACTTCTACGACTTCGTCGAGCTGGAAGATGGTCGCCTCCTATTTGCCATCGCCGATGTGGCCGGCAAGGGGGTGCCGGCGGCGCTCCTTACCTCCATGCTGCAGGCCTCGCTCCGGACGCAGGTTCACGTGATGACCAGCCCCAGCCGGATACTGGCCAATCTCAACGACCTGACGTACCGGTTCACCGCCGCTGATCAGTTCGCCACGTTATTCCTCGGGGTGCTCGACCCGGCCCGGCAGACGCTGACCTACGCCAATGCCGGGCACAATTTTCCGATGCGGCTGGCCGCGGACGGCACGGTGGAAGGGCTGACCGAGGGGGGACTCCTGCTCGGTGCGTTTCCGGGCATTCAATGGACGGAAACGACCATTCATCTCGTGCCCGGGGAGTGCCTGGTGTTTTATACCGATGGCGTCACGGAAGCCCGTCCGGCGGGAATCGACGAGGAGTACGGGGAGCGCCGGTTCCTGGAGCAGCTTCATCGCCTGCGGGAGGCGCCGCCAGAGCGGATCATGGACGCCATCCTGGAAGACGTGGCCGCTTACGCCGGTGACGAACAGGCCGACGACATCACGCTCATCATCATCCGGATCGACGACACACCGGTCGAGCGGGGGGAGGTCGACCAGGTTCCGGCGATGCTGGAAGAGAGTCTCTGAGTGTGTGAGCCCGAGGAGATTCCACCGGATTCCGCCGAACGCGTCAGGCCGCTTCCCGGAGTGCCAGGCCGATCATGATCACCACAGTGGCCAGCGTGATGAGCGCCGTGATCACCACCGACACCGCCAGAAACCGGCGCGCCGTGGGACCGTGGACGATCCGCTCCCATCCTTCGTCATCCACTGACATCCGAAGGAAGAGAAGCAGGCCGCCAATGCACATCGTCGAGGCCGGCACGGCCGCGCCCAGGCTCGCCTGTTCCGAGGCCGCAATGGCCAGGAGCACCAGAAGCCCCGAGAACGCCGAAATCGCCGCCAGCCATCGCCATGAGGATCGTTCAGTGATTCGTCTCATGGCATTCCCATCGGCCGGATTGCCGCCCCCCTTTAGTTGCAACTGAGCGAATCGCACGAGTCACGTGCCCTCCGAATCGGCCTCGTGCCAGAGGAAACGTCCGGGGGATCCAACCCATTGAACAGCAGGCCGTGCCCGGAGGTCCAATGACTCAATCGCTTTGCCGGTGTGGGAGAACTGAAGGACGTGACGGCACCGAGAGGACTAACGGAAGAATCCACGATCTCCACCACGCCGCGTCAGCCGGGCCTTGACCTGCTCCGTCTCGTGGCCATTGTGCTGGTGCTCGGCCGTCATCTGTTGCCACCGCCGGATTCGTTGCCGGGCGGCTGGCGAATGGCCTTGGCCACCTGGCAGCAGGGTGGGTGGATTGGCGTTGATCTCTTCTTCGTCCTGAGCGGCTTCCTGGTGTCCGGGCTCTTGTTTGCCTAGTTCAAGTTGCATGGCCAGGTGACGCCTGCCCTGTTTTTTGCCCGCCGGGCGTGGAAAATTTATCCGCCGTACCTGGTGCTCATTGCCGTCACGGTCCATTCCTGTTCACGGTGGGGCTCACTCTCTTGTATCTCGGGGGCCGTTGGACCACCCAGTGCCAACGCCCCATCTCCCTCCGGGAGCAGGCCCCACTCAGTGAGCCGCGTCCTCACCCCAGAGCTCTTTCAACCGGGCATCACGACCACAGCCGAGTCGGTAGCCGAAATAATGGACCGGGTTCTTCCGGTGATAGTCCTGATGGTATTCCTCGGCGGGCCAGAAGGTGCCGGCGGGACTGATCGTCGTGACGATCGGTCCCGACACCTTCAACTTCGTGGCAGCCCAGTCCCGGCTCGCCTCGGCCAGCGCCTGCTGCCGGGTGCTGCGAGGGAAAATGGCGGCCCGATAGGTGTCGCCCCAATCGCAGAACTGCCGGTCGTCCGTCGTCGGATCGACGTTTCGCCAGTACACCTTCAACAGGTCGGCGTAGCTCACCTTTGTGGAATCAAAGGCTACCCAGATGGCTTCGATGTGGCCCGTCGTGTGGGTATTGCTCATCTCATACGTCGGGTCGTCCATATGCCCGCCGGTGTAGCCGGAAACAACCGCATAAACTCCAGGAATTTTCTCGAAGGGTAGTTCCATGCACCAGAAGCAGCCACCGGCCAGGATGGCCACATCCTGGTTCGGTTGGTCGGCCGGCAGCATGGCCATGCCGGAGTGCTTCGATTTCGGCGCCCGCGAGAGCTGGAATCGGGCGGCGTCGGCGCCCCGCAATTCCGGCAACTCTTCCTCGCCGGGTACAAATCGGAGTGACACGCCGTTATTGCACCAGCGCTGGCCGGTCGGGGGGGGGCCGTCATCAAAGAGGTGGCCCATGTGTCCGCCGCACCGCACGCAGTGATACTCGGTTCGGGGCACGATCATCTTCGTATCCTGCCTGAGCCCGAGCCGCCCCGGTATCGGTTCGAAGAAGCTGGGCCACCCCGTGCCGCTGTCGAACTTGCTTTTCGACGAAAAGACCGGGAGATAGCAAGCCGCGCAGACGAACGTTCCCGCGCGGTGTTCGTCATTCAACGGGCTGGTGAAAGCCCGTTCCGTTCCGTCCTCGAACAGGACCCGCCGGGCTTCCGGCGAGACCTTGTCGCGCCAGAAGTCGGGGGTCACGGCCAGCGGTGAAACGGCCGTCATGTCCCAGGCAGCGGCGTGAGGGCCAACCGTCGGGGGCGTGTCGGCGCGCGTGCTGTTTCGGGGAGTCGCCCCGCAGGCCATCAGGAGGAGGGCGGGGAGTGTCAGGCCGATAAGCCAGGCCGGCTGGCGGTTGGGTGACATGCCGGGTTGGATGCCGCGGGAAGGCGGCTGGTTTCCTTTAATATCGGGTGACGTCAGGATTGCTGATAGGGAAACCACGTGTAATTGCTCCCAAAAGGCATCGATTCTCGTGACAGGCTCCATTCACTTACCGCGAAAGTTGACTTTTCGGCCCGCGTTGCAAATGGCGACGACGGCCGGGTGACTTAAGCGCCGCTCTGCAGAGATGGCGTAGAATCGCTGGCGGAGGGTGCCGACCCGCCCGACAACCCGCACGCGGTAGCGCTTGACCACGTCCGCTTCGATGGCGGAAGGGCCAGCGAAGACCCCGACGCCGGCCTCTCCGAGCACCTTTAGGAGGGCGCTGTCGTCGATCTCGCCGACGATCCGCGGCCGCAGCTTCTGCGACTCGAACCAGTCCTCGAGGCTCCGGCGCAGTGCTGCGTTGCGGCCCGGAAGCAAGAAGGGGGCTCCATTCAACCCACCGGGAAACCGCTTGTGCAGGGTCGCCGCCACACGTGGGTTCGCGAAGAAGCAGGTGCCGGTCTCGCCAAGGAGATGACTGAATAGCTTGACCGGCAGCTCCGACCCCGCAGGGGCATCGGAGAGCACAACATCGAGGCCGTGTACCGCCAACTCAGAGAGGAACCCTTCCAGGGACCTGTCCTCGCGACAGACGAGACGCACGGGCTCACCCAGTTGCAGGGCCGGCTCGATGAGTTGTTGCACGATCGCTTTGGGCACCGCGTTTGTAACGCCGACGACGAGACGGAGCGGGTGTCCAGCCGCTTGTCCTCTGACGGTCTCAACAAACTCCCGCCCGAGAGTGAAGATCTCGTCGGCATAACGAAAAGCGACGCGCCCCACATCGGTGAGTACCAGGCGTCGCCCAACGCGCCTGAAGAGCTTCTCACCCAGCATCTCCTCCAGCCGTCGGATCTGACCGCTGACAGTCGGCTGGGCGAGCCGGAGCTCTTTGCTCGCTCGCACAATGCTGCCTTCCCGGGCGACCATCCAAAAGTAGAGAAAATGGTGGTAGTTGAGCCACTCCATGGCCGGCAGTATACCTCGTATTTTACGAAGGATTGCCTCTAATCTTTCTTATTTTATTCAGGGCTCGTGTATCCGATTCTTCACATGTGCCTCGCGAGGTGCGAACCCGATCTGAACTTCCGAGGAGATTCTGCCGGAACCCCGTACGGGGACCCGGGTCACTTACACGTCACACGAGGGGCCAACCCCGATGACCACACTACAACTCGCGCCGACTTTTCTCCTGGCTTCACTGCTGCTCTGCGCGTTGCCCGCGATCTCCAATGAGCCACGGCGCGACCGGGAACACCCGAAAGTTGTCGCTGCCGATGCATTCGCCCGTCTCGAAGACGGCAACCAGCGCTACGTGGCTGCAGAAAGCTCATGCCTCCACGACAGACAGGACGCCAAGCGCCGCGTCGATCAGGCCACCGATCAGCATCCGTTCGCAGTCATCCTCGGTTGCGCGGATTCGCGCACTTCACCGGAGCTGTTGTTCGACCAGGGCCTCGGTGATTTGTTCGTCGTCCGGGTGGCCGGCAATGTTCTCAACGACCACGTCCTCGGCAGCATCGAGTATGCGGTCGAACATCTAGGGGCTCGGATCGTCGTCGTCCTCGGCCATGAGCGCTGCGGCGCGGTTAAAGCCACCAGAGACATTCTTGCAACCAAAGCCGAGGCGCCATCGCACATCAACTCGCTGGTTAGCGCCATTCGGCCGGCGGTGGAGGCCGCCCCCGGGACCGACCTGGAGGTCATGATCCACGCGAACATCCGATACGTGGTTCAAGGTCTGCGCTCATCCGCCCCCACTCTCAAGAGCAAGGTTGACTCGGGGGAGATCGTCGTGGTGGGTGCCTACTACGACCTCGATACGGGTAAGGTGGTTTTCATCGATGATGGGCAGGATGACTGAAACAGAGCGAGATCACTGTGGATCGTCATGCCGGTAGCAGGGGCGTGTCTGAAACAGCACTGGTTTCCGCGAAGTCGCCGAGGCGCGGATTCTGCGATGAGCGCCAATCACGAGGACTACAACCAGCCCACGCCGAACCATGCTCAGACACAAGGAACGCCGGTCGTGTGGCCGCAGAGAGGTGAAGTCATGAACAGGTACTCAACCACCGGGACAGGCGACACTGAGATGCCAACCATGGATCTGAGCGAGCTCCAGGCTCACATCCGTGCCCTCATCACGTTGGAGGAGACTGACGCGCCGACGCTCAGTTGCTACCTGAGCGTGGGGGGGCCGGTCAACGACCCCCTGCCAGCGTTTGATCGGCGCGTGAACGCAGTCCGCAAGGTGCTCCGGCGGGAGGAACGCGAGCCCTTCGAGGAGGCACTCAACCACATCAAAAACTTTCTGGCCAATGAAGTGCATTCCGCCGCACAAGGCGTAGCGGTCTTCTCCCGGGCCGGGACGAGGCCCTTTTCCCTGGGACTGCAGTTTCAGGTGCCGCTTCCCGACCTGCTATTGGTTGACTCGACTCCAAACATCCACCACCTGGTCGAGCTCAAGGACACTTACCACCGTTACGTCGTGCTCATCACCACCGAGAAGTGGGCGCGTATCCTCGAAGTCAACCTCGGCGCCATCACGGAAGAACTATGGACCGCGCGACCCGAGCTGCGCGAGCGGGTAGGCCGTGAGTGGACTCAGGAGCATTACCAGAACCACCGTCGCGATCGTGGCGAACGCTTCCTCAAGGAAAAGATCGAGGTTCTCGAGCAACTCATGTCAGCCGGCGGACACACCCACCTGATCCTGGCGGGTAGCCCCCGTCTGACTGCGAGGGTACGCAACTGCCTCCCGAAACACATCGCCGCCAAGCTTGTGGACACCGTGTCGGCCTCAGCGAACGTTCGTGTAGACGATGTGGTCACTGCGACGCTGTCGAGTTTCGTCGAAGTGGAACAGGAGGAGTCGCTGACCGCCGTGGCTCAGCTCGTCAGCAACCTGCGGCGCGGTGGTCTCGCTGTATCCGCTACCGGACCCACCCTCCTGGCCCTGCGACGCGGGCAGGCCGACGTCCTGGTCCTGGCCACGACATACGAACCGCCGCTCGGGGCAAGCTGCCGAGCCTGCGGGTGGATCGATGCTGTGTCCCGAATGCCCGCGGAATGCCCGGAGTGCACATCGGCCGAGCTCAGGGCCGTGAACCTCAAGGAGGCAATGGTCAAACTCGCGGTGGAACGATCCACCGAGGTCGAGTTCGTCCGGGACAGCGACACCCTTATGGATCTCGGCGGTGTGGGTTGCCTGTTGCGATACGCGATGTCGAAGCAGGGCATGTGGGTTGGATCCGAAGAGGGCATGTGATGAAAGTCAATCTCCGCAGATCTCGTGGCCCAGTACCCAATCAAGAGATCTCATGACGCAGGAGCTGTGGCTATGGATAGGGTTCAACGCTTTCATCGTCGGAATGCTGGTGCTGGATCTCGCCGTGTTCCACAAGAAACCGCACGAGGTGAAGTTCAAGGAGGCCGCGGGCTGGAGCGTATTCTGGATCGCCCTCGCTCTCGTGTTCAACGCGGGCCTGTGGTTCGTGCGCGGCCAGCAGGCGGGGCTCGAGTTCCTGACCGCGTATCTCATCGAGAAGTCGCTCAGCGTGGACAACCTGTTCGTGTTCCTGCTGGTGTTCTCGTACTTCGCGGTGCCCGCGAAACACCAGCACGGGGTGCTGTTCTGGGGCATCCTCGGCGCGCTCGTGTTCCGCTTCATCTTCATCATCGCCGGCATCGAGCTGCTCGAGAGCTTCCACTGGCTGATCTACGTGTTCGGTGCAATCCTCATCGTGTCCGGGGTCAAACTGTGGCAGGAGAAGGAGAAGAAGATCGAGCCCGAGAAGAACCCGCTCGTGCGCCTGTTCCGTCGCCTGATGCCGGTGACGCCCGAGTACCACGACGGAAAGTTCTTCGTACGGCAGTCCGGAAAGCTCGCGGCCACGCCGCTGTTCGTCGTGCTGCTCGTGGTCGAGACCACCGACATCGTGTTCGCGGTGGACTCGATCCCGGCGGTCCTCGCGATCACGCGCGACCCGTTCATCGTGTACAGCTCGAACGCGTTCGCGATCCTCGGGCTCCGCGCGCTGTACTTCGCGCTCTCGGGAGTCATGCGGATGTTCCACCACCTGCACTACGGCCTGTCGGCGGTCCTCGTGTTCATCGGCGTCAAGATGATCGCCTCGGAGTTCGTCAAGGTGCCGACCGTGGCCTCGCTTGCGGTCGTGGCTGCGATCCTCGCGGTCTCGATCTGGGCGAGTCTCCGGTGGCCCGCGAAGGGCGGGCATGCGGTGTCGGAGACCCCAATCGCTTCGGGCGATACGGCCGTGCGGCCCGAGGTAGCCGAGGATGCGGAGAGCTCCCGGTGAGCCGGCCGTTCCAGTTCTGACCGCAGGGGGTCGCCCGCGAAGAGATCCTTCCAGAGCCGCGGTGTGATGCGGCCACGGGAGGAAGAATGGGCGAGCCTCATGGGAGTACAGAGAACCCCTCACGTCGAGCCGCGCTCGAGAGGCGCGTGTCGAGCGATATGAAGGAGTGGCCAGTGGGGTCGTCGTGTGTTGCGATCAGGGCCGCGCCCAGTTGAAGTGCATCGCCGGCGCGGATGGCGTGGATTCCCAGGAGTCGCTTGGCCCGGAGTTTGACTGGTTCCAGCAGCGAAATGAGCTCGATGACCTGCCAATGGAACTCGGCTTCCTCCCGAGCCTGACGGATCATTTCCTCGGAAACGATCCGTTCACGCTCCAGCCGGGCGAGGGCGGATCGGATCTCGACATCGCTCAGGGTCCATGTATACACGCGGCCACCGAGCTCAAGGATGTCACGGACGTCGTCGCTGCTCGCCTGACTGACGTAAAGGGCCACCAGTGCCGATGAATCCCAGTAGGTCATTCCCTGTCTCGGTCCTCGCTCAGGAGGCGGACGATGTCCACCGGGCAGGGGATCGGCGGATTCAGTGGACGACGCGGCCCCGATCGGTGTTGCGCCGGGGTCACGATGCCCTCGCGGACCAGGCGCTCCAGATAGGCGTCCTCGCTCTCGAGCGTCTTCGGAAGGCCCGATAGGTGGGCAATGGGGACCGAGTGCTCAAGGACCTCTATGGTCTCCCCACTCTTGACCAATCGCAGGTACTGGCTCAGCCGGTTCTTGAGTTCGCTGACGCTCACTTTCTTCATTTGGCTAGAATAGCTATATTTATTAGGCCTGTCAAGCCTGATTAGACGGTGCCTGGTCATCGTTCCGCCCCCTCCCGATCCAGGCACCGATACTGAATGGCCTCCGCCACCTGTGCCGACGACAGCATGTCGGCGCCGGCCATGTCGGCGATCGTTCGCGCCACCTTGAGAACGCGCCGGTGGGCGCGGGCCGACAGTCCGAAGCGTTCCATGGCCCGGCGGAGGAGGTCGGTGGCGGCCAGATCGGTGGCACAGTATTGGTCGGTCTCATCGTGTGACATGCGAGCGTTGATCGGTGGACGGGGGCGCGCCAATGATTGCGCGGCCGCGGCAAGGCGGATCGTCTGGATTTCCCTCGCCGCGGCCACCCGCTCCCGGATCGGCAGCGAGGGCTCGCCACGCTCGCGCGAGGCCAGGTCGTCGAAGGCCACCGGCGGCAACTCGAGGTGCAGGTCGAAGCGATCCAGCAGCGGCCCGGAAACCCGGGCGCGATAGGCGCGGATTTCACGATCCGAGCAGAGACACCGGCGGCGCGAGTCGCCCAGGTGGCCGCAGGCGCAGGGGTTCATGGCGCCGACGATCATGGCGTCGGCGGGGTAACGAACGTTGAGCATCGAGCGGCTGACGCGGACGAAGCCCTCCTCCAGCGGCTGACGCAGGGCCTCGAGAACGTTGCGGCGAAACTCGGGGAGTTCGTCCAGGAAGAGCACGCCACCGTGAGCCAGCGAGAGTTCTCCCGGCAGGGCCCGTGGGCCGCCCCCGATCAGTCCGGAGTCGGAGATCGTGTGGTGGGGCGATCGGAACGGGCGATCGAGCATCAGTGGCCGGCCGAAGGGCAATCGCCCCGCCACGGAGTGAATGCGGGTGACGACGAGCGCCTCATCCAGGGCCAGCGACGGCAGAATCGTCGGCAGGCGCCGGGCGAGCATCGTCTTTCCCGAGCCTGGCGGGCCAACGAACAGAATGTTGTGGCCTCCGGCCGCCGCTACTTCGATGGCCCGCCGGGCCGGCAGTTGGCCGCGCACATCACCCATGTCCAGGTGACTGTCGCGACGGGAAACGTGGGCCCATTCCCCGTCCGGAAGGGAACTCGGCTCCGGCCCGGATTCGAGCAGCCAGTCGAGCGCCTCGCGCAGCGTGGCCAGCGGCACCAGCGGGATGCTCTTCGCGAGCGCGGCCTCGCTTCGGTTTCCCAGGGGAAGAAGAAAGGAGCGGGCGCCCATACCGACACCCATCATGGCCATCGACAGGACGCCACGAACCGGCCGGATGGATCCGTCAAGCGCCAACTCGCCGGTGGCCAGGAATGGACCGTTCCGAATCAGGTCTTTCGGACGGCGGCCGTTGTCGGTGGCGGCCAGGAGTGCCAGGCTGATCGGCAGGTCGTAGGCGGTGCCGGATTTTCGAACATCCGCGGGGGCCAGGTTCACCGTGATGCGGCCGGAGGGGAAGCGAAGGCCGGAATTCTTGAAGGCAGCCTGGATCCGTTCGCGGCTTTCCCGGACGGCCATGTCGGGGAGGCCCACGATGGTGAAGACCGGCAATCCCGGTGCCACATCGACTTCGACGTCGACCGGTCGGGCTTCGATGCCGGCCAGTGTTGCGGAAAGAACGCGCGCCAGCATGGTGATAATCTCCCTGGGGGGAGGCGGAATGGGGTGGGGGATGGGTCGAGCGGACGGGTCTCGACCGTAGCGTCCTTCGTTCCGACTCGTCAAGCATCAGGGAGATCCCGTGACGTTTAGTGATCCAGCCGCGCTCCGCGCTCGATTCCCCGCGCTGGCGGGCCAGACCATCTACTTCGAAAATGCCGGCGGCTCGCAGCTGCCCGACGTCGTGATTGACGCCATGACCGACTATCTCCGGCATCACTACGTGCAGCTCGGCGCCGGATACCCCGCCTCCAGGGAGGCCACGCGAATCGTCGACGAGGCGCACGCGTTTGCACGGCGACTGGTCGGCACCGAGAACGGCCACGCCATCCTCGGTGCCTCCACGACCATCCTCCTGCGGATCCTGGCCGACTGCTACGCCGACATCCTGCCGCCAAAATCGGAGATCGTCATCAGTGAAGCGGGGCACGAGGCCAACATCAATCCCTGGCTGCGGCTGGAACGGGCCGGCCACGTCATCCGGTGGTGGCGGGTCGATCCAACCCGGGAGGACGCCCCGCTCTCGAGCCTCGACGCGTTGTTGAACGAGCACACCCGCCTGGTCGTGCTGCCGCAGGTATCGAACCTGCTTGGCGCCGTCACCGACGTGGCGGAAGTGGCCCGGCGTGCGCATCGGGTCGGCGCCCGCGTCGTTGTCGATGGCGTTGCATTCGCGGCCCACCGGCCCGTCGACGTGACGGACTGGGATGTCGACTGGTACGTCTTCTCAAACTACAAAGTATACGGGCCGCACATGGCGGTCCTTTACGGGAGCGCCGCCGCCGTGGCCGAATTGACCGGCCCGAATCACTTCTTCATCCCGAAGGAGATGGTCCCGTACAAGTTCGAGCTCGGGGGATCCAATCACGAGGGATGCGCCGGGCTGGTCGCGCTGGGGCGATACCTGAACGTGGTGGCCGGTCGGCCGGAGGCGGATCCCTGTGACCGGGAGACCGTGGTGTCGGCATTTCAACGCATGGGTTCCCTCGAACTCCCGTTGCAGGCCCGCCTGATCAGCTGGCTGGCTGATCGCCCCGGCGTCCGGATCGTCGGGCCAGGAACCGCCGGCCCCGAGCGGGTCCCGGTGATCAGTTTCCGGGTGGCGGGGCGCGCCTCGGCCGAGATCTGCCGTGCCGTTGATGACACCGGAGTCGCCATCCGATCGGGCCACATGTACGCGTATCGCCTTTGCCAGGCACTGGGGATCGACCCGGCCGACGGGGTCGTCCGCGTCAGCCTGCTCCACTACAACACCCTGGCCGAGGTGGATCGGCTGATCGAGGTCCTGGACGGTGTCCTCATCTGAGCCGGTTTTCGGCCCCGGATCCCGTTGGAAGGGCCCGGCCGGGCTGGCCTCCCGGGGAACCCCAACCGGCAATTCGGGTTAAGGCCGGTTATCCCACGACCGGCCTCGAATTTCCGGTTAAATTGACACTCCTCCATCGCAGGAAGTAAGCTTTCCCCTTCATTTTATGGCTGATGGGCGCGCGAGCGCCGAATGGAGCGTTGATGTGTCCAACCTACTACTGCTGACAGGTAATCGACCGATGACAACAAGTCGTGCGGAGTCCCTTGCGGGACGTTTCTACTGGGTGCCACTGCTTCTCATTGCCGGTCTTCTGGCTGTGGATCAGGTCAAGGGACCGGTTTTCCACCCCACGCCCGGCAAGAAACCACGGTTGCCGAAGAGTTCTGCCGCGGCGGCGGCTACCCTGGACCGTGAAGACCCGCGGGCGGATGCAACATCCACGCTCACCGCCGCTCCGGACCTTCTATCCCAGGACGAGCGGGTCGGCGGGCTTCTTTCCGGCTCGGGCAGCCCCGATGAGGCCACCAAGAAGGTCGATGGAATCCGTACTCAACTGGCGGTCAACCCCAGGGATTATCGCCTGCACTATGAACTGGGCAACGCCCTGTATGATGCGGGCGACCAGCCGGCGGCCATTTCGGCCTACCGGAAGGCGATCGAGATCAACCCGAAGTTCGTCAAGGCTTATGTCAACCTTGGCGAGACATTGCGTGAGCGCGGCGATCTGAAGGAAGCCGTGACATCCCTCGAAACCGCGCTCGCACTGGACGACAAGAGCGATGTGGCTCACGCCGCGCTTGGATTCGCCTACTACACCGACAGGAAATATCCCGACGCCATGAGTCAATTCAAGACGGCGTTGACGCTCAATCCCAAGTCCGTTCACGCCACGTACTACATGGGGATGGCCTTTGCCGACGCGCAGATTTATCGTGAGGCCATCACCTGGTGGGAAAAGGTCTGCGACATCGACCCGAACTCGGATGCCTGTCTCGAGGCTCGGGAAAACGTCAATCTGTTGAAGAGAATCGTCAACTGAGGCCGCCGGGGCGCCTCGTGGTTGATATCCCGAAAGGAGTTCCACTCATGACCCGTTTCAGGCCCCGTTGCCGCATCTTCATAGCGGCATGGCTCCTCGTTGCAGCCGTTTTGCCGATCCTGGGCCACGCGGCAACCGCCGACGACATTCAAAAGGATATCGACGAGGGGCGGCTGATCAAGGCGCTGGAGGCGGCAACGCTCCTCTGCGCCTCCGCGCCCGTCGACTGCCGGGCCTGGCGTCTTCTTGGCGATGCCAACCGCAAGCTGACACGGGTCGGGGCGGCGGGCCAGGCGTACCGGACCGGAATCGAGGCCTGCCCCGAGGACAAGGAACTTCTCCGCACGTTTGGATTGATGCTTGAGGAGTCGGAACAGTACGAGGAGGCTGCCCGCATCCTCTCCCGCTACTGGGCCCTCGACACGAGCGACCCCTCGGTCGGGTCCCGTCTCGGTGCCGCCTGTTATCGGGCCGGAAAGTGCAACGAAGGTCGCCTCGCGTATGACGCGCTACTTCTGGCGCATCCGGAAAGATCAAGCGATCGGCTGGCCTACGCACAGTTGCTGTCACGCGTCTGCCATGACCTCCCGGCCGCCCGGGCCCAGTTCGAAAAGCTCATGGTTGAGCGACCCAATGATCCGTCCGTACTTTGCGCCTGGGTTTACGCGCTGGCCGATGCCGGGCAAGCGGACGAGGCGGCGAAAGTGGCGGCCGGCGGGTTGACTGCGGCCGGCGGTTCGGCCGGCTGTCTGTATGCCGCGTGGGGTCGTGCGCTGGAGAGCGCGGCGGACAGTCTGATGATCAAGGGTCAGGTCGAGGAGGCTCGCGCCCGCTATCTGGAGGCACTCGATCCGCTGAGCAAGGGAACCACCGACCCCGTTTTCGGCACGTACTGCGAGGCCATTCTGGCACAGGTCAAGTACAAGGAATCGCCGATGGAGGAGCTCAAGCCATGACGAAGCGCCACCCGCTACCCGTCGTCGCGCTCCTTCTGGCGCTCGGATTCGGATTCGCTCTGAATATCGCCGCGCCGGGGAGCGCCGACGCGCAGATCATCTCCAACAAGAAGGAGACGGCCACCCTGGAAACCGCCTTCGGCAAGATTGTGGTCGAATTTTACGAGGACACCGCGCCGAAGCATGTGGCGTCCTTCAAGAAGAATGTCCGGACCGGCGTTTATGACGGGACGAGCATCTTCAAGATCGTCCCGGGCTTCGTCATCATGGGCGGCGATCCGTTCACCAAGGACAAGAGCGCCGCCAATGACGGTTGGGGCGGGTTTGGTCCGCCGATCCCCAATGAATTCAACACCACTCACAAGAATGTGCGCGGCGCCCTCGGCGCCCCGCGGAAGCCGGACGCCGTGAATCCGGACAAGTCGGGAAATGGTTTCCAGTTCTATATTGCCCTGGCGGACCTCCCCTCGCTGGATGCCTCACAACACACGGTCTTTGGCCGCGTCATCTCCGGGATGGACGTGGTCGACCGGATTGCCGGCATGGCTCGTGATGACAAGGGTGCACCGAAAGACAAGGTCGAGTTCAAGAAGTTCTATCTCGAACGGAAATAACTCGATCCGTGTTCGGAGAATATCTCGACCATAATGCCGCCGCGCCGCTACGCCCGGAGGTCCTGGGGGCGCTTATGCTGGCGATGGAGCAGCAGCAGGCCAATCCCGGAAGCGCCCATGGCGCCGGGCGGTTCTGGCGTCGGCGAATCGACGCGGCACGCCGCGAAGTGGCCGGGCTTGTCGGCGCGCAACCGCATGAAATCGTCCTGACCGGTTCCGGAACCGAAGCCTGTTTCCTGGCGCTTCACGGTGTGATCGAAGCGGCGCGCACCCGTAGCGTGGAGCCGCCGCTTGTGCTGGCAACACCCATCGAGCATGCGGCCATTCGCGAGCCTCTGTGTGCCATGGCGGCGCGGGGCACGATCCGGCTTCTCCTGTGCCCGGTTGGCGCCTCCGGCCGCGTGGATGCCGATTGGTTCGCGGATCATCTGACACAAATTCCGGTCCTGGTCGTCTGCCAGTGGGCCAACAACGAGACGGGTGTCATCCAGCCGGTACTCGAGGTGGCCGATCTGTGTCGGGCGCATGAAACGAGGCTCCTGGTCGACGCCGTTCAATGGGCCGGCCGCGGACCCATTGATCTGACCGCCCAGCCGATCGATCTGCTGGTCCTCTCCTCACCCAAGCTCGGCGGCCCGACGGGCGCCGGCGCGCTGTTCATCCGCGAGGGATTGGCGCTCGAGCCGTACCTGGTCGCAGGCAAACAGGAGGGGGGCCTTCGTGGTGGTACGGAAAACAGTCTCGGCTGGATCGGTTTCGGCGCGGCGGCCGCGGCGGCTCGCGAGACGTGGGCGGCGGAGGTCGCTCACGAAGCGCCTCTCACGGCCCGCCTGGTGGAGCAGGTCCTGGCCCGGGTTCCCGGCGCCCGCCTGGCCGGCGATGGATCGACCCGCATCGCCAATACGGCTCAATTCCTCGTGCCGCACGACGACGAGGAGATGCTCATCCTGGCGCTCGACCGGCTGGGGTACGCGGTTTCAGCCGGCTCGGCCTGCGCGGCGGGTGCCCACGAGCGCTCCCATGTGCTCCGTGCCATGGGCCTTCTCGAGCCTGGCTTCGCCTCGGTCCGCGTGTCGATCGGATCGGGCACGACCGCCCGTGCCATCGACGATTTTGTGACCGCGCTCTGCACTGGCATCCAGGCCGCCCGGCCGGATGAGGCGGAGGTGGCCCGATGAGCAAGGGACTCGTGGTCGTGGCCATGTCCGGCGGCGTTGACAGCGCGGTGGCCGCTGCGTTGCTGCGTCAGGATGGATACGATGTGTACGGCGTCACGATGAAGCTCTGGTGCTACCAGCGCGAAGCACCGACGGCCAAAGCCTGCTGCTCGATGGCCGCCATCGGCGAGGCCCGCGCCACGGCGGATGTCCTGGGTATCGAGCACGCCGTGGTCGATCTCGAGGAGCAGTTCGAAGCTCATGTCATCGGCCCCTTCGCCGAGGACTATCGAGAGGGGCGGACGCCAAACCCCTGTGTGAACTGCAACACCTTCATCAAGTTCGGCACGCTGCTCGAGAAGGCCCGTCGCCTCGGCGCGGGCTGGGTGGCCACCGGCCACTACGCCCTCATGGAGCATGGTGCCGGGGGGCCTGTCCTGAAGCGCGGCATCGACGCCAGCAAGGATCAGTCGTACGCGCTGTGGGGCTTGAACCGCAAACGCCTGGACAAGGTCCTGATGCCTCTCGGCGCGCTGACCAAGTCGGAAGTTCGGGAAATGGCCCGTGCCCTGAAACTCCCCGTGGCCGACAAGCCGGAAAGCATGGACATCTGTTTCGTCGAGGGTGGCCACTACGCCGATTTCCTCGTGAACCGCCTTGGCGCCTTCGCCCAGGCCGAGCCCGGCCCAATGGTGGACCAGGCCGGCCAGGTCGTTGGACAGCATCAGGGCGTCATGCGCTACACCGTGGGTCAGCGAAAGGGCCTCGGCCTCGCGCGCCCCGAGCCGACTTTCGTCGTGGGTATCGACGCCGCCACGAACACGCTGACCGTCGGGGAGGAGAGCGACTTGTATCGAAGCGCCTTCCACGCCGGCCGCGCCAACTTCGTCTCGATCGATGTTCCCACGTCGCCGATCCAGGTGGACATTCGCGTCCGCCATCGCGGCCGTGCCGTTCCCGGCACCGTGACGCCGGAAGGCTTCGGCCGCCTCCGCATCGAACTCAGCGAACCCGAGCGCGCCATCACGCCGGGTCAGTCGGCGGTGTTTTATGATGGTGAGGTGCTTGTGGGCGGGGCGCTGATCGAGACGGCGATCGGCTGATCCGGCCGCCCTTCCGCGGTTGTCGGGCCGCCCCGCCATCTGCTAGCCTTTCCGGCCTTGACTTCCTGCGGAGGGGTGACCGAGCGGCTCAAGGTGGCACCCTGCTAAGGTGTTTATCGGGAAACTGATACGTGGGTTCGAATCCCACCCCCTCCGCCAGTTGGACCTGCCCGGCCCAACCGGTCTTGAGCCAGGTGGGTCAGCGAGTGGGCGGCCTTCGCGCCCTGGTCAACCTCTTGCGGTGGTCTCCGCCGGCAGCCTGGCCCGCCACTCCGCCGCCTGTCGCGGACGTCCTGTCTGTTCGTATATCGTCACGAACGACCGGACGGCCTGCTTGATGCCGCGTCCCTCGGGATCCAGATGTACGATGATGGCGTAGGCTTCACGAAGCGGATCTTCGGCTTCGGCGTACCGCTTCATGGCCACGAGCGCCTCGGCATAGGATTGAAGGATGACGCCCCGTCCGAAGAAACCGGTGGGAAGAACTTTTCGCGTGGTGACCGATGCCCGGCGCAGTATCAGTTCCGCTTCATCGAGCTTTCCCTGCTTGATGAGCAGGCGGCCCAGGTTGCTCATGGCCGGCAGCGTGTTCGGGTGCTCGTCGCCCAGCAACTGGCGGCTGACCTCATACCCTTCGCGATACAAGGGCTCGGCTTCGGCGCGTCGATCCGTCTGCATGTAGAGGACGGCCAGGTTGTTGATGGAGTCCATCGTATCCAGGTGATCGTTGCCCAGGACCTTGCGGCGCAGCGCCAGCGTCCGGACGCAGAGCGATTCCGCCTCGGCATACCGCCCAACTTGCCAATGACCCGGTACGGGCCGATCGTTTCGCGGGTCCGGGTGGGGTCCGACGCATGATGTCTGTCAGGCTCTTGATCGGGCCGGATTCTATCAGGGGAGCGGCGGCGGCTGAACAGGTTGCCAGCCTGTTGCTATCATCCCGGCCGACCCGTCCGCTTGTTTCCATCTCCGGAGTCCTTTCGAATCATGGCGTTGATCAGTCTGAACGACGTGTCCCTCAAGTTTGCCGGGCCCCTTCTGCTTGATCAGGTCAGTCTTCAGATCGACGAGGGGGAGCGGGTGGGGCTTCTGGGGCGGAACGGCGCCGGCAAGACGACACTGCTCAAGGTGCTGGAGGGCTCTCTGGCGCCGGATTCGGGCGACGTGGTGCGGCGGCCGGGCCTCCGCGTTGTCAGCCTGCAGCAGGATGTACCGCAGGGCCTGGTCGGCACCGTGGGGGTGTACCTGCATCATGTCTGCGGCGCCACGACCAGCGACATCTCCTGGGAGATCGAGCGCCGCATTGATCGGGCGGCCGTTGACCTGTCGCTGGATCTCGACGCCGACATCGACACGCTGTCGGTCGGCTCCAAGCGGCGTGTCCTCCTGGCCGCGGCGCTGGTGCGAGATCCGGACATCCTGATCCTGGACGAACCGACGAATCACCTGGATGTCGACGCGATCAGTCATCTCGAGGAGGCGCTGGCGCGCCGACGCGGAACGATCGTCTTCGTGACGCACGATCGGACCTTTCTCCAGAACCTGGCTACGCGCATCCTGGACTTGGATCGCGGCACGCTTCGCAGCTATCGGACGACTTATGACATCTATCTCGAGATGCGCGAAGCGGAGCGGGTGGTCGAAGCGGACCAGGGAGCTCTCTTCGACAAGCGGCTGGCACAGGAAGAGGCGTGGCTCAGGCAGGGCATCAAGGCGCGACGCACCCGGAACGAGGGGCGCGTCAAGGCGCTCGAATCGATGCGGGTCGAGCGCGGGGCCCGCCGCGGCGAGGTGGGGCGAGTCCGGGCCACTCTCCAGGAGGCCGAGAAGTCGGGACGCGTCGTGATCCGCTGCCGGGATTTGACGTTCGCCTACGACGGGATGCCCATTGTTGCCGGATTCACCGGGACGCTCCTTCGCGGCGACCGCATCGGCATACTTGGGCCGAACGGTTGCGGCAAGACGACGCTGATCGACCTCCTTCTTGGCGACCTGGCACCGCAGGGAGGCACGGTGACCCCGGGCACGAAACTCGAGGTGGCACACTTCGAGCAGTTGAGCGACTCGCTGGACGACTCGAAGAGTGTCGTCGACAACCTGGCGGAGGGGCGCGACACGATCACGGTGGGGGGTGTCGTCCGGCATGTCGTCGGCTACCTGCGCGATTTTCTCTTCAGCGGGGACCAGATCCAGGGCCCCGTCCAGAAACTTTCCGGTGGGGAGCGCAAGCGTCTCCAACTGGCCATGATCCTTTCCCGCCCGTGCAATGTTCTGGTGCTGGACGAACCGACAAACGACCTGGACCTCGAAACGCTCGAGTTGCTGGAGGAGATGCTGCTGGACTTCCAGGGGACGCTGCTGGTCGTCTCGCACGACCGGACCTTTCTGGACAACGTCGTCACTTCCACGCTGGTCTGGGAGGGAAATGGCGAGTGGAGTGAGTATGCCGGGGGGTACGCGGATTGGTTGCGCCAGCGGAAGGAGGTTGGGTCGGCGTCGGGATCGAAACCAGCCAAGGCCTCACCGAAGCCATCCAGGCCGTCACCGGATCAAGTCCGCACCTTGAAACCGCGCCGCACCTCGTTCAAGGAAAAGCGGGAGCTCGAGGAATTGCCCGGCCGGATCGAGCGGTTCGAGGCCGAGAAGCAGAGCCTCTTTGACCGGATGGCCTCCCCCGATTACTACACGATGAAGGGAGACCAGGTGGCCGAAACGAAGCAACAGCTGGCCGCGGTGGAGGAGGAACTTCACCGGGCCTATGAGCGCTGGCAGGAACTGGAATCGTTGGTGACGGGGGAGGAGGGATAGATGCACCTTTCGGACCGTTTGGTATCTCATTGATAGGCAGCGAATTATCCGGCATCGCGTCAGAATGGCTTCACACCGACTCGCAGCGGTGCCGGTTGCTTCGCATGTTTGGGTGCGATTTGAGTTAGACATAACTGACAAGACTCGGTCCAGACCGAGTTACCGGGCCTCGTTTCGGACGGGCACGGCTGACTTCCGACGATCGAGTGCCGTTGCCGCTTCCAACGTCTTCAGCCGTTCGGCAGCGAGAAGGGCGCGATGACCCCCGTGAGCGTCTCGTCGCCGAGCGCCACGTAGAGCTGCCGGTCGGAGACGGTCAGGTCGAGGATCATCCGGCGCCCCAACCGTTGCACCAGGGCCGCCACCAGTTCCCGATCGACGGCGTACAACTCCAGCTCATCCCCGCGATGGATGCGTTCGCCCGTGAGGTGCCGGACGAGGAGGGAGGGGTCCTTGTGCGTGTACACGGCCACCCGCGGCGACAGCTTGCCGGCCTTGTGCAGGCGCGCCGCATCCGGAACGCCGATCTCGATCCACGACTGGATGGTTCCGGTCATGTCCCGCACCGACAGCGCCGGCTCCTCCGGCTCGGACAGTCCTTTCGAGAAGGCGATCCCGTCGGTGTATTCAAGGCAGTAGGCCAGGACGCGCGTGATTAGATATTCCTCCGACTCGGATGGGTGGCGCGCCACCCGAAGCGCCAGCGATTCGTAGCAACCGCGGTCGACGTCGGACAGTGAAATCTCGAAGGTGTGGATCGTGGCGGTCAACGCCATGTCGATCCCATCATTGAATCAGATGATCCGCACCACCGTCGCGGTGCCATCGAAGCGAACCGGCAGATGTCCATCCTGGAAGGCATAATAGGCGAGCCCGGCCCGCGCCATGAGGAGGACGTCCTGGCCGATCGCCTTGGGCCACAATGAATAGGTACGACTGAGCATTCCCGGCTCCGTGTCGCCGCGGAAGTTGATGCAGATCGGGCATCGGGTCGTGGTGGCAAAAGTCGCCATTGCGTCGCCGCAGGCCGTCGCCGGCCAGATGTGGATGATGTCAGGCCCGGCACCCAGAATGATGACAGCATGCAGGCCGTCGCCGGCATACCCGACCGGGTGGTAGGAGTGGAGGCTCGCTTCATAAGCTGCTGGGTAGTCGTCGCAGAGGCACGGGGTGGCGCTGCAATCGGTGACCGCGGTGGGGACCCCTGTCCCGATTCCCTGCAGGGGGCGCTGTGGCGCCACCAGTTGCTCCCCATGGCCGCAACCGATGAGGACGAGGAGGCCAATGCTCCAGTGTCGCAGGAGCAGGCCAATGCTCGGGTGTAAGAGGGCCACGGATCTTCCCCCCGGAGGATCTCCGGCCGATCGGCGTGATCGGCCCGCTGGTATACATCGCAAGAATCGGACCACCGAAAGTTAGAATGCCGAGGCCGTGGAAGGGCACCGCGCGCGTCCAGCGGGTAAGGATGGGGTGATGCCGGGGAGGGAGCCGATCAGAATGACAGGCCACCCCGCCAGCGGGGTGTGTCATCTCTTCCGACCGCCGATCCTTAGCGATCCTGCAACTCCGGCACCGGCATGACCTCCGTGGATGGCAGGAGGCCGATTTCGGCGCTGGTCCAGAGCATCCGGTCGTAGCTGTTGGTCCGGTTGGGTCCCGGTGCGATGGCCACGGTGGTATTGAGAATCATGACCGAGTGGGAGACGCGGGTCGGCAGCGTGACGGAGGGCAGAAGTCGCTCGGGCATCCGGATCTTGATTCCCGCTTCGCCGAGCGCCTTGAGCTTTTGGATAACGCCGTCCGGGTCGAGCAACATGCCGCAGCGCGACAGTCGATCCTGCGTGGCCAGGCTGGCCCGAACCGCCGCCCATGAGTCATCCGTGAGCGTCATGGCGATGGGGTGGCGGTCCCGTCGGAGACTCGTTCGAAGGGAGATTCCCCCGGGAGTGTCGACCAGGCTGACCACCCCGGCAAGGCCATGATCCTGCGGCAGGACTCGGGCGGCCACATGGACCGTGTCACGAAATCCGTGGCAGAGGATCGAGATCAACTTTTTCGGTTTCCAGGCGAAATCAAAGGTCATTCGGCCGCTCCCCGATTCAATATGGGTCGGCACGCGGAGTGAGATAATGCCCTCCTGGCCCACGTCGACCCGGGGTCGGCCGGCCCTGAGGATGCCGCGCAGCCCTTCGACCTGGAGGTTGATCGACCAGCCGCCGGCGTTGATCCTGCCGATGGGCGTCCCGACCCGGAGCGAACCGGTTTCCTCCTCCTGGATGGCGGCTTCCATGTCGACCTCGACCCGGTCCAGGTAGCGTGTTGCCACCTGCTCCAACATGGCGTCGAGCAATCCTTCGCTGGTGCCGACGGTCACGCCGGCCTTGTCGGTCATCATTTTCTGGAGGACGAGGTCCTGCCGGAAGCGATAATCGAGGCTGTCACGCAGCGCGGTTTCCTGATCGACGGAGGGAGCCGCCCGGCGCTTCAAGGCTTGTTTCACCGGCCGGGTGGCCCGGACTCGGCCCACGGACGCCGCGCTGCGGGCGGCGGCCGAATCGAGTCGGTCGGCACTCAGGAGTTGGACCGGAATCCAGAGACGATCAAAGAGGGCCACCGGTGCGCCAACCGACACATCGAGCGGAATTGAGGCCGGCTCAATCTTGACGGGCAGATCGAGTTTTTCGTCCGACGCCAGATCGGGCAGCGCCAACCGATCGGCCACCCGGATCGGAATTTCAATCTCGTAATTTACCCCTTCGAAGTTTCGTGCCCCGAGTCGGGCGAGGTCGCTGATGAAGCCGCGCCATCCGACGGGCTTGACGCCGGTCGGCTGCGATTCAACGGCGAGCACCCGGGAGCGCGCCCGGAGAATTCCGTCGGCAGCCTCGAAGCTGATCGACTCGATGACTCCCTCGACCTGAACGGTCATGGTGGGCGCGGGCGCGGGGCGTCCGGAGCCATCGGTTGGGCCGGCCGTGCCGCTCAGGTGCAGGAGGGGGAGGCCGTCATTGAACTCAACCTGTACCGCCTCCAACCGGACGAGAAGCTGTCCCTTGACAACCTGCTCGAATGGTAGTGCGGCCGCAAGAAGCCGCTGGATCACTTCCTCGTGGATGACCAGCAGCGATTGATCGCGATCGATGAGTTGGCTCGCGGCCGGGCGGGCCAGGAGTTCCTGCATCGCTTCGATCCGTTTTGCGGCGAGTACGGTTTCGCGCGGTTCGTCCCGCCGGAATCGGGCGCAACCCATGAAGCACAGCGACAACGCGCAGAACACCAGGAGGACGCGTCCGGCGTGCCGATTCAATTGATCAATCCACCAGTCGCGCGGACTGAATGTAGTCGAGCCTTGGAAAACCGTCGATCAAGTAGGCATTTCCTTCCGTCTGGATGCGTCCCTGGTCGGGGCCAAGCCCTCTTGGCATGCCCTCACCATACCCCTTGTAGAGTCGATCGACGACCTCCATGCCGATCGCCACCTGCCCGAACGGCGTGAAACCCTGAGAGTCGATCGCGGCGTTGTCCTTGAGGTTGATGAAGAGCTGGGTCGTTCGGCTGTCGGGCGCTCCTGTTTTGGAGAAGGTGATGTAGCCGCGCTTGTTGCTCTGCCGGTCGGCCCCCGCGGGCGTGTCATCCGGGATGGTGGCCTCTCGCCAGTGGCGCTGGATGATCGGGTCGCCGTTGATTCCGAACTGGGCCACGAAGTTTTCAATTACACGGAAAAAACGGACATCGTCATAGTATCCGTGCTTCACCAGATTGTAAAAGCGATCGGCACCGCTCGGCGACCAGGCCCGGGTTACCAGGACGGTGAATCTCCCCTGGCTGGTCGTGACATGAACCGCGAAGATTGCCGGAGCCCGGTCGGTCAGCTGCGACGGATCGATCAACAGGCTCCGGTCGACCTTCATCGATTCGGTGGGGGAGTCCGACTGGCAGCCGAAGCCCGAGTTCATGCCAAGGACAAGCAGTAACAGAAGGGTGATCCCGCGCCGGCCGGGCAACATCACCCCGGCGCGATGGCGTCCAGCGCCCGCTTCATTTCTGCGCGGATGGCAGCGTCCGCACCGGCGGGCCAGGCCGACGGATCGTCGCGGATGAAGGTGGTCAGGTCGTTTCGGTTGTCGAAACGGGTGACCGGGAGGTGATAGCTCTTGCCCCGCGTGTCGACCCGAACGGTACCCGGCTCGCCGCTCGTCTCGATCAGGTGCGCCATGTCGTCGGTGCCGTAGTCGCCGAGCATGACCTTGATGGGGACGCCGTGGTGAAGGATGGAGGCGTCGCCGTCGCGGCCGGGTTTGGCGCGCTCCTCGTTCTTGCGGCGCGATTCCTCGGGCGTGACCCAGATATAGAGAATGGCGGCCCGGCCGAGGATATGGTCCGACAGGCGCCCGAAGCTGTACTGATACCCGTACGGCGGGGTCAGCGGCATCGAGGAATTCTGGGGGCCGCCGCGCGCAAATTCGATGACGATCGTCCTCCCCTCGAGCGAATCGGGTATGCCGGCCATTTTGTCGTTCAAGAGTTGTCGCGCCTCGGGTTCCAGCGCGGACTCGAGACGCTTCCGCAACTCCGGGGGCAGCTTGCCGAGTGCCGGTTCCGCCCCGACCTTGATGCGAGCCGCGTCCAGTCGGTCCAGCAGCCACCCGGCGGCGGATGGCGGGTTGATCGCGGGCCTGGCGTGGAGGTCCTCGTAGTCCTCGTTAATCAGCTCGATCAACGTACCCCAGTCGAGCGACTCCTGAAACGGCTCCAGCCCCGATGGAAAGAAGATTGGGTCGTGGCCGGCGTGAGTCAGTTCCTCCGAGATGCGCCGCATCATGTGGACGTACGGGTAGTCGTCGAGCTGGACCGTTTCGCCCATGTGAAAATCCCGCGACTGGGACACAAAGTCCTGCATCGCCAGCCACCGCCGGACCTCGGACTTACCCGAGGCCGGCAGGGCTGTCAGCAGCAATGTGTCGAAATTTCGACTCACGCCTGGCTTCTCCCGATGGGGGGGTACTACTTTGAGATGCGAGCGGTTTTGATGTAGTCCATCTTCGGGAAGTCCTTGTTCAGGTAGGCATTCCCTTCCGCCTGGAGGCGTCCCTGATCGGGGCCCTGGCCGCGCGGTGCACCTTCGCCATATCCCTTGTAGAGCTTGTCGACGACTTCCATGCCGCTGGTCACCTGCCCGAACGGCGTGAAACCCTGCGAGTCGAGCATGGAGTTGTCCTTGAAGTTGATGAAGAGCTGTGTGGAGCGGCTGTCGGGAGCGCCGGTCTTGGCGAAGGTCAGGAAACCACGCTTGTTGCTCTGCTTGTTCGGCGCGGTCGGGGCGTCATCCTTGATGCTGGCCTCGCGCCAATGTCCCTGGAGGGTCGGGTCGCCGTTGATGCCAAACTGGGCCATGAAGTTCTCGATGACACGGAAAAAGCGGATATCGTCGTAGAAGCCGTTCTTCACCAGGTTGTAGAAACGGTCGGCGCCGTTGGGCGACCAGGCCCTTGTTACGGAAACGGTGAAATTGCCCTGGCTGGTGACGAAATCGGCCTTGAAGGTGGCCGGGGCCTGCTCGCTGCACTTCGATGGATCCGTCAGCATGCTCTTGTCGATCTCCTTGGACTTCGAGGTCTTCGGCTGGGAAGCCGGGGGTGCGGCCGCGTAGGTCACGCAGGCAGCCGTGACGAGCAGGGCGGTTGACAGCGCGAGCCGGGTGGCGAATCGAATACGGGACATCGGCATACTCCTCGGCCAAATGGCCGGATAGGGAAATTGTTGGACGAGACGAAGCCGGGGAAGACTACCCCAGCGTGCGGTCCGGTGGTACCCCCTGGAGCCCCGAAAGGTTTCGGGCAAACGTCGGTTTCGGGAGGCCCCGGGAGCGATCAGCCGGTCCTGGGGGGCATGGCGTCGAGGAGCGCTCGAAAGTCGACCCGGCCGCGATTTCTGGCCTGCAGGACGTCCGCCAGCGCCGTCGAGAGGCCGGTCGCGCCGGACTTGTCCGACACGTGGACAGTCGGGGTGGAAGGCGTAAGAATCACCCCGGCCCCCACACGGGCGCCGGCCTCATCGCGGCACCGGACAAGCCGTCCGGGGGCGCGCCCCTCACAGGCCAGGAAGAGTCCGGCGTCGGGTTCGTAGCCGTCTGGAACGGTCATGCGCAGCGAAAAGCTCAGGATGGAAGCCGCTTCGAGCCACGCGTGCAGGTCCGGCGTAGCCGGACCGACCCAGGCCACGGTCAGGTCCTCGAGAGAGTGGCCATCCTGGCGCAACTGGTGAAGTGATCGAAGCACACTCCACGACTCGTCGCTGAGCCGATGGCTGGCAGTTGTCACTTCGGCGTCCGACACCGCCGGGTCGAGGTGACGCGGTGCGCCTCCGTCGAGTTCGTCGGCGCGATCGAACAGGCCGAGAATCTCCTCGCGAGAAAAATCGGCCAGGCAGAGCTCAAGGCTGGATCGGGTCATGGCGTCACTCTCCTTTCAAGACCGGTCAGAGCGAAATGGCGTCGGCATCGACTGAAATCGGCCGTCTCGCCGGTGGAATCGGAAGCTCCCAGTGCTGTGGGGCGGCGTCGGCCCTGGCCGTGGCTCCGGGAACCAGGTCGAGGACGACGGCTGTTTCATCGCAGGCATGGCGACGTGGGCAGTGAATGCAGTCGGTCCACACTTTTCGCGGCAACGACTCGCGCGTCACGATGCGAAAGCCGCAACGCTCGAAAAACGCCACCTCCCGCGTCAGGGCGATGACACGCTCGAGCCCGATTGGTCGGGCATCCTCCACGACCTCTGCCACCAGCATCCGGCCGAGACCCAGGCCCTGGGCGTCGCTCCGGATGGCCAGCGAACGGACCTCGCCCAGGTCGTCCCACAGGACACGCAGGGCACAGCAACCGACCACCTCACCGTTCCGTTCGGCCACGTGGAATTCGCGCACCGACTGGTACAGCTCTCCGACTGGCCTCGGCAAGAGTGTTCCGTCTGCGATGTGTCCCGACATGAGCCGCGAGATGGCCGGGACGTCGGTGGGGAGGGCCCGGCGGAGCCTGATATTGGCCGCCAGGGCCGGCGGTGATTGCGCGGAAGGCGTGTCGGTTTCAGCCGGCGCCGACGCGGTCATTTGAACAGGCGTCACGCCGAGGCGTTCTGCGTGCCGCGCAAGCTGCCTCGCCACCGATTCCGGACCTCCGCCCGGCGTGGCGTTGCGACGAACAACGGCCGCTTCATGATCGAGCGTGGCCAGCGTGGCGTCGTTGAAGTGGGGCGAGATCGACAACCGCTCCGCGGATGGCAGTTGGGAGGGGGCCACCCGGGCCGCCTCAGCCGCCAGCCACAGCCGGCCGACGGCCGAATGCGCCTCCCGAAACGGCAGGCCCCGCCCGACGAGAAGATCGGCCAGTTCGACGGCCAGGAGGTCGTCACCGAGGCCTTCGCGGATCCGATCAGGCCGAGGCGCCAATGCCTCGATCGCGGCCGGCAGGACGCCGAGCAGTGCTTCGAGCGTGGCCGCTGTGTCGAAAATGGCCTCCTTGTCTTCCTGCAGATCCTTTTGATAGCTCGACGGCAGTCCCTTCAGCACAATGGCCAGCCGGCTGGCATTGGCGATCAGTCGCCCGGACTTGCCCCGTGCCAGTTCGAAGAGATCCGGATTGCGCTTCTGCGGCAGGAGGCTCGACCCGGTCGAAAAGCCATCGGGCGGTGCGTACCAGCCAAAGCCGGGCGAGCACCAGAGGACCAGGTCCTCGGCCATGCGACTCAGATGAACCGCCAGCGTCGAGGCGGCACCGAGGTAGTCGAGCGCAAAGTCGCGATCTCCCACGGCGTCGACGGAATTGTCGGCGGCGCGGGTGAAACCGAGCCGGCGGCTCAGGGCACCTCGATCGTAGACCAGCGGTGTGCCCGCCACGGCGCCGGCACCGAGCGGCATCCGGTCGGCCGACTCGCGGGCGGCGCGGAAACGATCCTCATCGCGGAGGAACGCCTCGACATGCGCCAGCCAGAGGTGTGCCAGGCGGACGGGCTGCGCGGGCTGCAGGTGGGTCTGGGCCGCCGCATTGAGATTGCCGGCCAGTACGGCCTGGTGAAGCAACGCGCGGGCAAGCTCCTGAAGACCCGCGACGGTATCGTCGCAGAGGCGGAGAACCCGCAGGCGGACCAGCGTGACGACCTGATCGTTGCGGCTTCTTCCGGTATGGATTTTCAGTCCGGCGTCGCCGGCCCGGCGGACCAGCTCCGCTTCGATCGCCGAGTGGATGTCCTCCCCGACTAGCGTCTGCCGGCCCGATTCCAGATCGGCCTGGATGTCGAGCACCGCGCGATTCAATGCCGCACACTCGGAGGAGGAGAGAATTCCCGCCTCGACCAGCGAGTCGGCATAGGCCCGGGCCAGTGCCAGCTCTTCCGGCCAGAGCACCCGGTCGATCGGCAGGGAGTCGTTCAGCGCCTGCGCCCGCGGGTCGAGCCCGCCGAGGCGCCCCGCCCAGAGGCGGTGGTCAGTCGTTGCCATGAAGGACGACCTCCGCCGTTTCGGTGTGGATACTGGACATGGATTCATCGGGTGTGTTCCCGGGGATCGATTTCATCAAGGCCGGGGCGACATCCCCGTGCCGCACCTGGCGCGACGTGGCCACCATCGGCAACCCGAAGAGGCGGATGAAACCCTCGGCATCCTTTGGACGATAGCCCGCCATGTCGAAGGAGGCGAGCGCATTGTCGTAGAGCGAATTAGGACTGGTGCGGGCCACGGCACGGACCTGCCCCTGGTGAAACTCGAGCGTGACCGTGCCCGCCGCGACCGACATCGCTTCGTCAAAGAATGCCGACAGTGAGCGGCGGAGCGGCGAAAACCAGAGTCCGTTATAAATGAGGTCGGCCAGCGTGAGGGCCATCGTTGCTCGCGTCCGATGGAGATCGTGTGGAAGCACGAGACGGGCCAGATCTTCGAGCGCCTCGTGGAGCGCCGTTCCAGCCGGCGTCTCGTACACCCCACGGGACTTCATGCCGACCAGCCGACTCTCGACGAGATCGGCCCGGCCGACGCCGTGACGTCCGGCGAGAAGGTTGAGTTGCTCGACCAGCGGGACGGGATCGAGCCGTGCGCCGTCGAGAGCCACCGGAATGCCCGCCTCGAACGTGACATCGATCGTGTCGGGAAGTGATGGACGTTGGGCCGTAGCCGCCGTCAACCGGTAGAGCGATTCGGGTGCCGGGTTGGCCGGATCCTCGAGCAGGCCCCCCTCGTGGCTCATGTGCCACAGGTTGGCATCACGCGAGTAGAGATCGGCGGTTGTCTGCTTGACCGGGATATCGTGCCGCGCCGCGTAGGCGAGCGCTTCCTCACGCGATGAAATATCCCATTCGCGCCAGGGGGCGATGATCGGAAGCTCGGGCGCAAGGGCCATGGCGGTCAGCTCGAAGCGGACCTGATCGTTCCCCTTGCCGGTGCACCCGTGGGCCAGGGCATCGCAACCGGTGGCACGGGCCGCGGCGACCTGCCGCTCGGCGATCAGGGGACGCGCGAGCGCGGTGCCAAGAAGGTAGCGCCCCTCGTACAACGCGCCCGCCTTGAGGGCAGGGAACACGTAGTCGGTCAGGAATGGCCGGCGCAGGTCCTCGAGAATCACCTGGTCGGCACCGATGCGGCGAGCCCGATCATGGAGGTCGGAGAGTTCATCCCCCTGGCCCAGGTCGGCGCAGAAGGCCACGACCTGGCAGCCGTACTTTTCCTTGAGCCAGGGGACGATGATGCTGGTGTCGAGTCCGCCCGAATAGGCCAGGGCCACACGGCGGTAGGTGTGTGCAGTCATGAGCGACCTCCCAAACTTTCCGAGACCGGCGACAGCCGGCCGAGCGCCCTGCCCAACCGGGCAAGAGCATCGTCAATATCAGCAACAGCAACATTCAGCGGCGGAAGCACCCGAACGCTCCAGCTTCCCGCCTTGCACAACAACAGCCCCTCGTCACGACAGGCGCCAACCAGCGCGGCCGGATCGAATCCCGCCGATTCGTCGATCTCGATAGCCCGAAGGAGGCCCAATCCGCGCGAGGCGGTCAGCGCGTCAAAACTTGCCACCAGTCGCTCGAGGCCGGCCGCGAGATACACGCCGCGCTCGGCGATGTTGTTCAGAAATCCGGGTCGGCTGATCGTGTCGAGCAGGTAGCCGGCCGCGGCGGCCGCGACGGGATTGCCGCCGAACGTCGTTCCGTGCTGGCCGGGTTCCAGGAGTCCCGCCAGTTCGTTGCGAATCAGGACGGCGCCGATCGGAATGCCGCCGCCCAGCCCCTTGGCCAGAATCGTGATGTCCGCCTGAACGCCGGCCTGTTCAGCCGCCAGGAATGTGCCGGAACGGCCGGCACCGCATTGGACTTCGTCGAAAAGCAGCAGCGCGCGATTCTCCGTCGTGCGACGACGAAGGTGATGCAGGAACGACGAGTCCGCCACGCGCGCTCCCGCCTCGCCCTGAACCGGTTCGATCAGCACGGCGTCGAGGGGTTTTCCTTCGGCCTCGATTTCGGAAAGAAGCGCATCGAACGCCGCGGGGTCATTGAACGGCGCGAACCGGACTCCCGGGACCAGGGGCTCGAATGGCTCGCGGTAGGCCGGCGTGGCCGTGGCCGACAGGGCGAAGGCCGTCCGCCCGTGGAAGGAGCCATCAAAGGCGACAATGACCCCGCTGTTCCGGCCGGCGGTCCGCGCGTGAAGTCGTGCGAACTTGAGGGCGGCCTCGTTTGCTTCCGTGCCCGAGTTGCACAGAAAGACCCGGTCATAGCCGGTGAGGGCTACGAGGCGTTCGGCCAGTTCGATGGCCGGCCGATTGCCGAACAGGTTCGACACGTGAACCAGTCGATCCATCTGGCGGCAGACCGCCACCCGGAGGCCACGGTCGGCGTGACCGAGTGTGTTCACCGCGATGCCACTGACGAAATCGAGGTACTCCCGTCCGTCCGCGTCGACGACCCGGCATCCCGAACCGTGAGACAGTTCGAGTCGGGGCAGGGGATAAACGGCGGCAAACAGATCCGACTCCGTCACCGTCGTGGCATCGATTCCGGCGCCCGTTGCCAGGAGCCGGGTCAGATCGCCAATCGATGTCCAGGTGGAGATGATGGCCTGACGAACACCCGCCTCGACCGATTGACATGCCGCTCCGAGCTTCGGCTTCATGCCACCGGTCACCTCGATGTGTGACAGGAGCCGCTGGGCCTGATCCAGGTTGATCGTTCCCACCGGTCTGGATTCGATGGTGACTGCCGGGACATCCGACAAAAAGAGGATCGTGTCGGCGCCGAGGGCCACAGCGACGGCCGCCGCGGCCTCGTCGGCGTTGATGTTCCAGACACCTCCAGCCCGATCCATCCCGATGGTCGAGAGGACCGGCACCCGGCCCGTGGCCATGAGATCTTCCAGCAGGCCGGTGCTGACGTTCGATACGTGTCCGACATGACCCAGGCGGGCGGCATGCGGGTGGGGCTCGGCTTCCAGCGTGCGGGCGTCGATTCCGGAAAGCCCCACGGCCTCGACACCCCCCGCGAGCAGGCCCGCCACCAGGCGACTGTTGACGAGGCCCGTCAGGACCGCCGTAGCCACATCGAGAACAGCCTCATCCGTCACACGAAGACCATCCTCAAAGCGGCTATCCAGCTTGAGGTTATCGCACCAGCTATTGACGTCCTTGCCCCCGCCGTGGACCAGCACAATGGGACGACTCAGTGACGCCAGATCGGCGGCGAAATCGGCCATGCCGGTCGAATCCTCAAGCGCCCGCCCGCCGAGCTTGATCACCAGCGGTGTGGTGGATGACGCCGTCGGGGCGTCGCCAAGAATGCGCGTCACCACGCGCGGGCTTCCAGGTCGAGGCCGGTGGCTTCGGGCCAGCCGGTCATGAGGTTCAAGTTCTGAATGGCCTGACCCGCGGCCCCCTTCACCAGGTTGTCGATGGCGGCCGTGGCCAGAAGAGTCCTTCCGCAATGAACGGTCGTGACGGCGACCTGGACCTGGTTGGTGCCATGGACGGCCCGGGTGTCCGGCCACTCGCCGGCCGGAAGGACCGTGACAAAGGATTCGTCGGCATACCGCTCGATATAACGCTCCCGGGCCAGGGTCTCATGGATTGGCTGCGACAGCGGCGTTGACACCGTTGCCAGGATCCCTCGCGACATCGGCACGAGCTGCGGGGCGAACGCCACGGACGGCGTGGTGTTGGCGCCATAGCTCGCGAAGTTTCGTGTCATCTCCGACACATGTGAGTGGATCTCGCCGACCTTGTAAAAGGAGGCGCTTCCGGCGAGTTCCGCGAAGGAGTTGCTCAACACGGCGCGGCGACCGGCCCCGGTGACGCCGGAAAGGGCTGACACCATGACCGCTCCGGTCACCCATCCCGCCTCCACCGCCGGCAGGAGAGCCAGCGTCGCGGCGGTTGGGTAACAGCCGGGATTGGCCACGCGGGGCGTGAGGTGTAACCGGGCCCGATTTTTTTCCGTCAGCCCGTAGACGAAGCCCATGGATTCGTCCCTCCAGTCGGCCGACAGGTCGAGAATTCTTGTCGGGGCCTCAATCCAGGCCGGATTTCCCGCGACCAGTCCGGCCAGCGCTCCATGGGGGAGCGCGCTGACCAGCGTGTCGCAGGTGCCGCGACCCAGCAGATCGGCAATCGCTTCCAACGAGATGATCGCTGGAAACTGGCTGGCCTCGCCCCGACCGGTGTCGAAACCGGGGGCCAGACAGCTTGCCGGCTGCCCGGCCCATTCGCGCGAGGCAAGAGCCGTGATGGTGATCCCGGGATGTCGGCGGGCCAGCCGAAGAAATTCCAGGCCGGCATATCCACTGGCCCCAAGCAGGGCCACTCGCGCCATGATCGGCGCCGTCAACGGGCAAGGCTCGATCCGGCGTCGGCCAGGGATTCGAGTTGACGACGGAAGGCCCGCGCGCGGGCCGCACTGGGTGTGACGACGAGTATGGTGTCGTCCCCGGCCACCGAACCAACCACATCGGTGCTGCAGAGGAGGTCGATCGCGCGGGCGACGCCGTTGGCGTGACCAGGTGGGGTGCGGACGATGAGCAGTTGTCCCGCCAGCCGGATTTCGTTGATGAACGACTTGAGATCAAGTTCCTGCCGGTGGCGGTCGACGACCTCGGTGGCCGGTGACGGGAGTGAGTAGACTGCGCGCCCGTCACGACCCGGCAACTTGCCCACGCCTAAGCTGGCCAGGTCGCGGGACAGCGTGGCCTGGGTGACCTGTATGCCGTGACGGCCAAGCGCGGACACGAGTTCCTCCTGGCTGCCGTGCCGTCCATCGGCGATCAGGCGGGCCAGCAGGGCTCGACGTCGTGCCGGGCCGCGGGGGGCGTGTGCATTAATATTCATCGATGTGAATAAAAACACAAAACCACTGAAAGTTTCAAGTAGTATTTTGTCCAGGGCCCGCGCCGGGGCGCCGATGAGCCCGTTCCACGATCGTCGACACTCGCCTCTTGAATTTCGGGCCCGGCAACCCTAGACTCCTGCGCCTGCATTCACCGGGACTTCTGCGTCCCGGCGGCGGCGGATCAAGACCGGCTGCGCCCATAGCTCAATTGGATAGAGCGTCTGACTACGGATCAGAAGGTTGGGGGTTCAACTCCTCCTGGGCGCACCATCTCCACCGCCACCGCACATCCGCAGCCAATCGTTGGCCCCCGGTTGCGCCCGCCACGCCGATCCTCCTAAACTTTCTCCGGTATCGACGGTTGTTCCGATCCATGGTGGCCGGTCTTGATTCCTTTAGGAGGCCCGGCCCTTCCGGTACCTGAGGCCCTGGCATGACAGGAGAGTGACTATGAAGCGCCTGATTGGAGCGATGGTTGCTGCCATCTCCCTCGTGGCGTTGGCAGGATCCGCGATCGCCGCGAAAGAGAAGAGCCAGCTGGCGGTCAAGGTTGATCCCGCCTTCTGGGAAAAGCCGCTGAACAAGATCGGCCTCCTCGGCATCAGCTATCCGATCTCGAATGACGCCATGATGGCGGAGATCGTGCCGGACCTGATCAACGGCACACTGCAGGACCAGGGGGAGTTTACACTGCTCTACCCGGATGACATCCGCATGGCGGCCGAGCGCGGGGGATTCAAGCAGGCCTATGACACGCTGATTCGTGTCTGGCTCTCCCGCGGCGAAATCGATCCACCCAGCCTCGCCACCGTTCAAGCCGCCGTCGGTCTGGATGCCATCGTCGGCGTTGAGTTGACCCACTGGGAGCAGCACAAGCTGGATTTCAGCGAGGAGGGGTACAGCACGACCACGGTCGGTCTGCGCTCACGACTCTGGAGTGTGTCCGACCGGATTCTCCTGTGGGAGGCTTCGCTCGTGAAGGTCGGCAAGTCACCGCCCTACGATCCGTCGGGCTCCTCCGCCTCCGACGCCAGCGGCACCAGCCGTCAGACGGTCAAGACGGTGCCCGATCCGCCGAAGTATGAAGATATCGCCGAGGATGTTGTGCTCGAAGTGATCGGCTCGTATCCGAAGCCCGAGGACAAGGACCGACTGACCAGGGAAGCCAAGAAGAAAAAGAAGAAGGAGGCTGGGCGCTAGGTCCGACGGTCGAAATGGATGGCCGGACGCATCAAACCCAAACACGGCATGACTGAAACACCAAACTCATCGAGTCAATTCGACGAACGCTGGATGCAGGAAGCCCTGGTCGAGGCCGAACGGGCCGCCGAGGCGGGTGAGGTGCCGGTCGGGGCCGTCATCGTGCACGACGGCCGCATTGTTGGTCGTGGCCGGAATCAGATGGAGGGGCTGTCCGACCCGACAGCCCATGCTGAAATTCTGGCGGTCACGGCGGCGGCCAACGCGCTCAAGTCGTGGCGGCTGGATGGGACAACGGTTTATGTGACGCTGGAGCCATGCGTCATGTGTATCGGCGCCATTTTCAATGCGCGCGTGTCACGCCTGGTGTTCGCCGCGCACGATCCCAAGCGGGGCGCGGTCGGCTCGGTCATCGACCTCTCCGAGGAGGAAAGGCTCAACCACCACCTGGAGGTTTCCTCGGGGCCATTGCGCGAGGAGTCCGCCGGGCTCCTCAAGACCTTCTTCGAAGAACTCCGCAAGAGGGCCCGGGCCACCGACAAGACTTCTTGAGGACGTCGATGGTCAGATCCCCGACGGGGCACCTGTCTCGTCGGGCTCGACGTGGAAAGTCAGCGCCGCCCGTATGGCATCGGGTATCGGTACCGGCTTCATCGTTTCCTGCGACACCGAAACGTGGCGCACGGTCAGTACGGCGCGGAGATCGCCGTCCGGCCCCAGCAGACGGCAGCGGACGATGTAGGAGGTCGACTTGAGCTCCGTCAAGACGATTTCACCCGTGATGACCTCGCCGTGGCGCATCGGCCGGCGGTAGCGGCAGTGACTCTCGACGACCGGGATCAGGATCTCGCCATCCTGGATGACGCTCGAAATTGAAAAGCCGATCGACTCGAGGAAAGACTCGTACACGTCGTGCATCAGGACATAGTACCGGGCGAAGAAGACGATGCCGGCGGCGTCGACGTCGTGGATTCGAATCGGGAACTCGCGGCGAAAGATATTCGGGCTCATGACACTGGCAATTTATCACCTTCGGCGCGATCGGGGTACCATGGGGAGTTGGATGATCGTTCGGAGGACATGGATTTGACGGCGGACAACGCGCAACGCGATGTTCACGCCACCGACGTCCTCATCGTCGGCGCCGGCCCGATCGGGCTTGAACTGGCCGTGGCGCTCAAGGGAGCCGGCGTTCCGTACGTGCAGGTCGACGCCGCGTCGATCGGTCACACGATCACCGGCTATCCCCGGCAGGCCCGATTCTTCTCCTCACCCGAGCGGATCGCCATTGCCGGCGTGCCGCTGGTCACCGTCGACCAATCGAAAACCAGCCGCGAGGAATACCTGGCCTACCTCCGCGGTGTCGTGGACCAGTTCAATCTGGATGTGCGGACATTCGAGCGGGTCGTCGAGATACGGGTCGGCGCCGAGGGGCCGGGAAGATTTCGCGTGACGACACAATCGTCCGGTGGGACGCAACGCTACGAGGCGCGCCGGGTCGTCCTGGCCATCGGCGACATGGCCGACACGCGGCGCCTCGATATACCGGGTGAGGACCTGCCGCATGTCAGCCACCTGTTCGACGAGCCGCATCGCTACTTTCGCCGGCGACTGCTCATCGTGGGAGGCAAGAACTCGGCGGTGGAAGCTGCCATTCGATGCCATCGGGCCGGCGCGCGCGTCAGCCTGAGCTACCGGGGCGAGCGATTCCCCGAGAAGTCGGTCAAGTACTGGCTGCTGCCGGAGATCGAATCGTTTGTTGCGCAGGGGCACATCAAGTTTCTGCCGCGGACCGTGCCGGTGGTCATCGATGCCACGAAAGTGAGCCTGTCACGCCTCGATGAGCCGGCCGGCTCGGATCTCCTGCAAGTCCCGGCCGATTTCGTTCTGCTGCTCGTCGGTTATCGCGCCGACACGACGCTGTTCGAGATGGCCGGCGTGACGCTGGAGGGGGAGAACCGTGGCCCCCGGCACGACCCGGCCACGATGGAAACCGATGTGCCGGGGTTGTACGTCGCCGGGACGGCCGCCGCCGGCACGCAGCACCATTTCAAGCTGTTCATCGAGAACAGCCACGTGCATGTGGATCGGATCTTGTCCCATTTGACGGGACGCCCGCTGCCAACGCGCGTTGCCAGGGGATTCAGCCTCCCCGAGAGTTAGGCTTTCACGGTGCCAAACATCGACAAAGGCTCCCGGCGCCGCCTCACGTCTTCGGAATGGCTTCGAGCTTCTTCTTGAAGTTGGCGATGGCCCGCGGCGACCGCTGCGATTCCGGCATCGCCTCGGCGACCTGGATCGCTTTCTCCAGTGTCGCGCGGGCGTTCGCATTGTCGCCCATCGCCATCTGAATGTCCGCCCGAACGTCGAGCACGCGGAGCTGACGCGGGCCATAAACCAGGTCCAGCGCGCGCGAGTTCGCCTCGAGTGCCTTCGGGTAATCCTTCATCGCCTTGTAAGCCGCGGCGAGACGAGCCGGCGGATTGTAATCGGCCGGAAGATCCCTCTCCGCCTGGAGCAGGAAGGTTACGGCCTTGGCGGGTTCATTCAACTCGAGATAGGCCGATAGCCGGTGCGAATCGAAGACGGCGCGCGCCTCCGGCGTCGGCGCCCGCTTCGCTTCCTTGTCGAGGAAGTTGGCCCACTCACGCGTCAGCGCCAGCGCGCCGAGCGAATCGCCCAGGGCTTCACGGGCACCGATCAACGTGATGTAGATGCCGGACCGATCGTCGCCGGTGGCCGGAATGGTCGCATCGTTCAGGACTTTGCGCGAGGCGGCCTCAAACTCGGCCACGCGCTGCTTCCTCCCCTCGGCGTCGTCCGGCAGGTGGGCGGCCGCGTCCAGGCCGCTCGTGGCCACCGCCGCCGCCGAGGAGCCGTTGCCAAGCCGGGGCCACGCCTCGGTGGCCAGCTTCAGGATCGCCTGGTTGTCGCCGGTGTTCGACAGGCTGAACAGGGCCGACTCGACCGCGCGGCCGTAGGAGGCCCAGTCGTCCGGCGCCATGTCGATGGCCGTCCGGTAGACCACTGCGGCCATGGAATCCTGCTCGGCGGCATAGTAACGGTCGGCCCGCGCCAGAAGATCCGCCAGGAGGAGATCGTTGGCGCCACCAGAGCCTCCGGAAGTATTTTCCCTCTTGTCCGGATGAATTCCGGCCCACACCTGGGCTGGGTCGCCTCCCAGAAGCCCCGGGTTGGCCCAGGCGTTTTCGACGAGGCGGTGCCCGTCATTCAGAATTCGCTTGAGGCCGGGAACCGTGGCTCCGCCAACCCAGCGAAGTGCGATGCGCTCGCTATCCGGTTCGACGATGAAATAGGTCGGCAGGGCTCGAAGCGGATACTTCTCGAGCACGTACGCGTTCTCGGGGCGGTCGGTGTCGATCTCGAGCCAGACGAACCGTCCGGCTTCGCTCGCGAGGGCGGGGTCGGTGAAGACCACGGCTCTCATCGAGCGGCACGAGTGTCACCAGGGTGCCCAGGCTTCGATGAAGATCGGAAGCCGTTTCTCGCGGGCTTGTGTCAACGCAATCTTGTAATCGTCGACGAAGGGGAGAACCGGGCCGGCGCTGGCTACCGTCACAGCGGCCATCGACAGCACGACATGGGCCACGAGGGCCAGGCGCAGGTGTTTCATGCCGTCATGCTACCAGACACGGAGTTCGAAAGTCAGCCGCCACTGGACGCCGGAAGCCACAACGGTTACAACTTGCCGCCATGAGCCTGGCCGCCGGGACCCGCCTGGGTCCCTACGAAATTGCCTCCCCCCTCGGCGTCGGGGGAATGGGCGAAGTGTATCGAGCCCGCGACACCCGCCTTGGCCGCGATGTGGCCATCAAGGTCCTTCCGCCTCATCTGGCAGATTCGGCTGACAGCCGGGCCCGCTTCGAGCGGGAAGCGAAGGCCATCTCCAGCCTGAACCACCCCCACATCTGCACACTTTTTGATGTCGGCCGTGAGGGGGAGACCGACTACCTCGTCATGGAGCTCGTCGAGGGGGAGACACTGCAAAAGCGCCTGGAGCGTGGGCCCCTGCCGACCGACGAGGTGCTGAAGCTTGGCATGCAGATCGCAGATGCCCTCGACAAGGCGCACCGGCAGAACATGGTTCACCGCGATCTGAAGCCGGCCAACGTCATGCTGACCCGGACCGGCGCCAAGCTCCTGGACTTCGGCCTGGCTCGCGCCACCGGCCTCGCCGGAAACGTCAGCGAGCTGACCAGTTCGCCCACGATGACCCGGGCGTTGACCACCGAGGGGACCATCGTCGGTACGTTTCAGTACATGTCGCCGGAACAGCTGGAGGGGCAGGAAGCCGACGCCCGCAGCGACATCTGGGCTCTTGGTGTGACCTTGTACGAAGCGGTGACCGGCAAGCGCGCCTTCGAGGGACGAAGCCAGGCCTCGCTGATCGGCTCGATCATGAACACCGAGCCGAGTCCGGTCACCAGCGTAGCCACACTGGCGCCGCCGACGCTGGAACGATTGATTCGCGGGTGCATGACCAAGGATCCCGACGAGCGGATTCAGACGGCTCATGACGTCAAGCTGCAGCTCCAGTGGATACAGGAAGGCGGGTCGCAGGCCGGCATTCCGCTACCGGTGGCGGCGCGCCGGCGTTCCCGCGAGCGGGTGCTGGTGATCGCCACGGTCGTATCGGCCCTGGCGACGGCGGTGCTGGCGGCCAAGATGATGCTGACGCAGGAACCCGAGTCTCCGGTGTACCGCTTCGAAATTCCGCCACCGTCCGGCATCCGGTTCATGGATGCGCCCCGCATTTCCCCCGACGGAAGGATGATCGCCTACAACGCCACCGACTCCGTCGGTGTGTCGCGCATCTATCTGCGCCCGCTCGATGCGCTGGTGGCCCGGCCGCTCGGCGGCACCGAGGGGACGCTGCGCCCCTTCTGGTCGCCGGACAGCCGCTTCCTCGGATTCATGGCCGGCGGCAAGTTGAAGAAGGTGGAAGTGACCGGAGCCCCGCCCATCGTGGTCTGTGATGCCCCGACCGGGGCGGACGGCTCCTGGGGCGTGAAGGGGGACATTCTCTTCGACGGCCGCGCGGACGATCCGATCCGGCAGGTCTCTTCCGGAGGTGGCGTGCCGGTCCTGGCGGTCGGTCGGGATACGGTCAAGAATGTCACCCAGGTCGGCTGGCCGGAATTTCTTCCGGACGGGCGTCACTATCTCTTCCTGGCCATCGGCGCGAATTCGCGGCTGGCGGTCGGCGAGCTGGGCTCCACGAAGATCGTCGATCTCGGTCCCTGCGATTCCCAGATCAAGTTCGTGCCGCCGGGACACATCCTGTTTTCCCGGGGCGGCACGCTGGTGGCCCAGCGGTTCGATGCCGGGTCGCTCAAGTTTCGGGGTGATCCGGTGCCGATCGCCGAGAAGGTGTCGACCGACGCCATCGGAACCTCCGAGTTTCATGCCTCCGACAACGGCATCCTGGTTTTCTCGACCCGGCGCGCCCAGCGGGGGCGACTGGTGCGCCTCGACCGCGAGGGGCGCGAACTGGGCGTGGTCAACGCCCCGGCCTCGGGCTTTCATCCGGCCCTCTCGCCGGACGGGCGCCGCCTGGTGTTTCGAGCCGTCGATGACGTCTCGCGCAGCCGTGATCTCTGGCTGGTCGACCTGGTCCGCGATGTCGCGACCCGATTCAGCCATGACGTCGGCAATGAGAATTACCCGGTCTGGTCGCCGGACGGCCGCAAGGTCATTTATTACTCCGATGGAGTCGGATCGGCGGGCCTGTATCGGAAGGACGTGACCGGTGCCGGCAAGAGCGAGATGATTTATCCCTTTTCGACCAGCGAATGTATCCCGACCTGTTGGTCCGCCGATGGCCGGCTGCTCTTCTTCGACCGCGCCGGCGTCGAGGGGCGCAGGGATATCTACGTGCTCGACTTGACCCGCCCTGGCTCCGAGCCGACGGCGTTCCTGGATGCGCCCTTTGATGAATGGCAGTCCACGCTTTCGCCCGATGGCCGCTACCTGGCCTATACCTCGTTCGAATCGGGGCGCAACGAGGTGTACGTGCAATCGTATCCGGACCGCGCGGACAAGTGGCAGGTTTCGACCCACGGCGGCAATGAACCGACCTGGAGTGCCGATGGCCGCCAGCTCTATTACCTGTCGGCGGAGCAGAACATGATGTCGGTGTCGACCGGCAATGGCCAGGGGTTCGAACCCGGCGTGGCCGAGCGGCTCTTCGCGGCCGTCGTGCTGCAGGCAGACGGGCCTCGCGTCCACTACGTCGTCACGCCCGACGGTGGGACGTTTTACATCGTGGCCCCGGGCAGCTCCCAGGCATTGCCGAGCACCTACGTGGTCGTGAACTGGTCGAAGGCGTTTCAGCAATCCTGATCAAAAGCCCCGGATTGCCACGCCCGGTCATGGCAGCGTGGTCAGATCCCCCGCGACGATCGTATTGAGCTTTGCCGGGTCGAGGTGTTTTTTCAGGGCGGCGTCGACTTCCGCCTTCGTGACGCGGCGGAAGCGCTCCGGATATTCGTCGAGATAGCCGGGGCCGAAGCCGAATTTCTCCGCCTCGACCAGCGCCCGCGCGACGCCGGCATTCGAGCCGAGCCGTACCTGGTAATTGCCGGCGAAGTAACTCTTGCCGGTGGCCACCTCCGCCTCGGTGATCCCTTCCTTCGCGTACGCCCGGATCACTTCCATCGTCGAGGCCATCGCCTTGGATAGATTTTGCGGGGCCACGTTGACATTGACCAGCCAGAGCCCGTCGAGTGCGTCGGTCCAGGTGAATCGAGAGGAGAGGCTGTACGACAGCCCTTCGGTATCACGCACTCGTTTGCCGATCCGGGAGGAAAGGGAGTTCTGGCCGAGCGCGGCATTGGCGATCAGCGCCGCCTCGAAATCGGGATCGGTGCGACGGAGGCCGGACGCCTGTCCGGCGATGAAGTTCATGTTGGCCTTGCCCGGAATCGTCACCACGGACTTCTGTGCTGCCTTCGGTGAGATGCGGGGTGCTTCCAGCGCGGGGGGGACGCCCCTGGGCAGGCCGGCAAAAAAAGCCTCGACCTTGGCCGCTACATCCTCCGCCTTGATATCTCCCACGATCGCCAGCTTCAGCGAGCTCCCGACGATGCGACTCTTGTGCCAGGCGCGGAGGTCGTCCAGCGTCGTGGTCTTCATGGCCAGAAGGAGCTGGGTATGCTCGCTCTGGCGATAGGGATGACCTTCCGGATAGACGATCCGCGACAGTTGTTCGGTGGCGCGCTGTCCGGTGTTCTCGGCGGCGTCCAAGATATCCGACTGATATTCGGCCAGTACCTTGGTGTACTCGGAGTCGGGAAACGAGGGGTTCTTGAGCTGATCGGCCAGGATGTCGAGCAACAGATCGATATCGCGCGACATCCCGTTGCCGGTGATGAACATCTCCAGTGCCCCCGTCCCGATGAACAGGTTGGCGCCGGCCCTGGCCAACTGGTCACCGATCGTCTTCTTGTCGCGGCTTGTGGTGCCTCGCTCCATCATCATGCCGGTCAGGGTCGGCACGCCCGGCTTTCCGGTCGGGGCTGTCACCTGGCCGGCCAGCAAGAGGCCTGAGATGGCCACCGTTGGCACCGCGTGATTCTCGACCACGTCGAGGACGATACCGTTGGAAAGGACCCGGTGTGTCGTCCGCTCGGCAAACGTGCCGGCGCTGCCGGCGGCCGCGGTTATCGAACTGCCAAAGGACGCTGCGGTGCCCGGTCCATCCGAACCATCCGGCCTGGCCAAAGCGGTGTTCATGGCCTCGGCGGCCGCTTTCAACGGGGCCATCTGCTCGGCGCTGGTCGGCACGAACCAGCCGACCGTGGCGCGATCCGGAATGAGATAGAGGGAGGCCACCCGCTTCACATCTGCGGCCGAGACCGCTTTCATCCGATCGATGTAGGTGACGAACCATTTCCAGTCAGCCGATGCCACCGCCTCACCGAGGCTCGAGCAAAGGGGAAAGGTGCCGTCGCGGCCCCGGATGACGGCCACCTCGATCTGCTTGCGCGCCCGTTCCATTTCTGCGGCGGAAACGCCTTCCAGCGCCAGGCGGGCCAGCGTGGCCTTGATGGTCTCCTCCACCTCGGCGTGATTCTTCCCCGGGGCCACCTGCACATCGATCATCAACGGGTAGGGGTCCCGGAAGGTGAAGTTGGTGGCAAACGCGGAGGTGGCCAGCCCCGTTTCGACGAGTGACTGATACAGCCGGCTGTTGACGCCGTCCGAGAGAATCGAGTTCAGCACTTCCATCGGCATGAAATCCGGGTGCATGGATCCGGGGCGCAGGTAGCCGATCTGCACGATGCCGACGGAACCCGGGCGCTTGATGGTGACCCGGCGTTCGCCTTCCTGCGGCGGCTCGACGGTAATGATCTTCGGAATCGGCCGTTCCGATTTCGGGAAGGAGCCGAATTCGCGGTCAAAGAGGGTCAACGCCGACTCCAGGTCGAAGTCGCCGACCAGGATGGCCGTGGCATTGTCCGGATGAAAATAGGTGTCGTAGTGCTCGCGAAGCTTTTCAGTCGGCACCCCTTCGATATCGGAGCGGTAGCCGATCGTGTCCCAGTGATAGGGGTGCGCCACGATGGCCGCGCCGATCACCGCCTTCCAGAGCGCCTGATCCGGATCGTTCTCGCCGATCTCGTACTCGTTCCGCACCACCGACATTTCCGGCTGGCGCTCCGCATCGAGAAGGAGGCCCCGCCCGAGACGGTCCGCTTCAATTTTCAGTGCCAGCTCGAGCTGGGATTTCGGCAGCGTCGAGTAGCCGGTCATCCGATCGTTCCAGGTCGTCATGTTGGTGGAGCTGAAATCGGCCCCGGCCGCGTACAAGATTTCCTGAAACGTCGGGTGGCCGTTGGCCTTGCCGTAATTCAGCGTGCTCTTGTTGAAGAGGAGATGTTCAAGCAGGTGCGCCGACCCGGTATTTCCCGGCGCCTCATTCCGGCTTCCGACGCCGTACACCACCATGAAACTGAACACGGGCGCCGCCGGATTGTGCGACACGAGGATCGTCATCCCGTTCGACTTGAGCCGGTAGGGCGAGATGCCGCCGAACGGCTCGAGGGATTCGATGTTGGGGGGGAGGGCGGCGAGAGCGGGGTCCGTCGCGGCGGCCATCAACAGCAGGGCCAGTGGGGCGAGGAACCGCCCCGACGTCAAACGATTCAGCATCGATCAGCTCCTGGTTTGTCCGGTGCCAATAGAAAACAGGGTCCTGTCGGGTCGGTCGAGCGCGCGAGGGGGAAGGGGCGAGACTATAAACGAATCAGGTGCCTGCGGCGACTGCCACAAACGGGTAGAGGACGCGCCGTCCGCGGGTTTTGTTCAACCACCCCCGATCCGCCGGGACCGGCTATAGTCATCCCCATCTTGACAACTCTCCGGGCCGCCTGTCATCCATGCCGTGAGCTCCTGCCGGTGATCCTGTTTCCTGTGCTGGCCCTGGCCGCAAGCCTCGCCACGGCCGGTCCGTCCCTGGCCCGCATTTTCGGATCGGACTACATTCCCATCGAGGCCCCGCGAGATGCCGATCAATACCTGAACGGCGAGTTCACCGGCGATGGGCGGGCGGATCTTCTGGGAATTGAATACGACGGATCAATGTGGCTCCTGGTCGCCCGGCGGTCCGGTGGATTCGAGGAGCCGCGCCAGCTGGAGGGTGAAAGCGAATTCGACCCGATGTCGGCGTCGGATCTGGACGGCGACGGCCTCACCGACCTCCTCGGCATGACGCGTTCGGGAAATCTCGCCGCCATTCGCCGGGCCAGGCTCGGCGGCGGATTCGAACCGGTGGAGATTCTTCCGGACACAATTCGAACCCGTTCGATGACAGCCGGCGATTTTGACCGTGACGGTCGCGTGGACGTGGCCGTCGCGGATTCGGATTCGGCCCGGATTCTGGTGCATTCGTTGGGTGACGACGGCACGTGGGAGGTGTCGATCAGCCGGCCGGTGTCCCCCCGCGCCCACGCGGTCCGAGCGGGCGACTACGACGGCGACGGTCAGAACGACCTGATGGTGCAGTTTTCGTCGTTTCAGTTTCTCGGGTTCCGTGGCGGCGTGTCCTTCCGCTCGTCACCACCGGACACGCATGCGGTGGACATCTTGTTCAGCCTTGGTCCCGACCGGTGCGTCCTGCGCGACATGGACCGGGATTCGAAGCCGGAAATGGTCCTCATCAGTGGATATGACGGAGAACTCTATGTCTGTCGTCAGGAATCCTCCGGCAGCTGGACGGTGGCGAGTCATCGATCGCTCCCGCAACATTGGGGGGGACTGGTCGTGGCCGATATTGATGGCGATGCCTGGCCCGATGCCGCCGTCATCGACCAGTCGGGCGCCTACCTCTGGGCTTTTGACAATGACCGGGCCGGCGGCTTCCTTGACCCGCGGCCCATCCTGCTCCCCGGGCATGGACGCCGCATGGTGGTCGGATCCTGGTTTTCCGACGGGGAGGAGATTGCCGTCAGCACGACGAACGGCATCCTGGCGCTCGTCGGTCACGATCCGAACGTGCAGCCGGTGAGCAAGACGCTCCTCCAGCTGATGGGACGGGACCACGTGAACGTGTTCCCCGCGGATCTGAACGGTGACGGTCATCTGGACCTGGTTCTCGGGCTCCTGGAATCCAACGAGACCGGCACCATCTGGGTGGCGATCGGCGATGGGCAGCGACACTTCGATCTGGTGGAACGACCAATCGGATTTCCTCCCCAGGTGATCACGGTGGCCGATGTGACCGGGGACGGTCATCCAGATCTGGTGGCCGCCTCCGGCCCCCGATCGGCCATCTGGCTCTTTGCCGGTGACGGAAAGGGTGACTTCGAACTGGGTCGCCAGATATTCGCGGGCGACATTGGTGCCAACCTGTTCAGCAAGGCACTCATGGCCGCCGACCTAGACGACGACGGCGACATCGACCTTGCCCTTCCCGGGCCATTCGGCGAGCTCTGGGTCTTTTCAAATCCGGGAGATGGGCTGTTCGGTTCACCGGTCGTGGCGCCCGTCCGGGGATTCGTCACCGGCCTCGCGCTGGCCGACGCCGACGATCAGTCCGGACAGGAGTTATACGTCCTCTCCTACCAACCTGGCCTCATCCAGAGTTTTCACCTGGAGCGAAATGGTCGCCTCGTTCCGCTCCGGGTCCAGGAGTCGATCAGCCGTTCCGATCGACAGACCCTGGCCGATCTGAATGGCGATTGCGTCGAGGACTTTCTGCTCCAGGTCGGTTCCGGTGATCGCGTCACGATTCAGTACGGCTACGGCCAGGGCGCTTTCGGGCCACCGGTCTTCGAACGCCTGGGACGGGAGCTGGCCTGGGCAACGGCCGGTGACACCGATCAGGATGGCCGGGATGATCTCATCGCCTATGCCGAGGGGTCGGGGATTCTTCTTGTTCGTCGTGGCGTGCCGGGCGGGCTCGGCGACACCGAGGAGTTTGCCGTCGGTGGCGCCCTGCGCGACTACGTTCTGGTCGACCTCGATGCCGATGGCCGGCTGGATCTGATCGGCACATCGGACAATTCCTCCGATGTCCTGATCATCTGGAACGAGGGGGATCCGATCGAACCGGGTGTCGCTCCCGCGCCGCCTCGCCTTCAGCTCGCCCGGGTATCGCCGAACCCGGGTCGTGGCCAGGTGCAGCTCGACCTGGCGGGGCTCTCGCCCGGCGAGTCGGTCGAGTTGCACGTGTTCGACGTCAGCGGCCGACTTGTGTCAAGCCTCGGGCCGACGACATCGTCCGCGGAGCGACTTTGCCTGCGGTGGAACGGCCGCGGTGAGGATGGCTCGCTCGTTTCCTCCGGCGTTTACACCCTTCGCGTCCGGACAGATCGCGAACAGGTCACCACCCGGATCACCCTCCTGAGATGAGCCATCGCACCCTCTCGCGGCGCCGTTCCGTCCGCCCAACGCTCCCCACGCTGCTCCTTGGCGGACTGCTGCTTGTTCCGCCGGCTTCCGCGGCCCGGCGTCTCTTCGCCGATCCGGTGCAGGTCATCCCTCAGCCGACTTCGCCGGCTCACATTCTTGCCCACACGTTTCCCGGCGGCGTCCGGCGCCTCCTGATCACCAGCGTCCATCGCCAGGTTCAGATTCTCGACCCGACCGGGGCCAACCCCTGGCAGCCGCTCTCGGTCGTCGAGATGGACGGCGATCCCTCCGACAACAACACGAGCTACCACTCGCGGCTCCTGCTGGCGGACGTCAACGAGGACCAGATCGACGACATGATCCTTGACGGCCGGCCGATCTTCGTGGCGCCGGGTCGGCCCGATGGCACCTACGCGGCGCCATTCTCCTGGGAGATGCCGGGCGAGGGGCGGGAACTATTCGTGCAGGATGTCGACGGCGACGGCCATGTCGACCTCGTGCGCCCCAACTACGGCAACCGCCTGGTCATTGTCCGCGCCGGGCGTGGCGACGGTCGGTTCAACCCGGTCGCGTACGGGATTTCCGTTCCCTCCGAGTCCTTCCTGTTGGCCGCCGACATGACCAGTGACGGTCTGATCGACCTGCTTCGAATTGGCGGGGATCGCGATTCGCTTTTCCTCGTCCGCTATGTCGCCGATGGTGCCGGTGGATTCGAGCGCACCGTGACCAGCCCGCTCTCCTCGGATATCGATCAGGTGGTGGGCCTGGGGCGGATGGACGGTGATGACGAACCGGACCTTGTCACGGCCGAATATACCTATGACTACACACTCCCGGACACGATCCCGAGTCCGTTCCCGATTCCAAGAGCGGGGATGTTCAGCCTCTCCGTTCATCCCGGGCTCGGGGATGGCCATTTTGCCGACCCGCTGGAGTCAGTCGCCTCGGAGCGGGCGGATTACTGGATGCTGTTCGATCTCGATGGTGACGGTCGGCTGGACGTGATCGCCCACGACGACGGCCACCTGTGGATGCATCGGAATGGCGGCGACGGCACGCTGGAACCGCGCGTCGACCTGGCCATGACCACCGGATCCGGCGTCCCGCACTTTCAGGATTTCGACGGTGACGGACGAGACGACATCCTGGTGACCGGCCCGGGGTCGCTCCGGCTGGTGACGCGGGCGGACATCGATCGATTCCCTGTTCCCCCAACCCTGGAGGTGCCGTTCGAAAACGACCGGCCGCTGCTGGTCGATCTGGATGGCGATGGAAGGCTCGACCTGGTCGGTGTCGGCCAGCCATACCGGGAAGGTGTGACGGTGTTCACCCGACCTGGCCTTTCGGGCGGATCGTTCGGCGCGATCCGAACCATGACGTTTCCCCAGATTCCGGAGCGCCCGTCAAACCTTCGGGCCGTCGATCTCGATGGCGACGGTGACCTGGACCTCTTCGGCACCTCCGGCTTCCTGGAATCGACGGCCGTGATCTTCGAAAACGATGGGTCCGCGGGGTTCACGGCCGGGCCCCCGATGCCCCTCGGACATCGAGCGCAGTTCAACCGACTCGTCGATGTCGATGGCGACGGAATGAACGAATTGCTAAGCGGGTCGTCGCGCTATGTTTTCGGCGAGAGTGACAGCACCTTTCTCAATATCCTCCGCGTCTCGACGACGGGTCCGGTGACGCAATTGGGGCGTGTCGCGATCGCCGGTCGGCTGGAAGGTTTCCTGCCCGCGGATGTCGACAACGATGGCCGGTCCGAGCTCATCGCCTGGTCCGGTTTTTATCGGGAATCCGGCCTGCGCATCCTCCACCGCCGGGAGGGATTTTCATACCAGGCGGGTCCGCTCGAGCCGCTCCCGGATTATCCCGATTACATCCTTCCCGGGGACTGGCTCCCGGAGCCCGGACTCGAACTGGTGGTGTCGGGTTTCCGCTACCTGTCCATCATGGCCCGGGATGCCGGTGGTGCCTGGACGATCCGGCAAATATTGTCAGATCGATCGCCCGGGAGGACCGAATCCATACCCGACATGAATGGCGACGGGCGAGCGGAACTCAGCCTACATGGCAGCTCCAGCAGCTCACCCCTCACGCTCTACCTGAGCAATGACGTGACCGGTTTCGCGGACGGCATCGAGGTGCCGTTCGCTTCGAGCGGTGGGATTTCGACCCTTGCCGACATTGACGCCGATGGTCAGCCCGATCTCATCTATTACGAATCCGACACGCGGCTGGCCATTCGTTACGGCTTGCCGGTTGTGTCGCGCCCGGCGGTGGCCCTGACGGCCCTGGCCGATGACTGGTCGGTGATTCTCGACTGGACACTCTCGAATCCGCCCGCCGGGGAGGCCGAGATCTGGCGCGTCCCGGTCGGCACCACGACGGAATTGGAGGTGCGGCTCGATCCGGTTGCCCCCGTCACGACCGCCGGGCAGTTCACCGATAGCTCCATCCGGACCGCCGGCCGTTACCGCTATCGACTCGTTCACCGCGATCCGGACGGGTATGGTCAGACACTCGGCGCCATCGAGGTGGAGGTGCAACCTGATCCGGGTCCACTTCGTCTCCTGTCGGTCCGGGCCAGCCCGGGGCCGGGGCCGTTTCGGTTGACCTACGAGGTCCGCGCGACGACCCGGGCCATGCTGGAAATATTCGCCGTCACCGGCCGTCGGATCGTGACACACGATCTCGGAATTCTTCCTCCCTCGCGCGGCGAGGTGGAGTGGAACGGGCGGGGCGATGACGGTCGCCCGGTCGCCTCGGGGATTTATTTCGCACGGCTGGCCCGAACGTCCAGGGCGCTGCGGCTGGTTGTCCTGCGCTGATTCGCCCGGCCGCCGCCGTGCCCGAACGGACTCAACCCGGCCCACTTGGCGACCCACTCCCAACCACGTAACCTTCCGCCTTCCAATTCCCCGGAGGATGGGTCCCGAATGATGCTGAATCGCACCTGTTGCCCGTTGTCTCTCGGCCGCTGGATTCTGGCCGGCCTGGCCGTCGTTGTTCTCCAGACCCCCGCGCTCGCCGCCGACGTCGCCCCGCGCCCACCCCTGAATGCCGCCGAGATCGACATGGCCTTGAAGCGGTTGTCGGTGGTCGGTACGGCGCTTTACGTGGCGGCGCATCCCGATGATGAGAACACGGCCATGCTCACCTGGCTCGAGAACGTGAAGGGGGTGCGGGCGGCGTACATCTCCATGACGCGGGGCGATGGCGGGCAGAACCTGATCGGCAACGAAAAGGGAGATCTGCTCGGCCTGATCCGGACGCAGGAACTCCTGGCGGCCCGGCGGATCGACGGGGCCGAGCAGTTCTTTACGCGGGCCATCGACTTCGGCTATTCGAAAACTCCGGAGGAGACGCTTGATTTCTGGGGCCGCGAGATCGTTCTGGCCGATCTGGTGCGGACGATCCGGCTGTTGCGCCCGGACATCGTCATCAATCGATTCCCGACAACAGGCGAGGGGGGGCACGGTCATCACACGGCCTCCGCCATCCTGTCCGTTGAAGCATTCGAGGCAGCCGGCGATCCCGGCCGGTTTCCCGAGCAGGTGGCGCGGTACGGCACCTGGACGCCGAAGCGGGCCTTCTTCAACTGGTTCACCTGGACGGGGCCACCCGATTCGGCCACCGCGCGTGAACTGGTCCAGGTGGATGTGGGCGACTACGCGCCGCTGCTTGGCAAGTCCTCCAACGAACTCGCCGCCGACAGCCGCAGCATGCACAAGAGCCAGGGGTTCGGCTCGGCGGAGCGGCGCGGCCATCAGCTCAACTATTTCCGCGTGGTGGCCGGGGATACGACAACTACGGATCCTTTCGAAGGAATCGATCTCTCGTGGAATCGCGTGGCCGGCGGCAAACGAATCGGATCGATGATCGAATCGATCCGGGACGATTTCGATCCGCGGAGCCCGTCGGCCAGCCTTCCGGCGTTGGCAAGCCTTTACGGGGCCATAGCCAGCCTCCCCGATGCGGGCGGGCGAACCGGCAACGCGGAAACGATTGCCCGAAAGCTGGGCGACCTGCGCGAAATCATCCGTTCCTGCGCCGGACTCTGGCTCGAGGCGGTGTCCGTGGAGGTGGCAGTTTCAGGCGGGGATTCGCTTCACGTCACGGCCACCGCGGTCAATCGAAGCGCCGGATCCATTCAGTTCACCCGGGCCACGCTGGACCTCGCCGGGCACCCATCGGTGGTTCGAATCGAATCCGGCCGTCCGCTGGCCGACAACACGCCAATCTCGCTGCCCATGGGCCTCGTGATCCCGAACGACATCGACTGGACGGCAACGCAACCCTACTGGTTGCGGAAGCCGCACGAGCGCGGTTCCCATGTTCTGGATGACACCTCGATCCTGAATCACCCCGACAACGATCCGGTGGCGGTCATGCATTTCGAGATGGTCGTGTCGGGGCAGCCGATGACCTGGGACGTGCCGGTCGTGAACCGCGCCGTCGATCGGGTGAAGGGAGAGTTGTACCGACCACTGGCTGTCGTGCCGCCGGTCACCGCCCATCTCGATCAGCAGGTCTATCTCTTTGCCGATCGGCAGCCGCGGCCGGTCACGGTGACGGTGACATCCCGCCGCACCGGAAACGGCACGGTTCAGCTCGAAATGCCCGACGGTTGGAGCGTCAACCCGGCTTCGGCACCGCTCCGGCTGACTGCCGCCGGCCCGCCGGTGCCGGTGACCTTCCAGGTGACGCCGCCTGTGGCGACCTCGCCGGCCACCCCTCCGGTCATGACCGCGCGGGTCGATCTGGACGGCACGTCATACCGGCAGGACCAGGTCACGATCGAGTACGACCACCTGCCACGACAGACGGTCTTTCCAGGGGCGGAGGCCAAAGTGGTGCGCCTGGATCTGGCCACTCGTGGTCAGAAGATCGGCTATGTCATGGGCCCGGGTGATGAGATCCCGCCGGTCCTGACGCAGGCCGGCTACCGTGTCGACCTGCTCACGGACGCCGATCTCAATGCCGCGCGCCTCGCGGCCTACGACGCGGTCGTCATCGGCATCCGGGCCTACAACTCGCGCGACGGGCTGAAGCGACGCAATGGCCAGATTCTCCAGTATGCCGAGGCGGGCGGTACGGTCATCGTCCAGTACAACACGGCCGATAACACCTTTCACCGGGAGTTTGCGCCCTTTCCGCTGAAGCTCGGTCGCGATCGCGTCACGGTGGAAGAGGCGCCGATCACGCTACTCGAACCGGAAAATTCATTGCTGACCACGCCCAACCGGATCGCCGCGTCGGACTTCGACGGCTGGGTGCAGGAGCGCGGCCTCTACTTCGCCTCCGAGTGGGATCCGAAGTTCACGCCGCTCCTCTCCAGCAACGATCCGGGTGAACCGGAGCGGAAGGGGGGGCTGCTCGCGGCGCGAACCGGCAAGGGAATGTTCATCTACACCGGCTACGCCTTTTTCCGGCAGCTGCCGGCCGGGAATCCGGGCGCCATCCGGCTCTTCGTCAATCTCGTCTCGGCCGAATGAACGGGCGTCCGGACGGCGAACGCCGCGTTGAAGACGAGCCGCCACCGCCCGGCGGCAGCTGGAATCGCCTCTACGCGGTGGTCATCGGCTTTCTCATCCTGCAGATCATCGCCTACTGGCTCTTCACGAGGGCCTTTTCGTGAGGATGCTGGACTGGTTCGTCCTGATCAGCTTTCTGGTGGGGATGGTCGTGTACGGCCTCTGGAGGGGGCGACGCCAGTCGAGCCTCGACGGCTACCTGCTGTCCGACCGCGACATGCGCTGGACGACGGTCTGCCTGTCGATCATGGCCACGCAGGCCAGTGCCATCACGTTTCTCTCCACGCCGGGGCAGGCTTATGTGGACGGAATGCGTTTCGTGCAGTTCTATTTCGGGCTACCCCTGGCGATGATCGTTCTCAGCATCACTGCCGTGCCGATCTTCCATCGGCTCAAGGTGTACACGGCCTACGAGTACCTGGAGGGGCGCTTCGATCTGAAGACACGGACGCTGGCGGCCGGACTTTTCCTGATCCAGCGCGGACTCGCCTGCGGACTCACGATCTACGCCCCGGCGCTGATCCTGTCCGTGCTGCTCGGTTGGAGCCTCTTCTGGACCAACATTGCCCTCGGGGTGCTGGTGGTCATCTACACCGCCTCCGGCGGCACCCGGGCCGTCAACCATACCAACTCGCTGCAGATGATCATGATCCTGTTCGGCGTCCTGGCCGTACTCATCCTGACCATCATCCGGCTGCCGCCCGGCATGTCGGTGGGGGATGCCGTCTGGATGGCCGGCACGATGGGAAAGCTCAACGCGATCGACACGTCGTTCGACTGGAACAGCCGTTACAACCTCTGGTCCGGCCTGATCGGCGGCTTTTTCCTGGCGCTCTCCTACTTCGGCACGGACCAGAGCCAGGTGGGACGCTACCTTTCCGGCCAATCGATCACCCAGAGCCGGCTTGGTCTTCTGGCCAACGGCATGGTGAAAGTGCCGATGCAGTTTGTCATCCTGTTTTCCGGTGCCATGGTTTTCGTCTTCTATCTCTTCACGCCGCCGCCGGTCTTCTTCAACTCGCTTTCGGTGGATCGGGTCAGGAGTTCCGCGCACGCCAGTGAATTTGCCGCTGCCGAGCGAGAGTACGGCGTCGCGCACGCCGAACGCCGCGAGGCGCTGGAAGAACTGTCGAACCTTCGTCACGCCCCACCAAGCCAGCCGATGCTGGCCGACACGCAAACTGACTTGAATGAGCGCGTCACCAGCGCGGACCAGCGGGCCGGAGCGGCCCGTGGCAAGGCCATCGACGCCATCCAGGCCGCGGATCCCGGGGCGGAACGGCGCGACGTCAATTACATCTTCCTGACGTTTGTCCTGAACCACCTGCCGATCGGCTTCATCGGCCTGGTACTGGCGTGCGTCTTCGCGGCATCGATGTCATCGACGGCCGCGGAGTTGAATGCTCTCGCTTCGACGACGGTGGTCGACTTCTACCGCCGGAGCATCAAGCCGAATGCCGGGGACAGGGAGCTGGTCCGGGTCTCGAAACTTTCGACACTGATGTGGGGCGGCTTCGCCATTCTCTTCGCCGAGTTTGCCAGCAAGCTGGGGAGCCTGATCGAGGCGGTCAACATCCTCGGCAGCCTTTTTTACGGCACGATCCTCGGCATCTTTCTGCTGGCGTTTTACGTTAAGCGGACCGGTGGAACGGCGGTCTTCGTGGGGGCGTTGATCGGGGAGGCGGTGGTGGTGGGCTTCTTTGCGTTCTCGAAGATTTCATTTCTCTGGTACAACGTGATCGGCTGCCTGGTCACAATGGCGGCGGCGTGGATCCTGTCGTGGATCCCCGCCACCGCCAGAAAAACCTGATTCCTACTTCGACTTCTTCCACTCGGCGATCAACACTTCCATCTTGGCCATCTCCTCCGGGGGCGCCTCCGACTTCTTGCCCGCCTCGATGCACTTCTTTGCGTGCTCGATGGCTCCCTTTTTGTCACCTGCCGCCGCCAGCATGTTGGCCTTCAGGCGATGGTTCAGCCAGGTCGGCTTGATGGCGATCGATTTGTCCACCCACATCGCGGCCTCGTCCAGCGCCACCTTGTTGTCGAAGGCAAACGCGGCGGCGCGATAGGCCGTGGTGCTGTCGGTGGGCGAGAGGGAGGCCATGGCCTTCCGGGCGCTGGCCAGGGCCGTCTCGATCGTTGACACCTCGATGGTGAGAGGCACGCGCTTCTTTTCCCAGTCCAGGGCCAGGAGCGCCTTCTCGTTCGTCACCTCGGGAATGCTGAACATCATCCATTCGATCATGTCGTGCGAGACGGGTGTAACGGTCACCCGCAGGGCATCGCTCTTCTGGTCATAGTCGTAGCTCCCCCAGAGATCGGCCGACTTGTTGAAGATGATCGTCCAGTCGCCGGCCGTGGGAATGGTGTGCAGGCTGTACTCGCCCGCCGGCAGCATCTGGCCGTTGATCTTGACGTCGGTCGAGAAGGTGATCGCGGTGGCCTCATTGGCTCCGGTGCGCCACACCTGGTCATACGGAACGAGTCCGCCCCAGATGGCGCGCCCTTTGACGCCTGGCCGGCTGTAGACGATCTTGACGTCGGTCAGCCCGATCCGCTGCTCCAGCGTCGACTTCTGGCTTGGACGGGGGAGCTGAAGCGTCGGGGCGGCGGACTGCGCGGTGACGATCGGGGCCGCAAGGCCCAGCAGGGCAAAGGCTGTGAGGGTGGTCGCAAGTGTGCGCGTCATGTGTTTCACGATTGGTTTTACCTCCTGAATCAGGTTTAGTTGTACGTGGCCGAAAGACGAATAGCGAATGCCGATCCGGTGATGTCCTGGTCTTCGTTGTCCGTGGGAATGGAATAGAGATTGAGCCCCGCGGCCACGCCGAGCCCCCACTTGTTTCCGACCCACCACTCTTTTCCGATCGTGAGGTCGACTGCGATGCCGGTGTCGGACTCTTCCTCATCGCGGTCAAGCTCCAGCGTCATGGTGGCGGCGCACAGCGAACCCGACAGGTACAGGTTGACGGGCATGAAATAGTAGGTGAGGCCGGGCCCGAACATCGAGAGGCTCATCAAGGCGTCGTCGGTGTCACCCTTGAATCCACCGATCTCGACGTCCGGATTGCTGACGCTCCATCCCCCCAGCGTGGCATGCAGCGCCAGGTTTCGACTGACCGTCCCGCCGATCGCGAAGTTGACATCGCCGGATGTTCCGGACAGCTTCAGATCCCCGCTCGGAAGCTCTGGAAACCGCCTGAACACATCGTCAAATGTCGCGCTCGCCGCCCCCGCGCCCGCCGAGAGCCGCAGAAAAAAAGCCTTGTCATGCTGCCGCGGCTCGTTGGCCCGGGCGGGCATGACCGCAAGGAGGCCCCCGAAGAGGCCCAGAACAAGCTTGTGGCTGACATTCAGCCGGGCCAAGAACCCACTGGATCGACTCATCGAAGCCCCCTCCTGATACGTCCGGTCACCGGCCCAAGTCAGCGGGCCGGCAGGGATGATAGGGAGGGGGATGG
>Ga0163152_10000316_pt1 | contig 86403 bp, 78 predicted proteins | sample OliLakLV19MP8IB2_FD_148635 | JGI IMG/M metagenome (GOLD analysis project Ga0163152, IMG submission 148635) | Freshwater microbial mat bacterial communities from Lake Vanda, McMurdo Dry Valleys, Antarctica - Oligotrophic Lake LV.19.MP8.IB-2 | ecosystem: Environmental > Aquatic > Freshwater >...
GGGCGGTCAACAGGATCAAAGCGGATCGTTCGGCGTTCCCCGCGTCGGTCTCGGTCCGGTGGTTTCCACGGGCGGGCAAGGTGGCGGTGGCGGTGGATCTCAGAGCGGAACCAGCAACGGTATCAGTTTCGTCACCGTAAAAAGTGGAACGGATTCTGTTCACGCCTCTGTCAGACTTTATTTCACCGCTGCAGGCGTCGATTTAACCCCTCCCAAGAGCCTGTTTTTTAATGATAGAACAGGAATATTGATGGTTCGTGCCTCTTTGCAAGATCTGGACATCATCGCTGCTGCCATTGATGTTCTGAACGCTCCTCCTCCGCAAATATCCATCGAAGCTAAATTTGCCGAAATCGGTCAGGAAGATTCACGGGCGCTTGGCTTTGATTGGTTCCTTGGCAACACCCTCCTGAATAACAAATCCATCGGTGCCCAAGCCGGTTCCCAATCACCCCTCACCACCCCGGCCACACCTGCAAACCCAACCGGCTTTTTCCCGTTGGGCAGCGCGGTTGGCGCCGGCCCTGGATCGGCTGAAGGCTTGCTAACCTCTGGATTACGACAGAGTGTGGGGGCGAATTCGACTCCTGAGATTGCATCTGTGACCGGTGTTCTCACTGATCCCCAGTTCAAGGTGGTTATCCGCGCGCTGGAACAACGCAGTGGAGTTGATTTGCTTTCCGCGCCTAGGCTCACAACTCTGAGCGGACGTCAGGCCCAGGTTTCTGTTCAAGACAGCATATCCATTGTTAGTGGTGTGACGACGGGTGTCCAGACAGGTGGCGGGGGAGCTGCTGCGGTTGGCGGTGCTGCTGCGCCAGGGGTTGCGGGTACTTCGATCGGATATACGGTTCAAGCCTTGCCATTCGGTCCGAACTTGGATGTTATTCCATATGTAAGCGCCGACGGTTATTCGATTCAGATGACGATCATTCCCAGCTTGGTGGAGTTTGTAGGTTATGATGATCCCGGCAGCTTTGTTCCTCAGGTACAAGGTGCAGCTGGAAATACATTGGGCATCCCCGTTCGTGCCACACTTCCGTTGCCCAGGTTGCGCATCCGCCAAGTCACCACAAGCTGTGTTGTCTGGGATGGCCAGACGGTCGTTTTGGGCGGATTGATCTCAGAAGACATTCAAAAGGTTCGGGACAAAGTTCCCGTGCTGGGCGACATCCCTCTGATTGGAAGGCTTTTCCGGAGTGAATCCTCGTTCACCAAGAAGAAAAACCTGATGGTATTTGTCACTCCAACCATCATTGATCCGGCCGGTAACCGTGTTCATGCGGATGACGAGCTGCCTTTTGCACGCAGTTCCATTCCAGCGCAAACCACGATTGTTCCATAATTAGGATAAGTCGGGGAGATCTCGTTAGTGGTTTCCCCGGCTCACTTTTACATTCGGAATGTTAGCCTCAGCCTGGAAATCAAACGTTCAAAACTATCGATTACAAAGCTAATCTTTTTTCTAGCCATGCTGCCTTTCATTTGATACCAATGCATTTATCAACCCTGTGAAAAATATGTCTTTGTCGCGATTTTTAGGTTTGCTTGCCGCCGGGATGATTTCCGCCGCGACGGTCGCCCACGCTGAATTCAGTTTGGTGCCGTCTGGAACGGAATATCCCATTGTTGGCCGATATAACGGCGATCAGGTGAATTCGCACATAGCCATGGGGCAGAAATATGGTTATGTGGTCTGGGAGGACAACTCCTCGGACGGGCAGGCTTCTGGAATCGCCGCACAGAGGATAACCTTGGATGGTTCCGAACGTTTTCCCAAATTCACGGTGAATCGCATCACAGCCGGAGTGCAGGAAAAACCCCAGGTTTCAATGCTCCTAAACGGAGGAGTGGTGATAGTTTGGCAAGGTGGCCCCCAGGGAAAACAAAACATCTACGCCCGGTTTATCAATGAATTGGGAAAAACTAAACAGACCACGGATGTCCTCGTCAACACTCACAACACGTCGCACAAAACGCAGGCGGCAGTCGCGGTTCTAAAGAACGGAAATGTTGTTGTGACCTGGAATAGCCTGGGTCAGGATGATTTCAACAGCAGCATAGTCAACCGACGAGGATTGAGCGGAGTCTTTGGTCAGATTTTCTCCCCGATAGGATTAAAAGTTGGCAAAGAATTTCGAGTGAATCAAACGGTTGCTTTCGGCCAGAGAAATTCGTCTGTGGCTGTTCTTGCAGATGGTTTTGCCGCTGTTTGGGTCACTGAAAAACTGATTGGCAGCGGCAGAACAGAAACCGTCAGGACTGTGGATATTAATGGGCGCGCCTTTTCAGCCGTTGGAGTTCCAGGCGGACCTGAATTCCGCGTCAATTCGACTGATGCGACATGCGCAACTCCCGTTGTGACCGCTGATGGCAACGGAGGTTTCACGGTGGCCTGGAGCCAGCGTGATTCGGAAGTGCCGCAGCATGGCTGGGATGTTTACGCCCGTTACTTTAAAGGCACCAACGATCCGGTTGGGGCAGCGATCCGGGTCAACACTTACAATTTTAAGGACCAGTTCCTACCACAAATCGCCTCCGGCAAAGGTGGCGAGTTTGTTGTATGGACTAGTCAGGGGCAGGATGGGAGCCAGGAGGGCGTGTTTGGACAGCTGCTAGTCAAGGGGATAAAATCGGGAAATGAATTCCAGATCAATCAGTCCGCCCGAAGCAAACAGATTCATCCATCCATTGCCGCAACAACAGACGGATTTGTGGCTAATTGGTCAAGTTTTACCGGTGGCCAGAACAGTCTTGATATCTTTGCACAAAAGTACAATAAAGCGGCTGAATAAGAAGTTTATGATTCAATTCTTTAAAAGATCACTGGCTTTATTTTTGGTTGTCGCCAGCACCGGAACCACCTTCGGTTTCGCGCTCCTTGGACCTTATGAGGACTGGCAAACAGACGACATGACATACAACGTTGCCGGTGACATCGCGGGACCTCAAAACCTCGGGGAAGAGTACCGTTGGAACGTGCCGAATCTTTATTACGCGTTTGATTCGAGCTTTATGGATTATTTTGGCGCACGAGGAGTGCAGGCTGTCGAGCAGGCCGTCGGGATATTGAACGCCTTGCCAGCATTTTCATCGATGTCATCAAGTTTAAGTGAATACCCCCTGCAAGTTCAAAGGATCAACTACAGGGCCGAGGCCCTGGGTCTTCTTGATCTGAAGAGCATAGCCCTCCAACTCTTGCTCGAGGAACTCGGTTTGGCTCAGGCTGAGCGTTATGTGTGGGCGCTCCGATACAGGTTCTTACCCGATGGCGCTGAGTGCCCTTTCTACAGAGTTGGGGTTATTAAGCGTAATTTTGACCCAATCACTTGGGAACCAAGTAGTTATGTCAATGGCACGCTCTATAGTTATCAAATCCTAACAAGCTGCGATCCCGTGGACCGATCCGACGCAGTTGAGTTCAATGTTGATCCTTCGGCGCCCGCTTTCACTTCGGTTACGGACGTAAGCGGAATAAAAGTGGGTGGATTCTATACAGGTTTAACCCGAGACGATGTCGGGGGACTTCGTTATCTCTACAGAAAAAGCAATTACAACATCGAGGATCTAGGGCCAACTGTCAATTTGAGTTCAACTCTTCCTCCGTACTTTCCAATAAATTCCTTTCCTTTCCTTACAAACGCTGTTGGAGGCATCCCTCAGACAGCTTTTCGTCCGGGTGTGGACAAGATTTCGTTTTCGCGAGTAATTTTTGACCCTGTTTTGGGAACCAATAATTCTCGATTCCCATTTACCAATACTTACAACGTAAACATCCAAACAAATGGAGTAAGTGCTGTTCAAAGGGTTGAAAGAATTATTTACCAACCGGATATTCTATTTAGCGCAGCCGACCTTGTCGTAAATGGACCACCAGTCGCGATCAATATTGCAAGTCGTACAGTACCCGCGTTTGACACTTCCAATCATGCCCCAGAGTTGAATGGCCCTGGAACTTTGGAGGCTAATTTTCCTGCCGCAGCACCCGCATACTCAGGGATTCAAATTACCTTTCAGAAAGTTGGACCATTACTTCTCGATACGGGAGTCGGATCTGAAGCCAACGCAACTCCGTTTTTTGTCTGGGGATCGTTTGACGGGTCCACCAAAGAACCCGTTGTTTATCCTTCTGGTAGGAGCATCCGAGAAATAGAAAGTATCGTCCTAGGATTTTGAGGCAATTTATGATCAACAGACTTTTTTGCACCGCTTTGCTGGTGGTTGCTGGAGTAAAAGCGCAAGGAGCTTCGGTTTACGAAAACTTTGGGCTAGTTACAAAATCGCCCCAAATTGATTCTCCTATCTTCATCAACAGGGGTACCTTTGATCTCTCTGATCGCAGTGATATACCTTTCGAGACTCAAAACACCAAAAATTTTCAAAATTACGGGACACTGAGCGCAAATGTAGGGTTTCGCTTTAGTTACAACACACCTCAAATGCGGCTGCGAGCAGAAAGTTTTTTCAACAACGGCAGAATTTATGCCTTTGATTCTCCCATTTCGAAGATCCTTATCAATGCGCGGAACATCACCAGTCCAGGGTACATGTCGATCGGACAGAACGGCCTGATGCGAATTAACGGAGCCAACGTAAATCTTAGCAGGGGTGGTATTCGCGCCGGGGACGAACCGGGTAGCGGTGGTGGGGGTGATCCGTTATTCAATTTTTTGGATACGGATGATGGCGTGCAGTATTTCAACCAAGCCGGAGTTGTAGATCTATATTCAGGCGTTGGTGTGAATGCCATGCTCGATCCGGCCGCTCAAAATAATCCTCCGTTTAATAGCGAAACCCTTGTTTTGCCCCGCCCATCCAGTAATCGTCATCAAGTATTTAATTTTGGTTCGCGTCGGACCAATTTTGTTCAAGTCCCAATTTACAACAGTGCCTTTCTGGCCTCTGCCACGGGTAATTTTTCTGATCCAACAAATCTGCTGATTCAGGCAGTTTTTTTCCCCGAAGCTTTCGCGGATTCGAATTTGACCGCCACTGTCCGATGGGCTCCAGAAAGTGCCGGGTTTGGGGCGATGATTCCAGAGGTAGGGGACACTCGCGCCAAAGTTGCCATGTTGGAGTTGTCTCTTTCAGATATTGACTCTATCACCGGGTTGCCCAGGACAAACCATGTTTACCTTGTTGACACCTTGGGTGTGATTACCAATGCCTTTTATTACACCAATGCATTCAACACCAATTTATTCCGTCCATCAAATTTCTTGGTGAGTAAATCAGCTCCATCACCCTGGGCTGATGGAGTGGAAGGGGATCTTCCATTTGACAATGCTTTGTTAACGGAAGGATTTGATGGTTTGATCGTTACTAATAACTATTCCGGTTATTCCGCAGGCGTCGATTTATCAACGATTGTGAGCGGTCAGTTTGGGAATATTTTTTTTAGATCTGGTCCTTTTTCTGCATATCCAGATGGTTTGTACAATCAGGCACTTACTGACCCAACAAATGCCCCAGGTAAAATTTTTATTAACGCTGAGACTCTAGATATGACTTTGCTGCGATTGCGCAGTGATGGAGCTGTAACAATCACGGCCAAGAATCTGGTAGGGAAAAATCCCCGGAAGCTCGACAGCCCTTACATGAGTCTTGATCTTGGAACCCCTGGACGCCCTCTTAAAGTGTCCGATCTCGTTCAAGAATCGGTGCGTCGGCTTTCAGGAACTATTTCCGCCTGGAGTACGGTTTATACAAATTATCAAAGTTTGATCACGACAAATATAACCAACATTGTGGATGCCACGACAGGACTGCCGGTCCCCACGAATGAACTTGTCACTAACAGCGTTATTGTCAGGATTCACGCCTTGATCGTTGATCCAAATTTCCAAACCATCGTTCCGGTTGATACCTTCGCCCTCAACATTAAGGGAACGGATATGATTTTTGAGGATATGATCAATCTGACGAAAAGTTTCAAGGTTGATGGCAGGAGTTTTCATAATAAGGGTTCGATCAATATTCTTGTCTCCACCAACCTCAATTCCAGTAATCTCAAGAATATTACGATCCTCACCAATGAAGGGTTCATCTCTGTTCCCAATCTGGCCAATTTTGGTTTTGACCGAACCCAACCTTATGGCAGGTTTCAAAACAGCGGATATATTATCGCCGCCAGTCTCATGATTTCCGCCAAGAATGTTGTAAACAGTGGATTTTTGGTGGCCGATGACGGCCCGGTTCGTATCAAGGGTAGCTTTGTGAAACTCGATGACGGCACCATTGACGGGTTGCGTGGAGTTAATTTGAGCGGAGGAGAGTTAAAGGCACGCAACTCAATGATGAATGTCGGAAGCCTTGACATTGACCTGGGAACTGGACAAATCACTCATAACCCCGGAGTAATACTTCTTAATTTCACGACTCGTATCAGCGATGGTGGTCCTGATGCCGGGAATTCCTGGACCAATTATGGGGGACTGGAGTTGTCGGTGAAACCGACCTTCGGTGACCTGACAGGGACCCACATCACCTCGGTTTCCGCTCCTTTTGCCGAGAGTTTCCATCGTTGGGCTGGCAAGGATAGAGGGGCCAAGGCTGACGGATTTGTCAATAATGTCGCTGTCGGGCGTTTAACTTTGGATGGGGGATTTGGAAGTGTTTTCCACTTCATCGGGAAACAAACAAATGTTAAGAGCGCAATCTACGTCGCCTATCTTGAATTCCTCAATAACGCGGCTGATGTGGACAATGGTTTGATCATTGATCCGAATTTCAAGATCTATTTTGGTGATTCAAATCTACCTCCTGAAGAGTTGAATGGGAAATTTGGTGGTCGACTGCGGTATGTTCCCGGAATTTCGGGCGCAGAATAATCTGATACGTTCAATCTAATCAGCGGACGTTGCAACTTGGTGCAGCGTCCGCTTTTTTATGAAATCGATTGGAATCACTGGTGGAGTCGGAATGGGAAAAAGCTTTTGTGCTTCTGTCCTTCAAGATTGGGGTTTCCCCGTTTTTGACACGGATCTGGCGTCAAAGAGGTTGGTTGAGCCTGGAACGGAATCTTACCACGCGATTTTGAAACTGTTTGGTGCTTCGATTTTAGCTCCTGATGTGCGTATTGACCGGAAACTTTTGGCAAGAACGGTATTTTCAGACGCCGCTGCAAGAAAAGCTTTAGAATCGATTTTGCATCCGAGAATTCGTAACGAATGGATGAGTTGGTTGGATGTCCAAAAAGCTGTGAACAGATTTTGTTTCATTGTGATTCCGCTCCTGTTTGAAACCGAATCGGAGAAAGACCTAGATCAGATCTGGTGCATTGCTTGCACCGAACAGAGCCAGCTCGAACGTCTTACGGATCGGGGCTGGACGTCTGCGGAGTCAACAGCGCGTATCGACGCCCAGTTGCCGTTACGAACCAAAGTGGAGAGGGCGGATGCGGTTATTTGGACTGAAGGATTGAAGGAGACTACAAAAGAGCAGATGGCGCACGTCCTGGGTCTCTGAGCATTAAAAAGCGGCCCGGAGGCCGCTTGCAAAAGGAGTTTGAGTCAGCGAAACAGACTCTATTTCTTGTCTTCTTTTTTCGGATTGCACTTTTCGCACGTCTTGCTGTCTTTCTTGGCTTCGACACAGCATTTATGTGCACAATCTTTGCTGGCTTCTTTGGCCTTTTCGCAGCAGGTTTTTTCTGCGGCTAAAGCGGAGCCAGCAACCAAGGCGAAAGCACAGGCTGCAACGGAAAAGAATTTAACGAGTTTCATTGAATTATACCTTTCTATGCGCATTTTGCGCACTTCCCTTTACAGATACCACGAGCTACCCACTCATGGACATTTGATTGGAAAAGCGAGTCGAACATGTCACATGTCTCCTGGTTTGTCTATACCCTAATAGAATCGGGTTTCACTTTGTTCCGTTCTCTCGAATCTGGAGAGTGGAGATCACCTCCCGCACCCCCTCGGTTTGCAAGGCCAGTTCCATCGCCTTTTTGACCGAGTCTGAGGAATCGACCTGGCCGGACAGGGTGACTTTTCCGGCGGTTGTGTTCACGGAAATGGCGATTGCCGAAAGTGTTTGATCCAGAGCATATTTGCTTTTGATGCTTGCCGTGGTTTTTGCATCTGCCGCGCTGTCAGCCAATTTTTCGCCAATTTCTCCTGCTTTTTTCCGCACCACGCGCCCTTCCTTTTTCATTTCCTGGATTATTTCACGGGCATCCAGTTGGGTGATGGCGTTGGTGACTTCGCGTTTCAAAGTGTTGGCACCCTTGGCGATGTTTTCCTCAGTGTTGGAAACGAGCTGCGGATTTTTTCCTTTGATGAAAAAGTAGGCAATCGCGGCCAGAACGATGAGAAAAATCAGGACCAAGAATGACTTCATGGGTTTAATGTATCGATGAAATCTGGATTATCAACTTCCTCGAACCTGATTCACGAGTTCGCTTGGCTGGGTTATTGGGTTATAATAGCCCGGAAGTTATGAAAAAATGTTTCCTGTTTCTCTGTCTGGCGCTGGTTTTGGCCGGTTGCAGTTCAGTTTATTATTCCGCATGGGAGAAGGTGGGGGTGTATAAGCGAGATTTGCTGAAGAAGAAGGTGGTTCAAGCCAAGGAGGACCAGGAGAAGGCGGGGGAGCAATTCAAGGATGCCCTGACTCGCCTGAGGGAACTTTACAACTTTGACGGAGGAAACCTTGACCGAGCCTATGGTCAGATCAAGAGTGATTTCGACGCTTCCAAGGTCAAAGCAGACACGGTTCGCCGACGGGTTTTTGAAGTGGAAGGCGTTGCCAAAGATTTGTTTTTAGAGTGGGAAAAAGAAATTTTACAAATTGGTTCTCCAACCCTTCAGCATAAAAGCAGAAATCAGCTTCAGGCCACCAGGGAAAAATATGATGCGCTGCACGTTTCCCTGAAACGCGCGGAACAAAGCATGGAACCGGTTTTAAGACAATTTCAGGACCAGGTCTTGTTTCTGAAACACAATTTGAACGCCCAGGCCATTGCCTCCTTGAAAGGGGAGGCCGGCCAGATTCAAGGGGAAATCGCCCGATTGATAGAGGAAATGAATGTTTCCATCCGTCAGGCAGACGAATTTATCAAGGCGCTCCCCTGATCGAATGCATCGCTATTCGGAAACGGAAGGAAGAGGCGGGAAGTCGGGGTTGTTTTTATGGATCTCCCGTTGTATCTCGTGATGGATGAGTTGTTCTTCCACCACTCGCGGATCTGTGACTTGAGGTTGTGGGTTGGCTGGCAGATTGTTTGGAAATCCTGCGGCTCCTCCGGCAGTCCCGCTTGGGATTCGCATGGCGCGGGGGAGGTTGCGACCACCTTCAGTGGCGGTTGGCGCATTGGGAATCGGATTGTAGTTCTGGAGCGGAGCACTTGTTCCGCCATGAGTATTATTCATCCCTGAAACTGGCTGTGTGCTGGCGATGGTTGAAAACGTTCCAGCGGGCGCACTGAAACCTGCACTGTTCGGTGCCCCTCGCTGGGTTGGCATTATTTGGGGAACTCCTGGAACTGGCTGGCCACCGGGAATGGGGAGGGGCCCTTGGGATGGTTTGTTGCCGTGCTCTTTGAAGGAAAGCAGCATCTCTTTTCCAGAGTTGATGATTTTGACCTCGCCTGTTTCAGTCAGGATCTGCACAACCTCGAGTGTTCCCCTCCTTTGACCCTCCTGAAGGTCTAAAAACTCCGGGGTTGAACCCGGTTTAGTGCCGGTCTGAATGAAGTAGGCTCGCCGCTCGCTGCCCCAGGCTGTGATCCCGGTAAATTTGATGTTAGGCGGCGGTTCCACGGGAAGCGGAGGAGCGACGGGTGCGTTTGTGGGAGGTGTGCTCAGCCGAAAAGCATTTCGTTCGAGAATGATTTTGTAAGGGTTTTCGGAAGCCTGGCTTGTGAGGCCGGCGAGGAACGCTCCTAAAATCACAGAATGATATTTTCTCATAAATGCCGCATCTTCCATTCAAGACCTAATCCAAGGAAAGGACAGGGTCAACAGTCGATTTCTTTCAACGCATTGTGTGATTAAACTCCAAACATCTCCATTTGTTCCAAAAAAAATCCCTGACCCTCAAATAAGAGTCAGGGACAAATTTTAAGACCGAGGATTAGTAGGAAGCCTGCGTCCCTTTAATGGAGCGTTTTTGCATCCAGGGCATCATACTGCGGAGGCGAGTCCCAACCTTTTCGATCGAGTGTTTTTCTCCCGCTTTCATCAGTGCGTTGTACTTTTTGTATCCGTCTTTGTATTCAGCCACCCAGCCTTTGGCGAATTTCCCATTCTGAATCTCTTTCAAGGCCACTTTCATGCGTTTTTTGACGCTGGCATCAATGATTTTCGGACCGACTGATACGTCCCCCCATTTGGCGGTTTCCGAGATGGAGAAGCGCATGCCGCTGATTCCAGCTTCGTTCATGAGGTCAACGATTAACTTGAGTTCGTGCAGGCATTCAAAATAAGCCATTTCAGGTTGATAACCGGCCTCGACCAGAACTTCATAACCGGCAAGAACCAGCGCGGTCGCTCCACCACAAAGGACTGTTTGTTCCCCGAAAAGATCGGTCTCAGTTTCCTCTTTGAAAGTGGTTTCGATCACCCCCGCACGCGTGCCTCCTATTCCTTTGGCCCAGGCCAAGGCCACTTTCTTTGCCTGTTTGCTTGGATTCTGATAGATGGCAATCAAGGCGGGAACCCCTTTCCCCTCAGTGTATTGACGCCGAACGATATGTCCCGGGCCTTTCGGAGCCACGAGAATGACATCCACATCTTTGGGCGGAACTACTGTTTTAAAGTGAATCGAGAATCCATGGGAAAAAAGAAGCGTTTTTCCCTTTGTCAGGTTCGGCGCGATATCCTTCTCGTAGGCCGCCTGCTGTTTTGTGTCTGGCAGCGCGACAAAAATCACGTCGGCTTTTTTGACCGCTTCCGCAGTGGTGAAAACCTCAAACCCTCTTTCCTTGGCAACCGGGATCGATTTGCTTCCTTCGTAAAGACCAATGATCACATTGAGGCCGCTTTCCTTCAGGTTCAAGGCATGAGCATGCCCCTGGGAACCGAAGCCAAGCACGGCCAGTGTTTTATTTTGAAGGATCGAGAGATCGGCGTCTTTGTCAGTATAAACTTTTGCGGGCATAGGTTTGAGGTTTTGGGATTGAGTGTTTAACAGTGTGTTTGAAAAGAGTTAATCAGTTTCTCGGTAGGGCGACTTTTCCAGTGCGTGTGAGTTCGGCGATTCCGAAAACCTTCATCAGGTCGAGGAATTTTTCGATTTTGCTTTCATCACCGGTGATTTCAATGGTCAGAGTCTTGGGCTGGACATCGACAATTTTTCCACGGAAAATATCAGTCATCTGCATGATCTCCGCCCTGCTTTGCGGATCAACCTGAACTTTGATCAACACCAACTCCCGATCGACCAGTTCTCCTTCTCGAAAATCCTGCACCTGGAGGACATCGACCAGCTTGTTGAGCTGTTTAAGGATTTGATCCAGGGTGGCGTCATCCCCTCTGGTGACGATGGTCATCCGGGAGGTGTTGGCGTCCTGAGTCGGAGCCACGTTCAAGGTATCGATGTTGTAACCACGCCCGCTGAACAACCCGGCAATCCTGGTCAGCGCCCCAAATTTGTTTTCCACCAAAACGGAGATAGTATGTCGCATATCAGTTTCTAGTTTCACCGCAACCTGCCCGGGCAAGAAGCTGAAACCAACCCCTCGCCAAAATCAAAAACCCGCATTCCAATTGGATTGCGGGCGACCTGCGAGCAGACCAATGCCTCAGGCCGCGTCAGTCAACTACGACGACGCTGACAACCAGAAGGACAATGGACGATTGATTCATTAGTGGCAAAAAGTAACAATCGCCAAAAGAGGGGTCAATGGGAAATTTTTTGCAGTTCGGAGAAGGCGGAGAAGGGGCGGGGCTGTGTCCAAAAGGAAGCTCAACCGTGGTCGGCCCGTTGCTCCGGTATGTGGCCGAACATCAAGGCTATTTGATAGGGCTGCTTGTGTTCAGTTTGGTTCGTGGTCGGGTTTCGTTTTATGCCGCTCCTACGGAGCTTGGTTCGTGTTTTGGTTTCGTGTTCTATAAACATGGCGCTCCTCTGGAGATCATGGCCACTTTTCAATCCTCCCCGCCACATCCCACTTCCGGTCAACCTTGAGCAAAGCGAACCAATTTCTTCCCGGCACATTTGGCAAAACTTGAATCTTGAGATACGATCCAGAACCGTCCCCTTCAACCCCCCCCCGTACGAAGCAACGAAGCAGGTCGGGGACAAGAATGTGGAACTTTCTCCCGGTGAGAATACGGCTTTTGACGCGATCAAAGGCGACACGATTTACGCCAGCCCTGAAGTTCCCGGATCCGGTTCATCTACTAACGAGGAAGCACAACTATAAAAAACTTCCTGAAGGCGGAGCGCGTCACTCCGTTCGAGCCGGTCAGTCGGGTATTTGTTCGGAGGAGCGGCGCGCTCTACCACGGAGGCACAATCTCTTGTCCGCCGCATTTGCGCGGAGAAGTTTCTGAGGAAATAAGCTTGCCTGAATTCCTCGCACGGCTTACGAGAAAAAGCCTGCCACCAATAATCTTATGAATCGCCGAGAATTTATCCAGGTAAGCGCCGCCGGTCTCGCTTTGTCCGCTCTCAACTCAACTTTCGCCGATGTCGCCTCGGAGCATAAAGGCAAGAGGGTCGGTTTGATCGGGACCGGCTGGTACGGAAAGTGTGATCTGTTCCGGTTGCTTCAAGTTGCGCCGGTGGAAGTTGTCTCGCTCTGTGACGTGGACAAGACCATGTTGAACGATGCGGCGGACATGGTGGCGGTCCGGCAGGTTTCCAAAAAACGGCCCCGTACCTACGGTGACTACCGGGAGATGTTAAAAGAAAAGGACCTGGACATCGTCTTGATCGCCACCCCTGATCACTGGCATGCACTGGCAATGATCGCGGCGGTGGAAGCAGGTACTGATGTCTATGTTCAGAAACCGATCAGTGTCGATATCCTCGAAGGGCAGGCGATGCTGGCTGCGGCCCGAAAACACAAGCGTGTGGTGCAGGTGGGGACGCAACGCCGCAGCACTCCTCATTTGATGGAGGCCCGCGACCAGATCATTCGTGAGGGCAAACTGGGGAAGGTGGGGTTGGTCGAGATTTATTGTTATTACCACATGCGTACCCGGGAAAATCCGCCTGACACACAAGCTCCGGCAAATCTGGATTATGAGATGTGGACCGGCCCGGCACCCATGCGCCCTTACAATAAACTCGTTCATCCCCGAAGCTGGCGGGCTTTCGAAGAATACGGCAACGGTATTGTGGGCGACATGTGCATCCACATGCTCGACATGGTGCGTTGGATGATGGATCTGGGAATGCCCAAACGGGTGAGTTCAGTCGGGGGAATACTGGTGGACAAGAACAGTAAGGCCAATATTTCCGACACCCAGAGCGCCCTGTTTGATTACGGCGATTTACAGATAGTGTGGACTCACCGGACTTACGGCTCTTCGCCAGATCCAAAGTATCCCTGGGGTGCAACATTTTACGGTGACAAAGGAACACTCAAGGCCAGCGTCATGAGTTATGACTTTGTTCCTCAGGGCGGGGGAAACCCGGTTCACAAAGATGTCACCTACGAGCTGGAACAATATCCGGAGGACAAGACTGAGAAAGATCTGGAAAAACATGTGGCCCCTGCGATCAGGGTGCATATGAAGGATTTTCTCAACAATATCGCCTTGAGGGGCAAGCCCGTCGCCGACATTGAACAAGGTTATATTTCCACCACCGCATGTGTTCTGGCCAATATGTCCGCCGCGCTCGGAAGAAGCCTGGCATGGGACCATTCGAAAGGGTTGGTGACAGGGGACGATGAAGCCAACCGGCTCCTGGCGCGTCCTTACCGGACGCCCTGGGTTCATCCCGATCCAAAAAAAGTCTGAGGGCGGCGGCGCAGTGCCAGCAGTGCCAGACGAGGGGGATCGTGGTGTCCGGTTGACATCGCGCACATTTTAAGAGGGCTCTGAAAAGTTAACCGCCTCCTTTTGTCATGGTCTGTTTGGATCGAAGTTGGGGAAAAAACTCCTCCGAAACGATGTAACCGACGCAGTCCGCAGCCCCACAACGACAGGGATGATCGCGGTAAGCCTCCAGGTCGTAACCATAATTAAAAGTCAGTTCCCCGCCGGGCGGGATATCCCTGACGGCCTGTATCCAGATACGCTTCTCTTCCATGAGCGTTTCACAATTTGGATTACAGCTGTGATTTATAAAACGGGCCGGGTTGGCGGGTGAATCCCCGTCAATATCCTCGTTTTCATTGAGGTAAAAGATGTATGGATTTTCCTGTTCGCAGCGGCGTGCCGATTCGGATTTTGAAATTCTCTCGCCTTCATACCCGGCGATCTTTGTTCCGCTTTTGATGAAGGTCAGGGCGAAGGCTCCCGTCCCGTGAATGGTGGAAGTTTTAATTTCGAACAGCATAAAAATCAGCGAAACCAACAGTGGAAGTTTCCCTGTCTGCTGCCTTGTTGCGAGGTAATATTAAGTTTCAGACCGTGGGAAGCTCGATCCAGAAAGTGCTTCCCGCCCCGGGGGCTGATTCCATGCCAACCCTTCCGTCCATTCGTTCAGCCCCTTTCTGGACGATGGCGAGACCGATGCCCGAGCCAGGATAATCCGACTCGCCATGAAGCCGGTGAAATGGTTGGAATATCCTCATGTGAAATTCTTCCGAAATTCCAATCCCATTGTCCCGAACGCAAATTTTCATCCTGCGCGATCCGCTGGTTTCTGGAAATATTTTTATCCTTGGGGTCACCCCTGCGCCGACGTATTTGATGGAGTTCGAAAATAGATTGGAAAGCACCTGGACCAGGAGGCAGTGGCTTCCCAAAACTTCTGGCCAGTCGGTGGCGACCACAACCTGTGCGCCGCTTTTCTCAATATCACTGGAAAGTTGGCTCAGAGCTTCCGAGATGGCCTTTGCGGGATCGACGGGCTCAAGGATTTGTTCAGATCGGGAGATTTTGCTCAGCTCGAGCAGGTCGGAAATGAGGCACTCCATTTTGTCTCCGGCTGCAATGATTCTGGAAAGGCATGAACGGGCAGCTTCCGGGATTTTTTCCGAATATTCGTCCACCAGAATCTGGGCAAATCCTCTGATGCCGCGAAGCGGTGCCTTCAGATCGTGGGAGACTGAGTAGGCGAAGGATTCCAGATGATGATTCACTTCTGCCAGCTGCGCTGTTCTTTCAGCGATTCGCCTCTCCTGATTCCGACTCAGCCGCCTCAGTTCTTCCTGGCTGATCTTTTGGTCGTGGATGTCGGTGGCGGTCCCCACCCATTGGATGATTCCTTCACCTTCTTTTTGTGGAGAAATCCGGGCTAGGTGCCAGCGGTAGCGGTTTTCGCCCCGGCCTTTGAGTCGAAAGACAAATTCGCATGGTTCCTGGGCTTTTAATGCCACCTGCCAGCCACCCAGCGCCTGGGATATATCCTCCGAATGAACCATTTCCAGCCAGTCGTTCAGATCCATGTCTTGCGCGCTGAGGCCGGTGTATTCAAACCAGCGACGATTTACGTAAGTAAGATTTCCCGCTGCATCGTTGGTCCAGACAATATTGGGCATTGATTCGGCCAGAAAATTGCACCGTTCTTCGCTCTGACGCAGCGCCAAGTCATTTTCGAGTTTGTTCCGGCGCCTGATGGAGGGCATGTTTTCCAAGTTTTTCTTCACTTCCTTCAAATCGCTTATGACGTTTAGAAAACCGCTGATGTTGCCGTGTCCGTCACGCTGACAGAAAAGCCTGCTTTTGACCTGGAAAATGGAACCGCCTTTGGCGAGTCTCAACTCCTCCCGACTGTGGTGAACCCCGGACGCAGCCATTTCCAATTGTTTCCAGGGGTCACCTGTTTGAATGTCGTTCTGGGTGAAAAGATTGGAGAAATGTTTGCCTGTGATTTCTTCTTTCCGAAATCCGAACAACGATCCGGGCGAATGATCCCAAAACGAGATGAAACCATGAGGGTCAAGTGCTATCCTCACACCGTGCCTGGCCGATATGGAACCAAAAGGAGGGACAGGGCCTGAGGACAGAAATCTTTCCTGCACGACCATGTTTGAATGTGGGATTTGTTGGGTTTCCAGCCCGGTTGCTTCCATTTTTGTTCCAGGGTTTACATGTGATTTTTCTCTGCTTCAACTTGGCCGCCTATGTTGGAAGTAGCAAACGGGAACCCCATGAGGAAAAATCTTATTCTATAGACGGGCCGGAAGTGCTTCGACACCTGGTGAATCCTGAAATGATCCCACGTCGAGACATCAATTTCACATGGCAAGGCGGGCGCACGATCCATTATGCTGTCTCATTGGCTGCTCATGAATACTGGAAAAAATCTACCTCCCCTGACCGCATCGACCCTTTACCTGGTGGCAACTCCGGTCGGTAATCTGGAGGACATCACCCTGCGGGCACTGCGGGTGCTTAAGGAATGCGACATCATTGCCGCCGAGGACACCCGTCGCACCGCCCAATTGCTGCATCATTTTGAGCTTAAGAAACCGATGATCAGCTATTTTCAATTTAACGAGGCAAGACGCAGTGAAGAAATTCTTGAAAGGCTCGCCCGTGGAGAAAAGATCGCCCTCGTGACCGACGCCGGCACCCCTGGAATAAGTGATCCCGGCGAGAGGGTGGTGCGCGCCGCCATCAGTGCAGGATTTCGGGTGGAGTCAGTTCCAGGGCCATGCGCGCTGATTGCCGCCTTGACCGCCAGCGGACTCGATACCGGGGAATTTCACTTCATTGGTTTTCTGCCACACAAAAGCGGACAGCGAAGCAGGATCTTGGAGAAGTTAAAAACCGTCGGAGGAACTTTAATTTTTTACGAATCACCCTACCGGATCGAAAAATTGGTGAAGGAAATCGCGATTTATTATCCTGCAAGACAGGTGGTGTTGGCCCGCGAACTGACAAAAAAATTTGAGGAGTATATCCGCGGGACAGGGGCAGAACTGGAGCAGAGAATCAAAGGACGATCGCTCAAGGGAGAGTTTGTGGTCCTCATCGGCTCCGAGGATCAGTCCGGTTTCGGTCCCGGCGTCACGAAAGAAATTTGCCAGGATTCAGAAGAAGATGAGGATCCAGGGCCGTCTTGATTTTCTGATGAAGGTCCCGCACCTCGGGGCTTGTGGCCAGCGGCCACCATTTTTTCTTGGCTAGGCCGATCCCATGTTCCCCGGTGATGACTCCCTTCCATTCTAGAATTTTTGTAAATAATTCGTCCAGGGCCTCTTCGCTTTTCTCGCGGGCTCCAGGCGTTTCGAGATCCACCATGACGTTCACGTGGATATTGCCATCTCCCGCATGACCAAAACAGGCCACGGGAAGTGTATGTTTTTCCTGAAGTTGAGCTGCGAACTCGAACAGATCTCCGACCCGGCTGCGAGGCACGACGACATCCTCGTTGAGTTTAGTCAATCCGGTGTCGCGCAGGGAAAAGGAAAATTCGCGGCGCAGTCCCCAGAGTTGTTCCACTTGTTGATGGCCAAGTGCCTGGTTGACGAATAATGGATTCGAATCTTCCAGAATCTTGCGCAAGTTTTCGGTTTCCAGCCTCACCGAGGCTTCCTGTCCATCCAGTTCGATGAAAATCATCGCCTGACAGCCTTCAAGTTGCAGGCTTCCTGTTCTTTTGCGGGCCGCCGCGAGGGTGAATGCGTCCGCGATTTCCAAGGCGCACGGAAGCAGTCCGCTGCGAAATGTCAGGTCGATGCATCGAAGCGCGTTTTCCGTGGATGCGAATCCGATGCCCAGGCAGGAACGGTAGGGAGGAAGCGGCAGCAATTTGAGGGTGGCTTCCGTAATAATGCCCAGCATGCCTTCCGAACCGACAAAAAGCCGTCCCAGGTCAAACCCGGTTTTGTTTTTATGAGTACGACTGCCAAGCCTGACAACGGACCCGTCAGCCAGCACCACCTCCAGTCCGAGGACGTAATCGCGTGTGACCCCGTATTTCAGGCACCGCGGTCCGCCGGCGTTGGTGGCGATGTTCCCGCCGAGTGAACAATCGGCGCGGCTTGCCGGATCGGGGGGATAAAACAATCCCTGGGCTTCGACCAGCAGCTGCAATTGCTGAGTTATCACCCCTGGCTGGACCACGGCTACAAAATCGCCCCGATGAATTTCCAGCACTCGATTCATCCTGGACATCGAGAGGGCGATGCCACCGTGAGAAGGGACACATCCGCCAACGTAACCATAGCCGGAACCCCGCGGAGTGATCGGGAGCTGGTGTCTAGCGGCGATTTTCACCATCTTCACCACGCTTTCGGTGGATTCGGGAAAAAGGACCAAGTCAGGAAGAGACCGTGCAAACCATTTGTCACCGGAGAATTCTTCCCTCATCCCTTCGTCGGCGCTGATTTCCTCCGGGGAAAGTATATTGGAAAGCTCCTTTTGAGCCAGATAGAGGGCGGATTCCACTGAGTCCTTCAAGATTGGGGTTCGATTGGCGCCAGGATGATTTTGGCATCTTCGACTTCATCTTCCGGAACCTTGACCTTGATGCCGCCCACCGCCATCGGAGTTCCTATGGCAAGCGCCGAGTCCTCATCGGCGAGTTCCGGATGCAGGCCCGCGGCTTGAAGCTGAGCAAATGCTAGGTCGGCCTGAGATGCCTCAAAGGCCCTGAAAATGGTGACAAGTTTCATAGTTTTTTTTAAGCGGCAAGGGGCGGTTTGATTTCGGCGAAAACGATCACCCCGGCACCGGTCTGTAAAAGGCTTTGCACCTGCACGTGGGCTTGTTGACCGATCAGGGTGTTGGCTTGATTCACCACCACCATAGTTCCGTCATTGAGGTATCCGACCCCCTGGCCCTTGTCTTTGCCTTCGCGCACAATTCGAAGACTGAGAGTTTCGCCAGGGAGAATGATAGGTTTCAAAAGGGTCGCCATCTCCACTAGGTTGACATGAGCCACCGATTGCAGCTCCGCAATCTTGCTGAGGTTGTAGTCGTTGGTGAACAGACGAGCTCCGAGGGCTTTGGCCAGATGCACGAGCTTTGTGTCAACTTCGGACGACTCTGGAAAGTCGCCTTCATGAACTTTGAATTCGCCGTGGCTGCTTTGTTGGATGCGGCTCAGAACCTCAAGGCCCCTGCGTCCGCGAGCCCGTTTCATCGGATCGCTGGAATCCGCAATCTGCTGCAATTCTTTCAGAACAAACCGGGGCACGACCACCATTCCTTCGATGAACCGATTTTCGAGCAGATCCGCGATCCGACCATCAATGATCACGCTGGTATCGAGCAGGAGCAGGTTGTCAGGTTTGTTTTGGGAGGAAAATCTTACGTAGGGGATGATGAGTGAAAAATCCTCCTTATTGCTTCTCATGGCGAGAATCACACCGATATAGCCAAAGCTCAGAAACAATCCCAGACGCAACAACCAACGGGTCCTTTCGTCCGCGAAGGTGAACAGTTCGGAATGATCGATCATCCAAGCGATGGAAGAACCGAGAAACAATCCAAAAGTGTTGGCCGTGAAGGCGCGGAGGGAGAAGCCCTTGAGCATTTCGTCCACCGCGATCATGAGACCGCCCAGGCCAAATCCTATCGTCAGCCCGTAACCACCACCATTGATGAGTTCTGGCCGTACCTGGCTGACTGCATACCCGCCGAGCGAGCAGAGGCAGAGAAAGGCGATTCTAACGACCCAGATGGACATAATCTTATCGGAAACGTTTCCCCTCGTACATGGGCGCAGTCTGGTCCTCTGACGCCTTGGGCTTCTTTGGTTTATAAAGCAGACCGTAACGGTTCATGTTGCTGCTCAGGAGCGTAAAGTTATTCACTAATTGGAACATTTCAAACTTCATTTGTTCATCCTTGACCAATCCGCCAATCAGTCCTTTGCCCGCGTTAACCTCGTTTAAGATGGACCGGATGGTCTCGCTGCCCACCTTAAAATTATGAACCGCCGCCGTGAGTTCGCCCTGGTTTGTGCTCACTGTCAGCGTCAATTCATCAGCTAGCTTGTTCAGTTCTACGGAGAATTCCACCATGTTGCTTAAAGCAATGGAAACTGGCGCTGCATTTGTGGTAAAAAGCCGCTCCAATCCGTCCACGGCTGAAACAGCCCTTTCCGAAGCCGTCCGAAAATTGGCGATAGTGTGACCAAAGTTGGTGATGGTCTGTTCATTCAGCACCTGGTTGTTAATCTTGAGAATGGTTTGATTGAGAGTCTGGGCGATCCCGTCCAGCCGCTGAATAAATCCCATGGAGGCACGGCCAACTTCTTGAAAATCAAATGGTTCCTGACCAATTACCTCATCCCCTTCTTTCAGGATCTTACCCTCGTTGAGTGTGGGTCTGATGCTGATGAAATGATCTCCAAGAAATCCCATGGAATCGATCAGAAACCGTGAGTCGCTGTAGATCGGATATTGGGGATCGATCTTCAGGAATATGGTCACTGATTTGCCGTCCTTGGCCAGTTCTGCATGATCCACAGTTCCCACCTGAATTCCAGCCATCAACACAGCAGCCTTGTTTTTGATCGCCCCGACGTTTGTGGTTTTCAGTTTGACTATTATTCTGTCCTGAAACATGTCGATTCCACGGCTGAAATTCAGCATCAGACCCGCAAGGACGGTCAGTCCTATCAGAACAAAAACCCCTACTTTCCATTGGTGACTGGCCTCTTTCATAAACTTAAAAAACGTGTTCCTGCGGATCGGATATTCCGTTCACAAACCGGTGGATCACCGGGTCGGTGGCCGAAAAAATTTCGGACGGCGTTCCGCTGGCATATATTTCTCCCTGGTGCAGCATGAGAATCCTGCCCGCCACACGCCGGGCGCTTCGCATGTCATGGGTCACGACAATCGATGTCACTTTCAGTTTCTCGCACACCTTCAACATCAGATGGTCGATGCTGTCGGAAACGATTGGATCCAGGCCTGTCGTAGGTTCATCGTAAAGTATTATCTCAGGTTGATAAACAATGGCCCTCGCCAGCCCGACCCGCTTCCGCATCCCCCCCGAAAGTTCCGCCGGTTTTTTCAATTCTGTTCCGGTCAACTGGACCATGTCGAGAGCATCTCCAACCTTTTCCGCGATTTCCTTCTCGCTCAGCACGGCTTCACGACGGAGGACGAAAGAAATGTTTTCGGCCACGGTCATGGAATCGAAGAGCGCGGCGCCCTGAAACAGCATTCCGAATTTGCGCCGCACCTGGATCAGCTGCCGTTCGCTCAGTCCGCAGAGCGACTGGCCGTCCACAATCACGTCGCCCGCATCGGGGCAGATCAAACCGATGATGAGTTTTAGCAATACACTTTTTCCGCCGCCGCTACTTCCAATGATGACCACCGACTCCCCCTTCTCGATGCGTAGGTTGACCCCTTTCAACACCTGGGTGGAGCCGAAGCTCTTTTGCAGATCTCGGGCCTCGATCATAAAATTGCCATGAGCCTGTTGAGGAACAATGTGAGGAAAAAATTGCTGATCAATATCGTGATTGAGGCGTAAACCACCGCCTCGGTGGTCGCCTTGCCAACTCCTTCGGCGCCCTGCCCGCAGTTGAGGCCTTTAAAACATCCGATTGCCGAGATGAACACGGCAAATATCACCGATTTCGATATTCCCATGATGACATCCACTGTTTCTGTGTAGCGTTGCATGTTGTGCCAGGAATAAACGGGATCAATTCCGAGGAAATGCACGCCAACAAGGTATCCTGAGAGAATCCCCAGGGCGATTGCCTCGGCCGTGAGCAGGGGGAGGGAGATAATTGTCGCGAGCATCCGGGGCACCACCAGGTAATCCACAGGATGCGAAGCCAGGGTTCTGAGGGCGTCAATCTGTTCGGTTACTTTCATGGTGCCAAGCTCGGCGGCGATGGCTGCGCCAACCCTGCCTGCAACCATCAAGGCTGTCAGGACCGGTCCAAGTTCGGCGCACATCGAAACGCTGACCACCGCGAGCGTGGCCGTGTCCATCTTGACTTTGTGGAACTGAAAGTAAGTCTGGGCGCAGAGCACCATCCCCGTAAATGCCCCGGTAATCAGCACGACCGACTGGGATTTCAAGCCAATGAAATAAATCTGATAAAGAAGGTCTTTCAGCGGGGGTTTCCGCGTAAAAATGGAATGAAAAACTTCCTTGATCAGAATGGCGATGTTTCCCAGCCCCTCCAACGAATCTTTAACTCTCGAACCAAGCCCGGAAGTCATAATATATCATCTGCAATAGTCTGGGGTAAATAATCAGGTCTGTCGTGTTGGATGAACGCTGACAACAAACCATCTGGGGACCAAAAAAAAGCGCCCGGTTTCCGCAGGCGCCTTGACTATGGAATTAAACTCAATTCACCGGCAAACCTCCGCCCGGTGAAACATTCTGTTTGAAGACGATTTTGTCGTTTTCCACCGTGACCTTGACCGATTCGTTGTCCTGTAGGGTGCCCTTCAGAATCTCCTCGGCCAGCGGGTCTTCCAGAAAACGCTCCACTGCGCGTCGCATCGGTCTGGCTCCGTAATTTGGGTCATAACCCTTTTCGACCAGCAAATCTTTCGATTGGGCGTCCAGTTCCAGGTCGATGTTCTTGTTCTTGAGCCGCACTACAACTTTTTGCACCTCCAGGTCCAAAATTTGCAGCAGGTCGGCCTTGGTCATCGACCGGAACACAATGACGTCGTCCAGGCGGTTCAGAAACTCCGGACGGAAAGTGCGTTTGGCCTCGTCCAGAATTTTTTCCCGCATCTTTTCATAACTGCTTTCATCCGAAATAGGCGAAAATCCCATCGAAGACTGCTTCTTGATCGTTTCCGAGCCGACATTCGATGTGAGCAGGATGATGGTGTTACGGAAGTTGACGGTGCGACCAACGTTGTCGGTCAGCTTTCCTTCCTCCAGGATCTGCAGCAGCATGTTCATCACATCCGGATGAGCCTTCTCGATTTCGTCGAAAAGAACCACTGAGTAAGGCCTCCTGCGAACTTGTTCGGTAAGCTGTCCTCCCTCTTCATAACCCACATAGCCGGGAGGTGATCCAACCATGCGAGAGGCTGTATGCCTCTCCATATATTCGCTCATGTCGAGTTGGATCAGGGATTTCGGATCGCCAAAAAGTGTTTCCGCCAAGCTCTTGGCCAGGAGGGTCTTGCCGACACCGGTGGGCCCGAGCAAGGCAAACGTCCCGATTGGCCGTCGAGGATCCTTCAGGTCGGCGCGCGAACGGCGCAACGCTTTGCACAGTGCTGCCACGGCTTCCTTCTGGCCGATGACCGATTTGGACATCTCTTCTTCGAGCGCGAGCAGCCGGGCGGCTTCACCTTTCTCCATCCGTTTCAAGGGGATGCCGGTCCATTTGGAAACCACCTGCAGAATGTCGTCTTCGTCCACCACCACTCGCTTTTCTTCACGGGTGGTTTTCCAGCTCGCCAGAACCGATTCCAGTTTTTCCTTGGCCTGCTTTTCCTTGTCCCTCATGGAGGCGGCGCCTTCGAAGTCTTGTTCCTTGATGGCGCGTTCCTTCTGCAGTTTGATCTGTTCGATCTCGGCCTCAAGATGTTTTACCTCGGGAGGACGCATCATGGCGCCGATGCGTGCACGTGATCCGGCTTCGTCCATCAGGTCGATGGCCTTGTCCGGAAGGAAACGGTCCGTGATATACCGGTCTGAATAAGATACGGAAGCCTCGATCGCTTTGTCGGTGATTTCGGCTTTGTGATGTTCCTCGTATTTTGTGCGGAGCCCTTTGAGGATCAGAATGGCTTCCTCAACTGAAGGGGCGTCCACTTTGACGCTTTGGAACCGTCTTTCCAGGGCTGCGTCTTTTTCGATGTACTTGCGGTATTCGTTCAGTGTTGTGGCCCCGATGCATTGCATTTCTCCCCGGCTTAACGCCGGCTTGATGATGTTGGAGGCATCCATGGTTCCCTCTGCGGAACCTGCTCCGACAATGGTATGAAGTTCATCAATAAAGAGGATGATGTTTTTTGCCCGCCGGATTTCATCCATAACCGCTTTGATCCGTTCTTCAAACTGACCGCGGTATTTGGTCCCGGCCACCATCAATGCAAGGTCGAGGGTGATCACGCGTTTTTCCCGCAAAAGTTCGGGAACATTTCCCCGGGCGATTTCCTGGGCCAGTCCTTCCACAATGGCGGTTTTTCCCACACCGGCCTCTCCAAGGAGGACAGGGTTGTTTTTGGTTCGACGGCAGAGAATCTGAATCACCCGTTCAATTTCATTTTTGCGGCCTATGACAGGGTCCATCTCCGCCTTGCGGGCGATTTCAGTGAGATCGCGGCCGAAAGCCTTGAGGGCAGGAGTTTTGACATCTCCCTTTTTTTCGCTGGCTTTTTCCGGTGGAGTGCCTGATTCGCCGGGAGGTTGTTCTTCAGAAGCAGAAAAATTGGGGTCAAGTTCCTTGAGAATTTCCTGACGGGTCTGGTCAATGTCCACGTCGAGGTTTTTTAATACGCGCGCGGCCACGCCATCCCCTTCCTTCAGGAGGCCTAGAAGGATATGTTCCGTTCCCACGTAAGTATGGCTCAATGCCTTGGCTTCCTTTGCCGCAAGGGCCAGGACCTTTTTCACCCGAGGCGTGTAGGGGATGTTCCCGATCATTTTTTGATCCGGGCCCGTGCCAACCTGTTTTTCCACTTCCATGCGGACGGTTTCCAGGTCGAGACCAAGTTTTTGGAGGACGTTGACCGCCACGCCCTGCCCGAGCTTGATAAGGCCCAGAAGAAGGTGTTCGGTGCCGACAAAATTGTGGTTGAAACGGTCGGCTTCCTTGCGCGCCAGCGCCAGCACCTGCTGGGCGCGAGGCGTGAAATTGTTCATGGCTTCTTCACTCATAATTCACAGTGCTATGGTTAGGTTTGATTGTCCAGCGCTCCAGCATTATCGGGAGGGAGCTTGGGATTTGGCCTGCTGACCATGCGCAGCCGTTCGCGCAACATGTCAGCCCTCAGAAGGTCCCGTTCTTCAGCCGGGAGTTTTTCCGAGTATTGTTTTTGTAAATGGGCTGGCTGGGTGACAATAAAAAGTTCGTCGATCAGCGCACGTTCGACATTTTGGAACATACCGAGATCTACTCCCAGCCGCATCAGCGAAAGCAGGTTCATGGTTTCCTTGGATGAAATGCTGTGGGCATTTGCGACAATGCCATAGGCGCGGCCGATGTGGTTGAAAACCATCTTGGGCTTTTTTTCCATCAAAACACCACGGGCATTTTCCTCATGCTCGATGATCTGTGCCAGCACCTTGTTCAAACGTTCGACGATATCGGTTTCCCCTTCACCCAGCGTCATCTGGTTGGAAACCTGGAACACATTCCCGAGCGCCTCGGTTCCTTCACCATAAAGGCCGCGCACCGCAAGCCCCAGTTTGTTGACCGATTGAATGATCTGATTGATCTGTTCCGCAAGAACAAGACCCGGCAGGTGCAGCATGGCGCTGACCCGGATACCGGTTCCTAAGTTTGTGGGACAGGCGGTGAGATAACCGAGGTCCGGGCTGAAGGCGTAATCGAGCCGCTTTTCCATCTCCGAATCGACTTGGTCAATGGCGATCCAGGCCTGCTTGAGCTGCAATCCAGGACGCAAAGCCTGCATGCGAAGGTGATCTTCTTCGTTGATCATGACGCAGAGCGATTCCTCCTTGTTTAAGACCAAGCCGCTTCCGGCATTCTTGGCGGCGTGATCGCGGCTGATCAGGTGTCGTTCGACCAGGATCTGTTTGTCAACCGCAGTCAGATTGTCCATCGATTCGGAAAAGCATTCCCCCATCTGCGTCAAAGATTCCACCGCAGGCTTGATGGCTTCGAGTGTGCGGACTCGTTCGGCTTTTTTGGCCCAACCGGGAAAAGCGAAACCTTTGAGATTGCGGGCTAGCCGGACCCTGCTGGACATGACAATCCGGTCGTGTGGTCCGGTTCGCTTCGAACTCTCGGCAGGCGTGATCAGAAATTGATGGATGTCCATGGAAAGGAGGTCACGGGACGCTGATGCTGCTGATTTTTTCTTTGGTTGCTTTGATCTCATCTCGGAGTTCGGCGGCGGTTTCGAAATCTTCTTCTCCTATGGCCTTGTCGAGTTTTTTCTGCAGGCTCTTGAGGCGGTCCGACAGGTCACGGGACTGGCGCAACGCCTGCGGAACCTTGCCCGCATGTTTCGTCCCCTTGTGCATGGTCTTGAGCAGGCCTTCAAGCCCCTCGGCGAATGTCAAATAACACTGCGCGCAACCGAGTCGTCCGGCTTTTTTAAAGTCGGCCTGGGTGAAGCCGCAGGCGGAGCATTTCAGCTCTTCTCCAGTGCTTGTCTGACCAATTTCCTGGGAGGCTCCAAGACCCAGGAGCAGATCGGCCAGGGAAAACCCCGCCGGATCATTCACTCCCTTGTTCTTCGCGCATTCTTCGCAAAGGTCCACCTTTTGCATTTTGTCCCCGACGATCTGGGTTAAATGCACCTTGGCGGGATTTTGTTTACAAATCATACACTGCATAATGGCTATGGGTATATCGGCTCGCCTGATACTTTAGTCAAGGCATGGTATTCGGTCACCAGTTGCTTGGTCCGGGGCCCTGGTTTTCCTTCGCCGATCACGCGTCCGTCTACTTTTATGACCGGGATTAATTCAGCGCCGGTCCCCGTGAGAAAACATTCGTCGGCGTTAAAAACGTCATAGCGGGTGAGGTTTGGTTCCAACACCTGCATTCCCTGTTTGGCCGCGAGTTCGATGACCACTCCGCGTGTGATGCCATAGAGCGCACCTGCGGAGAGCGGAGGGGTGAGCAGTTGGTTTCCTTTAACCAGGAAAATATTGTCTCCGGTGCATTCGGCAACATACCCCTCGGAATTGAGCATGATGGCCTCCTCACAACCACTGTTGTTGGCTTCAATTTTAGCCAGGATGTTATTGAGATAGTTCAGCGATTTTATCGCCGGGTTCAACGCACTGTGCAGGTTTCTCACCGTTGGGACCGTGATGATCTCCAAGCCTTTTTGATAATATTCCTCCGGATAAAGCTGGATCTTGTCGGCGATGATGATGACCGACGGCGCTTTGCATTTGTTGGGATTTAATCCCAGTCCACCGACACCGCGTGTAACCACCAGGCGGACGTAACCATCGCGGAGATTGTTTTCCCGGCAGGTGTCAACCACCGCCTTGGTCATCTCGGCATGGGAAATGGGGATGTTCAACAAGATCGCTTTCGCGGAATAAAACAAGCGGTCAATGTGCTCTTTGAGCTTGAACACTCTTCCGTTGTAGGCACGGATGCCTTCGAAGATGCCGTCTCCATAAAGCAGACCGTGGTCGAACACGGAGATTTTTGCGCTCGCTTCGTCGTAATATTTGCCGTCGATGTAAATTTTCATTTAAAAGCCGAGGGCAAAAATAATTGAATTGGTCGCGAAGATGCAACCAAGAGTTTCCGACAAAGCGCTGCAGAAGTGATTCAATGCAAAAACCGCACCGGGTGGTGCGCTTTTGGAAAAACCGGAATCCGGCTGCCGACTCTACCTCACGATCGTGTTGGTCGGCGTCTGCGAAATTGGCTCTGGAATTGTAGCGATCTTGGGATCTTCATTGATCGAGTTTGTGACAGAGTTGGAAGGCGGACTGCCTGGAGTTGCTCCAGCGGCCTCTCTGACCACCGAAATTTCCTGTGTGAAGGTTTTCACTGAGACCGGATCAAATGTATTGGTAACGACGTTGGCGGAAATGGTCCGGTCGGTCACCGATAGGTTTTGAGGAGCTTCGGACGTGGAAAGAGGAACTATTACAATGGGATTTCGAATCTCATCCGGCGTTTGAATCAAGACGTCGGTTTTGGTCGTGGACGTCTTGGTGACTGTGTTGAAATCACGAGCGACCGGTTCCGCGTAAGCCAGAGTGGATCCGGTAGAAACCGGTCTGGAAAAATCAACTGGACCCGGAACGATATGGTCATAGGTGAAGCCATACTCTCTGCTTATGCTGGATTGGTGTGCGTCCTGGCGGGAATGACAGCCGCCCAATAAACAACCGCAAACCAGAGTGAATATTTCTTTTTTCATTTAAAATCCTTCGGATGATCCAAGGTAGGATTAAATTTTCCGTTCTCAATTCGTGAACCTTCTGACATGCCGCTCAGGGCGCAGGCAGAAAGGAAATACGGCTTTCACTGATCAGTTCTGCTTTCGGCCCGCTGGCTGGCACGCGGACCGGGAATTCCCAAACGCTGAAAATTTGAGTCAAGACTTCGCCGGTAAATCTCGTTTTGAAGCGCCAGTTCCTCAACTCTGTTCGTGGGCCCGACTGGGGGCTGTTTGTGTTTGTTAGAACCGTGATATTTGGAGAAGACCTGGGTGAATTCGGCGCCAAAAAAGAGGATTTGAGAGGAATAATAAACCCAGAGCAAAATCACCACCAAGGAGCCCGCAGCCCCGTAAGCGGAGCCTATCTTGGCATTTCCAATGTAAATTCCGAGAACCAGTTTGCCACAAAGAAAGAGGATCGAAGTTAATACTGCCCCGATCCAGACATCTCTCCAGGAAACTTTCACATCTGGCAGATATTTGAAGAGGATGGCAAAAAGTACGGTGATGATCAGAAATGGAACAATAAAAGCCAGGAATTTCATGAGCATTCCGAGTTGGGGAAAGGTCCGTTCGATATGCGAACCGAAAGCCGCCGTACCTGCGGTCAAAAGCAGGGAAACCAGCATTAAAAAGCCGAGCCCCAGAACCATCGAAAATGAGAGGAGGTATTTTTGGATGAATTTCCAGATGCCGTCCGCTGAATTTTGCGGAACGTTCCAGATGATGTTGAAGGCGTCCTTGAGCTGGATAAAAACCCCTGCCGCTCCAAACAGCAAAGTAATCATGGCCAGCAATGTGGCTGCCGCGCTCGCAGCCGGCTTTCGCGACGCGGCCACCATCGAAGCTATCATTTCCGCCCCCTGTTCGCCCACGAGTTGTCGGACCTCCCGGATCACCTGGTCTTGTGCGTTGTCAAAAACCAGGCCTGCGATGGTGATTCCGATGATCAGAAGCGGAGAGAGCGAAAAAATGGTGTAATACGAAAGCGACGCTCCAAGCCGGGGAGCACCGTCCTGTGACCATTCCGAAACGGTATCTCTGAAAAGCTTGAAGACTCCGCCCACAGATAAATTTGATCCCATCCAAGATTCTCGTCGCTGAGGGGGCGATTGCAATTCGTGTGCAACCTGAAAAAAACAGCATCCAGAGGCTTACCTGCCGGCTTTAAGGAGGGACGGTTTCGGTTCTGTGAAGGGAAAAAATGGTGCCTCCACATCCGATGTTCCCGGTGGTCCTGGTCTGTTGCCTCGACCCCGCAATCGGGTGTTCTGGGAACGATTTGGAAAACCGCCGGTAAATGAACCGAAGAAAACAACCGGGGCGGAGCTGCGAAAAATTCGGCAAGCCCGCTCCCGGTGTGAATTCACGGATGTTCTTGAGGAGTTGCAGGCACCGGATTGTCAACCATATGTCGATTCACCGCATTCAGGTAAGCGAGAGCACTGGCTTCGATAATGTCGGTGCTGGTCCCTTTGCCCGAAACGAGGTTGCCAGTTCCGAAATCGGCCTTCAAAGTCACTTCACCAAGCGCGTCCTTGCCCTGCGAGACAGCCCGCAAGCTATAATCCATGAGCCGTCCCCGGATGTTGGTCAGCCGGTCAATGGCTTTCAACGCGGCATCCACCGGCCCGTCGCCAATCCCCGCATCCGTGACAATCAAGGCATCACCCTTTGGGCTCTTGTTCCGTTTTAAGCGGACCGTTGCGGTGGGAACGGAGTGGTTCCCACTGCTCACCTGCAAATATTCCAGACTCCAGGACTCCGGAATCTCGGTGATCTGCCCCTCAACCAGCGCCGTGAGGTCATCGTCATAAACGAACTTCTTTTTGTCCCCGATTTCCTTGAATCTCGAAAAAATGGCGGCCACCTCGGCCTCGTTCATCTTGAATCCAAGATGTTTTAACCTTGCCGCCACGGCGGCCCGTCCGCTGTGTTTCGTAAGAGGGAGTTCGGTCAACCCCCACCCGACATCCTGCGGATCCATGATTTCGTAAGTTTCACGCTTTTTCAAAATACCGTCCTGGTGTATGCCGCTTGAGTGCGCAAAGGCGTTTTCGCCGACAATAGCTTTGCTGCGCTGAACCACCATGCTGCTCATGCGGGAGATCAAACGTGAAGACCGGACGATCTCCCTGGCGTTCACGGTGGTGTGGAGTTTTTGATAGAAATCGCCTCGGGTCTTGAGGGTCATGACAATTTCCTCCAGAGCGGCATTGCCCGCACGTTCACCGATCCCGTTCACGGTGCATTCAACCTGCCGGGCTCCCAATCTCAAGGCCGCGAGCGAATTAGCCACGGCGAGGCCGAGGTCGTTGTGGCAATGGACGCTGATAACCGCTTTGCGCGAGGAAAACTGCGGCACTGAATCGTGGAGATGTTTGATCAAGGCCCCGTATTGTTCCGGGACCGCCCAACCCACGGTGTCAGGGATGTTGACGGTGGTCGCTCCCGCATCCACCACTGCTTTGCAAACCTGAACCAGGAAGTCCGGCTCGGTGCGTGAACCGTCCTCTGGCGAAAACTCGACGTCATCAACGAACGACTTGGCACGACGCACCCCTTCGACCGCGAGGCGGATGATTTCATCCTGCGCTTTGCCGAGCTTGAATTCGCGATGGATTTTTGAAGTGGCTAAAAACACGTGGATACGTCCCCTTTTTCCCGCCGGTTTGACAGCCTCGCCGGCGGCATCGATATCCTTCGGCACACACCGGGCAAGGCCGGCGATAATGGGGCCTTTTATTTCCCTGGCGATGGTTTGAACGGCGGAGAAATCGCCTTCACTGATCACCGGGAATCCCGCCTCAATGACGTCCACCTTCAGCCGGGCCAGTTGCCGGGCCACCTCGAGTTTTTCGCGTAAATTCATGGATGCTCCCGGGCATTGTTCGCCATCGCGGAGCGTGGTATCGAAGATGATGATTTTATCAGTTTTCATAGACGTGGATGTTTGGAAACAAAAAACCCCACCGCCGGTCTGGCAGTGGGGTTGTTCGTTTCAAATAATTAAATTAAAACCCGTCTGCCACGCCTTTTTCCAAAAGCACATTCTCCGGCAGTAGTATCAGGTTCAAATTTCCCATGAAGCGGGAACTTACGGAATGAAACGTTCATCGGTCAATATGAATTTTTGAAAATATCGTTCGTCATCGTTGAAACAGTTGTGATATTTACAAGCATCGTCTTCAAGCATTCCCGCGAACGGCTCAATGAACGCCATTCCGTGGACGGCTCAATCTCAGGCTAATTCATTACCCGGAATGCTACGACGTCATCGAATCCTGATCATCTTTCTGCTGGTGTTGATCTTCAGCAGCGTGATGGTGATCCGGCAGTTTAAAGAAAAGCACGCGCGCCATATTGAGCTGCGGGAATCGATGATTCTTTTGCACGCTCGGGGTTACAAGGCGGAGGCGGCGCGCCTTTTTGACAGGATCCTGAACAATGTGCCCAATTTGGACAATAAAAGTTTGATGGACGATTTTCAGCGGACCCAGCTGCTCGTTGATCCTTCCTCCTCGCAGCCAAACAATGTGGTGTGGAAATATCATTGGGTGGTCAGCAATGAGCTGGAGCAACGATCTGAGAGCACCCTGGTTCGCGCCCGCAAGCTTGCGGGGGAACCTTGAACATTTTCTTGCATGAAAAGGGTCAGTGGGGCGTTGACAGGGATGGATTACATGCCTAGTCTTGAAGCCCAGATTTAACCAGTTAACCAAAATGTTGAGAATTCTTTTAATCGTGGCGATCGTGGCTGGATTGGCAACAGCGGGGATCAACCTTGTCACAGTTCGTGAAAAACTCGTCACCACCATGAACGATCGCGATCAAAACGCGAAGGATCGTGACGACGAAAGGGCTCAAAAGGACAAGGCAAAGAAGGAATTGACCGCCACCAAGGGTGAACTCGACACCACAAAGACCAGCCTGACCCAAACCACAGCCCAGCTAGCCACCGAGAAAGCCAAGGCTGATGAGCAAACCCGTCGTGCGACTGAACTTGCTGCAAACCTGGACCGGACCCGCAGGGAGAAGGACACCGCCCAGCAACAATTGAATGCCTACAGCATCATTGGGATTCCCCCCGAAAAAATTCGCACCTTGCTTTCCGAGCTCAAAACCTCCAGGAGCGAGCGGGATGCGTTCCTGACAGAAAACAAGATTTTGATCAAAAAAATCAACAAACTCGACACCGAACTTTCAAAATACATCGGGCCTGACAAACCGGTGATCCTCCCGAGCAGCCTTCGCGGAACTGTGGTGGCTGTGGATCCTAAGTTTGATTTCGTGGTTCTTGATATCGGGGAGGAGAAGGGTGTCCTTGAACGTGGCCAGTTGTTGGTGAATCGTAACGGACGATTGATCGCCAAGATCCAGATTACCAGCGTGGAACGCAACCGCAGTTATGGAAACGTCCTTCCCGGATGGCGCAACAACGAAGTTCAGGAAGGGGATCAAGTTCTTCCCTGAGTTGATTTATGAAATGGCGCCAATCTCTGACAAGATTGTTTTCCTTGTTCGTTCTTGCAGCTTTCGCAGCTTTGCTCACGGGTTGCGCCAGCACTGATCCAGAGAACGTCTCCTCAAGACCTTGGAGCACTCCAAGAGGTTGGGAGCACGGTTTGCCGACTGGAATTAACGAAGGTCGCTGATTTTTAGCCCGTTTTGTGGCCCTGACGTTTTACGATGTCAGGGCTTTTTCATTTGGCGAATTCGATGCACCGCGTCTCCCGCATCACTGTCACCCGGATCTGGCCTGGATAAACCAGGTCGTCTTCAATTTTCCGCGCAATGTTGCGCGCCAAAGCGAACGCCTGCTCATCGTTGAGCTGATCCGGCTGCACCATGACCCTGAGTTCCCGTCCGGCCTGGACCGCATAACATTTCTCGACCCCAGGAAAGGACATACCGATTTTCTCCAGGTTTTCCACCCTCTTGATGTAAGTGGTCATGGTTTCTGATCTTGCCCCTGGTCGGGATGCGCTCATGGCGTCGGCCGCACTGACCAAAACCCCCAGAATCCCTGTGTGCGGAACTTCATCATGATGAGCCGCAACTCCGTTCACCACATCGTCGGCCTCGCCGTGACGACGCAGAAAATCAGCGCCGACAATTGCATGAGCTCCTTCGATTTCGTGATTCATCGCCTTTCCGATGTCGTGCAAAAGCCCCGCTTTTTTAGCGGAAATAATATCGATTCCAAGTTCCGAAGCCATCAGGCCGGTCAGTTGCGCCACTTCAATAGAATGGTTCAAGATGTTCTGGGAAAAACTGTGACGGAAATGGAGGCGTCCCAATAATTTCACAACTTCCAGATGCATGGGTGGCAGTCCGACTTTCGCCAAGGCTTCTTCCCCCTGGCGAACGATGGTTTCATCGATTTCTTGCGTCACTTTCGCCACTATCTCTTCGATCCGGGTGGGATGGATGCGCCCGTCAAGAATCAACCTTTGCATGGATTCCCTGGCCACCTCCCGCCGCACTGGATCAAATCCGGAGAGAACCACGGCATTTGGGGTGTCATCGATCAAAACTGTCACCCCTGTGGCCGCTTCGAAGGCGCGGATGTTTCGTCCTTCCCGGCCGATGATCCGGCCCTTTATATCATCTCCGGTTAACGCCACCGTTGCGGTGGAGGTTTCAAACGCATGTTCACCCGCATATCTCTGTAAGGCGATCCCGATGATTTTACGCGCCTTTTCCTCGGCTCTCAGCCGTGCATCTTCGAGAACGTTTTTCGAAAGCTGATTGGCTTCCCTCAAGCTTTCTTCCTCCACTTGTTTCAGTAGTGACTGCCTGGCCTCGGTGGCGGAAAGTTGCGAGATTCGTTCCAGTTGAGCCTGGATATTTGCCCGCAAAACAGCAATTTGCCTTCGCTCGGATTCAAGTTCGTGGAGAGTTTTCTCGCATTGCTCGTTTTTCTCCTGAAAATCCCTTTCGCGATCCGAAAGCTGTGATTCGTGGGTGGAAAGCTTAAGTTGTCTGTTTTGAAGTTTTTGCTCGATCGATTGAATCTCCCGCGTGCGTTCCCGAGAAACCTTTTCGGCTTCTTCGCGCAAGACCAGATTGTCTTCTGATGTCTTCAGCCTTGCCTCACGCAAGATGGATTCCGCCTGCCGTCCGGCATTTTCGAGGATTGTTTTTTCGCGGAGATCGATGGCTTCTTTGAGGTGTTTTTCTTTCCAACGGAAAAGCAGGTAACCGCAAAAACTTCCGATCAGAAAAAGAACGCCGGATCCCAGGCCTAAGTACAAATAAGAATTCATTTTACGTTGTCCGTCCGTCTGAAAATCTTACCATTTGACCGGGCATCACCAGGAAATCCAGGGTGATGTCGTGCGGTTCGGTAGGAATTGATTCAATAATTTGCTCATCAAAGCATGCTCCGCAACGGAGACCTCTGTTTTCAGACAGCAACCGGTCATAAAAACCACGCCCGCGCCCCAGCCGATGACCATGCCGGTCGAAGCCTAATCCAGGAACCAGGATCAAGTCCAGTGGCTTTCCCTCCTTCAGGTCGGGCGTGGGAGATGGTTCACGGATCCCGAATTTGCCCGTGTAGAGCGAGTTTTCTGATTCCAGTCGGCGTGGAACAAAGACTTTCCTGTCCGGATCGTACCCGGGAAGAAAAACTTCTTTTTCAGACAGAGCGCGTTGAAGCAACGGCCAGAGGTTCACTTCATCCGGCATGGGGGAGAAAAACAGGATGCGCCCGCTTTCGGCCCAGACACGGCTCCCGATCAAGCTCTGAATGACGGATGCTGATTGGCTCGCACGGCTTGCCTCGTCCAGGTTGGACAATGCTCTTTTCAAGTTTACCCGGAGCCCTGATTTGATTTCAGCGACGGATTTCAAGAGGTTTTGGGTGGGGATTGTCTTGAGTTTTCCTGGAGCGCCCGCCAGTGCTGGAGCCGTTCTCCGATTTTCTTTTCAGTGCCTTGATCTCCGGGGTGATAGAATTTTTTGTCCACCCCCAGGTATTCCTGTGGCACAAAGTTGCCATCGTAATCGTGCGCATATTTGTAACCTGCGCCGTGCCCAAGTTTCTCTGCGGATTTGTAGTGAGTGTCACGCAGGTGTTTGGGAACAGGAATTGTTCTGCCCGACTTGACATCCTCCATGGCGGCATTGATGGCGCTGTAGGCGCTGTTGCTTTTGTTGGCGGTGGCCACGTAAATCGTGGCCTCTGCGATCGGGATGCGGGCTTCCGGCCAGCCAATGAATTCGGCAGTTTGATGCGCCGCCTGCGCCAGCACGAGTGCCATTGGATCGGCCAAGCCGACGTCCTCCGCCGCACAAATCAGAATTCTGCGGGTGATGAACCTCGGATCCTCGCCGGCATGGATCATTTTTGCCAGCCAGTAGAGAGCGGCGTCAGGGTCGCTGCCCCGCATCGATTTGATGAAGGCAGAGATGGTGTCGTAGTGGGCGTCTCCATCGGAGTCATAAACCACCGCTTTTTTCTGAATGCTTTGCTCGGCCACCTGGAGCGTGATCAGAATCCTTCCATCCACGCCCGGGGGGGTGGTCATGACGGCGATTTCCAGTGAATTGAGCGCCTTGCGCGCGTCTCCATCTGAAACCGTTGCCAGATGATTCAAGGCGGGATGGAGCAGTTCGACCTTCATCGATCCCAGGCCTCGTTCAGAATCCAGAAGCGCACGGCTGATGATTACTTTGAGGTCCTCAATGCTGAGAGGTTGCAGTTCAAAGACCTGGGAGCGTGAAACCAACGGGGAATTGACAAAAAAGAATGGATTGTGGGTGGTGGCACCAATCAATCGGATCACGCCTGCTTCCACATCCGGCAACAAGACGTCCTGCTGGGCCTTGTTAAAACGATGAATTTCATCAATAAAAAGAATTGTCGGCTGACCGGTATTTTCAAGACGGTTTGCCGCCGCCGACAACACCCGTCGAATTTCAGCCACATTCGATTCCACGCCATTCAACCGATCGAACTTGTTGCGTGTCTGGTTGGCAATCAGCTGGGCCAGTGAGGTTTTCCCCGTTCCTGGGGGACCGAAGAAAATCAGGGATTCAATCCTGTCCGCCTCAATGGCCCGGCGCAAAAGCTGGCTCGGGGCGAGGATATGGGTCTGGCCGGTGTATTCATCCAGATTGCGGGGTCGCATACGGGCGGCCAGAGGTTGATGGCGTCTTGAAGGGGCAGGGGAATCAACTTCCGGGGACGGAGGAGAATTAAACAAATCGGTTTCCTTAGGCATAGGCTGTTGGCTGCAAAAAATACCCCGCCGTAATGCCGTGTATAACAGTTCCATTGAACATATTTATAGAAACAGGTGGAGCCCATTCGGCGGCATTCGACTTCCAGTTAAGGCCTGTCGGCCGCACAGCGATACGGAGCTCCGTTGATTGTTGCTTACGGTCCAAGGACTTAGTTTCTAAGCACGAACATGGCAGGGTAAATTCTAAATTTTTTTGCAAAGAACATCGCCCGAAACCGACCAACGGCGAACAGTCACAATATCGTGCCGTCCCAACTCTTTCTCAAGCGAAAAAATGGATCAATGTCGCGCAGGGGCGCAACTCACGGTTTCGGGGGAGGGCTGAAGATTTTTGATTTTTTTTTCGGGATTCTGGTTCTTATTCCTGCCAACGTGCCGTGACTCCCGGTAAGATGCCCGGGTTCGCGGCATGGCTCAGGCCGAGCGCGTCCTGGTCATCGCCGACGGAGCCGTCTGGATCTGGAATTTGGTGGCGGACCGTTTCGCCGATGCCCTCCAGCGCCTGGACCTCTTTCACGCCAACGCTTACCTGTGGGCCGTTGCCAACGAAATCCACGGCAAAGGCTCTTGCCAAGCCCGTCAATGGGTCAAACCCTTGCTGCGCCAAATTCGTAACGACAAGGTCGCCGACGTCATCACCCGCTTGCAAGACCTCCAACCCCGCCTGGAGACCGCAGCGACCAAGGAAACCAACGCCGCCATCGACCCACCGGCCCCACCACGCCGTGCGCCAATCGGGTTTTCTTGTTGAAGACGAAGAGGAAGGATAGCTATTCTCCTGACACATCCCTATGTCGAAGCTTCAGACATCCTGACCCCAGCCTTGAAAGAACAGGTGAGATTGGAAACAAAATGAGACCGGTATGGTCTTTTTTTTGGAGTTTGCTGTGGAGTGTTGCGAGGGCTAAAAATGGTTGATGCCTCAGGTGCAACTTCCAATATTTCCGTCCGGCAGTGTGGAGATCAATAATGATTTGGCCTGCCGGTGTGAAGAGGAGAATGTGGTTTATTACAACGGACATCTTCCGGTCTTCATGCATGAGCGAGCCACTAAATTGTACCGGCTGCGGAGCGCTGCCGGATTTTTTGTGCCTGGCCAAAGGCTCGAGGGAACGCGGTTGACGGACGAAAAGCTCGAACAAGCAGCCCTGGTCGCGCATCGCAACCTGAAAATCAGATTATTTTTTGATGATTCTGCCCTGGTTTGTTTTCTTCCTCTTTTATGGATGATGAAAAAGATTTCTTTTACCAAAGGAAGCAAAGGAAGCCAAAGGAAGCCGATTTTTCGATTTATGACTTGTCGGCAAAAATCTCAGATGTTAACCACAAACACAAAACATGGATCTCAAAGAAGAAAAAAAGAACGAAGTGACCGTGATTCATTTCAACGGACGCCTTGATGCTACCAGTTCGAACCCCGTATTCGAATCAATCTCCCGCATCATTGATGCCGGCAATCGTTCCCTGCTGTTTGATTACGCGGACCTTACCTACATCAGCAGTGCAGGACTGCGAACGCTGCTCCTGGTGATCAAGAAATTGAACGCCCTCGGCGGAAAAGTGGTGATCTTCGGACACAAGGATTACATCAAGGAAATTTTCGACATTTCGGGTTTTTCATCCTTGTTCAAATTCGCCGAGAATGAGGAACAGGCCCTGGCTGAAATCCAAAAGTAGAACCGTCTGCACATTTCCCGGAAGCCGGTTCTAAATCTTTTTTGCCATCGAAAAGTAGTTCCTGCTTTCTTTCCGGGTGTAGTTCACCTCGTCGAGCATCTTGCGGACAAGATGGATTCCAAGGCCGCCAATTTCCCTTTCTTCCAGGGGAATGGAGGTGTCTGGCGTGGCCCGGTTGAGCGGGTTGAACTCATGACCATCATCTGAAACGACCGCCTGAACCAGTTGAGTCGTTTTTTCGATATCCACCTGGATGGTGTGTTCGTCTGCGTCGTCGTATCCGTATTTGATGACATTGGTGACCATTTCTTCCAAGGCAAGGTTCATGGTGTAAATCACCTTGGCCTCCACGCCGTGTTGGCACAGGAATTCCTCAACACACTCCTGAAGCCGCTCTAATTCGCCGTAGTTGTTTTTAAGCAGGACCTGCAGGTTCCCAGTGGTCATAAACGTGCTCATCTTAGGAAGTTCAGGTTCTTTTGCCCATGATTTTCCTCACAAAGGTGCTCGTGATCCGGACGCCTCATCGACGAAATCACCGATGTTCGGGACCGTCCGTCCCCGTTTCACTCTGTTCGGCTATGATGTTTCCATCAGCCATGGAAATACAGCGGAGCGCTTTGGCCGCGACCTTGTCGTCGTGGGTGGCAATAACTAACGTGGTGCCTGTTTCGGCCCTGAGGTCAAGGAGGAGTTGCAGGATATCCCCGCCTGTTTTTGAATCAAGGTTGCCGGTCGGTTCATCTGCCAGGATGATTTCGGGATCATTGATCAAGGCTCGCGCGATGGCCACACGTTGTTGCTCCCCCCCGGAAAGTTCGAAAGGCCGGTGATAGAGACGTTCCCCTAGGCCGGCTTTCGTAAGCAGCAACTCTGCTTTTTTCTGCAAATTGGCCGGCTTTTTTCGCGCCATTTTTCCGGGCAGCGCCACGTTTTCCAACGCATTGAGCTCTGGGAGCAGGTGGTAGGCCTGGAAGATAAATCCGATCTTGTTGTTGCGCAGATTTGCAAGTTCCCGGTTGGACAGTTCGGTTAAAAAGATGTCGCGAAAACGCACGGTCCCGGAGAACGGCAGGTCGAGTCCGCCAAGAATGTGAAGAAGGGTGCTCTTCCCTGCGCCAGATGAACCTCGCAAGGCCAAAAATTCACCTTCGAAAATCGTGAGATCCGCTCCTTTCAAAACTTCCAGGGAGCGGCCCCCCAAAAAATATCTCTTATGAAGTTTCGTGGCCTGAAGGATCGGCTTTGGAGCGGGTTGGTTATTCATGGCGGAGCGCCTCCACAGGTTGAAGCCGACTTGCTTTCCAGGCCGGGAACACCCCCGCCATGAGGCAGATGAAAAACGCGGTGCTGCAAATCAGGAAAATGTCCCAGGCTTCGATTGAAACCGGCAGTTCATAAATCTGATAAATCTGGGCGGGCAGAAGTTCGAATCCGAAAAGTTTGTTCATCAACCGAAGAAAGTCATTCCGATAATGCAACGCCAGCAGGCCGGAAGCCAGTCCCAGGCCCACGCCCAGCACTCCGACCACCAGGCTTTGACTCAGGAAGATCAGCAGCACCTGGAGGTTGTCAGCGCCCAGCGCTTTCAAGATCCCGATCTCCCGGGTCTTCTGAACAACAAACGTAATCTGGCAGTTCACAATGCCGAATCCTGCGACGATCATGATGAAAAACAGGAGGTAAAACATCATGTTCTTCTCCACCGCGAGCGCGTTGAAGATATGCGGGCTTTCTTCGGCCCAAGTGATCAGGTTGAACCCTGGTCCCAACCTGCCCACCAGTTCCAGGCGCACCTTCTCGGCCTGGAACGGATCGTTGAGCATAATCTGTAGTCCGTGAACCACGCCGTCGCCCAGGTTGTAAAGTTCCTGGGAGTTGGGCAGGGAGGAAGCGACAATGGTGGCGTTGTAGTCACCGTAACCGACATCGAATATTCCACTGATGGTGTATTCCGGGGGCAGGGTTGCCTCCTCGATCGGTCTGGTCTTTTTCTGCGCTTCTTCGATGGTTCGGACCATCTTTTCTATCGTGCCGGGGGAGTACAAAAGCACCCGGTCTCCCACCACAAGGTCCATGCTCTCGGCGAAATCACGGCCGATCACCAAGTTGTTGCCGTCAAGGTCGAATTTTCCCGCCTTGATGCTCGTTGGCAGGACGCTCACTGTCGCTTGCAAATCCGGATCGATACCCAACAACATCGGCGCCATGTATTTGGGATTGCCCTCCTGGGGCTGCGTTCCAAGCAGCACCTGTCCCCGGACGAACGGAGCCACTCCCTTCACTTCCGGATTCATCTTAATTTTCTCGATCACCGCAGGATAATCATCCAACAGTTTTGACGTGCCGGTGATCTTTAGATGAGCGTTGAAACCTAGGATGCGGTTGCGCCATTCCTGGTCAAAACCGCTCATGACACTGATGACGATGATCAGAACGGCCACACCGAGCATGACACCGATGACTGATATCATGGTGATGACTGAAACAAAAGTCCGGCGAGGGCGGAAATACCGCAACGCCAGAAAAATCTCAAACGGTAGCCGGAACATGTGGCGCAAACTATGCCGCTGAAGTTTAATGTGTCAATGAAGCTCCTCGGCCCCGCGTTTTAAGAAACAGGTCCCGAAATGCGATGCCGGCACAGGCCTGTTACTGGCGACGTTCGAACGTCATGAGACTAACCCAGCGGGTGTTCATCTTTTTCATCAATTCATCACCGGGAGAGGCCGGTCGTTTTTCCAGTCCGTACATCTGGTTGTTTTGTCCGTGAAACGGCAATGGTTCGACGGTCCAACCCTGGGTGACGTGGAAGTCGGCGTCCTTGTCCCAGCCAACTGTGAAAAGAAAGAAATCGCGTTGATGACCATCAGGCACCGGGCCGAGGGCCGCCTGGGCGAATTCCAGGATCAATTCATCACCTCCGCCCATGACAACCAGGGCATTGTCCTTGTCCGAAACCAATTCCTGGACCTGCCCATAACGCGTGTACCAGCCGGATGGAGTGATGCGCCACTTTGGAGCAGAATAGAGGTTGGTGTAATTTGGTGTCAGCGGAAACTCCGCAGGCAGGTTTTCGTAATGACTGTAGCCACGCCAGTGCAAGTCGCTTTTCACCGGCTTTAGAGATTGTACAACAGCCTGCTGTGACAACGGTTCGCACAAGGCTATTTTGTCCCAGTAAATTTCGAAAGCCGTGGTTAGCCGCAACCGTTTCGTCTGTGATGGCAGTTTGCCTGTGAGATCGACGAAAATCGTTTTTGTTTTCCCGGCCGGTGCTCCAACTTGAACATCCACAGGAACCCAGCGGTCTTTTGTGATTTCTGCCTCCAGCACTGGAAACGGGAACGGAAGATCGGGATTCCGCGAAGCAGACATGTTGGCCATGCCGCCTCCAAAACGGAGCCAGCCATTCAAAACCAGCGCCAGAGGACGGTTCAAATCCAGGGGGCCGAAGTCGAGTGTGACCGAAAATGGGGCGGCCAGCCCACGCAGCTGAGGGACGCGGAGACTGGCGGGTCCGGCGCGACGCTGGTCCTGGCTGGCAACCTGTTTGGTCACGTCCTGACCATCGTTTCGGACTGCTTTAAGCGGGGCGGTTTCGTTCCGGAAAAGTTGCAACTGGTGCGGCGGGAAAGGTTTTCCTGGAAGTAGTTTGCTGCTCGGATGGACGGTTGTTCCCCTGGGATGATCGACTACCACAAGCTTGGCCTGGTCCAGATAAAGGACTTCACGCAATTCTTCCGTAATGCTCAGAACAAAGTTGTTGTTCCTGGGCACCATTTGATCCATCGATCCCAGGTGGACATACTCCTCGGGATCAGCTTCGATTCTTTTTCCTTCTGTCAGGGGCAGCCCTAAGGGTGAGGCTCCAAGCAGGTCTGTGACAAAATCGAATGTCGCCCCGTTCCAGGTGTAAAGATTGGGGCACGATCCTCCAGGAATGGTAAGTTCCAGCTGGGGAATGCAATAGTTTGTAACTTCAAGATCAACCGATGGAGTTGCAAGGTCGAACCAACGAACGGTCACACTGTCCAGTTTGGCGTGGGCTGCCACTCCGATTTCCACCGGGAGCTGGTGGATGGTCCGAATCAGTCGCAATCCACCAGACGCCACCTCAATGCGGATTCCAAGTCCGCTGGCGTTCGATCGGTTGCCGATGAGCTTGAGTTTGAGCAAATGATTCTTGTTCGCGCCATCGTTCCGAAAATATGCGAGCCCCGTGTTTTCCATCGCTGTCACGAGATCAAGGTCTCCATCACCGTCGAAATCTGCCGTATGTATGGATTTGAATCGCCGACTTTGCTGGGACTCGAGCCCGAGTTCGGCAGTCACCTCCCGGAATCCTTCCTCGCCGAGGTTTCGCCAAACCCTTAAACCGCTTCCAATACCGACCAGATCCAGCCAACCATCATTGTCGTAGTCAACGAGCTTGAGCTGGTCCAATCGATGCGTTCCGACTTTTATTTCAATCCTTTTTTCCAGGCCGCCGAGATTCACACTGACGGTTTCTTTTCCTAAGATAAGCAAATCGCTTCTTAAATCATTATTGACGTCGCCGAGGGTGAAACAGATTCCTTCCGTCCATGATGCGGGTGCGTTGGTTTGCATTAAATTGCCTCCCCGGATTTTAGTCAAAAGGGTAGGTTTTTGTCCCGAGCGACCAAGAACCAGGTCCATGAGATCGTCATTGTTCCAATCATCGAGTCCCAATTGATTGACCTGTGTGATCGATGCCGGCACTCCACTTGTTGCGGTTGCATTCTTAAAATATAGATTTCCAAGATTGCGAAAAACATCCACCGCCTGGTTGGAGCTGTTGACGACGCAAAGATCCAGATTTCCGGTGAAATCGAGATCAACTAGAACGCCGCTCCTGGCTGAGAGACCTTTTAGACCGCAGAAGGCGGTGACATCATCCATCAGGCCATTCGTTCGGACCCGGAAAACCTGCGAGCTGGGTTCGCCAAGAACAATGATATCTTCCACCCGGTCGTGTTGTAGATCGCCGACCAAGACTTGATGAAACTGATGACCCGGGTTTGCCGGAACTGGCTCGCCTTCGGGTTGAAAAATGCCTCCCTGGTTGGCCAGCAAGAAGAAGTTATCGCCCTGGCGGACGAAGAGGTTGTTCCGGCAATCCTGGGCATAGTCGATAATTGCGACCGGGAACTGGTAACTGGCTGCATTGGTACCTAAAACCGTTGTTGTTGCGTCGACAAATTTTACCGTAACGCCCTGTTTAAGGGGTTGCTCGGGTTTTGATGGCACGAGGATGGATGTGTGAACTGAGCGCTCAAAAGTCGCTACCGTGGTTGCACCTGATAGACTGGCTGCGGCAGCAGTATGTTGTTCCAGGGCGACTTTTGCCTGCTCGGCTTTCCCGGCCCTGTTTAGTGCCTGGCTCAGGGAATAATAGACCGCAGGATGATTGGGTTGCAGTTCAATGGTTTTTTGAAAAGCGGAGATGGCTTCATCCAGCTGATTCAACTCCAGATGCGCACGTCCCATTTGATAAATTGTGGCCGAGACCTCGGGGGCCATTTGATAGGAGATTTGAAGTGACTTCAATCCTTCGGAAAACTTGCTTTCGCGCAAATAGGCGCAGCCCAGGACAAAATGAGCGGCGGCATTGTCGTGGTTGAGCTTTATCGCCTCGTCCGCCTGCCGGATGGCATTGGTGGTGTCGCCGTGCAGCAGGGAGGCATTGGCGAGATTGAGCCTAGCCTCCAAGCTGGCAGGCATGATTCCGACTGCCTGACTGAATGCGCCAACCGCTTTTTCTGTCTCTGCGGTGTCGTAGTAATTTCTGCCACTTTGCATCGCCTGCAAAAAGATTTCGGTTCGTTCAGGGGGAATAGCCGATTCCTGACGTTTACAGGCGGCGAAAATAACTAGGAAAAGCAGCAGTGCAGAAAGTCGCGAAATTTGAATCAGTTGGGCCATAAAACAGGATTTGGGCAAAATCGATTGCGAACAAGGTAATTGGATCGAACCGGTTTGAATTATTGGCGAAAGGGCTGAATATCGTGGTGAGCCGGAAGTTTTTGATTCGTCGGATCACCGGATCGGCAGTGAGGATCTGGTCCCTTTGTCGAATGTGCGGAAATCTGCATAACCGCAACTACGGGCAAGCCGGATCGCCTGGTCAAAATCGGAAGCGACTTCGCCCGGAGCATGCGCATCTGATCCGAAAGTGATGGCCACCCCACGAGTTTTCGCCATTTGCAGAATTTTCGGGCTCGGATAAATCTCCCGACAGTCCTTGCGCAAACCGGCGGTGTTAAGCTCGATCGCCGTGTCGGTGGAGGCTGCCGCGCTTAAAAAATGGTCGAACAAATGAGAGCAATCCTCGGTGGGATAAAAGTTAAATTTCTTGGGAAGGTCGGCGTGGGCGATGGTTTCGAACAGTCCCGATCCCGCAGCCTTGGTCAGGCGCTCAAAATAGATTTTCCAGACATCATAGGCGTCGCGCGTTTTCCATTCCGAAAGTTTTTTGGGATTGTCCAAATCCCAAACGTCGGAAACATAGTGAACTGAGCCGATGAAATAGTCCCAGGGATGTAATGAACGGAGATGTTTAATCCAATCTTCATGCCCTGGGATGTAATCAACTTCGAGCCCCAGTTTAACGATCAGTGAGGGGTGGTCTTTCCGGGCTTTGATCACGCTGCCGACGTATTCGTCCAGCTGATCCAGACGCATGCGCCAGTCGTCAAAGCCGTCCTTTGCCATGGGAGAATGATCAGAAAATCCAATTGCATTCAGACCGATCTTCACCGCGTATGCGGCGTAATCCGATGGTTCACCCGTGGCGTGAAGGCACAAAGGTGTATGCATGTGGTAGTCGCAGGGCAAGACCATGAAATGATTTTTCCTGTCGAAATGGCCTGACGCAAACCATTTATTGCTGTTGTCTCCGAAGGCATCACTTCTTCCTGGAAATCCAGTCGTTTTTCTGAAGATAAAAACGGAGCAATTTGTCCGCAGCCTTCGATATTCCAATTCTTGTGGTTTTTACCACGGGACCAGACTGTTCCATCCTGATTTCTCGATCTGCATTTTCTGCTATAAAAACCGGAGACTCAGGGCGACAGAGATTGGCCCCATCCAGGAGAAGGTCTATTTCCAAAGCCTGACAGAGTTTGCCCGGACCATTGCTCAGGTTTTTTGCCAAGGTCGATGTCCGACGCTTTTGCATCTGATCACGCCCGAAGACCGGTTCAATGGCTCTGATCAAAACTGCCTCGGCTGTGCCTTCTGGTCGGCAGACAGCATTGATACAATGGTGGAAGCCGTAGATGAGGTAAACGTAGGCGCGACCCGGCGGCCCCCACATGGTCTTGTTTCTATGGGATAACCCGGTGAATGCGTGACAGGCTGGGTCGTCGGCTAGGTAGGCTTCTGTTTCCACGATCATCCCCCCACACGGGCCGCTATCCATATTTCTGACCAAATAATGGCCGAGAAGCTCGCGAGCCACAGTTTCTGTATCTTCCTGGTAGAAGTTTTCTCGGAAGCATCGCCATTTTATCATTTTTTGTCCTTTGTCGGTTTATTTTGGATTGCGATTACAGACATTTTCTTGACGCTGTGCTATTCTAAAGGTCTGATTCATTCAACCGGTCCCACCTCTGCGCTCCTTGCAGGGAGGATCTCTATAACAAGTTTGTATGAGCGAATTTTTATTTCCCTGTCCATTGTGTCATAGTGAAGTTTCCTGCGACGAACAACTTCGCGGCTCCAAGGTGAAGTGTCCCACCTGCCAAAATGACCTGTTGGTGCCTCCCGCCGCCGGAAAGGGTAGATTATCAGTGTCCGTGCACACTGCTGCTCCCGCCAATCACGGCCCGGCACCAACATCGCCCTCGTTTCCCGGAGCCGGTGCGAAGAAAAAGAAAGGTGCTGGAGTTCCCAAAATGGTGGTCAACATGGTGGTTTTGGCGGCGGTTCTTGGTTTGCTGTTTTTTATGGGGAAAAAGTTCAACTGGATGGATCAGGCCAAGGAACTTTATGCCAAGGTGAAAGGTGAGGAGGCGGCAGTGGAGGTTCCGACCAACGCTGTGCCAGAGGAGACAATCACGAATCAGGTGGTTGAAATCCCTGTGTTCTGGACCACCAATTTGGCCGAAGTGCAGTTCCCAACCGCCAGCCCGGTCAAGGGAATGTTCGGTGGAACCAATATTTCCGTCGAAATCGCGCAACTAAACAACAACGTCCTGGTTTTGCGTGAGGGTTCAAACACTGTCACCGACAGGGTGTTTCAAATTCATCTTCAGCTGCGACCGGGCGAGAGCGTGGCAGGGAAGAATTACACCATTGCCACGACGAACAAGACTGGCGTGCCAAAGATCGCCAAACAATGGATTCATAACCCCCGTTACGCCCCCACAGTCAAATGGTACCAAATGGGTTACACGATGAAGCTTTCCTTCGATCAACCAAACGCCGAAGGAGGAATTCCTGGCAAAATTTATTTAGCCCTCCCGGATGCTGAATTGAGTTATGTGGCCGGGAACTTTGTGGCTTCGGTCAACGGAGTGGGAGCTCAGGCCCAGACTTTTATGCCCCAGCCCAGCTCGGGAACACCGGCACAGGATGCAGCCATGCGGGCGCGGTACGGTGTGCGCTGAGCGGCTTTATTGCCTGGAGATGTTCGTGGTCTGAGGGTTTCGCGAACGTTCGATTTCCTCGCTCGAACGTGGGGGAGGGGAGGAGAGAACTCTGTAAACCCAGGATTCCAAGGGGCGAAACATCCGGAATATCGGGTAAAACGGAGAATAAAAAATCCGCAGCCGAAGCAGGGACAAGACCCAGGCGATGGAACTTTTCCCCAGCTGAACTTTGGATCCCATCTGGTCGGTCCACTCGGTTGGAACTTCCTTGATTAAATAACCCGCACGTTTGAGCGAATAGAGCAGGTTGATATCAAAAGACATGTCAGCAATGCGAAGTGTGGAATGGACCTTTTCCACCGCAGGACGTTTCATCACTTTGGCTCCGCATTGAGTGTCCCGGATGCCCATCCAGAAAAGGATTTCCACCAGGGCGTGAAATGCCCTGCTGTAAAACCTGCGACTGGTCGGTTGTGCTTGATGAAGAATCGCTCCTTCGATCCATCTCGACGCAATCACGCAGTCCGCTTTCTGCAGATAATTCAACAGTTCAAGGAACGCCTTCGGTTCGGTGGCGCCATCCGCATCCACATAACCGATCAAATCAGCCAGGGGAGCAAGTTTTAAACCTTCGATGAGGGCACCCCCCTTGCCGATTCTGCCAGGAAACTCGAGGTAGGTGATTTCACCAAACTGCCTGGCTTTTTCCTGAACCACACCCAGTGTGTTGTCGCGGCAGCCGTTCAGAACCACCACGAGCTGGAATTTCCCCGAGTAATGGCTCCGGAAATACTCCGCGTACCTTTGCAGGACCGGTCCAATCCGGGCCTCCTCATCGTACGCGGGGATCAGAAGCAAAAGGCTGGAGGCATCAGCTCCCACGCGTCGTTAGGCGGTTCGAACGGCTGAGATTGAATCGATCCGAAGTTGTTTCCTAGCCTCTTCGCTCTCGAAATCCACAATATCGCCGATTTTTTTGTTGAGCAACGCCTGAGCAAGAGGAGTGAGGTAACTGATGATGCCCTGCTCCGGCTCGGAATCCCAGGCCCCCATGATGCTGAAATTCTCCGGAAGGCCGCTGTTGAGGTCGTGCAACATCACCTTGGTGCCGATGCCCACGGCATCAAGTTTTGGGTTGAGAAAATCAGTCCCCCGGGCACGCACGAGCTGCGATTCCAGTTCAGACTTGCGGCGCATCAGAATTTTTTGCATCTCCTTCGCCGCCTTGTATTCGTGGTTTTCGCGAAGATCCCCGTAACTCCGGGCGATGGCGATTTCCTTGGAGTTTGCCGGGATTTTTTTCTGGACCAAGTCGTTGTATTCGTTTTTTCGACGTTCCAGGCTTTCCCAGGAAACCACATAGCTGGTGTCCTGTTTCGTAGCCTCCCCGGAAATCATCGATTGGACTGCGGGATAGCTCTTTACAATCCGTGCCAGCAAGGACCGTTTGTCCATGTCATCAAAACAGGGGGAAAGCTGGAGAGCGCGGGTTAAATCCTTGATCACTTCAAGATCAGCAGAGCCGATCAACTCCACCAGGAGGGTGGGGTCATCCAGAATGAAGTCCCTGAGTTTATTCGAACGTCTTTCGTTGAACTGATCCCGTTCCATCGCGGTGAGCATAGCTCTGAACACTTCGGGTCCGAGAATGTCAGCGAAGCTGTCGGATCGTTCCTTGGCCAGCCACAATAGCAGCTCGCTGCTAGCCTGATGCTGGCTGACCAACCGGGCCAGAGTCTCCTTCAATTGATCCAGTTTTCCGGCCTGGATGATGATGGCGGCGCATTCTCCGCACAATTTTGCCGAAACCAAATTGATGGTGTTGAGCAATGTATCCGACCAGTTGGCCGGGTAAGCTTCCCTGAAAGAAATCAGGCCGCGGCGCTGTTTGGCGGAGGGTATAAGTTCCAGCAGGGCCGAAATTTTATTGTCCGCCAGCCAGATGGCTCTGGCTGAGATTTCACCCTGGGTCTCGGGGAGACCAAAGTTTTCACGCAATTCATCGCGAATGAAAATGGCTTCGAGGGCCACGGATGACTGGTTTTTTTGATGCGAAACGATTTCGAGGTTCAGTGCGGTCACGACCTCTGTCCCGATGGCTTGTTTTTCATTCAAGTCCGCCGTGTTTTTCAAGATTTCGTTGGCAACATTGAGCCTGGCCTTGAGGCCTTTTGCAGCCCTGAAATCTGTCATCAGCCTTTCCTGGAGCGATGTTTCCTTGGACTGGAAGACGATCGGTTCGGATTTTTTCAACGGCACCACGAAATGACCGTCTTTTTTCAATTCACGTTTGGCCGTTTCCCACCATTTTTTCCAGTCATCTTTGATGACATCTGGCACCAGCGCCCTTTGGATTTGATCCAGCGTGGCCTTGCCCGAAAAGCTTTGCAACACGAGCTTGATCAGATCGAGGTGATGCAATGCCGCCATCTGTCGGAGTCCTTCGAGATCGGAGATCTTGCGGGCAAGGATATGATCTTTGGGAATCGGTTTGAGGGAATCTGCGGCAAAGCTCAGATCCATGGTATGGCCGGCTTTGCTCTGGAAATCGATGATGAAACGAGAAAAAACTGTGTCAACCGTCGTAATCTTGCCAAATCCCCAGCTGCGATGGGTGCAATAGCCACTTTCGGTCAAATGTACCAGAGGCTCCAGGTGTTGCCTTGATAGTTTTCCCGCAGCTACTAATTTTTCAAACTCTTCTCTCATAGGTTAATGGCTCGTAATGACTCGCGTTCAAGTGAGTGTATGCCATTATTACTGAGTGCGCAGCCGAAAACCAAGAGAAATTGCCGTCCACGTCCTGGAGCGACGTCTGATTGAGAACCGGTTTGTAGAGGAATTATTGGATGAGTCACTCAACCATTCCAATCTTTCTTCACTGGACCGGTCGCTTTGCCTGGAGCTGGTATATGGCGTTGTTCGAAGGCTATCCACCCTGGATTTCCTGATTGACCGCAAGACCTCGCTCGATGAGCGGAAAGCCCGCGTCCGGATCCTGCTGCAAACCGGTCTTTACCAGATATTCTTTCTCACTCGAATTCCCGATCACGCCGCAGTTCACGAGACCGTTCAGCTGGCAAAACAAATGGGGATGGCTGGACAATCCGGGCTCATCAACGCGGTCCTGCGTGGGTTTATCAGGGAAAAAGATCTCGTTCTCAAAATGCTGGACGATCTGAAGATCTCTTCACACCCGCTCGGTTTTTCACATCCGAAATGGCTCTACGAGAAATGGAGGATGATCTGGAGCGAGCGGGAGGTTTTGGACTTGATGGAGTGGAACAACTCTCCGCCTCCTACCTACGCACGTTTAAACCATCTCAAATCGAACTCCGCAAACCTGGAAACGCGTTGGAACCAGGAGGGGGTAAAATTCCTCCATCGAAAATTTTCCTGGGTTCCTGACGGAACAGTTTACGAACTCCTCAGTCATCCACCGATTTCCCGCTTGAATTCATTCTCGGATGGATTGTTTTATATTCAGGATCCCAGCACCCTGCTCGCCGTCGAACAGCTCCAAGTCCAGTCCAATGACAAGGTGCTGGATCTTTGCGCAGCTCCAGGGGGGAAAATGACCTTTATCGCGGCTCAAATGCAGAATCACGGCAATATTGTGGCAGTAGATACCAACCAGGCAAGACTGGCCCTGCTTCGGGAAAACTATTTGCGAATGGGAGTGACCTCCGTCAATCTGATGCTCGCAGAGAAGGTTGCGGATCTTCCTCCGGGCCAGTTTGACCGGATACTGGTCGATGCGCCTTGCTCAAATACCGGGGTGATGCGCCGGAGGATCGACCTTCGCTGGCGGATCTCAAGAAACGAACTTGTGAGACTGGTGGCCGATCAGCACAACCTTTTGAATCTGGCGGCTTCCAAATTAAAAACGGGCGGAATGTTAGTTTACAGCACATGCAGCCTCGAGCCCGAGGAAAATGAGGACATATCGCAACGGTTTCTTTCCGAACACCCGGAATTTCGGGAGGCAGGATCAATGCGGCTGCTTCCGTTTAGAGATCATGTCGATGGCGCGTACGTGGTCCGGTTTGTCCGAGGGGCGGTTTGACGGAAATTCAGCTTTGTTCCAAAACTATCCTGCTCCTTGGACCTAGGGAACATCATTTCAAATGTGTGGAAGAACGCTGTCTCGAAGGTGATTGGCAATTCTTCGATTTGCGCTGCTCATGGCGAGTTTGGAAAGTTTCGTGAGATCTGTCCAGACAAGCAGGGTTGAGAGCAACGAGTCCTCATCTTCCTGTCGCAAGAGGGCGTGATAAACTTCCAGCCGGATCCGGTGTTTCGTGATGGTGTGTGTGAAAGATAAGATCGGTTCTTTGTTTTTTTTTTCCAACACAAAGGGAGCGATGACTTTTTCGATGCTTTTGCGAGATGAACCTGGGGTCAGATCGAAAGTTGGAAACTTCCACAGGCCAGCATTCCAACCATCCTCCCGCCCTTTTTCAAGGGCAAAAAGATTAGAACGTTGAACGATCAAGGCCGCATTCCAGAGTTGGGTGACAGGTTCTCGCCTGGGCAAAACAGGAAGAGAGGAAACTCTCTGGTTTTTGAACGCGAAACAGAAGGATTGAACAGGGCATGCTTGGCAAAGAGGCGACCGAGGGAGACAGATCACGGCACCAAGCTCCATCATGCTCTGATTGAACCTGGCGCAATGATTCTTCTGATCCGCAAAAAAATGGTCGCATTCCTGAATCAGCATTTCCGACAGATTCCAAAATGCCCGCCTTGTCCCCGAAGCCATCTCATCAATTCCAAAAAGTCTCGATAGAATTCGGACGATGTTGCCGTCCAGGATCGGTTTTGCCTGATTGAAGGCGATGCTGCATATCGCGCCGGCGCTGTATCGGCCGATGCCCGGCAGTGCCAGCCACTCTTCAAGGGTGCCGGGCAGAGATCCCTTTTTTTGGTCAACCAGCTGCTTCGCGGCCTGATGAAGGAATCTGGCCCGTCGATAATATCCAAGACCCGCCCAATTTTCGAAAACCTCGGATAAATCGGCGTCAGCCAGGGCATTAACATCAGGGAAGCGGCTCATCCAGCGATTCCAGTAGGGAACGACGGTGGATACCTGTGTTTGTTGCAGCATGATTTCGGAGATCCATGTTCCGTATGGGGATGGTTTTTCCCTCCAAGGCATGGATCTGGCATTGGCATCAAACCATATCAAGAGCCGGTCAATGACATGCCTGATTGCTTTGTTGAAAACGTCGCCTTCCACAGTTGCCTTCTGTATGATCTGAGCTGACAAGAACGGATATGTATCCCATTGTAGGGTCGCAGCTCAACCAGACAATTATTTTACCTAAGTGAATCCAAAAACCATTCACACCTGCAAATTGACGAAGGAACAGGCAGCCCGGTTGAAGGCGCTTTTGGAGGCACGTTCTTACAAGTTTGGCGAGGTGCCGTACGCCGATTTTGCTGCTGAAATTCCTTCCATCAAAGTTGTTTTTTACACATCCGGGAAACTAGTGCTTCAGGGAAAAGGGACTGCGGAGTTTGTTGAGTTCTTGCTGGAACCGGAGATTCTGATGGAAGCGCGCCAAGGTTATGAACATCTCCTTGATCCAGACCTTCTGCTTCCTCGGTTGGGTATCGATGAGAGTGGAAAGGGCGATTTTTTCGGCCCGCTTTGCATCGCCGGGGTCTATGTGAATGAAAATATCATCAAAGCCTGGGAAGGGGTCGGGGTGAAAGATTCGAAATCCATTTCCAGTGATAGGCGGATTGCTGAAATTGCAGATCAAATCAAATCCACGCCTGGCTGCGTATATTCCGTGGTGCCCATTGGAAATGAGGCTTACAACCGGCTTTATGCCAAGATGCGGAGCGTAAACACCATCCTCGCATGGGGTCATGCCCGAGTGATTGAAAACTTGATGGGACAATCGCACCGGCTCAAACCGATGCCGGTCAGGGCCATCAGCGACCAGTTCGCGCGCGAAAAATCCACCGTGGAAAAGTCCTTGATGGCAGAGGGGCGAAAAATAGAACTGGTGCAACGCCATAAGGCGGAATCAGACATATCGGTGGCCGCAGCTTCGATCCTAGCGCGGGACGAATTCGTCAAGCGGTTGCACCAATTGGGGCAGCGTCTGGGGCTGGAATTGCCGAAAGGAGCTTCTTTGCAAGTGGATGAGGTGGCTAGAAAAATTGTGACAACCCGGGGAAAAGAAGTTCTGGAAGTGGTGTCGAAAATGCATTTTCGCACCGCATTCAGGGCTCTCGGGCTCCCTGAACCGGCCAAGTTTGAGTGGCGTAAAACACCGGCAAAAAAGAATGCAACTTTCTCGGAAAATGCCATTGACACCTCGAACCTTCTTCCATAGGTTTCGCGGGTCATCGGGCCGTGAAACTGTAAAATCATCATTAGCCCCTTTAAACTCTTGCAAAAAAGTTGGGGTTGATGATTTTTTGTCATTTTTTAGGTTTCAGGATCGGAAAAATTTTGGCTTTTGCCCATGTAGCTCAGTTGGCAGAGCACGTCCTTGGTAAGGACGAGGTCATCAGTTCAATCCTGATCATGGGCTCCAAATGACCTTATTTAAACACCAGTGCAGAGAACAAAAACAAAGTAGGAGAGAGCAAAATGGCTAAAGAAGCGTTTCAAAGAACCAAACCTCACGTTAACGTTGGCACCATCGGTCACGTTGATCATGGTAAATCAACCCTGACGGCCGCCATTGTTGCTGTTCAAAATCGCAAAGGGCTCGCCCCCGCGATTGGATATGCGGAAATCACCAAGGGTGGAACAGTCCGGGATGAAACAAAAACGGTGACGATTGCGGTTTCACACGTTGAGTATGAAAGCAACACCCGCCACTACGCTCACATAGATTGCCCTGGCCATGCTGACTACGTCAAAAACATGATCACCGGCGCCGCTCAAATGGATGGAGCGATTCTTGTTGTGAGTGCGGCTGACGGTCCGATGCCTCAGACCCGCGAGCACATTCTGCTTGCCCGCCAAGTTGGTGTTCCTGCCATTGTCGTGTTTTTGAACAAGGTTGACCTCGTTGATGATTCCGAGCTCCTGGATTTGGTTGAGATGGAAATCCGTGATTTGCTCAACAAGTATCAGTTCCCGGGCGACACCACTCCAATCATCCGTGGCAGCGCTACAGCCGCCATGTCCGGAAAGCCGGAAGGTGAAAAAGCGATCCAGGATTTGCTCGATGCCGTGGATGCATTCATTCCGCTTCCTCCTCGCGAAATCGACAAACCCTTCCTGATGTGCATTGAAGATGTGTTCAACATCGAAGGTCGTGGAACTGTTGTCACCGGACGCGTGGAACGTGGTGAACTTAATAAAATGTCCGAAGTCGAAATCGTCGGTCTCAAAGATACAAGGAAGACCACCGCGACGGATATTGAAATGTTTAGAAAGCTTCTGGACAAAGCCAGTGCGGGCGACAACGTCGGAGTTTTACTGCGTGGAACGAAGAAAGAAGAAGTCGAGCGCGGGATGGTCCTTGCCAAACCTGCTTCGATCAAGCCTCATACCAAGTTTAAGGCTGAAGTTTACGTCCTTTCGAAGGAAGAGGGTGGTCGGCATACACCATTTTTTAACAAATATCGGCCCCAATTTTACTTTCGGACCAGTGATGTGACCGGAAACGTGACATTGCCTGCTGGTGTCGAAATGGTGATGCCCGGGGACAATGTTTCCGTGGATATCGAGCTGATTGTTCCTGTTGCCATGGAAAAAGGGCAACGATTTGCTATCCGTGAGGGTGGCAGAACCATTGGAGCGGGTCGCGTGAGTGATATCTCGTAATCAAAAAAAGTGGCGGAGCCACTCAACGGCTAACAGGGCGGTAGCTCAATTGGTAGAGTAGCGGTCTCCAAAACCGTCGGTTGTGGGTTCGAGTCCCCCCCGCCCTGCCAGACGTTAATGCCGGAGAGGTGGCAGAGTGGTCTATTGCGGCGGTCTTGAAAACCGCTATGGCTTAACCGCCATCGGGGGTTCGAATCCCTCCCTCTCCGCCAACACAAAAATCGTGAAAGAATATCTTCCAATATTAATCGGATCAGTGGTCGGCTTTGTCGTTTTCGCCTTGTTGTGGCGGCGGGGAGCCTTCTTGAAGATTTCCAATTATGTTTCGGAGACCAAGGAAGAGCTTCGAAAATGCACTTGGCCGACTTTGCAGGAATTGAAGGGTTCCACGGTGGTGGTTCTGGTAGCCATCGCCATCTTGGGGGCTTTCACAGTGCTCATTGATTTCCTATTCTCCATTATCATCAGGCAACTCGTTTAATCTCAAAGGAGCCCCATGCGAAGTCAATGGTTTGTCATTCACACACTCTCGGGACAGGAACAAAAGGTCAAAGATAGCATTGAGAAGCGGATAAAGACCGAGGAGATGGGGGAGTTTATAAAGGAAGTCCTGGTTCCGATGGAAAAAGTTGCTGAAGTTCGAAACGGCAAAAAATCGGTCACCACGCGAAAACTTTATCCCGGGTATGTTTTTTTAGACATGGTTTTGCTGGATGAAAGCAACCGTGTGATTGAAAAACCATGGTATTTTGTCCGTGACACGCAGGGGATCATCGGGTTTGTCGGCGGTGACCGGCCATCACCGACTCCATCGGATGAAATCGAGTCGATCAAAGCTCAGATTTCTGAATCTCAAGACACCGAGAAACCCAAGGTCAATTTTGAAGTTGGGGAAACGGTGAAAATCAATGACGGCCCATTCTTAAATTTCAGCGGTGTCATTGAAGAAATTGAACCAAACAGAGGTAAATTAAAAGTCACAGTCAATATTTTTGGTCGTAACACCCCAGTTGAGCTCGAGTATTGGCAAGTAGAAAAAGCGTAGTTTATGGCAAAGAAGATTACCGGACAAATTAAGTTACAAATTCCTGCTGGACAGGCGAATCCCGCGCCGCCGGTCGGTCCCGCACTCGGTCAGCAGGGGGTCAACATCATGGCCTTCTGCAAAGAGTTTAATGCCGCGACAAAAGACCAGGGAGGCATGGTGATTCCCGTGGTCATCACTGTTTATCAGGACAAATCCTTTACTTTCATCACAAAGTCTCCTCCTGCCTCGGCCTTGCTGAAAAAGGCTGCGGGAATTGCTTCCGGCTCGAAGGTTCCCAACAAGGAAAAGGTTGGCAAGGTCACGAAAAAACAAGTTCAAGAAATTGTTAAACTAAAATTTAAAGATTTGAACACCTCATCTGAAGACGCTGGCTTCCGCATTGTTGCCGGAACCGCACGCAGCATGGGGATTGACGTTCAAGATTGAGATTAACCATCAAACGCGGGAGAGCTACCCGGCTCGTGAATACCGCAAAACATAATGCCCAGCAAAAGATATAAAAATGCACTGGAGCTTATCGACAAGTCGAAAGCTTATAACTTGAAGAGCGCCGTTGATCTTCTCTCGAAACTTCCCCGAGCCAAGTTTAACGAAACTGTTGAAGTCGCCATGAAACTTGGTGTCGATGCCAAACAATCAGACCAGATGGTCCGTGGCACTGTTCCTTTGCCGCATGGAAGTGGGAAAACTGTAAAAGTCCTCGTATTTGCTAAGAATGGCGCTGCTGCGGATGCCGCCCTTGCAGCTGGCGCTGATTACGTCGGTTTCGACGAAATGATCAAGAAATGTCTGGAAGGGTGGACTGATTTCGATGTCGCCATCGCCACCCCCGAAGCCATGCTTGAAGTTAGGAAACTAGGCAAGGTGCTGGGGCCTCGCGGTTTGATGCCGAATCCGAAAACAGGTACTGTGACCGATGACACCGCGCGCGCCATTCGGGAAGTTAAAGCTGGACGGGTGGAGTTTAAGATTGACAAGGCAGGGAACGTCCATATTCCGGTGGGCAAGATCTCTTTCAAACCTGAGCAGATTGTCGAAAACGCCCGGGCCGTGATCGAAGCGGTCTCGAAAGCAAAACCTTCAAGCTCTCGCGGCACCTTCCTTCAAAGCTGCACTCTTTCGGCCACAATGAGTCCTCCCGTGAGGATCGACCTGAAAGAATTCCTTGCTGCCGCTTAACCTTTAAAATTTCTCTCCATGCGCGCTGAAAAACAAAATATTAGTAAAGAGTATCTCATCCGGCTCAACAGTTCTCCTTTCTTTATCGTCGTTGACTATACCGGTTTAAAAGTCGGTCCAATCACCGAGTTGAGGAAACGCCTGAACAAGGCCGGTGCAGAAATCCACGTCGTCAAGAATTCAATTTTCCGACTGGCGGTCAAAGAGGCTGGTGTTGCGGATCTGACGGGGACCCTTGCGGGCCAGATCGCAGTGATCACGGGGCAGAGGGATGTTTCTTCTGCGGCAAAAGTGGTCAAAAGTTTCGCTGCTGAGTTCGAAAAACCGAAAATTAAATTCGGATTCCTGAACAACCAGCGTATTGAAGTAAAAGATATTGTCGCCTTGGCCGATCTCCCCTCAATCGAGGTGCTTCGAGGAAAACTTCTTGGCGTGTTGAATGCGCCAGCCACCAAGCTTGCCGTCTTGTTGAACACGCCAGCCAGCCAGTTGGCTCGCGCTTTGCAGGCGCGCGTCGACAAAGGGGCCTGATTTAAATTCTCCAACTTTTCCGTTTCATTAGGCCTGAAGCGGTGAAAACAACACAAACAAAGAGTAAATCGTCGGTTTACGGGCGGTAATCTTAAATCATCCCTGCCGCGGATGGCGACGAGACTGAAAGGAAATATGGCTGATATAGCATCATTAGTAGAACAATTAAGTAAATTAACCGTTATTGAAACCGCCGAGTTGGTGAAAACCTTGGAAACCACGTGGGGTGTGACCGCTGCGGCTCCTGCCGCCGCCGCTCCCGCTGCTGGTGGAGCCGGAGCTTCTGCTCCTGCCGCCGAGGTGAAAGATACCTTCGACGTCGTTCTGATCTCTGCGCCGGCTGACAAGAAGATTTCTGTCATCAAAGTGGTCCGCGAAGTGAAAGCCGGTCTCGGATTGGCTGATGCCAAAGCCCTGGTCGAAGGCGCGCCCAAGCCTGTTTTGGAAGGTGCACCTAAAGCTGAAGCTGAAGCTGCCAAGAAAAAATTGGAGGAAGCTGGCGCGAAAGTGGAACTTAAGTAATGTTGTTGATTCTTCCCGAATGGGCGTATTCGGCTCATTCGGGAAATTCTGAAATTAAAGGCCTATTTTCATTAGTATCAAGTTTTGTTAGTTGGAAAGAGCTTTGAACGGCGAGTTCTCTGCAAAGTCAGAGGGCTTGCCTTGTTCCGTTTATAGTAAACAAAGTCTGGTTTGCCGCCAGTTAAGGAACTGAGGTTAAAATGTCATCGAGAACCACTGAACGTATCAATTTTGGTAAGATTAAAGAAATCATCTCTCCGCCGAATTTGATCGAGTTGCAGACAAACTCCTACAAAGAGTTTCTTCAGCTCGACGTTCCTCCGTCCCGCAGGAAGAATACAGGGTTGCAGGCTGTTTTTACCGAGGTTTTCCCCATCGAAAGTTACGACGGAAAATGTGTTCTCGATTTCCACAGTTATGAAATCGGCGATCCCAAGCAAGATTGGCTTGAATGTCTGCGTGAAGGAATCACCTATGGAGCTCCGCTCCATGTGACGTTCCTTCTAAAAGAAGAAAAGGGAACGAAAGAGGAAAAGGTTTTCATGGGTGAGCTACCGCTGATGACTCCTCAAGGCACCTTTGTGATCAATGGTGCTGAACGTGTGATCGTCAGTCAGTTGCACCGTTCGCCCGGACTGGCTTTTGAAGCCACCCAGCATCCGAATGGAAAGACTCTGCATTCTTTCCGAATCATTCCTGACCGTGGCTCCTGGTATGAGGCTCAGTTTGACACCAGCGATCTCTTGTATGTTTATCTTGACCGGAAAAAGCGTCGTCGCAAATTTTTGACCACCACTCTTTTTCGAGCTTTGGCCAACATCGACGGTAAATCGGACGACAAACGCAATGGTTCGGATGCGGAGATTTTGGAGCTTTTTTATTCCATCGAAAACCTCAGCGTCAAAGAGGCGGAAAAGCTTGAAGACATCCAGAACAAGGTTTTGGTTGAAGATGCCATAGACCCCGACAAGGGGATCGTTGTGGCCCGTGCTTTCGAACCCCTTTCCAAAGCTGTGGTAAAACAGATTGCTGAGCTTGGGGTCAGCAAAATTCGCGTGGTCGACACCAGTTCGGATGATGGAATCGTCATCAAGTGCATCAAAAAAGACCCGACCAAAAACGAAGAGGAGGCTTTGAAGGATATTTATCGCCGCCTCAGGCCTGGCGATCCACCGACCGCCGCCAATGCCCGTGCATTGATCAAACGCCTTTTTTTCGACCCTAAACGTTATGATTTGGGCAGGGTTGGACGCTATAAAATTTGCCAGAAGCTCGGGTTGAAGAACAACGACTCCAGAATCCTCACCAAGGATGATCTGGTGGCGGCGACCAAATATCTTCTCCGTCTGAAAAAGGGCGAAGGTACTCTGGACGACATTGATCACCTTGGCAGCCGACGCATCCGCACTGTGGGTGAACTGCTGGCAAACCAATGCCGTGTTGGCTTGGCCCGAACCGAACGGCTAGTCAAGGAACGGATGACATTGTTTGATCAAAGCATGGAGACCATGTCTCCGCAAAAATTGATCAATCCCAAAGCACTCTCAGCGGTTATTCGGGATTTCTTTGGTCGGAGTCAGCTTTCTCAGTTCATGGACCAGATTAATCCTCTGGCAGAACTCACTCACAAGAGGCGGTTGTCGGCTCTGGGACCTGGCGGGTTGTCCCGGGACCGTGCCGGATTCGAGGTTCGCGACGTTCACCCTTCACATTATGGCAGGATCTGTCCCGTTGAAACCCCTGAAGGCCCGAACATTGGTTTGATTGCATCGTTGGCGACATTTGCGCGCGTCAATGACTTTGGTTTTCTTGAGACGCCCTATCGCAAAGTCGATAATGGAAAAGTATCGAACCACATTGATTACCTGACCGCCGACCGCGAAGAGGCCTTCACCGTGGCCCAGGCAAATGCCGCTATTGATGAGAAGGGGCATTTCACGACTGACAGGGTTACCTGCCGTCGCAAAGGTGATTTTGTTGATGTGGAACCTTCGGCGGTGGACTACATGGACGTTTCGCCGAAACAGCTGGTTTCTGTAGCCGCCAGCTTGATTCCATTCTTGGAGCATGACGACGCCAACCGGGCGTTGATGGGGTCCAACATGCAAAGGCAGGCTGTGCCACTTTTGGTTACCGAGGCTCCTTTTGTCGCCACCGGACTTGAGGAACGTGTAGCCCGCGATTCCCGCGCTGTTATTGTGGCGGAAGAAGCAGGCAAAGTCGCCTCCGTTACTGGAAACATGGTGATCATCACCAGCGACGGCAAGATTCCTGAAAGCAAAAAGAAACTCAAACATGATCCCGGCAACGGGGTTCACGTTTACGTTGTTCGCAAGTTCATGAGATCGAACGCCGCCACCTGCATCAACCAGAAAATTCTGGTGAACAAAGGTGACTCGGTGAAAAAAGGCCAGGTTATTGCCGATGGCCCCTGCACACAAGGTGGCGAGCTTGCCCTGGGTCGCAATGTCCTTTGCGCTTTCATGCCCTGGAACGGGTATAACTTCGAAGACGCCATCTTGATCAGCGAACGGATTGTGAAGGATGATGTGTTCACCTCCATTCATATTGATGAATTCGAGGTGGCTGCCCGTGACACAAAACTCGGACCGGAGGAAATCACGCGCGATATTCCAAACCTGGGTGACGAGGCCTTGAAAAACCTTGGTCCCGACGGTGTCATCCGGATCGGTGCAGAAGTCAAACCGGGCGATATTCTGGTAGGCAAAATCACTCCCAAGAGCGAAACCGAACTTGCTCCTGAAGAGCGGCTTTTGCGCGCGATATTCGGTGAAAAGGCGGCTGACGTGAAGGATACTTCCTTGAAGGTCCCATCCGGAACTTACGGTATTGTCATGGACGTCAAGGTTTCGGCCAAGAAAGAGCGCGAACCGGAGAAAGAAATCAAATCGGGTGAACCCAAGAAGCACGCGAAAGAAGTCCAGGAGGATTACAAGACCAAGACAGAAGAACTGCGCGAACAGCTGACGGAAGCCTTGAGCAATATTTTGCTTGGGGAAAAAATTCCTCTCGATGTGGTGAATTCTGAAACTGGCGAGATCATCATTCCGGCCAATCGCAAGATTACCAAGACCCTGCTCAGAAAACTGGCCAGTGTTTACGACCGGATCGAAATTGATCCATCACCCATTCGAAACAAAATCAACGAGATCATCGGGAGTTTCAAAAAGAAATTCGACGATCTGCAGATGCAGCACGACGAGGAGATGGAACGTGTTGAAGCCGGCGATGAGGTTGACAGCGGGGTTGTGAAGTCGGTCAAAGTTTATATAGCGTCGAAACGCAAACTCTCCGTAGGTGACAAAATGGCTGGAAGACATGGAAACAAGGGTGTCGTTGCCAAAATTGTGCCCGAGGAGGACATGCCGTTTCTGTCCAATGGCACACCGGTTGACATTGTTTTGAATCCGCTCGGGGTTCCTTCCCGTATGAACGTTGGTCAGGTGTTGGAAACGCATCTTGGATGGGCCGCACGGCTTTTGGGTCTTAAGTTCGCAACCCCTGTTTTTGATGGTATCAAGGAAAAAGATATCCGGGGATACTTGAAGCAGGCTCATCTTCCGGAAAACGCCAAGACCATTCTCTACGACGGACGGTCCGGAGAGTCTTTTGACCAGGAGATAGTCGTTGGTTACATCTATATGATGAAACTCGGCCATCTGGTCGCCGACAAAATTCACGCCCGTGCTGTCGGGCCATATTCATTGGTCACCCAGCAGCCTTTGGGAGGAAAGGCGCAGTATGGCGGTCAACGGTTCGGTGAAATGGAAGTTTGGGCCATGGAAGCTTATGGTGCCGCTTACACCCTTCAAGAACTGTTGACGGTGAAGTCCGACGACGTGCAAGGAAGAACCCGAATCTACGAGAGTATTGTTAAGGGGGACAATTGCCTTGAAGCTGGAATACCAGAGTCGTTCAACGTGCTGGTGAAAGAAATGCAATCCCTTGGGATGGATGTGAAAGTTGGTTATACCAATCCGCAAGATCAACCGCCCCAGCCGGCGGCCCTGGCTTTAAGTTAATGTTGAGAACCATTGAAGATTGAGAAGCCTTTTACGGCGTGATACCTATGATGAACACCAAAGAAACCGCCCGCGAACTGCTCGGGCTGGAAAAGGTAAACCAGGTGGAACATGTTTCCATCCAGGTGGCGTCTCCCGAATCAATCCGAGCCTGGTCTAAGGGTGAGGTCAAGAACCCTGAAACCATCAATTACCGGACATTCAAACCTGAAAAAGGTGGATTGTTTTGCGAGCGCATTTTCGGCCCGGTCAAAGACTGGGAATGTTCTTGCGGAAAATATAAGCGGATCAAACATCGCGGAGTGGTGTGCGATCGTTGCGGAGTTGAGGTGACGCTCGCCCGCGTCCGCCGGGAGCGGATGGGCCATATCGAACTGGCGGTCCCTGTTTCCCACATCTGGTTCTTCAAGTGCATGCCTTCCCGGCTCGGCTTGGTTCTGGACATGACCGCGCGCACCCTCGAACGGGTCATTTATTACGAGGATTACATGGTGATCGACCCAGGCTCGACTCCGTTGAAACAGCATCAGTTATTGAGTGAGACGGAATTCCGGGAGGCCAAGGAAACCTACGGAGCAGAAGCCTTCGTGGCAAAGATGGGCGCCGAAGCTGTCCGAGATGGATTGGCCAATGTGGATCTGGCAAAACAGATCGAGATTCTTCAGTCCACAATGACCGAGACGAAGAGCAAACAGATCCGGAAGAAGGTGGCGAAACGGATTAAATTGCTGCAGGCTTTTCTCACCTCGAAAACCAGGCCGGAATGGATGATCTTGATCGTCCTGCCGGTGATACCACCCGACCTTCGCCCTTTGGTGCCCCTTGAAGGCGGACGATTTGCGACATCTGATTTGAACGATCTGTACCGTCGAGTGATCAACCGCAACAACCGGCTTAAAAACCTGCTTCAGCTCAAGACGCCTGAAGTCATCATTCGTAACGAAAAACGGATGTTGCAGGAGGCAGTGGACGCATTGTTCGACAACGGTCGTCATGGCCGCGCGGTAACTGGTGCAGGAAACCGGGCCTTGAAATCTTTGAGCGACATGCTCAAAGGTAAGAGCGGTCGTTTTCGTCAGAACCTGCTTGGAAAGCGCGTCGATTATTCCGGACGAAGCGTCATTGTTATTGGACCGGAGTTGAAACTTTATCAGTGCGGGCTCCCTAAGAAAATGGCTCTTGTCCTTTTCGAGCCTTTCATCATCCGGCGTCTTAAGGAGCTGGGCTATGTGCACACCGTGCGTTCGGCGAAAAAAATGATCGAACGCCAGTCTCCCGAGGTCTGGGATATTCTGGAAGAAGTGACCAAGGGACATCCGGTTCTTTTAAATCGTGCTCCCACTCTGCACCGCCTCTCTATCCAGGCGTTCGAGCCGATCTTGATCGAAGGCGAAGCCATACGCATTCACCCGCTGGTTTGCACCGCTTACAATGCAGACTTCGACGGGGACCAGATGGCGGTTCATGTGCCTTTGTCTGTTGAAGCCCAGCTGGAGACACGCCTCCTGATGATGTCTTCCAACAATATTTTCAGTCCTTCGAGCGGTAAGCCGATCATGACTCCAACCCAGGACATCACCCTTGGTTGTTATTATCTCACTGCGGAACCGCGAAAACACGGGACCACAGGCAAAGAACGGCTGAAACTTTTCGGCAACAAGACCGAGGTCATCTTCGCGTTTTCCGACGGTGCAGTCACTATCCATGAGCGCATCAAAATGGCGAATCCCGACCTCGGACGGAAAACAGTCTATGGCACTTCGGATCATCACGTGATCGAAACCACAGTGGGGCGGGTTATTTTCAGCGAAATTTGGCCCGAGGAAATCGGCTTTCCGAACAAGGTCATCGGCAAATCCCAGTTGGGAGATCTGATTTGGAACTGTTATAAAATCTGCGGTCACGAAAAGACGGTCATCACCCTGGACAGGCTCAAAGAAGCAGGCTTCCGAGAAGCAACCCGGGCTGGTGTTTCAATCGGTATTGATGACATGATCATTCCGAAGGAAAAGAACCAGGAAATCGAAGCCGCCCAGAAGCAAATCGGTGAAGTTGAGAAGCAATATCGCAAGGGTGTGATCACTCCGGGTGAACGTTACAACAAGATCATCGACATCTGGACTCACTGCACGGACCAGATTGCCAACGTCATGCTCAAGACCTTGGACCATAACCAGGGCAAAAAGGAGTTTAATCCAGTCTCGTTGATGGTGGATTCCGGTGCGCGTGGTAATCGTCAACAGGTCCGACAGTTGGCCGGTGTGCGTGGTTTGATGGCCAAGCCTTCCGGCGACATCATTGAAAAACCGATTTTGTCCAACTTCCGGGAAGGCCTGACTGTATTGGAATATTTCATTTCAACCCACGGAGCTCGAAAAGGGCTGGCTGATACGGCGTTGAAGACAGCTGACTCCGGTTACATGACACGCAAACTGGTTGATGTCTCGCAGGATGTCATCATCCGTCAAAGGGATTGCGGCACCACCAACGGGATCTGGGTTCAGGCCATTTATGAAGGAGAGGACGAAGTGGTCAAGCTCAGCGAACGGCTGGTCGGCCGGTTCTCCTGCGACGATCTGCGGGGCCCGAGCGACATCAAGACATTGTTGGTAAAGGCCACGGGCGAAATCGATGAATTGAAGGCGAAGGCGATCGATTCTTCCGGTATTGAACGGGTCAAAATTCGTTCCGTGCTTACTTGTGAGAGCAAACATGGGATTTGTATGCATTGCTACGGGCGGAACCTCGCCACAGGGCTGCTCGTCAAGCTGGGTGAAGCGGTTGGAATCATCGCCGCCCAGTCCATCGGCGAACCGGGAACCCAGCTGACCATGCGAACATTCCATATCGGTGGAACAGCCTCCCAGATTTTCAAACAGCCTCAGATCAAATCGAAGTATGACGGCGTGATCCGCTACAACGAACTTCGTCTGGTCGAACTGGAAGATGGAAACAACATTGTGCTCAATAAGAACGGTTCAGTGTCCATCATGAATGACGATGGCCGGGAACTGGAGACTCATAATCTGGTGATCGGATCTGTCATCGCCGTGAAAAACGGCGGCCGGGTCAAGAAGGGCGAACCGTTCGTCCAGTGGGATCCTTACAATGTTCCGATTCTTTCCGAAAAAGCCGGAAAAGTGAAGTTCCACGACATCATCGAAGGTGTGACGATGAAGCAGGAAGTGGACGAAACCACGGGACAAGAAGCCATGGTCATCATCGAACACAAGGAAGATTTACATCCTCAAATCCTCATTCTGAGTGAGAAGAACGAGCCGCTGGCCAGCTATCCAATTCCTTCGGGCGCGCATATCGTCGTGAACGAAGCGGACAAGATCGTGGCTGGAACGTTGATGGCCAAGACACCGCGCAAGACCTCAAAAACAAAGGATATCACCGGCGGTCTTCCGCGCGTCGCCGAACTTTTCGAGGCGCGCCGTCCAAAAGATGCATCCGAAATTTCCAAGATTGATGGAGTTGTGGATTTTGGTCCTAGCATACGTGGAAAACGTTGCATCGTGATCAAGAGCCAGGAAACAGGAATCGAAGAGGAACACCTGATACCGATCGGCAAACATGTCATTGTTTTCAAAGGCGACTATGTTCACAAGGGACAGCAGTTGACAGAAGGTCCGGTCGATCCGCATGAGATTCTTGAAATTTGCGGGCCCCAGGAATTACAGGAGCATCTGGTCAACGAAGTGCAGGAGGTTTACCGGCTGCAGGGTGTGACCATCAACGACAAACACATTGAGATTATTGTCCGCCAGATGCTGAGAAAAATCAGGATCACGGAACCTGGCGACACCAGCTTCCTCTGGGGCGAACAGATCGACAAAATCGAATTCGAGAAGGAAAACATTCGGGTGGACAAGATGGGTGGCAAGCCTGCGGAAGCACAGCCCGTGCTCCTTGGCATCACCAAGGCCTCCTTGGAGACTGAGAGCTTCTTGAGCGCCGCATCCTTCCAGGATACGACCCGGGTGTTGACCGAAGCCGCAACCATGGCCCGAGTGGACTATCTGCGAGGGTTCAAAGAAAACGTCATCATGGGGCATATTATTCCCGCCGGAACAGGGTATGATCTGCACCGAAAAGTGGAGATAAATTCCACCGTTGAAGCACTGCCCGTGGAAGAACCCAACCGGTTGTTGGATCAACCTATGGCCAGTTGATTAAAATCTGCTATTACCGAGAAAACTAGTTGCAACTCAAAGTTCCTTTGTTATTATCCGCGCTCCGTTTCTCCGAATAAGGTGACGGGGACAAACTCTAAGCTGGAAATGCCGACCATAAATCAACTCGTCCGAAAAGGACGAAATAAAATCCGAACGAAATCAAAGTCGCCCGCATTGGAAAACTCTCCATTTCGGCGAGGTGTCTGTCTTCAGGTGATGACCCGCACCCCGAAGAAGCCAAACTCCGCGATGCGGAAAGTGGCCAAGGTGCGTTTGACAAACGGTTACGAAATTATCGCCTACATTCCGGATGAAGGCCACAATTTGCAGGAACATTCCATTGTCTTGGTGCGCGGCGGGCGCGTCAAAGATCTGCCGGGTGTTCGATATCACATTGTCCGCGGAACGCTGGATGCTGCGGGTGTTGAAAAGCGGAGGGTCAGCCGCTCCAAATACGGGGTCAAGAGGCCGAAAGTCAAAGCCGCAGAAGGAAAGAAGTAATCTGAATTATGTCTCGCAGACGTCAAGCTACCAAAAGGCCGTTGCAAGAAGACGGCAAGTTTCACAGCACCCTTGTTTCTCGACTGGTTAACACCGTCATGATCTCCGGGAAAAAAAGCACAGCACAACGGATTGTTTATGATGCTTTCACCGAGATCGTGAGCAAAAATCCAAGTTCGAACCCACTCGAAATTTTGCAACGAGCGGTTGATAACGCGAAACCCCGGCTTGAGGTGAAAGCCCGCCGTGTTGGCGGGGCCACCTATCAGGTTCCCGTGGAAGTCACGACGGACCGACAACTGGCGCTGGCCATCCGATGGTTGGTTGATTTTGCGGACGCCCGCAAAGGAACAACCATGAAGCAGGCGCTCGCTGCGGAAATTTTGGAAGCTTATCAGGGCCAAGGCAATGCTATTCGCAAGCGTGATGAGGTTCATAAAATGGCACAAGCCAACAAAGCATTTGCTCATTTTCGCTGGTAATCAGTCAGTCAACCTTTAATCAGCCCCGAGCAAATTTTTCGGGGCGTTTTTATTCTCTAAATCAGATGGAAGCAGTAACGGAAAAAAACCCGGCCAATTCTCCAAACCGCCAATACACTCTTGAGCGGACCAGAAACATTGGAATCGCAGCGCATATCGATGCGGGCAAGACGACAACCACTGAACGTATTCTTTTCTATACAGGATTGATTCACAAAATTGGTGATGTTGACGACGGTAACACCGTGACTGACTGGATGGAACAGGAGAAGGAGCGCGGCATCACGATCACTTCCGCCGCCGTGACCTGCTTCTGGACCCAGAAGCAGGAGGAAGGGCTTTACAAATCTTTCGCTAGCTTTCCTCACCGGGTCAATATCATCGACACCCCAGGCCACGTTGATTTCACCGCAGAAGTCGAACGCTCCATGCGGGTTCTGGATGGGGCGGTTGCTGTGTTTTGTGGCGTTGCCGGGGTTCAGCCCCAGTCCGAAACTGTCTGGCGCCAGGCAACCAAGTACAAAGTTCCACGGATAGCATTCGTCAACAAAATGGACCGGACCGGTGCCAATTTTGACAATGCGTTAAATGACATGCGCAAGAAGTTGAACGCATATGCCTTCGCGATCTTTATCCCGATCGGTGCTGAAGACAAGTTCGAGGGCGTCATTGATGTCGTGAATCAGAAAGCGGTTCTATGGGGTCCTGGAGATGTTGAAAACGAAGGTTTGAAGTACGACATTGCGGACATTCCTGCGGTTCACCAGCAGCGGGCGGCCGATGCCCTTGAGGAATTAATTGACGCGGTTTCAAACAAAGACGATGTGATTGCTGAATTGGTTTTGGAGGAAAAACCCATTGATGCCCCAACTCTGAAAGCGGCTATTCGGCGGTTGACCTGCAAAATTGAACTGGTGCCGGTTCTTTGCGGATCCGCGTTCAAGAAAAAGGGTGTGCAAACGTTAATCGATTCCGTTATCGATTATCTTCCCAGTCCGATCGACATCCCTCCTGCCGAGGGTATTGATCCGCTCAACAACAATGAACCGGTAACAGTTGAGGCGAATGACAAAGCTAAATTCTGTTCACTGGCATTCAAACTTTGGACCGACACTTATGCCGGCAAACTGGTGTTCTTTCGCGTTTATTCAGGATCTCTGAAAAAAGGTGATACCATTTATAATCCACGAACCCGCAGGCGGGAACGGGTCAGCCGACTGATGGTCATCCAAGGGAGCGAACGCAAAGATATCGATGCTGTTTATTCGGGTGACATCGCAGCTTTGGTCGGGCTGCGAAACATCACCACAGGAGACACGCTTTGTGACGAGTCGTTTGATGTGACTCTTGAGCCGCCAACCTTCCCCGAGCCTGTGATCAGCATGGCCATTGAGCCGAAAACCAAAGCAGACCGTGATAAAATGTCAGAAGGTCTGCAGCGACTCGCTGAGGAAGACCCTACCTTTCGTTGTTTTACAAACGAGGAAACCAGCCAGCTGATCATTGCCGGGATGGGTGAACTGCATTTGGAAATCATTCGAGACCGGCTGCTGCGGGAGTTTAAAGTGGACGCCAACGCCGGTGCCCCCCAGATCGCGTATCGAGAAACCATCACGAAATCCGCTGAAGGTGAAGGCAAGTTCATCCGTCAGTCCGGTGGTCGCGGGCAATACGGGCATGCTTTGATCAAAGTTGAACCCAATGAAAAGGGCAAGGGCGTTGAAGTTCTGAACAAGGTTGTCGGTGGATCGATTCCGAAGGAATACATTCCGGCGGTCATTGACGGAATTGAAGAAGCGATCCGCGGCGGTGTTTACGCCGGATTCCAGGTCATCGATATTAGAGTAGAAGTGATCGATGGTTCTTTCCACGAAGTGGACTCGAACGAACTGGCCTTCAAGATGGCTGGAATTTTCGCCCTCAAGGATGCTTTCAAGAAAGCCAATCCGATTCTTCTGGAGCCGATCATGAAAGTGGAAGTCGCCACACCTGACGAATACCAGGGAGATCTTCTGGGTGATGTCAACCGCCGCCGCGGAGTCATCAACGGCATCGACGCCAAGGGTGGTCAGACTGTGCTCAATGCCAAGGTTCCCTTGGCTGAAATGTTCGGATATGCAACGGCCATCCGGTCCTTGTCGAAGGGACGGGCATCCTATTCCATGGAGCCCTTCAGCTTTGAACAGGTGCCGAACAGTGTTCTCACTACTATTTTGGATGCTGCGAAATCAAAACCCGCAGCTCGGACGTAATCATCATCAACTAACAAGATAAAATTGTTCTTTTTATATGGCTGGACAACGGATTCGCATTCGACTTAAGGCATACGATCATCGTGTGATTGATCAGTCAGCACATGACATCGTGGAAACTGTAAAACGTACCGGTGCACGCGTGGCAGGGCCGATACCTCTTCCCACCCGTGTGGAACGGTTCACGGTACAGCGCTCCCCGCACTCCGACAAAAAATCCCAGGAGACATTCGAACAACGCACCCACAAGCGCTTGTTGGATATCATCGAACCCACAGCCAAGACAGTGGATGAACTGAAGAAGCTCAATCTGCCTGCTGGCGTCGATATCACCATTAAAATTTGAAGGATTTATGCTCGGATTGCTTGGAAAAAAACTAGGTCAGACACGTGTTTACAATTCGGCCGGCGTTTTAATACCGGTAACTGTGGTTTTGGCTGGCCCTAACCGGGTCATGCAGTGCAAAACGCAGGAATCGGATGGATATAACGCGGTGCAATTGGGATTTGACGACCAGAAAGAACAACGGCTTTCCAAGGCCGTGGTCGGTCACATCAAAAAATATAATGGAGTCGCGGTCAAACGCATCACGGAGTTTAGGAACTTCTCCGTCACGGTCAAACCTGGTGATACCGTCGGTGTTACTATTTTTGCTCCGGGAGATTTTATCGATGCCATTGGCATCACCAAGGGGCGCGGCTTTGAAGGTGTCATGAAACGTCATCATTTTCGTGGTGGTGACGCGAGTCATGGTGCCAAGGGTTTTCGTCGTCGTCCGGGCGCTATTGGTCAGCGGCTTTTTCCGGGAACAGTCATGCGCGGCATGAAAATGCCTGGTCACATGGGGCAGGTTCGCCGGACCGTTCAGAATCTTGAAATCATCCAGGTACGAGAAGCCGACAATATCTTGTTGATCAAGGGGGCGATACCTGGTGCGGCAGGGGAGTATATTATTATTCGTGAGGCGAAAAAGTTGCCGAAAGGCAGCGTGAAATCCAAACCACAGCCCACCAAGGCTTCCAAGGGGGCTGCCAAATCTGCGGCCAAACCTGAACCCAAAAAGAAGTAGAGTATGAAAGTTACAATTAAAGATATTAAGGGCCAAAGTCAGGGGGAGTTGGAGGTTAGATTTCCCGTGATCGAAGATGGCAAAGGCACCCAGGCGGTTCATGATTCAGTGGTGGCTTACAGGGCCGCTCAACGAAGCGGAACAGCATGTACGAAAACCATGGGCGACGTTGCCGGCACAGGCAAGAAGCCGTGGAAACAGAAGGGCACGGGACGCGCCCGTGCAGGTTCGTTTGCTTCACCCCTCTGGCGTGGAGGCGGGGTGGTCTTCGGACCCAAACCACGCGATTTTTCGAAGAAGGTAAATCGCTCCACCAAACAACTCGCGCTGAGGAAAGCGTTTAGCGCGCGGCTTCAATCGGGCGACGTGATCGTGGTCAGCGATTTGAATCTCAGCAGCCCTAAAACCAAGGATTTCGCCGCAATCTTGAGCGCATTGGATCTAAACGGCTCCGTTCTTGTTGTGGGGCAGTCGGTCGACAAGAACCTGATGCTTGCCAGCAGGAATCTTCCCCTGGTTGAGGTTGCCACATGCGACTCAATAAACCCGTATCAAATTCTCAAGAGCGACAAGCTGGTTTTTACCAAAGGAGCTTTTGAACAGGTGGAACAGCGGTTCAACAAGGAGTAATATGAATTCTTTTGATGTCATCAAGACGGTGCGAATCACCGAAAAGGGAACACGCCAGTCCGAAAAATTCAATCAGTACACTGTTGTCGCTGATTCACGGGCCAACAAGATTCAGATTCGCCAAGCGGTTCAGGAATTGTTCAAGGTCAAAGTTTTGAAAGTAAACACCCTGAATGTCAGAGGCAAACTCCGCCGTCAACGAACAGCGGCCGAAGGCAGAACTCCCCGATGGAAAAAAGCCATTGTGACCTTGAAAGATGGCGACAAAATCAGCCTGACCTAAAGGTATTCTTCCGAATGTCAGCTTTACGGGCGACCATGATTGGTCGCCCTTTTTTTTAACGCGATTGACAGGTGTGGGTGAACCGGCGGGTTGGAAAACCCCGGACTGCTTTCATAAATGTAACACAAAATGTCTCGTGATCAGGTCTGCAAATTCTTATAGCTAACGCCTTCGTCGCCATGACAAAAGAGATTTCATTACGGGATTTTCAATCTACTCATTTCAGCAACCGGGAACTGAGTTGGCTGGAGTTCAACAAGCGCGTTCTGGAGGAGGCGCTGGATCCTTTGACCCCGCTGTTGGAGCGGGTCAAATTCTTTTGTATCTTCAGCTCCAATTTGGATGAGTTTTTTGAGGTTCGGGTCGCTGGTCTAAAACAACAGGTTGAAAGTTCGGTGGTCGAAAGAAGTCTGGACGGCCTGACGGCTACGGAAAATCTCCAGGCAATCAATCGCAAAGTCCGCTCTTTGGTGGATCGCCAGTATCGCTGCTGGCGGGAGGAACTTGTTCCCGCCTTGGCCCGGAATGGAATCTCTTTTCCTTCCATCAAAACTCTTGATAAATCGGATGTGGCGTTCGTTGAGGAATTCTACCGAAAGCAGGTCCGGCCGGTCCTTACTCCCTTGGGGATTGATCCCGCCCATCCATTTCCGCAGCTTCTGAACAAGTCGCTCAATATCATCGCCCATGTGGAGACTGAGAACGCCGGTGGAAAAGTGCGCCGCCTTGCGGTGGTCCAGGTGCCGCGGGTTCTGCCCCGTCTGGTCAAACTTCCCCGTAAAGATTCACGGCAGGATTATCTTTTCCTGAGTCACATCATCGGGAGATACCTGAGCGATCTTTTTCCCGGCACCATCATTCTCGGTTTCTGGGACTTTCGGGTTACCAGGAATTCCGAACTCTATTTTGACGAGGAAGATGTCGCGAACCTGCTCAAGGCTGTTGAAAACGAACTGCACAATCGCCGGAAAGGTGACGCTGTGCGCTTGGAAATCTCCAGCGATTGCCCGCTGGAGATGCGGCAGCAATTGCTGGAGCATCTTCGTCTGGAAGAGGACGATTTGTTTGTGATCAAGGGGCCGATCAACCCCACACGTCTGATGGCGATTTATGAAGGGGATCATTCCCCTGAGTTACGCGATCCTCCTTTCTTTCCGCAGGAGTCACAACTGGTGAAAAACGTTCCTGACCTTTTCGCATTGATCCAGGAAAGGGATATTCTGCTGCATCATCCTTACGAAAGCTTCGGAACAGTTGTCGATTTTTTGCAACGGGCTGCGGAAGACCCCCAGGTTCTTGCGATCAAACAAACTTTGTACCGAACGGGGGGTGATCCACGGATAGTGGGAGCTCTGATGCAGGCGGTGCGGAATGGCAAACAGGTCACGACCGTGGTTGAATTGAAGGCGCGTTTTGACGAGGCCAACAACATCCTGTGGGCGACCCGCCTGGAAGAAGCGGGTGTTCATGTGGTTTACGGTTTGGTGGGATATAAGATTCACGGAAAAATGACGCTGGTGGTGCGTAAAGACGAGGATTCCATCCGACGTTATGTTCACCTCGGGAGCGGCAATTACAACCCAACCACCAGTCGCATCTATACTGACATCAGCTTTTTCACCTGCCGCCCTGATTTTGGTGATGATGCTACCAATCTTTTCAATTTGCTTACCGGCATCTGTCAGTTTCCTGGCACCAAAAAGTTGCTTGTGGCCCCGTTTCAACTTCACTCCAGGATTCTAGAGTTGATTGAACGAGAGATTGAGCAGGCGAGGAATGGTATGCCTGCCCGAATCATAGCAAAAATGAACGCTCTGGTTGATCCGCAGGCCATTGAAGCTCTTTACCGAGCATCTCAATCCGGGGTCAAAATCGATCTTCTGGTCAGGGGAGTCTGTTGTTTGAAGCCCGGAGTGAAGGGTATCAGCGAAAACATCACTGTCCGAAGCATCGTGGACCGGTTCCTTGAGCACAGTCGGATCTATTATTTCGAAAACGGATTGCAACCTGAAATCTTTGTCGGAAGTGCGGACTGGATGCCCCGAAATTTCTTTCGTCGCATCGAGTTTGTTTTTCCAGTGGAAGACGGAAATCTCCGGGACCGCATTAAAGCGGAGATTCTGGAGATCTCTCTGGCGGACCGCCAGAAGGCCCGGTTTCTTCGAGCTGACGGCACCTATGCCAAACAACTTCCGGCAACCGGCACCGCGAGGCGCTCCCAAAGTGAGTTTATGGCCTTGGCCCTTGGCCAGCGTGATCAGATCGGACGAAGGAAGAACACCAAATCCAAGTCTATCCAAGTACGGTTGCGCCCAAAGCCCACAAAGCGATAAAGGTTATAGCACGTTTCGGCTTGTAGTTTTCTTCCATCAAATCCAGCGGGGTTGGAAGATGTTTGCGCCGAATGCCATCCTGCGGAGTTCTCGATACAAAATCATCATCAAGTGCATCAAGTGCCGAAGGCTTAAAAAGCTGCTTGGAAGGCCGACCTTTTTGGTGGAGCATTCGAGCGCGTCTTTCTGACGGTAACATCAACCAGTTTACTGACATGAGCCTGCGCGAAGAACTTTTTGGAAAAATGGCCGACGGTCGTGAAATTAAGCGTTTTACCATGAAAAACCAGGCGGGATTGACGGTCCGCTTGATTAATTACGGAGGAATTGTTTCGGAGATCCTGACATCTGATAGGCACGGACATTTCGGTAATGTGGTGCTTGGCTTTGACAACCTGGAAGCATATTTAAAGCCTCATCCTTTTTTCGGCGCCACCACAGGCCGTGTGGCCAATCGTATCGGGGACGCACGTTTTAGCCTGGACGGAAAAACCTGCAACCTGGATCCAAACAACGGAAAGAATCATTTGCACGGGGGAAGAATTGGTTTCGACAAAGTAGTCTGGGAAGTTGCCGAGGTTGAAGCCGGGGAGGATGCTTCGGCGGTCCAATTAAGATATTTAAGTCCCGATGGCGACCAAGGATACCCTGGAAATCTCGAAGTCAGGGTCTTTTTCCGACTCAATGACCTGAATGAAGTCTGCATTGAATACCGGGCGACCACCGATCAGGCCACTCCGGTCAATCTTACAAACCACAGCTATTTCAATCTGGCCGGAAGGGGCACCATCCTGGAGCATTTGGTGCAGTCACCTGCTGAATATTTCACCCCTGTGAATGATGAACTCATACCTACCGGGGAAATACTTTCCGTCAGGGGAACTCCCTTGGATTTCCTGAATCCTTGTTCCATTGGTGCGCGCATAGAGCAGTTGCAACCGAAGCTTGGTGGTTATGATCACAACTTGGTGCTGGGGAGTGAACCTTCCCTGAAATTCGCCGTCAGCGTTTTTGATCCCGCGTCAGGACGCCGCATGGAGGTTCAGACGACCGAGCCAGCGTTTCAGTTGTATACCGGAAATTTTCTCGATGGTTCTCTTGTGGGAGCGGGCGGGGCAATCTATGAAAGACACGGGGGACTTTGCCTGGAGACTCAGCATTACCCCGATTCCCCGAATAAACCCCATTTCCCAAGTGTGATCCTGCGTCCGGGGGGCGTTTTTAACAGTTCCACCATTTACAAGTTTAACGTCGTTTCTGGCAACGAGGAGTGAGATGCGCATTCTTATTCTGGCCGGAAAGGAGCTGAGTCAACGGAGCCGTCAGTTGACTGCGGAATTGCTAAATTCCGACTGGCATTCCCCCGGTGACGGTTTGTTTTTTCCCGGAACTGGGGATTCCGATTTTTGTCAGCACCATTCCAGGGTTCTAAAGCTCCAGGTTTTTCTCAAGAACCTGACCGACCTCTTGCAGGGGAGCGGAATTACGAATGTAAGTTACAGGATCTTGCACGATCAGATTCTGAGGTGTCTGGATTTTCTCAATAATCCCGCCGGTTCACCACCCGGGCAGGCCAAGTTTATGGAGAAGGTGAAGGAAAGGGCCTCATGGTTGCTGGATGAATCAGCCTCCGGAGACAACCCCTTTTATTTTCACCTGCTCGATGCCTTGGCTTATATCAGATCATTTTGTGCCCGGGCATTTTCCAGTGGCGGCAGCCTGCCGGGGTTTCTGGCGAGCCTCCTTCAACATGAAGGCCGGGCGGGCATGGACATTGTTTCCCTGAATCCTTCCGAAGTTTTCGAGCAGTTTCTTTCGCAACACGCGGTTTCTTTCCACGATGGATTTGAAGCGGACGGTGCCGGGGGGGCGAATTTTTCGCCGCAGGCTTTGCAGCTCTTTTTTCGTGGCATACGGCTGATCAAGCTTGCCGGGTCTGTGGATTGGTTCTGGGAAAAGCAGGAGGGGGAAACTTCTCCGAAACTGGCCCGGCGACCCGCAAATCTCTCCTGCGGTACCCGGCCTGTGGTTTTGTGGGGTGACTTGAAACAGATTTTGGAGCCCCCGCAGGATGTTCTCCTGCCGCTTTACGGCATCGCGCGCGGGGCTTTTTCAATGCACTTCCGGATCATAACAGTCGGATACGACTGGAATGACCTCGTGGTCAACCGGTGGCTGATTGAATGGCTGGCTTGGCGGGAAGCGAACAGGATGGTGATCATTGGCGGGCCGGATTTAAAATCCGTAGAGGTTTCACTGGAATTGAAATATGGACTGCAACGAGCCCGGAGTCGCGATCAGTTGTTGACTCTTCAGCAGAATTCACAAGATCTGGCTGTTTCGGACATGGCTAATTTCCTGAAGTAGGTTCCAGGGCTTCAGAAATGCCGCTCAGATTCAAAACGGTTCTAACGGAGGAATTGGGCCCGGAAAGACTGAGCGATCCCAGATTTGCCTTCATCTGCTTGTAATATTGAATGAAGAACCGGATGCCGGCCGAACCAAGAAAAGTCACCTGGCTCAAATCTACGTGCGCGACGCGTATTCCGGAACGAAGTCCTCGCAAAAGCTGAAGCTCGAGTTCCTGTGCTCCGAATGTGTCGAGTTTGCCCACAGGGGTGAGCCTGAGCTTATCTCCGTTTTCCTCGCTTAGAACATTCATGATTTCTCGACTGAACGTGTCTGCCTGCCCGCTCTCTTGATGCCCGTCACCAGAGCGCAAAGGACAGCGCACAGCGCCACCGCGATTCCATTCTCGATGGGATCAGGGGAAAAAACCAGGATAAAACCTTTTCCCTTCACCAAGGCTGAGAAGCTTGAAACGCAAAAAGGCATGAGAAACAACCGGAACAATTGCCAGCGGTCGAGCTTCATCTTATGTGTTCTGGACGCCGCTGTGCTTAGATAAAGTGCAAAACCAATGATACCGCTGAGTCCCAGCGAGGTCAGCCAAAGTTGGACCGTGGGATCGAAATAGCGCACCAAAACCACCAGGTACCAGATGAAATAACACCAAAGGATCAAACGTCCGGTTGAAAGGTTTCGTAAGTATTGAATGATCATGGGAAGGAGAATCAACTTGGGGGCGGACGCAGGCCCTGTTCCAGAGGTTCCAGCTGGAAACTCGATTCATCACCTGCGGACAGGCCGAGCCGCTTTAGTTTCTCACCAGCTGGCCGGACCATTTTTTCAAAGCTGCCAACAGCCTCGTTGTACGCCGTGCCAGCTTTTTCCAGGTTGTTCCGTATTTTTTCGAAATGTTCAAGGAACTTGACCACCCTGTGTAGGAGCTCCTGTGCTGCCTCGGTTATTTCCCGCGCATTTTCCGTGCGGGCCTGTTGTTGCCAGCTGATGCTTACCGATCGCAACAGGCCGATCAGGGAGGCCGGTGTGGAGAGCAGTATCTGCTTTTCCGCCGCCCACATCAAGATTCCAGGATCTGCCTCCAGTGCCGCGCTGAAGAGCGATTCTGCCGGCAGGAATAATATCACGTGATCCAGCGCCTGTGGGAATTGTCGCGGATAGTTGCGATCCGCTAGGGCTTTGATGGTGTTCCGAAGTTTGGCGGCATGCGTCGCCAGTTCCTGGCTTCTGGAGTTTTTTCCAGGCGCATCTGGATCTATGGCAAAATCCAGGTCAGGCACTTTTGAATCGATCAGGATCATCCTGTTTCCGGGCAGATGAACCGTGACATCGGGTTTGGATTCGCCTGCCTGCAATTGTTCGGAAAAATCACAGTGTATGCTCATGCCCGAGGCTTCAATCACCCTCCGTAAAGTTTCTTCACCCCACCGGCCCCTGGCCTGGTTGGAGCTCAATATCCGGCGAAGATGGATGGTTTCCGCGGAAAGGGTCTGATTGTGTTGGGTCAGTGTTTCAAGTTGTTTTTTGACTTCACCGATATTTGCCGCCTGGTGAAGATCGCTTTGGGCCAGCTTCGTCTGGTAAGCCTCGAGCTGTTGTCTGAGAGGTTCCACCAGGGTGGCAATTGCCTGCTGCCGCTGCGACAGGTCGCCCCGGGCAGTTTCCTGCAACCTCAGATAAGCCTCCTCGGCCAGTCGCAAAAGCTCAGGTTGGGATTGTTTCAGTGCATCGCTGCTCAAGACGGCAAAAGCCTCACGAAGCTGCGTGAGCGACTTCTCCTGGTTTGCTTTGAGATCATGAACCTGGGTTTCGTAGAATTGACGTGATTGAGCCAGTGCTTCTCGAGCGGATAGTTGCGCGGCCTCGGCCAGGGCGTTCGATCTTGTGACTGCGACCAGTTCAGCCTGAGTCACTTTGAGCTGTTCCTGGCTTTGTGCCAGATGTTCGCTGCTCTGGGAAAGCAGCGCCTCTTTCCGTGCCGCAGAAACCCGGTAAATCCAGGCTGCCCAGAGAAAGCCGACCAGAAGTCCGGGCGCCAGGCCGATTAAAATGTAGGCAATGGAGGGCATCTGAAAGTTACGAAATACCATTTTCAATCCGGAAAACGGCGGTGGAGCCGTCAGATGAATTTTTCCACCGGAGCCGGTTTCCCTCGCAGCGGAAAGACGGTATCCCTAATTTGATTGAGAAGTTGTTCTTTTGAATAGGTTCCTTTTTGCAAGACGATCGAAATGTATCCTTGAAGCCGGATTTTTTCTTCCGGCGTGATGTCTTTTGCGGTCACGACCACGATTTGGGTGGTTGAATCAGGCCAGCGCTTGCGAAATTCGCTCAAAAACTCGAATCCATCCATCTCCGGCATCATCAGGTCGAGAAGGATGATGGAAGGCATTTGCACATCCACCTGCTTGAGCCCCTCCTTGCCATGTGACGCGACCCGGACTGTCCACAACTCCTTTTCCAGGCTTCGTCGCAGCATTTCGCGGGTATCAAGATCATCTTCGATCACCAGCACCGGCAGTGGTTCGGAAGGTTTTCTGTAATTATCCAAAAGCCTGCCTAGGCGCTGCCAGTCGATTGGTTTTGTCAAATATTCCGTGGCACCCAGGGCGATTCCCATCTCCTTGTTGTCCAAGAGCGTCATCATGATCACGGGGATGTCAGAAAGTTCGGGATCGTGTTTGAGCGAAGAAAGAACGGCCCAGCCATCCATGCCGGGCATCATGACATCCAGGGTGATGGCGACAGGCTTGAGTTTTCGTGCCATCTCCAATCCCTTCTGACCATTTTCAGCGATCTGCACATTGTAACCTTCCTTGGTCAAGTAACGTTGCAAGAGGTCCAGCACATCGGGATCGTCATCAATGACCAGGACTGTGGGTTCGTTTGACAGTTCCATCCCCTCACTTCCCGCCGGATAGGACGGAGTTTCCGACGGCTTTTCAATCACTGTTTCATCCAGCGGAAGATTGATGGAGAAAACTGTTCCCCGACCAACCTCGCTCCTGACCGTGATGTCCCCTCCCATAAGTTGACAAAATTTTCGACTGATGGCCAGTCCGAGCCCGGTGCCGCCATATTTTCGTGTCGTTGAGGAATCCGCCTGTTGAAAGGCCTGGAACAGTTTTCCCATCTGTTCCTCCGTCATTCCGATCCCGGTGTCGGTTACTGCAAAAGTAATCTGCCGCACCTGGTCATCTCGCAATACGTCCAGAATGATCTCGCCGTTTTCGGTAAATTTGCAGGCATTGCTCAACAGGTTGAAAAGGCTCTGCCGCACCTTGGTGAGGTCCGCCCGCATCACTCCGGTTTGTTCAGGACAGTTTACCGTGAGCCGGTTCCTGTTCTTTTTTACCAGCGGTTGAATGGTTGAAACCACCTCATGGATTATGGTTTGAAGGGAAAACGATTCATAAAACAAAGTCATCTTGCCGGCCTCGATCTTGGACAGATCAAGGACATCATTGATGAGCGAGAGCAGGTGTTTGCCTGCGGAACGGATTTTTTGCAGATCGTTGACCATGCCTTTCTCGCCTGCATCCTCGGCTTCTTCGAGCAGCATTTCGCTGTAACCGATGATCGCATTCATGGGGGTTCGAAGCTCGTGGCTCATGTTTGCCAGAAAGGTGCTCTTGGTGCGGTTGGCGGTTTCGGCCTCTTCACGGGCTTGTTCGGCATCTTTCGCCAGCCTGGAAAGCTCGGAGGTCCGGTCATGAACCGTTTTTTCCAGCTGCTGATTCCATTGGGCCAGGAATTTTTCCCGCTGCATGATTTCCTGTTCCATTTTTTGAAAACGGCGTCCAAGCGTTCCGAGTTCGTCCCTCCGTTTGATCACTTCCGAGAGGCTCGTGGGGTTGTACTGCCCTGCTTCAATCGCCGCAGAGGCTGCGGTAAGCTGCCGGACCGGACCGATCAACCGCCGGGAAATGACGGAAATAATCAACATCATGATTCCCAGCGAAATGGAATCCACCAGGAGCGATTTCATCCCGAGCTCATGTACCGGTGCCAGAAGCAGCTTTTCCGGGACATTCAAGATCACCTTCCATCCGGTGATGGGGGATTGAGACCAATAAATGCGCCGCCACTCGCCAGACATTTTTAATCGGTCGGATCCCGTTTTGCTGCGCGCCGCCAGTTTTCCATCCTCCAGACTGCGAAAATCCGCCCCTTCAAATGCTTTGCGCAACATCAGGTCACCTCGTGGGTGGGCGATGATCTTTCCCGTCCGGCTCACGAGGTAGGTATATTCAGACGGGTAGGGGGATGAATCATCATCCATCTTGGGGCGAAGTCGTGAAGAATTGATGATCTGGAGGATACGTTCCAGGGCTACATCGGCACCGGCTACGCCTATGAACTGATTCCCGCCTAAAACGACTGGAACGGTCAGGCTCACCATGCTGATGTCCGATCCGCCCTCGTCAAAGTAAGGTTCTGTGACGTGAAATTGGCCGGTTTTTTTGGGGCCATTGTACCATTCCTGCTTTTCTTCATGGTAGTCGTAGCCGACTGTCGCCCCGTTTGGGAAACTTTTTCGGTCCACCCAGGGCATGGAGTTGGTCTCAGTCCATTTTTTACCTTCGAACGCAATGTACGCGCCAAAGAGCTCCTCGGGGGAGATATGGGTCATCATATTTGCCAGAAACGGCACCAGCTGCTGGTCCGGTTCCGAACCAACCGATTGCTGGCGTGCGGCGATGATTTTTGGAACCACACCGACCCTCATGATGAAATCATCAATGCTTCGGGCAACATCTCTAACCTGTTTGGTGGCCTCCGTGGTGGTTTGCTCTTCCAGGGCGTGATGGCTGGTGTGGTAACTCATCGAAGCTGTCAGTAAGAGGACCGAACACGCGGCCAATCCCAGGTATAACTGCAGTTTTTGCGTGAGAGTTTTCGGGGCTAGGGAAATCATGCTTAAGCCGCAGAAGCCTACCCGTAATTTTTAGCGCTTAAAGTAAAAATGTAACACCCTCTGCAATCAGATCCACAATCCATATCCCCTGACATTTCTTTAAGGCTTGCCCTCACTGGAGTTTTCCTCCTGCTGATCGATAATAAAAAGCAAGAAAACAACGTAACAGAAAGATTTATCCAATGAAGAAGCAATGGTTTCTCTCCCTGGGACTGGTCGGCATTACTTTGGGGCTGGACGCAGGGACAAAAATGGAATGGAACGAAGTTCCCGAAATTGTCCGTCAAAAAATTCAACAACATGCCGGCTCCGCGCAAATAGAGGATATCGACCGGGACACGGAGCATGGAAAGACTACTTATGAGGCAGCTTATAAAAAGGACGGGAAACATGTCGAACTCCTCCTCTCCGAAGATGGAAAAGTTTTGAATGAATCTGGAAATCTGAAGGCGTTCTCAGCTCGTCATGATCGCACCAAAATAGGGTTTTTGCTTCCTTTGCAGAACAAGACTTCGATTCATTGGGATACCCTTCCGGCCCCGGTCAAAAAAGCTGCGGTAAATCAATCCCGTGGCGGTCAGATTAAGGAAAATTTCAAGGGAACGCTTAATAACGAAATTGTTTACCAAGTGGAATACACCAAGGATGGCCACAACAACGCAGTTCGTATGAACGAACGCGGGGAAGTTTACCGTGTTAGACAGGATAAGTTAGTCAGCACTGACTTTATCGTGCCATTGTCGGACGCAAAGCAGGTTGACTGGGGGCAGTTGCCCGATCCAGTTCAAAAAACCATCTCCGCCCAAAACGCCGCAGTTGGTAGTGTGTTCCAGGGAGTTGTTAACAAGGAGAACCTCTATGAGGTCTCCTTGAACCGCGAGGGGAAATCCGGTGCGATGCGAATCCGTCCGGATGGAACGGTGTTCAAACAATCGGGAGCGGCCTTTTCGGGTGCCGCAGCCAAGCAAGGACAGAACCCGGCGGTTCAAAAACTTCCTCAAGTTGAGACCCATACGACAGCAAGATTTCCGACTACCGGGTCTGGAAAGGTGACCATGAGTTCCGTGCCGGCCGCGGCGCAGAAGACAATTCAAAGCCATGCTGGCGCCAATCAAGTAGAGGACATAGACCGGAAAGTGGAAAACGGAATAGTTTATTATGAAGCCGCTTTCAAAAAGAACGGGGTGCATCATGAGATTCTGGTGGCTGAGAATGGAATGTTGGCTAAACGAACCGCGAACGGCTCCATCGTGACAGAACCCGCCGGCGCCCAGAGCAAGGTCTGGAGTGAAGGAAACGGCAAGACCACCTTCGAGGAATTGCCCGCTGCGGTTCAAAAAACCATCCGTGCCCAGGCCGGTTCAGTCCAGATTGAAGATATCGACCGGGTCACACGAGATGGCAGGACCACTTTTGAAGCCGGTTTCAAGAAGAACGGCAAACATACGGAATTAAAAGTGGCCGAAGACGGATCGGTCATGTCCACACAATAAATCTTCCATTGGTAACAGACACAACCGTGCGACCGCGATTGTTTGCGGTCGCTTTTTTGTTTTCAGGGCGGACGATTATTCGGAAAGTTCCGACAGTTTCCTGGTAAAGGACTCGGCGAACTGGGCGTGCAGTTCGGCGAGTTCGGCGACGAGGCGCGGCATCTTTTCCTGGCACGTTCATACGGGCGCGCTTTCCGGGTAGATGGACACGCCTTCGCGGGCAATTTTTTCCATCAACTGCAGGTTGTGCGCGCGCTCGGTGCGGACGATGTCGAATTCGTAGATGATGGGGGCTGCTTCCAGCGCGTCGGTAAGTTCCAGCCATTGGTCGGCGGTGGCACCCGGCGCGGCAATGGCGAGGTCAATGTCCGAAGCCCGGCGGGCGGTCCCGGTGGCGCGGGAGCCAAAAAGGCGGACTTCGCGCACGCAGGGAAAGCGCTGGAAAGTGCGGCGGAGCACGGCGAGGTCGCGGTCGCGGAGGACGAGCGTTTTCATCGGTTCAGTCCCACGACAGGGTCTGGATTTTCGCGGCCATGCCGCCGAGGAGCGTAGCGTAGTCGTGGACGATGTGGTGGTAAATCCGGGAGGCGAGGGCCTCGTCGTAGGCGTGGCTGGTGAGGTTGCGCTCCTCCAGCATCTGGAGCCAGAGGTCGGCCTCCTCGGGCGTGGCAATGAGATTCTCGGCGAAGGCCTTCTTGAGCGTGGGGCGAGGGCCGCCGCATTCGTGGCCCTGTCGTTCGAGGTAGAGTTTGAGGGTTTTCCAGACGACCTCGAAGGTGAACTCAAACCGCTTGATGGTGGCGTCGCGGATGAGCTCGCTCTCCGGTTGCGCGACGGCTTCGGCGAGCCGGGCGGCGCTTTCCCGCACATCGGTCTGCCGTTCGATGAATCGCTCTTTGCTCATGGCTGGTAGTTTAGCTGGTTTAGGTTGGCTCGAATAGCGGCTTCCAGTTTAGCGGACTCGGCGAACTGGGCGTGCAGTTCGGCGACGAGGTGAGGGCGCGGCGGATGTCGCCTTGGCTTCCCAAGCCCTTCTTCTTCGACGGTGCCGAGCTTCGAAATGAAGTCCGCCTTCGATTTGCTCGCCTTCGATTTGCTCCGACAGGCCGAGCGGTAGTTCGCGGCGACGGCGGCGAGCCAGAGCTTGGCCTCGAAGCCGAGGTTTGCGGAGGAGAACATTTCTGGATTGTTCGTTTTGCTGCGCGCCATGCGGAGTTATCATGGGGTAGGCTGCGCCGGGTGGCGAGCGGGGAAAGCAATTCTAATTTTGCGGAGCGCGGCTGTGCGCAAAGCATCAGCCGCAGCGTGCGAACACACCAAATGCTTGAGCCGAAGTAATGCGGCCCGTTGGGAGAATGCCGGGATGAGGGATGCCCCCGGCATTATCAGGGCGGCGTCTTCGACGATGGATTCGTTGAGGCTCACATACCGGCCTCCTTCTCGAGTTTCCGCAGCCGGGTGGACAAGTCAGCCGGGGCAATGAACAACATCTGTTTTCCCTTCTTTCGTTTATCCAGAACGCCTCGCTCAGCGAGGTCCAGCAGGTCCGTGCGCGCGGTTTGATATACCACGTTGTGGCTCTTCTGGTGGCTGGCGAAGGTGTAGCGCTGTCCCGGATGTTTGAGCGCATTGCGGATGATCTCCACTTGGCGGTGATTCAACAAATCCAGCGCCCGCATGTGTGATTCCACATCCTTCAGTTCCGCCGTTTTGCGCTCAATGTAGGTATGCAGTTCGCGGATGGCCCGGCGGATCACCTGCGTCTGGGCGATGATGAAATAGGTCAAATCGTTGTCGTCTGTCTCCGTGTAGAGGAATGACCGGCCATACTTCACTGGCGCTTTGCGCAGAATGTTGGAGATCGAGATGAACTCGAACAACCCGTAGCCGCTGTGCAGCATCGCCCAGTAAAACAGCGCTCGCGCCGTCCTTCCGTTGCCGTCCACAAATGGATGATCGTAGGCCAACCAGAAGTGCAGAATGATCGCCCGCACCGCCGGATGCATGAAGTAGCCGACGGGCGATTCCCCGTTCGCGAAGGCACACATCGTGGCCATGCGGACCTCCAGTTCCTCTGCGGGCGGCGGGTCGTGATACACTTGGCCGAAATCATCGCCCACCACGCGCTTTTCATCCGCCCGGCGGAAGCGGCCCGCTGCTGTCGGATCATCCAGCGTTTTCTCCGTCACCAGCCGGTGAATCTGAAAGACCAGCTCCGGGGAGAGCGCAGACGCCTTCAGCACCCGGATGCGCTGCATCGTCACGTAATTGTTCAGGATCATCTGCTCGCTGTTGTCTCGCGGCTTGCGGCCCGAGCGGATCATCTCTTTGGCCACCTCACGCGTCGTCACCGCGCCCTCGAGCTGGCTGGACGTGATCGCCTCCTCCATCAGCGAACTCACCAGATACCGGTCGCGCGTCTGCGGATTCGTGATCGGCTCCGGGATGCTGCTCACCAGCCCGCCCGCACCCAGGTCAATTTGGTGCAGTTCCTCCATCACCAGCTCCGTCACGGCGAACTGAAACGGCCGCTGCGCGGTGTCCTTCAGCGGGATCGGTTTCAGCGCGTCCATCCGGGAGATCTTCTGCACCATCCACCACTCCCGGTGGCTGACGCCCGGTGGAGGGGTATAGCGCCGCAGCTTGTCCCAATGGAGGTAATGCCGTTGCGTCTTCGCCTCCCGCCTCAGGGAAAAGAGTTGAATCATCCGCTCTGGCTGCTTCACTTCAGCCATAAGATCGTTCAATTTCGGTGGTGTTTGCGGGATGCGCATCGGTTTCCTGTCAATGTTCTACTAATTCGTTTGAAATTAGCAGTTCACTTGAAGTGGGCAATGAAATACTAAAACGTTTATTTTTAGTATTTAAAGTGCCGCCACGTTCAACTCCCCGCTCAGCAGTTTCGGCAGCAGCGTGTCGCGCAGGAATGGCGAGGGTGTGGGATTGGCTCATGGATTGGCTTCCAATGTTCGGAACAGCTGGCTGCCGAGCAATTTCAGTTGCGTAACAAGGTCCCGGACTTCAGCGCCGGCGATTCAAACCTTTCGCCCGAGCAGTGATGGGGAATCGTCTTTGTAGGAAAGCCCAGGACTTTGGTGAGGAAGTCGAGGGTGTTTCCGGAGAGATCCCGTTCGGGCCATCGCCAGTAATTTTCTTTGATGAAGAGCCCTGGATAGGCGCTCTTTTAGGATTTCCTCAATGCTTGAAATGCCGGATGCCAGTGAAAGCCATGGCGATGTTGCGTTCGTTGGCGGCGGCGATGACTTCTGAATCACGCACGGATCCGCCCGGTTGAATCGCGGCTGTGGCTCCAGCCTCTGCGGCGGCGATCAATCCGTCCGGAAACGGGAAGAAGGCGTCGCTGCAAACCACGCTGCCTTTCAGCCCAAGTTTGGCTTCTCCGGCTTTCCAGACTGCAATGCGGCTCGAATCGACACGGCTCATCTGTCCGGCACCGATACCGAGGGTCTGGGAGGCGTTCACATAGACAATTGCATTCGACTTGACGTGTTTCACAATTCTCCAACCAAAAAGCATCGCTTCCAGCTCCTCGGATGTGGGTTGACGTTTGGTGACAATTTTTAAATCGGCAATCGAGATGTTACGGGTGTCCCGTTCCTGAACCAAAAATGAGTCGCCGGGGACGCTTCGAAGTTCCACGGAGCCCGCACGCACCGGGTTTTTCAGGAGTTTTATCAGGCGCAGGTTTTTTTTCTTTTTCAGAATTTCCAAGGCGTCAGGCATGAATTCCGGGGCGATGATCACTTCACTAAAAATCTCGGCGATGGCTGTGGCGCAATCTGCGTCGAGCAGGGAATTGACGGCGATAATGCCGCCGAATGGCGCCTGTTTGTCGGTGGAAAACGCGCGAGTCCAGGCATCCATCAAGGTTTTTCCACGACCAACCCCACATGGATTGGTGTGTTTGAGAATGGCCAGGGTTGGCGTCAGGGCCGAAAATTCGTGGATCAAATGTGCGGCGGCGGTGAGGTCTAGGATGTTGTTATACGACAGCTCTTTCCCATGCAGCTGCTCGTAATATTCGTTGAATCGTCCGTAGAGGCCTGCTTCCTGGTGTGGGTTTTCGCCGTAACGGAGCGATTGCACCTGGGTCAGTTGCAGGCCGAGTGATTTGGGCAGCAACGAAGCTGGTTTG